>Ga0209172_10000926_pt1 | contig 71436 bp, 73 predicted proteins | sample LarsenN4metaG_FD_184113 | JGI IMG/M metagenome (GOLD analysis project Ga0209172, IMG submission 184113) | Hot spring sediment bacterial and archeal communities from British Columbia, Canada, to study Microbial Dark Matter (Phase II) - Larsen... ...
TTCATCGGTCATCGGTGAGTCCTTGGATCAAGTCGTTGGTGTCAACGACCCGACCTTCCGATGATTCTCGATGACCACCCCGGCCTCACCGGGCTTCAGCTCGTACACCACGCCCTGGGACACGACCGGCCATCCTAACACGACATTCTATCCGTCGGATTCGATCGTCCCCAGCTCGCGTGTTTTCAGGCACTTAGCCGCGAAAAGTCGACAAAAGCGGGGGCGCTTATCGTTGTTTCTTGGACCGCCGGCGTCTCGCCGGCGGTTACGCTTGCAGCTGCAGATTCCGGCATGCAATGCTCTGTACGGCGCAACCCGCCGACGGGATGCCGGTGGTCCAGGAGCCGGTGGTTTAAGCGCGTCGCCGCCGGCGCGGGTGATCGTCGCGCGCCAAGTCAGGCCGGAAGGCCCGCGTTCCTTTAGCCCGTGCGAAGGTAGCCGAAACGGGTCATTTGCTCGCGGTGGCTGTTGATGATCGAGTCGATCAGGGCCGGCGGCAGCACCTCGCTGCCTTCCCCCGGCCGGCCATGGCGGAAGAAGGCGTCGGCGTTTGCGGGGCGTTCCTTGAACCCGCTTGTTCTTTCCTGCTGCGCCAGCGACTCGAAGGTCGAGTAACGCAGCGCGCGCTCGAATCGCTCCTGCGCAGGCTTGAGACCCAGGAATGAGATCAGAGAGCCGAACACATCCGCGGGCGCGGCGTGCAGGTCTTCGTAGCGAATGAGAAAGATTTTCGGATGCGGCTGCCAGGTCCAGCTGGCGACGTTCTGCGACCACGCGCCGATATATTCCATGACGTGTTTCTCGTTCGGCGCCGTGCGGAAATTCGCATCGGCCATGTGCGCAACCATCTGCTCGACCCCGACGCCGAAGTGGTGCGCCGCCGAGACCGCAACGTCCAGCGGATTGCGCACGATGTAGATCGCGCCTGCTGTGCAGTCCGGGTCGATCAGCGGCTGTCCCGATTCTTCGCCGAACCAACTGTGCGTCTTGACGAAGACGCTCTCGCTCGTGGCGCTGCAGATGGTCTTTTGCACGTCTTGGCGCAGCTTCAGGAGCTCTTGCGGCGGAACATCCAGCGTGGATCGGCCAAGACGCGCGTCATAAAGCGCCCGGCTTGTCAGAGTGGGACAGACCTCGTTCAGCCGGTTGAGGTCGTGCGGCTCGTCTTGAGGGCCGAATAGATTGGCCAGAAAAGCGCGGACCCACGTGTTTCCCGACTTGGGGTACGAGGCGATCCATATGATTTTGCCCATGTGCTCCAACTCTTGTGCGTGCTTACAGCCTGACGCTCAGCGCGAGCGCGCCGAAGTCCTGGCGCGTCGGCTGCGTTTCGAATTCTTCCGTGCGCCAGACATAGGTGTAGGCGAGGCGCCAATCGCCGGCGCCGATCGAAAATCCGGTCTGGAAATCGGCGACGTACGGATTGCGGTCGACGGAAGCTGAGTCCTCGAACGTGTTGCCGTCCAGGAAGACGTTATGTGCGACGGCGCGGCCCTGTACGCCCGCAAAGACGTTCCATGAGAACCGGCCGCCGGAGAAATACTCCGCGCCTGCGAATGAGGGGCGCACGCGCGGCGGGCCGTAATCGCTGTCAATGCGCTGGCCGATGCGCGCGGCGAGGCCCACCCGCGCTTCCGTCCTGAGCGTGCCGAGCGAGGCGCCGGCGCTCGGCGTCAAGTCCGCCTCGATGCCGCCGAGGAAATCGCCGAACAGGCGCAACGCGCGCCAGCGGCGGTCGAAGGACACAGCGAACACGACCTCGTCATTGAGTTGGCTGTCCCAGCCTTGCGGATCAGGCGCGCCGAGCCATTCGTGGATGCCGCTCTGCGCTTCTTCGCCGAGCGCGGAGGGGCCGACGAGGCCGAGTTCGAACTCGTACTGGTCCATGAAGCGCGGCGCGCGCCCATCTGCGCGGTCTTCTTCGGCGCCGACGGAGAGCGTCAGATAGAGATAGCCTGCGTATGGATGCTGATCGGGCGGCGCCGGATTGGCGCTGATGTCTTCGGGGGTGAAGATCGATTGGCCGACGGCGAGGCCCCAGAAATCGGGCTCTGAATGCGAGAAGGCGCGCGTGAACCCGCCAGCCCCCTGCAGCCAATCTGGCACGCCGTCCGAAGGCGAGACGTAGGAGAGGCGAACGCCGGAGGTGTAGTTGCGGTCGGCGCCCGAGGAGAGACTGTCGTTCTCCACAGCCAAGGACAGAACGCCCTTGTCCCTGCCGCCATCGTCTTGCGCGAGCGCCAAGCCCGGCATCGCCGCCGATACGAGAGCTGCCCCGGCCAGCCACCGCTTCAGGCGATGATGTCCGGCGTCAGCCTGTCTTCGATCCATTGGATTTGGTCCCTCAGCACCAGCTTGCGCTTCTTCAGGCGCGCCAGCTGCAGCGCGTCCCCGCCGCTCTGTTCCTGCAATGCGAAAATCGCGCTGTCGAGCGCCCGGTGCTCCTCCCGGAGTTCGGCCAAGCGCGCCCTGAGGGCCCGCTTTTCCGGCGTGTCGGTAATATCGAAGCCGTCGTCGTCGGCGTCCATGAGCCGTTTCCGCCGTTTGGCCGCGGGGCCCGCCACCCCCGGAAAAAGCGAGGCTAAGCCCGCTCCGGAGGGGCTGTAAAGCGGCCCGATTCGCCCACCCGGAAGGTCCCGCGCTGGCAAGCGGCGGAAATATTAATTTTGTTGACGATGTAACGAGACAACAGTCCGGATCGGCGCCATCCTGAGACTCGCCCAAAGCATAGGAGGCGCCTTCGATGGCTATCGAGCAGCGTTTACGCGAACTCGACGCCCGGCATCGGGATCTGGACATCATCATTCAAAACGAGGCGAAACGACCTTACGTCGACAGTTCCCGCCTCTCGGCGATGAAGCGCCAGAAACTGAAATTGAAGGAAGAAATCGAAAGCATCCGACAGCAACTCGAACACCACTGAGTCACGCTCTCGCGCGGCGCGTGGCGGCGCGCGACGAGTTCACCGAGCGCGCTGGCGACGCGCGCTAACGCACTGTCTGTGTGGGCTGCGCGCGTTTACTTGCCGCCGATGATCTCAAGGTCGTGCCCCGGGTAGCCGCTGAGGACCGTCGGCGCACTGTTTAGATTCAACGCGAAGGCATTTGCCGGCTGGAGGCCAGCGATGCTCCGGCCCCGATCCCGCTGAGGGAACTTGCGCCCCTGCGACGCGTTGCCCCGAGTGCTGCAGGCAATTACCTAACCTCGTGATGCACGGCTCTTACGCCCCCGGGACTGCTGCGTCATCGGCGGCCCCGCCGCTTCTCGACGCGCGCCGCCATGCGCTGTTTCTCGATCTCGACGGCACGCTGGTGGAGATTGAAGAGCATCCTGACGATGTCGTCGCTAATGAAGCGCTGCGCGCGCTGCTGCGCCGCGCGGGCGAGGCGATGGGCGGCGCGGTCGCGCTGATCACGGGCCGCACGATCGCCGACGCCGATCGGATTCTCGGCGGCGCAATCGGCAATATCGCCGGCGTGCACGGACTCGAGCATCGCATCGACGGCAGGCTCAAGCGTGACGACGAAGCTGCGTCTGAACTCAATGCCGCCGTCGAGGACGTACGCGAGCTGATCGATGCGGGCATGCTGAAGGCGCGCGTCGAAGAGAAGGGCGCCAGCGTGGCGCTGCACTATCGCCATGCGCCGGAAATCGAGCAGGACGTGCGCGCCTGCGCCGCGCAGATCGCCGCGCGACACCGCTTGCGCACGCTGCCGGGCAAGATGGTGATCGAGATCGTCGCCGGCGCGCACACCAAGGGCGATGCGGTCGAGGCGTTCCTGCGCGACGCGCCGTTCGCGGGACGCGTGCCCGTGGCAGTGGGAGACGATGTGACGGACGAAGATGCGTTTGCCGCTGTGGCGCGCGCCGGCGGTTTCGCCATCCGAGTCGGCAAGAGCCGCACCAGTTCGGCGGCTTATCGGTTGGCCACGCCGAGCGCGGTGCACGACTGGCTTTCCGCTTCGCTCGAAGGCGCGCGCGCATGAGGCACGGCTCGCTCGATCTTGCCCCGATCGGCAATTGCGCGGCGAGCGCGCTGGTCGACCGCAACGGGCGCTTCGTCTGGGCGTGCGTGCCGCGCGTCGACGGCGATCCGACCTTTTGTGCGCTCCTCTCCGGGCGCGACCCGAGCGAGGATCAGCCTGGCGTCTGGGCGATCGATCTGGTCGATCAGGTGAAGGCCGAACAGCGCTACGAGCGCAATACGCCGATCCTCGTCACCACGCTGACGGACGCGCGCGGCGGCGTGATCGAGATCGTCGATTTCTGCCCGCGCTTCAGGCGCTACGACCGCATGTTCCGTCCGGCCGCCTTCGTGCGCATCGTGCGCCCGCTCGCCGGCGCGCCGCGCATCCGCGTGCGGCTGACGCCGGCGGTCGATTGGGGCGACGACATCGCCGAGCGCACCGCCGGAACCAATCACATCCGCTTCCTGGCTGCGATGACGCTGCGGCTGACCACGACCGCGCCCATCTCTCACATCGTGCACGCGCGCGAGTGGCGGCTGGAGAACGAGCACTTCTTCTATCTGGGGCCGGACGAGCCGTTCAACGACGACATCCGCGACGTGCTGCGCGGCATGTACGAGAAGACGCGCGCCTACTGGTGGCGCTGGGTGCGCATGCTGGCCACGCCCCTCGAATGGCAGGCGGCGGTGATCCGCGCGGCGATCTCGCTGAAGCTGTGCGTGTATGAGGAGACCGGCGCCATCGTCGCCGCTCTGACCACGTCCGTGCCGGAGGCGCCGAACTCCGGCCGCAACTGGGATTATCGCTTCTGCTGGCTGCGCGACGCCTACTACACGGTGCAGGCGCTGAACCGGCTGGGCGCGGTCGACATTCTCGAAGGCTATCTCGCTTATCTTCGCAACATCGTCGACGCGCACCCGGAGGGACGCATCCAGCCTGTATTCGGCGTGGGCGGCGAACCGATCCTGGACGAGGTTATGATAGAGTCGCTGCCCGGCTATCGCGGCATGGGCCCGGTGCGCGCCGGCAACCAGGCGCACGAGCATCATCAGCACGATGTTTATGGGCAAATCGTGCTCTCCACCGTGCAGGCGTTCTTCGACGAGCGCCTGATCCGCCCGCCTGGCCCCGATGATTTCCGCGCGCTGGAGAGCGTCGGGGAGCGGGCGTACAGGCTCTATCTCGCGCCGGACGCCGGGCTCTGGGAGTTCCGCACTCGCGCGGCGGTGCACACCTATTCGTCAGTCATGTGCTGGGCCGCGTGCGATCGGCTCGCGAACGCGGCGCGGCGCCTCGGCCTGGAAGATCGCCACGCCCATTGGCGCAAGCGCGCGGACGAGATCTGCAAGGTCGTGCTCGAGCGCGCTTGGAACAAGGAGCTCGGCCGCTTCGCCGGCAGCCTGGACGGCGCCGAGATGGACGCAAGCCTCCTGCAGTTGGTGGACACGCGCTTCATCGCGCCCGACGACGAGCGTTTCCTCGCCACGTTCGCAGCGCTCGAAAAGGACTTGCGGCGCGGGCGCTATCTCTTGCGCTACTCCGACAAGGACGATTTTGGATTGCCCGAGACCGCGTTCAATTTCTGCACCTTCTGGTACATCGAGGCGCTGGCGCTGATCGGGCGCAAGGAGGAAGCGCGCGAATTGTTCGAGGAGATGCTGGCGCGGCGCACCAGCGCGGGACTGCTCTCGGAGGACTGCGACTACAACACGGGCGAGCCGTGGGGCAATTATCCGCAGACCTACTCGCTCGCGGGCCTGATCAATTGCGCTGTGCTGCTCTCCAATCCGTGGAGCACGGTGCGGTGAGCCGGCTCATCGTCGTCTCCAATCGCGTGACGCCGCAGCAGGCCGAAGGCGGATCGAGTCAGGGCGGCCTCTCCATGGCCATCTCGGCGGCGCTCAGGGAATATAGCGGCATCTGGTTCGGATGGAGCGGCGAGGCGACGCCGGCATGGACCGGCGAACTCAAGGAGCACCGCGTATCCGGCGTGACGGTCGTCACCGTCGATCTCGAAGAGCAGGACATCGAGGAATACTATAATGGCTACGCCAACCGCACGCTGTGGCCGCTCTTCCACTATCGCATCGATCTGACGCAGTACGAGCGCTCCTACGGCTCGGGCTATGCGCGCGTGAACGCGCGCTTCGCCGACGTGCTGGCGCCGCTGATCGAGCCGGACGACATCGTTTGGGTGCAGGACTATCATCTCATCCCGCTCGGCCGCGAGCTGCGCGAGCGGGGCGTCAGGAACGCGATCGGATTTTTCCTGCACATTCCCTGGCCGGCGCGCGAACTGGTGGTGACGCTGCCGCGCCACCGCCAGCTCGTGGAGTCGATGTTCTATTACGACGTGGTCGGCTTCCAGACGCAGGAATGGCGCAACGCGTTCGTCGCCTATGTGCTCTACGAGGCGGGCGGCATGGCGATGACGGACGGGCAGGTGCGCGCCTTCGGACGGACGGTGCTGCCGAAGGCGTTTCCAATCGGCATCGACGCGCGCGGCTTCAGCAAATTGCTCGAGACCGAGGCGGCGCGGGAAAGCTACGCGCGCATGATCGAGAGCAAGGCCGGGCGCAAGATGCTGCTCGGCGTCGACCGGCTCGATTATTCGAAAGGCATCGACGAGCGGATGCTCACCTACGAGCGGCTGCTGGCCGAGCATCCCGAACTGAAACGGCAAATCTTCCTGCTGCAAATCTCGACCGAAACGCGCAGCCAGGTGGAGGCCTACCAGGAGATGATGGCGCGCCTGGATGGACTGAGCGGCCGCATCAACGGCGCCAACGCCGAAATGGACTGGATCCCGATCCGCAACGTGCATCGCATGCACACGCGCGAAGAACTGGCGGGCGTCTATCGCGCCGCCGACGTGATGCTGGTGACGCCGCTCAGGGACGGCATGAATCTGGTGGCCAAGGAATTCGTCGCCGCCCAGGACGAGGCCGACCCCGGCGTGCTCGTGCTGTCGCGCTTCGCCGGCGCGGCCCAGCAGATGCGCGAGGCGCTGATCGTCAATCCGTTCAGCCAGGAAGACATGGCCGACGCCATTCTGCGCGCGCTGGCCATGCCGCTGGAAGAGCGCGTCGTGCGCTGGCGCGCGCTGATGGACGGCGTGCTGAAGGAGGACGTCACCGCCTGGCGCGACAGCTTCGTGCGCGCGCTGCAAGAGGCGCGCGACGGCGCCGCGCCCAAGACCCCGCGCCCGCGCAAGATACGCCCGTTTCCGGATGTGCCGACGGGGAGCGCTTAGCCGGCGATTAGCCGACGGTCCCCGTGATCGTGCCGTTATTGGTGACGGTGACGGTGTGGCCGTTCTTGCGGATGGCAAAGCCTGCCGCGCCGCCGGAGAGCCCGCCCGCTGCGGCGAAATTGCCGCCGGCGCCGCCGGCCTGTGCGGGGCTGAAGAAGCCATGCGCGTTGCCGCCTGCGCCGCCCGCGCCGCCGCCGCTGCCTGTGCCCGGGCTGCCCGGATCGCCTGGATCGCCAGCGACGATGCCGCCTATCCCGCCGCCCCCGCCCGTCCCGTTCGGCGCGCCGCCGCCGCCTCCGCCGCCGCCGTTGCTTTCACCGAAGCCCCAGGTGTTTTCATTTCCGCCGCGCCCGCCTCCGCCGCCCGCGCGCACGACGCCGCCGCTGTTGACGAGGACTGTCATCGGCAGCCGGCAGTAGATCGCGTCGCCGCCCGCGCCGCCGTTCGTCGCCGGCGAGCCGCCGCTGTTCGCGTCGCCGCCGCCATTGCCGCCGCCGCCTCCGCCGCCGCGCACCGTCCCGCCGTTCAGCACTTCGAGCGTCAGCGCGATCGTGTGCGAGCCCGTCGGCCACGTCCCGCTGTCGATCGCAACGCCGCCCGCCGCGCCGCTCGCGCCGGCTGCGCCCGTGATGGTCACCGCGTTGCCGACTTGAAAGACGACCGTCGCGTCCTGCGCGCCGTTATATCCCGCATTGTCGGCGAGCGTGCGCAGGTTCACCGCGCCCGCGCCGGTGATCTGGATCGTCGCGTTGAATCCCGAAGACGGGCCAGCGCGCACAACCTGCGTGCGATTGCCGGCGTCGTCATAACTGTACGTGACCGTGCTGCCGTCGTCGTATTCGACGCGTGTGAGGCGGCCGGTGGCGTCGTAGGTGTACTCGGTCGCGTGAGCGGGGCGGGAAAGCAGAGCGCCAAGCGCGCCGCCAAGTGCAGTTCTAAGAAGCAGTGCTCGCCGCGAGACGGTCATGCCAGCTCCTATACTTTGTGTCGCAAATGAGGGTGTGTCACCCTTTTCCTCAATAATAGGCCTCGTCACCCTCCAGGGCTATTCCGCCATGCGGTCCATCAAGAGATTTCGAATCACGATCAATCCGGACATCAGCGACTTTTGCTCCGGCCACCATTCCGCTCCGAATTGAAACCAATATGTTTCAAGCACGTCTTCGGAATCGGGCGGCTCGGAATCGAGGTCGGCGATAATCGCATTCACCTGAACAAGGAGCGCTTGCCGGTCGGCGCTGGCCAGAGATGCAATATGGTCTTGGGCCGCCTCTTCAAAGGAGTTGTAAATAAGCGTAGTATCTTGGCCAAACGTGCGAGTGAGCCATTTGAAGTGCTTTAGCGGTCCACGCAATTCGGCGGGACGGCCGACTACCTGCAGGACGCGCATAGTTCGGTCTCCATTAGAAGCTCACGCCAGCGCCGAAGGGATATGCGGTGACAACCGAGTATCCGCACGGACTTGCGGAATTCTGCCGTAACACAATAAAGGCTGTTGATTGATGAGCGCCTGACTGGTCGTAGCCAACATAACGATCGAATGAAATTTGCAAACGGAGATAACCAGGAGGTCCGCTCGGTTGTCTTACAGCTGCCCACGGTTGAATCAGGGCTTGCGCAGATGGATGCGCTAGTGCGGTGTTTATCGCGTATTCGGCAATCGGCAATGCTGTAGAAACTTGACGTCCTCCTCGGGCCACCGGGCTGTCCCGATCTTTGGCTTAGCGCCCCTAGGCTCTGTCCCACGTGCCACGTCAACACGTGTCCACCCTCGAGCAGGTTGGTCCACGCGTTGAAGGAGCAAATGGGGGCGGCTGCGGCGAAGAACAGGCCAGGCTGACGGGAACCCGTCACGACCACTTCTTCATCCAAAGGAACCTCGTCAAATGGCGGGCCAAGCAGAGGCGGGCCGATGGACGGCGGTATGAGGCCGAGGTCCTCATGGGTTAAGCACCGGTTCGGGAAAGTGGCAGTGCATCCCCAGACGTTGACCTCTTCTATTGGAGTTCGAGGGCACGGTAGGCCTATGCAATCGGTGACGGTGAGACCGGTCGGATCAACGAAGTTTACCGGGTCGTTTCCGACGTAGGCATACAGGTTCATCCCGCCCGCAAGGCCGATGGGATCAGTTTGCAAGAATCTCCCCAACGTCGGCGAATAGGCACGCGCCTTGTAGTGATAAAGCGACACTTCCGGCATCCAGGCTTGGCCGGTGTACTGGAAGCGTCCGTCGTTGGATGAGCTGGGGACGCCATATTCGTCGTACGTGTTGATCGTGGTCGCCGAGCCCGTGCTGTTGGTGATCGCGATCACGCTGCCGCGTTCGTCGGCGAGGAGCCAGCGGCGGTCGGTGAGGCTCGTCCCCTCGTACCACGCGACGACTTCATCGATCCCCGGCCCCGGCACGAAGCGGCGCTGCAGGTTGTTGGAGCCGTCGTACTCGGCGACCATCTGCGCGCCGGAATAGAGGAAGCGCGTGGTGACGCCGCCGCCCACGGTTTGATAAAGTCGCCCGACCGGATCATAGGCGAGCGTTGCGCTCGATGGGCCGCTGACGAGCCGATTGTAGATGTCGTAGCCCAGCCCGCCGGTGGTGAGATTGCCGCGCGCGTCGTAGCTCTGCGTGGCCCCGCCGGCGCTGGTGTACTGGTTGAGATTGTTGGCCGTGTAGCTCGTCGTGCTCGGCGACGCCGGCGTCCAATTATAGCTCGCATTGTCCCCGAGCCGCTCGACGATCCCGCCCGCTGCGTCGTGATCGAAGCTCAGCGTCAAATCGCTCGCCGTGCTGGCGAGGTCGTGGTCGAGTTCGGTGAGGCGTGACGCGGCGTCGAACTCGTACGTCGTATCCACATCGTTGCCACGGTCGACGCGCGTGCGCCGGCCCAGATCATCGTATGTGTAAGTCGCCAGCGTGGCCGTGTTGCAGCTCGCGCCCTCGGCGCTGATCTGCGTGACGGCGTTGGCGAGGTCGTAGGCGTACTGCGCACAGAAGTTTCCGGACCCGTCATGCGAGGGCGCTGAATCTGGTGATCTAAGCAATGCTTGCACCCACCCACGACACGCCGTCGTAGGCGTCGACAAATATCGCCACAGCAGTCTCCACCAATTCCCTTGCCGCTGGTTCCGATATTTCTCCACTAGCTGAAATCAGCGGGAGCGGGTCGATCGCCACTAGAACTATCACCATCCGAAACCCAATTTTGCGCTCGTACCAAGCGCTAAACGGAATTTCGCGCGTCCGTCCGTAATGGCAGTAGGAGCCAGCAAACAGGAAAGTGTCAGAAGGCGAGCGTTCATCTGCATGTAGAAAGCTCTCCTCTGACCAGACGTTGTGATAGATCGCCCACCAGTCTGAGGAGATAAGTTCGGCGGATTTTGCCAACTCCTTGTTTGAGTCTAGGTTTCCCCAGTCATGGCCAGAGTGGAAAGCCAAGAGCTGCTCTGTGGTCGCCTTTTCGCCGGCGAGGGAGAAAAACTCTCTTAAAGGTCTATCCAATAGCAGCGCACTGAAGCCTCCCGCTTCGCTGATGCGCTGTCTTACATATGCGCACGCAGCATCGGTGGGCAGATCAAATCTCATGATGAGCACCCAACCGTGGTGTAGGGCATTCCAAAGAGAACGTTGTCAGGCAATGCCCCTTGCCCGGGCTTTGGTTGTATTCGCCCTTGTGGCGTTCCGTTCTCGAACCAGCGCCACCCCTGTGTAACACCCGGACCACGGAAGGTGTAGTCCCAGTGAGGAGCAACACCCGGCGGGTGATTGAGGTCAGGACGCAGGCTCTCTCCCGTGCGTGGATTGTACCATGAGCCTCTTCCCGTTCCGACTGGATCGCCACGCGGACCGATCCAGCGCCATCCGTATCCGGGCGGAGTTGTCACGTTTGACCCTGGAAAGGGGACCGTCGGTCGCGGCAAACCGCCAATGATGGGCGGCGGCTCCAGCACGAAGCGAGGAATGATTCTCCATTGTGCCTGCTGTAATTCGCCGGAGCCGCTTTGAGGACATTGCGGTACGAGCACCAAGGGCCAGGCGTCATACGTTCTGGGACTTGGCCTTTGCCCGGTAACCACCACCTCTTCGGTCAAGACGTCCCCAAATGGCAATCCCGGCTGAATCAAGCCGACCGACGGCGGTATGAGGCCGAGGTCCTCATGGGTTAAGCACCGGTTCGGGAAAGTGGCAGTGCATCCCCAGACGTTGACCTCTTCTATTGGAGTTCGAGGGCACGGTAGGCCTATGCAATCGGTGACGGTGAGACCGGTCGGATCAACGAAGTTTACCGGGTCGTTTCCGACGTAGGCATACAGGTTCATCCCGCCCGCAAGGCCGATGGGATCAGTTTGCAAGAATCTCCCCAACGTCGGCGAATAGGCACGCGCCTTGTAGTGATAAAGCGACACTTCCGGCATCCAGGCTTGGCCGGTGTACTGGAAGCGTCCGTCGTTGGATGAGCTGGGGACGCCATATTCGTCGTACGTGTTGATCGTGGTCGCCGAGCCCGTGCTGTTGGTGATCGCGATCACGCTGCCGCGTTCGTCGGCGAGGAGCCAGCGGCGGTCGGTGAGGCTCGTCCCCTCGTACCACGCGACGACTTCATCGATCCCCGGCCCCGGCACGAAGCGGCGCTGCAGGTTGTTGGAGCCGTCGTACTCGGCGACCATCTGCGCGCCGGAATAGAGGAAGCGCGTGGTGACGCCGCCGCCCACGGTTTGATAAAGTCGCCCGACCGGATCATAGGCGAGCGTTGCGCTCGATGGGCCGCTGACGAGCCGATTGTAGATGTCGTAGCCCAGCCCGCCGGTGGTGAGATTGCCGCGCGCGTCGTAGCTCTGCGTGGCCCCGCCGGCGCTGGTGTACTGGTTGAGATTGTTGGCCGTGTAGCTCGTCGTGCTCGGCGACGCCGGCGTCCAATTATAGCTCGCATTGTCCCCGAGCCGCTCGACGATCCCGCCCGCTGCGTCGTGATCGAAGCTCAGCGTCAAATCGCTCGCCGTGCTGGCGAGGTCGTGGTCGAGTTCGGTCAGCCGCGAGGCCGCATCGAAATCGTAAGCCGTGACGACGCCGTTGCCGCGCGTCACCGACGTGCGCCGTCCGAGATTGTCGTATGCATACGTCGCCAGCACGCCCGCCCCGCTGGTGGCGCCGTTCTCACGGATGGCCGTCACCGCATTTGTGAGGTCGTAGTCGTATTGTGCATAGAGGCTGGACGAGCCGGGCCAAGTAATGCGCGTGCGCCGACCGGCTGCGTCCCACTGATACTGCACCGTCCCTTGCGGCTGCGTCTCGCTCAGCACGCGCGAGAGCTGGTCGTATGCATAACTCACCGTGCGGCTCGACGCAGAGACCTGCGTCACGCGCGAGAAATTGTCATAAGTGAACGTCGTCGTCGGCCCGTTCGCGGTCGGCGTTGCCGAAAGCATCCGGCCGAGATTGTCGTAAACGTAGTCGATCTCTGCGCCGTCGCGGCGGCGTTCTTCCAGAAGATCGCCCGCGTCGTTGTAGGTGAATTGCTCGAAGCTGTCCTGGCCCGAACCGGTCGGATGGGGATAGTTGATGCGGTTGAGGCGGCGGAACGGGTCGTACGCGAACGTGGTGACGTTGTCTTCGCCATCCTCCACGCTGGCAAGAAGCCCTTTGCCGACGCCGCTTGTGAGATACGCGGCCTCGCGCTCAACGCGCGCGTCGGCCGTGCCGTAGCCGACCGTGGTGATGAGCGGCCGGGAAAGCGAGTCGTAGGTCTGGTGTACAATGCGGTCCGGTCCGTGCGGCCCCGTCGTGTCCAGCGTGCAGGCCGAGGTCGGTAGCGAGGCGAACTCGGCAGGATTCATGCGCAGCGCGCTGCAGGTGGGCCGCCCGATCGCATCGTAGCTCACCTGCGTGACGGAAAACGTAGTAGTCTCGTCGCTGAGCGAGCGTTGAATCGGCCGGCCGTGGAAATCGTATTGCGTGGCGACTTGCTGCAGGTTGGTCCAGCCCGGCCATCCGCTCGTGCCGGTGACCGTGCCCTGCCGCACGAGCGTGACTTGCCCATCGGCATTGTAAGTGAAGCGGGTGGCGCGCCGCAGCAGCGCGCCGCCGCCGTCCGGATCGGGGCCGATGACGCCGTCGAGCTGGCGCGCCGTGTAGACAAACGTGGTGGTGTCGTTTGCGCCCGAAAGCGGGCCGTCCACCGTCTGCACATCGCCCGCGACGGTGTAGGTGAAGGCGTTCGCCGCGGACACGGACGAATCGCCGGCGGCCGTTGTGACTTGCGTCGGCAGAAGGTTGTTCGGCACGCCTGCCGTCGGGTAGGCGATCGTCGTGCGCGTCTCGACAGCCGCCCCGCTTGCGCACGCCGTGCCGGACCACGTTCCGGTCGCGCATGATCGGACCTGCGTCAGGCGATAGACCGGCGAGCCCGGATCGGTATTGGTTGCCGACACAAAGTAGCGCGCCGTCTTCTGCTCGTACTCGTAGCGCGTTTCCGGACGCGGCGCACTGCCGCCGCCGTCCGGATCGGGCAGGGTCACGGTGAGCACGCCGCCGTGCACGCTATCGTAGGTGTAGTTGGTCGTCTGACCGCGCGCGTCGGTCGTCGATTCCGGCAGATTGCAGGTGACTTGGTTCGAGCACGTGTCGGGATAATCGGCCGATGTGACGATCGTTTCCGAGCCGGACGTGACTGTCGTTTCGATCACATTGCCGCGGGCGTCGTACTCGAACGACGTGACGATGCCGCCGGTCGTCGTCATCGACGTGACGCGGCCTTCCGTGTCGTAGACGTAAAAGACCTCGTTGACGCCGTCGCTTTGCGACAGCAAGCGGTTGGTGGCGAGATCGACCGTCGCGACGCGCTGCGCGGCAAGGCCGTCGCTGTTCGTGGCGGTCGCGGTGCGAACGCCGTTTGCGTCCGAGGCGCTGTAGACCCACGTTCCCGCGCCGCTGACCACTTGGCTGACGCCGCCGTCAATTCCCGATGGGCCGTACGCGATCGTCACATGGTTGGTGGAGGCGCTCGTCGGCCGCCGGATGCCGGTCATCCGCGCCCGCGTGGCGTCGGCGTAGACGTAGCGCGTGACGTTTCCGAGCGTGTCCGTCACCGTCTCGATCGTATCGCCGGATTCAAACCCATAGCTGGCGCTCACCGCGCCCGTGCAGCTGGTGGCCGTGGGCGCGCAATAGTTGTTCGCCAGGTTGACGCCGGTTACTTTGATGAGTCGGCGCCACGCATCGATACTCGCGCCGGTGTCGCCCGCGTACTGCAGATGCAGCATGTAGCCCAGATTGTTGGTGACCGATTGCAGCCGCAGCCACGTGCCGCCGCCTGCGCCGCTGACCGACGCGTAGTGATAGGTCGTGACTTCGCCAGCGGGCGTTGTGATCTGCGTTACGCGCGCGACGTTCCCAAACGGCAGCATCTGCTGATTGGCGAGGTCTTCATCGAAGAGGGCCGTAACGCCGTGTGCGTTCCGATATGTGTAGATCCCGGTTGTTGCATTGTATTCGAGGGTCGAGCCGCGTCCCTGATCCGACGTGTACGTACTGCCGCTCTTTGTGAACGTTTCCGATCCGATGTTGAGGCTGACGGTGTAGGTGACGTTGTCGGCGGTGTTGATCGTCCCCGCGAGATTGTCCCGCCAGCCGACCTGGACTTCGCCCAATTGCATGAACGTGCGGGCGTAAACGAGACCGCCCGCCTGCGGCTGGCCGATGACCACCTCGACCGCGGAGACGGTGAAGCCGCCCGTGCCCAGGTCGACGCCGTTTGAGTCAATGGCGCTTGTAATCGGCGGCGGTTCGCCCAGCCAGTTAAACGCATGCGCCAGCCGCGGCGAGGCCAGCGCAATCATGCACAGCCCAGCGGCGACGAGCTTCCGCAGCATCGCTCCCTCCGATAGCCGTCTTAGGCTAGGAGCGGGCGACGATCAAATCATGCCGAGAAACGTGACACAGGTTTCACGACGACGATCTGAGTTAGCGAGAGCTCAGCCTTCCGTGTTGTCGCCGCGCTGCTCGTAGACTTCCGGCGGCACGGTCTCCTGGGCTGCCTTCAGCGTCTTCGCCTCCGCTTTGCGCGCACGCGCTTCCGCGCGCGCCTTCGCAGCGGCGGCTTCGGCGACGACGGCGTCGAGTTCGATCTGGCTGCAGAGGCCGATCGTCACCGGATCGACCGGTTTGATGTTCTGCGAATTCCAGTGCGTGCGGTTGCGCACCTGGTCGATGGTCGACTTGGTGGTGCCGATCAGCTTTACGATCTTGGAGTCCGCCACTTCGGGGTGGTTCTTCAGGAACCAGGCGATCGCGTCGGGGCGATCCTGGCGGCGCGCGATCGGCGTGTAGCGGGCGCCGCGGCGCTTGGTCTGCGGCAGCTCGATGCGCTTCTGCTCGAGCGGCTTCAGCTTGTGGTTTTCGTCCGCTTCACCTTTCGCGATTTCTTCGCGCGAGAGAAAGCCGCCGGCGATCGGATCGACGCCGCGGATGCCCTTGGCGACGTCCTCGTTGGCGATGCCTTGCACTTCCAAGGGATGCAGGCCGCAGAAGTCGGCGATCTGGTTGAACGAGAGCGAGGTGTTCTCGATCAGCCACACGGCGGTGGCCTTGGGCATGAGGACATTGGCGGTCATGAAGCGGCTCCAGATACGCAAACGCGCCCGGCGTCGTCGCCAGGCGCGTCATGGCCAGAGGAGCAACGGGCTGACGAATCCGGGCGTGGGATCAAGTCAGTTGCGAGGGATATAGCGGCGGCGCCGGGCGAAGGGAAGGGCGAAAGGCGGCGCAGCCTACCGCAAAATTTACCGGCCGTTAGGTGTCGTTACTAATCCCCTAGCAACATTTCGGCGCGACAACAGGGGCCGAAAGGTCGGGCTCCATGCGCGCAGTGCGACGTGCGATCCCCTCTCCGACGCGCTCGCCATGGCGGCCTTTCGCATTGTCGCGGCGAAGCGGGACGATGCGGCCAAGATGCTTACCCGCCGTTGGTCATCTTTCTTCGCACAGCTTAGGGAAGTCTAAGTCATGATGGGCGAGATTAGCGGCATGCGGTTGCAGGCGATCTTGCGCAAGGGCCGGGCGCGCGGCCGTGCTCGGGCGTCCGCTCCCGCGCGGCGGTTCATCTTCGATCGCCGCGGGGCGACTGCGGTGGTGGTCGGCATTGCGCTGCCGGTGCTGGTGGGGGCGGCCGGATTGGGCGGCGAGGCCGCGTTCTGGAGCCTTCGCCAGAGGGCGCTGCAACAGATCACGGACGCAGCCGCTTTCGCAGGCGCGACCGAGTCCCAGGCCGGCGGCAATTACAGCGCGATCGACAGCACCGTTGGCGCCTCGCTTTCGACCAACGGTTTTCGCACGGATCTCGGATCGTATCAGGTCGAGGCGCCGCCGAATAGCGGACCCTACGCCGGCGATACTGCGGTGCGCGTCTCCAGCGAAGAGCTGTGGCCGCGCTACTTCACGGCGCTGTTCTTTGAAGGAACCGTCACGCTGCGCGCCAATGCGACGGCCTTGCTCGAGGAGGGCCTGCGCGCCTGCATGCTCGCGCTCGACAACACCGCTTCCGCCGCCGTCAACGTCACCGGAAGCACCACGGTGACGCTGAACGGCTGCAGCGTCATGTCGAACTCCAACGCCGACAACGCGCTGTCGGTCGGCGGCTCCGGAAGCCTGACGACCTCGTGCGCCGGCGCCAACGGCGGCGTCGTCGCCAGCGGCGGCCTGACGCTCACTGACTGCGCGCAGCCCAGGGAGCGCCTGCGCCGGATGCAGGATCCCTACGCCGGCGTGCCCGAACCGACTGTCAGCGGGCCGTGCATGAGCCCGACGACGTTCGCCGGTCCATCCGGGGCTGTCCACGCCGCGCTTCCCGGCCGCTATTGCGGCGGCATGAACATCCTGCGCACCGTCAATTTCGCGCCCGGCGTCTACATCATCGACGGCGGCACGCTGAGCGCCACGTCGACGGCGGTGCTGAATGGCGTGGGCGTGACCTTCTTCCTGACCAACGGCGCGCGGCTGGATATCAACGGCCAAGCGCGGCTCAATCTGGTGGCGCCCACGGTGGGAACATACGCCGGGCTGCTGTTCTTCGCCGACCGCTCCGGTTCGCCGCTCAACCACCAGCTCAACGGCACGTCGGATTCGATCCTCACCGGCGCCGTGTACCTGCCCAACGACCGTCTCGACTTCAGCGGCACAAACAACACCGCGACGGGCTGCACGCAGATCATCGCGCGCACGCTGAATCTCACGGGCAATTCGGGCATCGGCGTGAACTGCGCCGGCACAGGCGTGCAAGACATGTATATGCCCGGCGGCGTGAGGCTGGTGGCATGAAGCAGCGCGAGCCTCGCTGGGCCCAGCTGGGCCGCTTCGCACGCGATCGCCGCGGAGGCCCCGCGGTCGAGTTCGCGTTGACGGCGCCGATCCTGGTTCTGCTCATTATGGGCGTCATCGCCGTTGGCTTTGAAGTCGACGCGCGCATCAAAGCCAGGGAAGCTGTGCGCGCCGGCGCCCATGCTGTCATGGCCGGCCAGGACGATCCGAACATCATCCGCCAAGTCGTGCTCAGCGCACTCGAAGGGTCCAGTGACGGTTACGCCGCGGCGGTCATGGAAGAATTCCGCTGCGGCTCAACCGTCGTGGAGGCGGACGATGCGTGCAGCGGCGGCGGGACGAGTCAGCGGTATTTCGTCATCAGTCTCGCGGCGCCCGCCGGCGTGGCGTACATCGATGCGCCCGCGATCTCCGCCAGGATCGAGGTGCGGATAACATGACGCTCTTCCGCAAGAGCCTCTGCCGCGACGAGAAGGGCGCGGCCGCGGTAGAGTTCGCCATCGTCGCGCCGGTCGCCGTCATGATGATACTCGGCTCGATCGAGTGCGGCCGGCTCATGTTCGTGCTGAACGACATGCAGGCTTCGCTGTCCACGGCGGTGCGCGCGTGGATGATCGATCCGGACGCCAGCAACAGTCAGGTGCAGACCATCTTTTGTGAGCGCGCTGTGCTCGTCGACTGCGACGAGACCACGCTCACCATCACCTCGCAGACTGTGAACGGACAGGCTTGGCGGATCATGACAGCGACAACGGCGTTCGACTCGCCGCTGTCCCACCTCTTGCCGCTGCCTTCCGAAATCTCGCGCTCCCGGCGCGTGCCGATCTACAGTTAAAGCGCGCGCCGACGCGCGCTTCATGCCCCGCCCTCTTCAACGAGAGAGCGGGGCTTCGCTGCGGCTGGAAGCGCTAGCCGTGATCCGTACCGGCGGTCTTGTCGCCTTTGGCGAGCTTGAACACGACGCCCGAGAGGAGCAGCAGCGCGATCAGGTTCGGGAAGGCCATCGCGGCGTTGGCGATGTCGCCGAAGCGCCAGACGAATTCCAGATCCTGGAATGAGCCGACGAAAACCATCAGCACCCAGAACAGCCGGAACGGAATGATCAGTTTGTCGGTGAAGAGGTACGAGATCGCGCGTTCGCCGTAATAGCTCCAGGTGATCATGGTGGTGAAGGCAAACAGGATCAGCGCCAGCGACGCCACCAATTGGCAGAGCGTAATGCCGGCGAGATCTCGCCCGCGCCTTCTTCCTTGCCGCGTTTGAACAGGCCGGTGAACGCTTCGCCCAGCTTGAGGATCGGATAAAAGCGCAGTCCGATCATCATCCAGAGGCCGGCGCCCAGCAGCACCACCACCATGGGCGGGAAGAGCAAGACCTGCTCGCCATTCCAGCTCCCGCCCCAGATGAAGTCGGAGACGTTGGTGACGTGCGCGTAGAATTGATCGACAGCCGAAGGCGGCGCAGCCGGCGTGGTCATCGTGGGGATTCCCCCAGTTCAGGCGCGCCTCCTGGGCGGCGCGTCCCGTTACGGCGAACCTAAGCAGGAGCAGGCGAGCAGGGCGTCCCAGAGCGATCAGTAGCCGCCGATTACCGGCAAAATCTCCCCAGTGATGTAGCTCGACATCTGCGGGCTCGCGAGGAAGACGAAGGCGGGGGCGATCTCTTCGGGCTGCGCGGGGCGCTTCATCTTCGTGTTCGCGCCGAACTCTTCCACCTTCTCGGCGGGCTTGTCGGCTGGATTGAGCGGCGTCCAGACGGGTCCGGGCGCGACGCAGTTCACGCGAATGCCAAGTGAAACGAGATGGCCGGCGAGCGAGCGGGTGAAGGCGTGGATGCCGCCCTTCGTCATGGCGTAGTCGATCAGCTCCTTGTGTCCTTCAATGCCGGTCACGGAGCCGCAATTCACGATCGCGCCGCCTTCGCGGATGTGCGGTGCGCAGGCCTGGGCCATGTGGAAGTAGCCGTAGAGGTTCGTTTTCACCGTCTCGTCGAACTGCTCTTCGCTCAACTCTTCGAATTCGGTCGTGTGAATCTGGAAGGCGGCGTTGTTGACGAGTATGTCGAGCCGGCCGAACTCCTCCAGTACGCGCTGAACGGCTTGTCGGCAGAAATTGCGGTCCGAGACATCGCCCGCAACGAGCGTGCAGCGGCGGCCTTCCGCTTCCACCGCGCGCTTGGTTTCTTCGGCATCCTCGTGTTCGTTCAGGTAGAACAGCGCGATGTCGGCGCCTTCGCGCGCATAGAGCACGCACACGGCGCGGCCGATGCCGCTGTCGCCGCCGGTGACGATGGCGACCATGTCTTTCAGTTTCTCGGAGCCCTTGTAGTAGGGCGCCTCGTACATCGGCTGGAGCTGGAGCTCGGCTTCCTTGCCGGGTTTCTTGAGATGCTGCGCCGGCATCGGCGGCTCGGGATAGCGCCGCGCTCCCGTCTGCACCGCGCGGGCGTTGTTCGCGCCGCCGCCGTTCTTCTTCGCCTTGCCGTTCGTTTTGCCTTTCTTGGCTTTGTCTTTGGCGTCCACGCGCGCCTGGATCGCGCGCTGCCTGCTCGCCTTCGCCGCAGGCTTCTGTTTCTCGGGGCTCTTCTGCATGTGCCGTTCTCCGCCGATGCGAAACGGAGAGGCCGGCGCCGCGTTCCGGAACCGGTCGCGCGCGCTGGCGGTTTTTGCCTTGTTGGAGGTGAGTTCCATGGCGCGTAAGCCGCGCAAGCCAAAGACAGCGCCCATGAGCAAGACGGGCCTCAAGGAAGGCGAAGGCGCGCCGCCGCCGCAGATCGATCCCAGGGTCCACGGTCCCAAGCGCCCTGTCGAGGAAGAGGATATTTTCGGCGGCGCAGAGCGCACGCACGATCGGCGCGTGAGTTCGGAGAAGGCGAAGCCGTGACTATGGACCGCCGGCGTCCCGCCGGCATGCAGTCCCTAACACCCAGCGCTTAGAATCTGCACGCTGAAGAGCTTGCGCGGGTCGGTGAAGACTTGCGCGACGGAGAAGCCGCCACTGCAGGCGATCTCGGCGAACTCTTCCGGGGCGTACTTGTGCGAATCCTCCACGTGCAGGGCCTCGTCGTGCGCGAAATAAAAATCGAGCGCGCCGATATGCACGTCCTGGTCCCGCCTGCTGATCAGGTTCATATGCACGCAGCCGTCTTCCTCATCGTAGCGGCCCTCGTAGCGGAACGCCTCGCAGTCGAAGTCAGCTTCGGCCTCCCGGTTGGCGCGTTGCAGCACGTTTTTGATGAAGGCGGCGGTGACGCCCTGATTGTCGTTGTAGGCGAGATTGATGAGTTCGGGATCTTTCTTCAGATCCACGCCGACGATCATGAGGCCGCTCGAGCCGAGCCGTGCGCGCCATTGTTTCAGGAGAGCGACGGCCTCGCGGTGGCTGAGATTGCCGATGGTCGAGCCGGGGAAGAAGGCGATCGGGCGTCCGCTGCTTTCGACATCCGGCAGCATTTGCGGCTGGGCGTAGTCGCCGCACACCGCCTCCACGCGCAGGTCGGGATAGGCTGCGGCAATCTCGGTCGACGCTGAAATCAGCTCGTCGCGGCTGACGTCGATCGGAACGTAGGCGTACGGCGTGTCGAGCTTGTCGAGCAGGATCGGCGTCTTCGCCGAGGACCCGCCGCCTAGTTCGTAGAGCACGGCGTCAGCGCCGATGAGTTCGGCGATCTCAGGCGCGTGGCTTTGCAGAATGCGGATCTCGGTGCGCTGCAGATAATATTCCGGCAGGCGGCAGATCTGCTCGAAATAGCGCATGCCGCGCCGGTCATAGAGAAACTGGCAGGGGATCATTTTCTGCGGACGCGAGAGCCCGTCGAGCAGCGCCTCGAGGAAGGAGACCTTGTTCCAGCCGAGGTCGTGCAGATTGAAGCGCGGCACGGCGAGATCGGGTTCTGGTCTATGCATCTTTGGCCATCCTGATGCCGCTGAAGACCCAGCGCGCGGCCGGGCCGAAAAAATTGCGATATGTCGGGCGCGCATGCCCGGGCGGCGTGGCGACGCTCGAGCCGCGCAGCACCATCTGGTTCACCATGAACTTGCCGTTGTATTCGCCGATCGCGCCGGCGGCGGGGCGGTAGCGCGGATAGGGCGCGTAGGCGCTCTGCGTCCACTGCCAAAGTTGGCCGAACATCTGCTTGAGGCCGGGGGCGACAGGGGCCGCGCGCGGGTGCAGCAGCTTTCCTTCCTGCGTGTTCGGATCAGTGCTCGTTGAGACGGCCGCGAACTCCCATTCCGCTTCCGTGGGCAGGCGCGCGTCGGCCCAGCGCGCATATGCGTCCGCCTCGTAATAACTTACGTGCGCGACCGGCTCGTCCAGATCGAGCGCACGCTCGCCTTGCAGCGTGAAGAGCCGCCACGCGCCGTCGCGCTGACGCCAATAGAGCGGCGCTTGCCACCCTTCGGCGCAAACAGCGTCCCAACCGTCGCTCAGCCAAAGTTCGGGGCGCGCGTAACCGCCGTCTTCGATGAAGGAGAGGTACTCGCCGGCGGTGACGAGGCGATCGGCGAGTGCAAAGGGCTCGAGGCAGACCTTGTGTTGTGGGCCTTCGTTGTCGAACGCGAAGCCTTCGCCGTCACGGCCGATTTCCGTGACGCCGCCTTCGAAGCCGATCCAATCGAGCGGCGCGGGCGCGGCGCCGGGTTCGCGCCTGCTGCGCGGCTGATACGCGGGCGCGATGATGTTGAGCGAGAAGAGATGCTTCACGTCCATCAGCATCAATTCCTGATGCTGCTCTTCGTGCGCGAGGCCGAGGGCAAGGAGATCGGGATCGAGGTCCTCGAAGGCCCTCAGCATCGCCGCATCGACGTGGGCGCGATAGGCGTGCACGTCATCGAGGCTGGGGCGTGAGATTAGGCCGCGTTCGGGTCGCGGATGGCGATCGCCTGCGGCGTTGTAATAGGAATTGAACAGGTAGCCGAAGCGCTCGTCGAACAGCCTGTAGCCGCGCCGGCCGGACAGGAAGAACGTCTCGAAAAACCAGGTCGCGTGCGCGAGGCGCCACTTGGTGGGGCTCGCGTCCGGCATGGATTGCAGCGCCTGGTCCTCGGCGGAGAGGCCGCGCGTGAGCTTCAGCGAGCGGGCGCGCGTCGCCTCGTAGCGAGCGCGCAGATCGCGCGCCGCAAGCGGCTCTGTTGTAGGCGAGGCTACTCCCATTGCTCGGCGAACAAGCGTACGCCTGCGGAGTTCCCTGCCTAGTGCGAAAATAGGCGGACGCGCGGTACCCCTTGGTTTCGCGCGATTAATTCTGCGTCACAAGCACGATCTTGCCGGCGTGCGCGCCGCTTTGCAGCCGCGCGTGGGCGCCTTCGGCGTCGGCGAGCGGGAAGGTGGAGTCGATCACCGGCTTCAGCTTGCCGGCTTCGATCCACGGCCAGACCACGCGCTCGACCTCGCGTGCGATGCGCGCTTTCTCCTCGTTCGACCGTGAGCGCAGCGTCGAGCCGGTGAGGGTGAGGCGCTTGAGCATCAGGCGCATGAGGTTCAAGTCCGCATGCGGGCCCTGAAGGAAAGCGATGATCACGCAGCGGCCGTGATCGTTCAGAACGTTCAAGTTTTTCTGCACGTACGGGCCGCCGACCATGTCGAGCACGACATCGGCGCCGCCGAGATCGCGCACCACGGCCTCGAAGTCCTCGGTGCGATAATTGATGGCGCGATCGGCGCCGAGTTCTTGGCACAGCCTCACCTTCGCGTCGTCGCCCGCCGTCGCGTAGACGCGCGCGCCGTGGGCCTTCGCCATCTGAATGGCGGTGGTGCCGATGCCGGAAGCGCCGCCATGGACCAGCAGTTTCTCCTTTGGCTGCAACGCGCCCGCCTCGAACACGTTGGCCCACACCGTGAAGACCGCCTCCGGCAGAGCCGCGGCTTCGACGAGCGAAAGGTGCTTCGGCGCGGGCAGCACCGAACCTTCGTGCGCGATGGCGTAGGTCGCGTAGCCGCCGCCCGGCAGCAGCGCGCAGATTTCGTCCCCTTCATGCCAACGAGTCACGCCGGGGCCAACGACCTCGACGGTTCCGGCCACCTCCAGGCCCAGCGTTTCCGGCGCGCCGGGCGGCGGCGGATAGAGCCCGGCGCGTTGCATCAGGTCCGGCCGGTTCACGCCGGCGGCGGATACGCGGATCAGGATTTCGCCAAGTCCGGGTTCCGGGCGCGCCACAACGGCAAGGGTAAGGGGCTGGTCGGGTCCGTGGATGATTTTGCGCACGTCACATCCTCCCTCGCCGGCGCTTATACGCGCCGCCGTTTTGGGGTAGACTGGCGCCTGGAGGTCAGGCCCATGCTCGATGACGATCCCTTTGCGCCGCCGGTCAAGAAGCCGCTCTCGCTCGAGGCGCAGCTGGAGAATTCGTCGATCGGTGATCTGGAAGCTCGCATCGTACGCCTCAAGCAGGAAATTCAACTTTGCGAGAAGACGATCGCCGCCAAGCGCGCGCAGCGGGCGGCGGCGGACTCCGTGTTCGGGGCGAGTTCCTCTTAGACATCCTGGGCCATCCGGCCCGCCTCTTGCGACCTTCGCGGGCCTATGACCGATACGAACCAAGCTTCCCCAATCAGGCGCGGTTTCAATCCGCAGCGGGCCATGGAATTCGCTCGATCGGAGCTGTTCGAGCGCACTTTCAAGGACGGCATGGCGCTGGTGGAGGAGACTGCGGCTTATCTCGACGGCCCCGGCCGGGCCGCCTCGAAGCGCCTCTCGCGCGCGGCGGCGCTGGCCTACGCCGGCGAGAGCATGCGCCTGACGACGCGGCTGATGCAGGTGGCCTCCTGGCTCCTGGTGCAGCGCGCGGTGCGCGACGGCGAAATCCAGATGACGGAAGCGGCGAGCGAGAAGTACCGGCTCATCTCCCGCGACGCCCAGCCGGGCGCGACGTTCGCGGGCGCGGACGACCTGCCTCAAGCGCTGAAGGCTCTGATCATCCGCGGCGGCGCGATCTACGAGCGCGTGCGGCGGCTGGATGAGACGATGTACGAGGGCGGGGCCGAAGGCGCGAACCCGGTGAACGATCAGTTGGCGCGGCTGACGCGAGCGTTCAATCGCTAAAAACGGCGGTCGGCAGTCGGCAATCGGAAAACACAAAGGGCGCCGGATCACTCCGACGCCCCGATTGGACGATTGCCGCGTGCTCAGGCCGGAAGCAGGCCGGTGCGGCCCGCGTTGGTCGCGGCCGCGTGCAGAAGCGAGCGCGCCGTCTCAACATCGACCGGCTTCTCGCGCATCTCGGGATCGGACAAGAGCTGGGTGACCACCCGATGCGTGAGGTAGCAGGCTTCGTTGAGGTCGTTGGTGAATTCGCGCGCCATGGCGCGGAGCTCGGGACCGAGCGCCAAAATGTTCGCGTGCATGCTCACTCTCCCCTCATCGTGTTCCGTCGCGAGCGCTGCAACGCCGTCTCGCCGAACCGGTTCCGGCAACTCGGCGGTGCAGCTGCAGTGCGTCCTGCTTCAGATGGGCGAAGCTCTGTGCGATTCACCCGTCGGGACGACGCCCGGTCCGGTGCAATCGCCCCACGTCCGACGCACGACGCGCGGGGGCCCGTCGCCTGTGCGCGTGATTTCCACGCTCTGGGCGCAGAAGCCGGCGGGAACGTCCACAGCCAAGACATCAGTCGAGTCTGCTCCTGCTTGGGAGCGAACCATGCGTTCGAGTTCATCGAACTCGCGCATCATGGCGGCCATGCGCCGTTCCATCAGCGTTGCGAGGCGATCGAAGTCGGCGAACGCGCCGCGCCTGGACCAAGACGCATCCGATGCGGGCAGCGTGCTCGTCCATGCCGCCAGCGGTTTCGGGCAGGGCAGTTTCTCCGCCGGGACTGGTTTTGCGTGCGCGGCCGCGCCAAGCACCAGAGCCGCGCCGCCAGCCAACAGGAGCGTTTTCAAAATGGGCATGATGGGTCTCCTTGGTTTGGGCACATCCCGTGATCAAACGAAGGGTCGCCGCTTCGCGCGGGTGTCAGCGGCGCATCAGAATTTTAGCGCGTCCTCTAGGATTTCAAGACTTGCGCGCCCGGCTCCGGATGGCCGGAAATGAGAGAGCGCCGGATTGCTCCGGCGCTCTTATTTCGTGGCGCTCGCGCGGCTCACTTCTTCTTCATGAAGCCGCCGAACTTGTCGTTGAAGCGCGAGACGCGGCCGCCGCGGTCGATGATCTGCTGGCCGCCGCCGGTCCAGGCCGGGTGCACCTTGGGGTCGATCTCGAGCGCCAGCGTCTGGCCTTCCTGGCCCCAGGTCGAGCGGGTCTTGTACTCGGTCCCGTCGGTCATCTTGACCGTGATGAAATGGTAGTCGGGGTGGCCTTCTTCTTTCATGACCCGGAATCCTGGGGAAAAAGCGAAGCGGGGCTGATACAGGAAAGCGGCCATGGGAGCAAGCAGGGGCAGGAACCGGAGATTGGCTCTCATAGCGGCCACGCTTCTGCTACTTGTCGCCGTCGGTTGGAGCGCGGCGGCAGCTCGCTGCATGCAGCGCGAGGGCTTCGCGGCCGTCTGCTCGGCCTCCCTGCAAAAGTTCCTTGCTCATTGGACGCCGTAGGTCGTGTCCACAGGCTATTCCGGCACGCCGCTGGCCAAGAAGCTGGGGCTGAAGGAGGGAGCGCCGCTTTGGGCGTCGGGCATGCCGGCGTCGGTGAGGGCCGAACTCGATCGGCAGGTGGGGCCCCGGTATCTGGCGCGGCCAACCAAGGCGCTGGCTGCGGCGCACATCTTCCACACCAGCGCGGCCAAGCTGGGTGCTGACCTCGAGAGCCTGCGAGGAAAGCTCGCGCCAGACGGGCAGGTATGGGTTTCCTGGCCGAAAAAGGCGTCCAAGGTCGCGACCGACATCACCGAGGACGTGATCCGGAAGGTGGCGCTGCCGTTGGGCTTCGTGGACGTGAAAGTCTGCGCCGTGGACGAGACCTGGTCGGGCCTGAAACTCGTGATCCGAAAATCGCTTCGCTGACGCCGCTGTCCGCTCCCCCTCGATGGGGGAGCTGTCGCGCGCAGCGCGACTGAGGGGGTGCGCCCGATGAACGTGAAGGATAGCCTCATGAGGCTCATCTTTGACAGCCGCGGGCCTCACCCCCTCAGTCATGCTTCGCATGACAGCTCCCCCATCGAGGGGGAGCGGGGAGAGCATCCAAACTGGCATCGCCCCGCATCTGTGTCGGCAATGGGGCGAACGCCCTGAGCCAGCGGAGCCTGACATGGACGCCGAAATCTTTGTGCCTTTCACCTTTTTTGCCTTCCTCGCCGCGGTCATTCTGGTGCCGGTGATGGTCAAGGAGCGCACCAAGCGCTCGGCCCACCAGCTGATTTCGCAAGCCATCGCGCGCGGTCAGGAACTGGATCCGGCGACCATCGCGCGCATGACCGACGAGATGCTCGATTCCTACGGCGGCGGTCGGGCGCGGCGCACGTTCGGCAACGCGGTCGTGTTGCTGGCGCTGGCCGGCGGCTTCGTCGGCGCTGGGTTCGTGCTCAGCAACCTCGATCACGATGGCGACGTGCTGTACGGCATGATGGTGCCTGCGGTGATCGTGGGTTCAGTCGGCGCAGCGTTCCTGCTGCTGTCGATCGTCGACTTCGCCGCGAAAAAGCGCACGGCCTGAGCCAGATTCGAACGCGAAAAACGGGAGGCTGCTCATGCAGCCTCCTGTCCGTTTGTCAGGCATTCGCGGCTTGCGGCGCCTTCGGTTCGTCGGCGGCAATTTCCGGGACGGCGCGCATCACCAGCGGGTTCAGCGCAATGGAGATCAGCGCGGCGGCGAGAATGAGGTTGTAGGTCTCCATGCTCATAACATTGAGCTGGCGGCCCATGTTGGCGAGCACGAATGAGAACTCGCCGATTTGCGCCGTGCCAAGCGCAACCAGCGCACTGACGGCATGGGACTGGCCCATCATGCGGAGCGGCCAGTAAGCCAACGCCGCCTTAGCGGCGATGACCACAAACACGATGATGGCAAGCGCCAGCGGCTGGCGCAGGGTAACGCCGGGATCGAACAGCATGCCGACGGCGACGAAGAAGAGCACGGCGAAGGTGTCGCGAAGTGGCAGGGAATCTTCGGCGACGCGATGGCTGAAGCGCGATCCGTTGAGCGCGAGGCCCGCGAGGAAGGCGCCCAGCGCAAAGCTCGCGCCGAAGAAGGCGTAGGCGATCCACGCAACGCCGAGCGCCAAGGCGAGCGTGCCGAGCGACAGCAGTTCGCGTGATCTGGTGTGGGCGATCTTGACGATCAGCCAGGGGAAGAAGCGCGCGCCAACCACCAGCATCAGCGCGACGAAGCCGGCGACCTTGGCCAAGGTAACGCCAAGCGCGGCGAGCGTAGCCACGGGCGAGATCCCCGTGCTCTGGGCCGAACTCGCCCACACCAGGGCCGGCAATACGATGATGGCGATGACGATCAGCAGGTCTTCGAGGAGCATCCAGGAGACGCCCACGCGCCCGGCTTCAGTCTTCATCAGGCGCCGCTCCTCCAGCAGGCGGAAGAAGACGATCGTGCTGGCGATCGAGAGCGACGAGCCCAGCAGCAGCGCCTCGCCAAGCGGCTGACCAAGCAGCAACCCGACGGCCGCGCCGACGAGCGCCACGAGGATGGTCTGCAGCACCGAGCCTGGAATTGCGACCCAACGCACGGACCAGATGTCTTCGACCGAGATCTTCAGCCCCACGCCGAACATCAGCAGGATGACGCCGATTTCCGAGAGCTGCAGCGCCAGATCGAGATCGGCCTCGAAACCCGGCGTATAGGGGCCGACCGCCACGCCCGCCAGCAGATAGCCGACGATGGGCGAGAGCCGCAGCCGCTGCGCGATGAAGCCGAACACGAACGCCAGGACGATCGCGGCCACCAAGGTCGTGATCAACGTCGTGTGTCCCATGCGCGGCGGCGATTCCCTCCTGCGCTCCATAACGCACAGGAGGCGCGGTCTCGCAAGGCGCGCGGAACAAGTCACTCCTCCGCCCGTTGTGCGGCGGAAACCTGGCAAGACTTCCATGGCTTACGCCTCGCATGCCGTGGACGCGACACGCGCGCCACGCACACACTTTGTCCGCTCTGAGCGGCTGATCACGCTGATCGGCGCGTGTGCTTTCGGCGCGCTGATCGGGTTCGGGGTTGCCATCATTATCGGGCGCTACGACGCGTGGGCGCTGTTCCTCGCCGCCGCAATCGTGCTGGCCATAGCGCTGTATCCGGCGGCGGCGAACATGGCTGATGCGGGTGAGCGCGAGTCACGCGGCTGCAAGTTTGCGGCGAAGGTGCATCTTGCAGCGCTGTTGGCCTGGCCGTTCGTGATTCACGTCGGCGGCGCGCTTTTTTGGCTCGTGCCGATTGCGGCGCTGTCCAGCTTGGTGCTGTTGGCCTCGTGCTGGTCCGGTCCGGCGCGCCTCGTCTATCGCACCGGCATTCAGGGCGTGATCGTCGCCGCGCTCGCGGCGCACCAGGGCGCGATGCTCGTGATGGGCGTCTAAGCGAGCCCGACGGCCTTCAACGCAGAGGCTTGCCGCCTGGACAGCGCTCCGGTCGAGAAGTCGGCCACGCTCTCAGCAAACATGCGGCCGAAATTCAGCTCGGCGCGCAGGTGCAGGAAGGCGGCGCCGAGGCCGATGGCGGCGCGGTCCATGAACACGAATTCGCGCGGAATGAGCACGGGGCCGAGCGTCTTGAGGCGCTTGCGCACTTCGAATGCTTCGCGCCGCCCGTACATCGAGGGCGGCACATCGTCGGCGATGGTGCGGACGCGATCGTCGAGCAGCGGCCCGTAAATAAACCGTGCCCACATGGTGAGCGCTTCGATCAGCGCGGCGTTGAGGTTCTTGAAGCCCCATATCTCGTAAGCGTGCGCGACTTGATCGCGGTTTTCGGCCTTGAGGCCGCGATAGAGGCCGACGACGCCGTCGAGGAATCGCGGCGGAAAGATGCGCACGCAGCCGAAGTCGAGCAGGTGCAGCCGCTCGGCGTTTTCGGTGAGCGCGTAATTGCCGAGGTGCGGATCTCCATGGATCACGCCGTAATGCGTCATCGGTCCCCACCAGGCTTTGAACAGAAGCTCGGCGATACGGTTGCGGATTTCCTGCGGCATTTCGAGCCAGGACATGAGGCCGCGGCCTTCGAGCCAGGTCATGGTGAGGAGGCGTTTCGTGGACAGCTCTTCGATCGGGTCGGGCGTCCTGATGCGCGGGTCGTGCCCGAGCATCAGCGCAAACAGGCGCATGTGTTTCAGCTCGCGCGCGTAGTCGAGTTCTTCCCGTAGGCGTTCGCCGACTTCTTCCACGGCCTCGGTGCTGTCGATGGTCTTGTCCATCGACTTGAAGAGTCCGAGCAGCGTCCGCAGCTGGCCGAGATCGGCTTCGACGGCGCTCGCCATATCCGGGTACTGCAGCTTGCAGGCGAGGGCGCGGCCGTCGTGCGCGACGGCGCGATGCACTTGGCCGAGTGAAGCAGCGGCGGCGGCGATGCGGTCGAACGAGGCGAACTTGGCCTCCCAATCGGGGCCTAGCTCGGCGCGCATGCGCCGCTGCACGAACGGCCAGCCCATCGGCGGAGCGTGCGCCTGCAGTTTGCGGAATTCCTCGGCGTAAGCTTGCGGCAACAGATCGGGGATGGTGGCGAGCAATTGCGCCACCTTCATCAGCGGCCCTTTGGATTGTCCGAGCGCCTTGCGCAGCGCACGCGCGAGCGCAGCCTGGTCGCCGCCGGCTACGCGCGTCGCCACAGCGCCCGACATGTTCGCGCCCACCTGCGCCACGCGCCCAATGCGCGCGGTGATGCGGTTGCGCTCGGGATCGCGGGCGTCGGTCATGAACGGGAGGATGTGGTGAACACGGCGTTTAGATAACCACTACGAGCGCTTACGAAAATCGCATTCCAGTGTGCCATTTTAACGCGACCTGAACCTCCCTTGGTTATGGTCCCGCCAACGATCAGCGTTTCCGTCAGAGAAACGCGGCGAAAGTGGTGGTGGGTTGCATGGCGAAGACGATCCTGATCGTCGATGACGATCCGGCGCAGCGCCGTCTGTTGCAGGCGGCTGTCGAGCGCAACGGTCTCAGCACGCGCACGGCGGAAAACGGCCAGCAGGCGGTCGACCAAATCGATACGCATGCGGACATCGATTGCGTGCTGCTGGACCTCGTCATGCCGGGCATGTCGGGGCAAGAGGCGCTGAAGGAAATCCGCATCCGCCGCGGCGATCTGCCGTGCATCGTGCTCACCGCTTCGGGCGGCATCGACACGGTCGTGCAGGCCATGCAGGCGGGCGCCACTGACTTTTTCGTCAAGCCGGCGAGCCCGGAGCGGATCATGGTTTCGATCCGCAACGCGCTGGAAATGTCGAATCTGAAGACCGAAGTCGTGCGCATGAAGAAGCGCGCGTCGGGCCAGCTTTCGTTCGACGATATGGTCGCGATGGCGCCGGTGATGGGCCCGGTGGTGCGCATGGGTAAGCGCGCGGCGGCGTCCAATATCCCGGTGCTCATCACGGGCGAAAGCGGCGTCGGCAAGGAATTGCTGGCGCGCGCGATCCAAGGCGCAAGCGAACGCGCGGGCAGGCCGTTCGTGGCGGTGAACTGCGGCGCGATTCCTGAGAACCTGGTTGAATCGATCCTGTTCGGTCATGCGAAGGGCTCGTTCACGGGAGCGACCGACAATCACGCCGGCAAGTTCGTGGAGGCCAATGGCGGCACGCTGTTCCTCGATGAAGTGGGCGAACTGCCGCTCGATATGCAGGTGAAGCTCTTGCGGGTGCTGCAGGAAGGCGAGGTCGATCCCGTCGGCGCCAAGCGCCCGGTAAAAGTCGACGTGCGCATCATCAGCGCGACCAACAAGGATCTGGCGAAGCTCGTCGCCGACGGCCGCTTCCGCGAAGACCTCTATTATCGCCTCAACGTCTTCCCGATCGAAGCGCCGCCGCTGCGCGAGCGCAAGGAAGACATCCCGGCGCTGGTGCAGCGCTTCGTGGCGCGCTTCAATGCCGAAGAAGGCCGCAACGTGCGCGGCGCCTCCAAGGCGACGATGCAGATGCTGCTCGACTTCGATTGGCCCGGCAACGTGCGCCAGCTGGAGAATGCGGTGTTCCGCGCGGTGATCCTCTGCGAGGGAGATCTCCTGCAACCGGAAGACTTCCCGCAAATCTCGGGCCTCAAGCCGCTGGTGGCGGCGAACGATTCGGCGCGGTTCGAAGCGCCCGCGCCCGCGAACGATCAGTTCGCGCAAGCGCATGTGTCGTTCAGCGCGGCAGTGGAGATGGCTTCGGATGCGCCGCAGCCGATCAGCGTGTTCGACAGCGAAGGGCACCTGCGCCAGCTCGAACAGATCGAGCGCGACCTGATCGAACTGGCGATCGATCACTATTCCGGCCACATGTCGGAAGTCGCTCGCCGCCTCGGCATCGGCCGCTCCACGCTCTATCGCAAGCTGCGCGAGTACGGGCTGGAAGAGAAAGCCGTCGCGGAACGCTAAACCGCGAGTTCTTCCAAAGGCGCCGTCGTGGCCCTCGTCGCGCAGAACAGCGCGGCGGAGGCTGCGGCGATCATGGCGGCTTGAGCCTGTATGACATCGCCTAGCGCGCGTGTTGCAGCTGTCGCATTGATGCAATGGTCCAAGCACATCGTACCGTTGATGGCCGGCCATTGCAGGAACCAGAACGCGAGCGGCCCAAGCGCGAGAAACACGAGGGCGGCCTTGATCCAGCCTCGATGCATCCCTTCGTAATCGTCGAGCAGAAGGGACAGGCCGACTCCCGCCGCGGCGATGAAGGCGAGCGGCCCTGCGATAAGAGCGAACGAGTTGCCGTGGAGTATTTGGTTCTCGACCGCAAAGCCGCCGACGATGGCGAGCCCGAGGTTGCACGCGCATGCGGTAAGGAAAATTGGTCTGGCCATGCCTTGCAGCATGAGCCGACGCTAACAAAGCGCAGCCCGCTCTACTCCTCACGATTGCGCGATGACGCAGCTCTTAGGGCCGGAACTAAAGAACGGACGCCAGCGCCCACGCAGCGGCGGCGGCGAGCGGCATGGTCGCTAGCCACGAGAGCAGAACGCCGCGCAGCGTTGACCAGTCGAGCGACCGGGCGCCTGCCGTTGCGCCGGCGATCGCGCCCACTGACACGTGCGTGGTCGAGACGGGCAGACCGAAGAGGCTGGCGCACAATACGAGTCCCGAGGTGATGAGATTGGCGGCAAGCCCGCTCGGAGCGTCGATGCGGGCGATGCGGAGGCTCATGGTTTCCGCCACGCGTCGTGCAAACAGCAACCCGCCCAGCGTCATGACGAGCGCGACCGCGATGAGCGAAACGCGCTGATCGAGCGCGTGCGTGGCGATCAAAAGGCCGGCGAGTTTGGGCGTGTCGTTGACGGCCCGTGCGAAACAAACTGCCGTCGCGGAGGCCACATGCAGCGTGTCGCGAGCTGCCGCGGCCGTGACGCGTACGGGCGCATCGATCGCCTCGCACGCTGAGGATGTGTCGACCACAAGCGCCGTGCGCGCGGCCGTCGCTGCGCCTCCGCTGTCCACAGGTTGATCGACCGTGACGCAAACGCAGTCCCGCGCTGGCGATCGGGGCCGCAACAAAGTCCAGCCGAGCCATGCCAGCGTTGCGGCCAGGATTGGGCTGAGCAGGAGCGGCAACAGGAACGTGCGGGTGAGCGGTCCTGCATCGATGGCGCCGCCGATTCCGAAGCCGGCGCCAGCGAGTCCGCCGATGAGCGCGTGCGTGGTGGATACGGGCAGGCCCAGGCGCGTTGCGACAAGAACCGCCGCGGCGGCGCCGCCGCCGGCGGCGAAGACAAAGCCCGGCGTCGACGCGATCGCGTCGTCGACCAGACCCTTGCCCGAGAAAGCCTTCACAAGCGTCTCAGCCAACAAGACCGACGCTGCCCCTCCCGCCAAGGCAGCCACGGACGCGAGCAGCAAGGCGCGTCGATACGTGAGCGCGCGTGCGCCCCAGACCGTGGCGAAGCCCTTAAAATTGTCGTTGGCGCCGTTGGCGAACGCGAGCGCGGCCGCGACGAAGGCGACGAGCAGGGTCATGGATCAGCAGCAGACCGCAGCCGCTTTATCGATCCCGTCGGAAAAGGGAATCTGCGTTCCACAACCTTCGAAGATTCCGAAATGCCGGCTTTTGTCGCCGAAGAAATCGAAATGGGGCGCGAACCGCGTCTCCCCCAGCATGGAGTAGGTGTTGCCGCAGACAGGAAAAATGCGCCCCGCCTCGATGACGTGGTGCGCGTCCAGCGTGAATGCTGCTTCTTCGCCCTCAATGCCGCCTTTGTAACGGACTGCCTGTCCGTAATCCTCGCAAGCGCTCTCGAGGCCGCCGAGTTTGAAGAGCCGATAGGTCGCCGAATAGAAGCGCGCCGGCGCGAGCTTCGCCGCGATCGCGTCGTCGTTGATGGCGAGGCGCCGTGAACGTACGAGGCGCGGATCGGCGAACCCCGCCGTTTTGGCGATGCGAAGGAAATCGTTCCAGTAAAGCGCGCCCGCAAGGCACTCGCCGTGCAGCACCGGATCGGCCGCGAGTGCGGCAGGAAGCCGGCGGTCCGCGTAGACATCGGAGAAATAGAGTTCGCCGCCGTGTTTCAGCAGCTTGTGGCTGGCGGCGAACACGGCGGCCTTGTCGGCGACGAGATTGAACACGCAATTGGAAACGACGACATCGTAGGACTCAGCGGCGAGGCCCAACGCCTCGAGATTTGCAATGTCGCCTTCGAGGAATTCGACATTGGATCGGCTGTAACCGAAGCGAACGCGATGCCAATCCAGGTGCGCGCGCGCGACGGCCAGCTGCTCGGGCGTCGCATCCACGCCCGTGACTGCGCCGTTCGGGCCGACCAGCTGCGCGAGCACGTAAGCGTCCTGGCCGGCGCCGCTGCCCAGATCGAGAACGCGCGCCCCTTGCAAGCAAGCGGGCGCGATCAGTCCGCAGCCGTAATAGCGGCCTCCGACCTCGGGGTGGATGTTGGCGAGCGCTGCGCGCACCACCGGCGACGCGGGATCGATGGTGGCGCAGGCGTCCGTGCGCAAGTCGCGCGAGCCGGTGAGCACGTTGCCGTAATAGTCGCGTGCGTTGGCGAGGCTGGCGTCGTCCATGAAGCGGCTTTCTCCCCCGACCGGGGGAGTTCGCGCGAACGCCGCGGCCAGTTACACTCAAGGGCGCGCGGAAGGCCGCTTCTTCCAGCCCAACGGCTTTTTCGTTGTGAGCCCCTTTCGCTTTTTGCCGCGCGCCTTGGCGGCGATCTCTTTCAGCTTCACGGTTTGCAGGTTGGAGAGCGCTTCTTCCTTGCGGCCTTTGCTGAGATCGCGGAAGGCCGAGCCGTACTTTTCGAGGCGCTGGTCGACTTCGGTCAGGAACTCAGACTCCCACTGCGAGTAATCGACCGCGCCTTCGCCGGGCTTCAACTCGCCGGTCTCTGGATCGATGGTCTCGGGCGCCGCGCTTTTGGCGGCGAGCTTGCGGATAATTCGCAGCGCCTTGCGTGTTTTCTTGGGATCGACGTCGCGGGCCATCGGGATTGGGGATTAGGGATTGGGGATTTGGGCCATGCAGCAACCCTAATCCCTAGTCCCCAAAACCCAATCCCCAATCAAATCTCCCCCAGCGCGTGCAGGTACAAATCGCGCACCTGCTCCTGCTCTTCGCGCTCCTGGCGGTCCTGTTTGCGCAGCTTGATCACCTGGCGCAGCACTTTGGTGTCGAAGCCCATCGCCTTGGCCTCGGCGTAGCTTTCCTTCACGTCCTCGCCGATGCCCTTCTTTTCTTCTTCGAGCTTTTCGATGCGCGCGACGAGCTGGCGCAGTTTTTCCTGCGCGGTTTGCGTCAGCGATTGCGCGGCGACCGTTTCCGTCCCACCAAAATCCGGCATGGCCTCAACCCCGTTCCAGAATCGAATCGTTGAGGAAGGCTAACCTTCGGCAGGCAGGCTCGCCATCTCGTTGACACGGCGAATCGCTGCGACGACCAGATCTGGCCGCAGCCTGTGCGGCATATGCCCCGTGTCCGGCGCAATCACGAGTTCGGCGGCAGGCATCATCGCGGCCAATGCGCGCGCGTGGCGCTTGGGGGAGACGATCTTGTCCTTCTCGGCGGTGATGATGACGGTGGGTGTGAACAAGTCGGCGTAGCGCGGCGCCTGCGCGGCGAACTCCGCATTGGTGGCTACGACATCCTTTGCGCTGGCTTGAAAGGCGCGCGGGCGGAAGATGAGGCCCAGGCCAGCATCGTCCGCGTAGTTCACAGGCGTGGCGGCGGGCCAGAAATTGTTGGCGATGCTCGCGTGGGCCAGCATTGGCGCGAGCCATGGGATGATCAGCCCGCAGAAGAGATCGCCGAGCACCGGCGTTGCGGAGAGCCGCGCCCACCACGCGTTCTTGCCGGGATAAGGGCACGCCGCCGGCGCAATCAGCACGAGGCCGCGCACGAGTCTTGGGTGATCGAGTGCGAGCCGCAGCGCGACAGCGGCGCCGAGCGAATGGCCGACAACGATCGCCGGGCCGGCGCCTGTCGCCTCAAGAACGCGCGCGGCGCAGCGCGCCTGCGACGCGAGCGTGTGCGCATCGCGTTTGGCGCGTGTTGAGTGGCCCATGCCCGGCCGGTCGTAGGCGATGACGCGATGCAGCGGCGCGAACTCGGCGGCGAGCGGCCCCCACAATTCGAGATGATTGGAGCTCGCGCCGTGAATGAGCAGCAGGCGCGGCGCATCCTCCACGCCGGCTTCCCGCACGTGCAGCTTGGCGCCATCCGCGTCGATGAAGCGGCCCTGCGGCGGCCATTTCGCGTTGGCCCAGCGAACGTAACGGCGCGCGTTGAACGCGAGCGCCCCGAGGGCCAGGGCCGCCGCAACAGCGGCGGCCACGAACCAGCCGATCATGCCTCGCGGCCGTCGACGCGCGGCTCGAGCCGGCGCACGCCCTGCTGCGCGGTCTCGTAGTGGGGATGAATGGCGAGCGCGGCGCGATACGCGTCGAGCGCGGCGCGCTGCTGGTTCAGCTCTTCATAAATGATGCCGAGCGCGGTCAGCGCCGCGAAGTGGCGCGGCTCGCGCCTCAGCGTCTCCTGAATCGCGGCGATGGCCCCTCGATAATCCTCGGCCGCGTAAGCGAGATTGGCGCGCCGATTCCAGGGTTCGGCGTATTCAGGCGCAAGGTCGCTGGCTTGGTCGAGGAAGCGCTCGGCGAGTTCGGGGTCGCCGTCGGATTCTGCGGCCGCGGCGCGCTCGAGCAAGACGTTGACCGTAGGCGAGCCGCTGTCGGACCAGCGCAGCCAGATCTGTTGCTCGAGGCTGGCGGCGGCCTGCGCGTCGGGAGCCTGCTCCAGCTGGACGAACAATGAGTCGAGTTCGGGGTCGGCGCGCGTGGGCGTGCGCTCGTTCGCGCCGCAGGCGGCGAGCGTCAGGGCAGCGGCGAAAGCGAAAACGAAACGACGCATCGCGACTTGAATCGCGGCCATGTTACCCGAATGTCACCAGTAGAGCGAGGGCGCCTGTAGGCTCGAATTGCGGCCTATTTCAGCCCTGTTTGGCCTTATAGCGCGGGTCGACTTTGTTGATGACGTAGACCCGGCCCTTGCGGCGCACGACCCGGCAAGCCCGATGGCGGGCTTTCAGCGACTTGAGGGACGACTTGACTTTCATGGCCGTGGTTTTCCGGGTCGAAATGGAAGCGGGGTACCTAAGGGGCAGGGGCGGGCATGTCAATTGCGGGGACGTTGCTGCGGCGCCCGACGCACAATAGAGGCGGTCCGGGCGCATGGTTGAAGGGTTTGGGATGGCGCGTGGATTGATGCTGGCTGCGGCTATGTCGCTTGCGATCGCCTGCGGCCCGACGGCCGGCACGGCGCAACCGCTGCCGCCGCCGCCGACGTTCGCCGCCTCAGGCAATGCCGAGTTCGACGCTTGGCGGGACGACTTCGCGCGCCGGGCGGTGGCGCGCGGGCGCGATCCGGCCGTGCTCCGACAGCTTCTGAATAACGTAAGGCCGGACGAGCGGGTGATCGAACTCGATCGCCGGCAGCCCGAATTCGTCGCTCCGGTTTGGGATTACGTGAACAATCGCGTCACCGAGCGGCGCATCAATGACGGTCGTGCGCTGAAGGCAGTGATCGGTCCCACGCTCAACGCGGTCGAAGAGCGCTATGGCGTGCCGACCGGCATCATCCTCGGCGTCTGGGGCCTGGAGAGCAATTACGGCGAAGCGGCGCTGCCGTACGACGCCGCTACGGCCCTGGCGACGCTGGCGTACGAAGGCCGGCGCCGCACGCAATTCGAAGGGTATCTGCTGGCGCTGACGGAGATGGTCGAGCGACGGCTGGCGGACCAAGCCGGTTTGCACTCGTCCTGGGCAGGCGCGCTCGGCCAGCCGCAATTCATGCCCGATGTGTACCTCACCACCGCAGTGGACTGGGATGGCGACGGGCATCGCGACATCTGGAACAACCGCGGCGACGTGGCGGCGTCGATTGCCTATTACTTGCAGGACCGCGGCTGGCGGCGCGGCGAACCGGTGTTCGAGGAAGTGCGCCTGCCGGACGGCTTCAATTATGCGCTGGCCGACGGTACGGCGCGGTCAGTTGCGGATTGGGCCGAGCGCGGAGTGCGCCCCGTCGATGGCCGCGATTGGACCAGTCAGGAACGGACGCTGCAGTCCCAGCTCTTTCTGCCCGCGGGCGCGGAAGGACCGGCGCTGCTGCTGCATCCGAACTTTGGAGTGATCCGCCGCTACAACAACTCCGATCGTTACGCCCTGGTGGTTGCGCTGCTGGCGCGGGCCATGGATGGACGTAGCGCGTCGCTGGTGCGCGCCTGGCCGCGGCACGCAGGTTCTCTGAACCGCGATCAGACGCTGGAATTGCAGACGCTGCTGAATAGCATTGGGTACGACGCCGGCGAGCCGGACGGCCTGTTCGGGTCAAAGACGCGCGGCGCGGTGCGCGGTTTTCAGGCCGACCAAGGCTTGGCGCCGGACGGCTTTCCGACGTTGGCGCTGCTCGATCGCGTGCGCGTTCGCGCAGGCGTGGCGCCCGAGCCGGCCCGCGAGCCGCGCGGCTTGGACCGCTCCGGCGTGCGCGAGCTGCAGCGTTTGCTGAACCGTCTCGGCTACAACGCCGGTCCGGCTGACGGCGAGATCGGCTCGCGCACGCGCGCGGCGATCCGCGCCTTCGAGCGTGCTCGCGGCATGGAGGTGCGCGGCCGCGCCACCGATGTCGTGTTGGAAGCGGCGCGGGCGACGGCGGGTTAAGGCAATAGGGCAATAGGGCAATAAGGCAGTATGGCAGTAGGGCGAAGCGCACCGCTGAACTTGCTCTCGCCAATAAACAGGATTCGTAATTTGCCCTATTGCCCTACTGCCCTATTGCCTTACTGCCCTACCTAAAGCGGTTCGCTCGGCGGCGGCTCAACGCCAATCACGTTGCGCAAGCGCCGGCTCGTCAGCGCGAATGCGCACATGGCGATGAGGATGGCGAGCGTGATGATCAGCGGCGCGTTCATGCCGATACGCTCGTAGACGACTCCGCCCAACAGCGGTGAGAAAACGAAGCCGGCGCCATTGACGGCGACGACAAGCCCGGCCGCTGCGCCTTGCTCCTGCGGCGTGACCGCGATCGAGGCGCCGCCGGTGAAGCCCGGACGCGCGAGCCCGAAGCCGAGCCCTTGCACCGCTTGTGCGACCAAAAGCGCGCCAAGTGTTGGCGCCAGAATCTGAATGCCGATGCCGAACGCGAGCAGTCCGGCGCCCCAGGCCATTAGCGCGCGCGGGCCGAGCTTTAGGCGCGGCAGAATGGCCATCTGCGTTGCGAGCAGCGCGAGCGCATTGACCATGAAACCGGCAGCCGTGAGTTCGGCGCCGTGCGCCCCCGGCGCGTTGAGGCGATCCATGGTGAAGAGGCCGAACACTTGAACCGTGATGCCGGCCACGAGCGAGAGCGCAAAGCCATAGAGCAAGTAGGCCGAGATGCGTCTGTCGCCAATCAGTGCAAGCGACTCGCCCCACTCGCCGCGGCGCGGCGCACTTCGTGGCGGCGTGTTCTCGGGCAGGAAGCGCCAGATCGCGAAGGCCGCCGCCGCCGCGAGCGCAGCGATGAGCATGATCGGAAACACCAGTCCCAGCCACGCCGCCAGCGCCGCGGCCATTGCCGGCCCAAATGCCTGGCCGAGCGCGAAGGCCGCAGTCAGGCCCGCGAGCTGCTCGGTGCGTTCGAACACAGTGGTGCGGTCGGCGATGTAGGCTTGCGCGGCGGGCGAGGAGGCCGAGCCGAAGGCGCCGAAAATCGCCCGCGTCAGCATCAGCGCGACGAAAAGGCCAAGTCCGCTCAAGGCGCCCGCGAGCCCCAGCAGCACCATCGCGCCGAATGCGGCCATCGAGACGCTGTACGCGCCGAGACCGAGCGCGGCGATCGGCTTGCGGCCGGCGCGGTCGGAGGCGCGCCCCCAGTAAGGGCTGGCGAATACCCAGAGCAGCGCCGACAGCGAGAAAATCCAGCCGACGCTCGAATCGGGAAGATTGAGTTGCCGCACCAGCGGCGGCGCGACCGCTAGCAGCATCGAATTGCCGCCGCCGATCACGAGCATGCAGATGAAGAGCAGGTAAAACTGCCGCGGGCGCGGCGCAGGCGCGCGTCCGCCTTCGCCCTGGTGCAGGGGAGCGGACGCGACGTCCGGCGCGGGCAGGTTGGCGTGCATGGAAGGCCGCCGCGTTGTTACGTCGGTTGACGCTGCGACGCCAAGCGCAAAGCCCCTCCAATCGTGCAAATCCATCAACCGAAACGGCGCGTTAAGCGCGATCGGGCATAAGGCGCTCTGGTTGGGGCTCTTCCGGTAAACGCGCGTTATCCATGTTTCCCATCATCGGCCTCGTCGTCGTCTTCGGCATGGTCTTCGGCGGCTTTGTGCTGGCCGGCGGCCATTTCGAAGTGCTGCTCGAAGCTGCGCCGATGGAATTCATGATGATCGGCGGCGCCGCGCTCGGCGCACTCATCATCTCCAATGACATGAACGGCCTCAAATCCGTCGCCGGCGGCTTCGGGAAAGTGATGAGCGGGCCGAAGTGGAATAAGAAAGACTACTCCGATCTGCTCGCGCTGCTCTTCCAGCTGACGAAGCTGATGAAGACCAAGGGCGTCGTGGCGCTCGAGGCGCACATCGAAAAGCCGGGCGAAAGCGCGATCTTCCAGAAGTACCCCAAGCTCTGCAAAGACCACTTCGTGGTCGACTTCATCTGCGACACGCTGCGCATGATGACCATGAACCTCGACGATCCACATCAGGTCGAGGACGCCATGGAAAAGCAGATCGAAAAGCACCACCACGAGAGCCTGCACCCGGCGCACGCGCTGCAGACGATGGCGGATGGGCTCCCCGCGCTCGGCATCGTCGCGGCAGTGCTGGGCATCGTGAAGACCATGGGCGCGATCAACGAGCCGCCGGAGATCTTAGGGCTCATGATCGGCAAGGCGCTGGTCGGGACCTTCCTCGGCGTCTTCCTCGCCTACGGCATAGTCGGCCCGATTGCGCAGCGGCTCAACGCGGTGATCGAGCACGACGCGCAGTTCTACAAAATCATCCGCGATGTGCTCGTGGCGCACTTGCACGGCAACGCGGCCCAGGTTTCTGTGGAGATCGGGCGCGGTTCGGTGCCGACGCCGTTGCAGCCGACGTTCACTCAGCTCGAGGAAGCGTTGGCGACAGCGGCCGAGGCCTGAGGCAACGAGTCGGCGCTATGCGGTTTTGCATGCCCCTGCGGACGCAGGGCGCTTGCCATTGCGGTTAATCCTTGGCATTGAATCGCCTCCCGCGTTGGGGGCAGACCCTGACGCTGAGACGAGGGGTAGAACCTATGACGAAGTTCAAGTTGGGCGTGGCGGCTGCTGCCGCTGCCGTTCTCGCCTTCGGCGTCGCGGCCTGCGGCCAAACGACGACGACCGAAGAAACCGCTCCGGCGACCGAAGAAGCGGCGCCTGCGGAAGCTCCGGCGGAAGCTCCGACCGAAGCTCCGGCTGACGGCACGACGCCGCCGGCTGATGGCTCGACCACGACGCCTCCGGCCACCACGCCGTAATCGTTTCGACGAAACGAAACTTCGCGACGGGCCGCTCGAAAGAGCGGCCCGTTTGCTATTCAGGAGGGCCATGCCGCGTTTGCCGCAATCGCCGCAGCTTGAATGGACAGAGAGCGGCGCACCGCGCGCGGCCTCGTTCGGCGATGTGTACTTCTCCGCCGCAGGGGGGCTCGCGGAAGCCGAAGCGGTGTTTGTAAAGGGCGCCGGGCTGCCGGAAGCCTGGGCTCGCAGTGACAGATTTGCGATCTGCGAGCTTGGTTTTGGCAGCGGATTGAACGTGCTGGCGGCGTGGCGCGCCTGGAAAACGTCACGTTCGCCCCATGCCATTTTGCATATCTCCAGCATCGAGGCATTCCCTCTCGCAAGGGCCGATGCCGAGCGGGCGCTGTCGCGATTCCCAGAAATCGCCGACCTGGCCGCGCAGTTACTGACGCGTTGGCCGGTGCGCGCCTACGCGCCGCAGCGGATCTGGTTCGAGAAGGACCGCTTGGCGCTGACGCTGTTCACGGGGCCAGCCGAGACTGTCCTCGCCGGCCTGCGCGGGCGCTTCAACGCCTGGTTTCTCGATGGCTTTGCGCCGGCGCGCAATCCGGCCATGTGGACGGCGCAGGTATTCCAGCAGATGGCGCGGCTCTCGGCGCCCGGCGCGCGGGCGGCGACCTTCAGCGTCGCGGGCGAAGTGCGGCGCGGGCTCGAAACGGCCGGCTTCGAGGTGGAGAAGAAGCCGGGCTACGGCGGCAAGCGGGAGCGACTGGAGGCGAGATTCCTTGGACCGCCGGCGTCCTCGCCGGCGAAATCCGCCCTCGCAAGCGCGTCTTTGAAAACAGGGCCCGCCGCCGGCGAGGACGCCGGCGGTCCAAGATCGATCTATCCTTACGCCGCCGCCGAGCCCGCGCGCGTCGCGGTCGTGGGCGCGGGCATCGCCGGCGCTGCTTGCGCGCGGGGGCTGGCCCGGCGCGGCGTCGAGACAGTCGTGCTCGAAGCGGCGAGGGCGTTGGGCGCCGGCGCGAGCGGCAATCCTGCGGGTCTGGTGATGCCGCGCCTCGACCGCGGCGGGGGCGCGCCGAGCGAGGTGTTCCTCGCGTCGTATCTGCACGCGGTCGCGGTCTACGAGGCGATGGGGCCGGAGGTGTTCGTTGCGCGCGGTGTCGAGCAGCGCGCAGATCCCGGCAGGGAAGAGGCGCTCGCCGATCTTCTGCGCGATCCGCCGCTGCCTGAAGACTGGCTGTGCGCGCTGGCAAACGGCGCAGCGTTGCATCCGCGCGCGGGCGTGGTCCGGCCGCTGCTCGCCATCGAACGCATGCTGGCTGACGCGCAGCTCATCTACGAAACGCCGGTGCAGTCGCTCGAACGAAGCGGCGACGGCTGGATTCTGCGGTCGCCGGATGGGCGCGCGCTGCTGAAAGCCGACGCTGTGATCCTGGCCTGCGGGCCGGCGCTCACGCGCTTCGAGCCGGCTTCGTTTCTCCCGATTGAGCTGTCGAGCGGACAGATCGAATGGGGCGATGGACCCGCCCACCAGCGCGCCCTTGTGCAGGGCAACTACGTTGCGCCGTTTGCAGGCGGCGTGCTGTTCGGCGCGACGTTCGACAAGGTCGACGACGATGCAGCGCCGCCGACCACGGACGAGGCGCGCGCGCGCAATATCGCCGCGCTGTCACAGCTTGCGCCAGAGAGCGTCGGCGCACTCGATGTCGAGGCGCTGCAGTCGCGCGCGTCCTTGCGCGCGACGACCCCGGATCATCTGCCGATCGTGGGGCTTTTGCCCGATGCGCCGGCTTGGTTGGCTCAGTACGAGCACATCGCGCATGGACAAAGACCCAGAGCGGACGCGCCGCCGCCGGCGCACCCTGGCGTGTACGTCCTGGGCGGCCTCGGCGCGCGCGGCCTCACGCTCGCGCCGCTTCTGGGCGAGCGCATTGTCTCGGAAATCTGCGGCGAACCTGCGCCGTTGTCGCAGGGCGCGCTCGACGCGATTCACCCGGCGCGCTTTCTGCACCGGGCGCTCAAACGGCGCTAAGGTCGTCCGCCTTACTCAGCGACAGATCTCATTGCGTCGCCGCCGTTCGAGACGTGACGCGCCTCAATGGCGGCATGAAGCGCCGCTTGCGCCGTTTCGTCCAGCGGGTATCGATACAGCGAGAGCGCCGCCGCCAGATAAAGCACGATGGGCGCGGCGATGAATAGAAACGTCAACATGCCCAATGCGGCTGCGCTGTTCTCAGCGCCGAGCGCTGGGACGAAACCGGTCATGTCGAGTACGGCGTACGTGATGGGGCCGGCGGCGATGCCGAGCTTAGATGTCGTCATCAAGACGCCGAAATACAGCCCCGAGCGCCGCGCGCCGGTGCGCAATTCATCGTCGTCGACGACGTCCGCCATCAGCGCTCGCGTCAGCAGGATGCCTCCGCCTTGAGCCAGCCCGGCAACCGCCATGAGCGGCGCCACCAAGCCGAAATTGCCCGGCGGCAGGAACAAGAGACCGGCCGTGGTGACGCTTGCGAACACGAGTGCGCCCTGCAGTCCGACGTGCTTGCCGTAGCGCCGCGCCAACCACCACCAGATCGGCACGCCGGCGAGGCCAGCGATGAAGTAGATCGCCAGCAGGGTTTGGGCTTCGTTTTGGAAGCGCAGCACGAACTGAAAATAGAAGAGGAAGAGCCCGCCGGAGACGCCTTGCGCCACGCCTAGCAACAGGTCCGGCAGCAGCACTCGCAGCGCTAGTTTGTTGGTGAACAAGGTTGTCAGTGTCTGCCCAAGCGAAAGATGCGGCTGGGGCGGGCGATAAGGTTCTCTCACAAACCGCAGCGCCAAGAACGTCGTCAGCGGCAGCAGCGCAAGCAGCGTCCAGCCCATCGCGTGAACGGCGTCTGCATTCGAGCCGCGAAACACCTGTGCGACCACGCCGGCAATCACCAGCATGAGCACTTGGCCGATCATGCTGGCGATCTGAATCGCTCCCAGCACATTTGTGCGGCCATGGTAGGTCGGCTGCAGTTCGCCGGCCCAGCCTAGATGCGCGATCATCATGCTGGCGTAGACAAGATACATCGCGAACACGGCCAGCCCGGCGAGCAGCGGGCTCACGCCAGGCGGCAAGCCGAAGAACACGAGCCACAATAGGATCATGAGGAAGGGCGTGCTTGCCGCAAGCCAAAGACGGCGGCGGCCGTAGCGAGATTCAGTCCGATCCTGGACGCCGCCGATCCAAGGATCCACCAAGAGGTCGAACATGCGCGCGCCGAGAAAAATCGCGGAGACCGCCCAAAGCGGAAGCCCCAGATGCTCGGCGAAGTGGGGCGGCAGGAAGATGATCGCCGGCAGCGTCAGCGCAAGCAGCGGCGCGGCCGGGGCCGCGAAGGCCGCAATTTCCCACGTCGACAGTTTGCGTTCGCTCGACAGCGGCTCGGCCACGCGCTTCCTCCGGCGCTCTTGCCTCCGCGAGGAGGTGCGCTGTGTCGCGCCAGTGTCTATGAGAGCGGCGCCGCGATCAACCGCCGCGGAGCGTCTGCTGAAGCTGCGGCGCGAGGGTCGTGTTTGACGCCAGGATAGCGCCCGTCTTCATGAAGTCGCCGCCGTCGGGCTCGATGGCGACGCCGCCCGCCTCGCGCACGAGCACCGCGCCTGCGGCGAGATCCCACACGTTGAGGCCGCGTTCCCAGAATCCATCGAAGCGGCCGGCGGCGACATAAGCCAGATCGAGCGCGGCCGAGCCCCAGCGGCGTATGCCGGCGCTCTTGTTCAACACTCGCTCCGCTTCGGCAAGAAACACGTCAAGACCCGGCCTGGCGTGAAACGGCGCGCCGGTGGCGAACAGCGCATCGCGGAGATCGCTGCGGGCGGCGACGCGGATGCGCTTGTCGTTGAGATAGGCGCCCGCGCCTTTCTCCGCCCAGAACAATTCGTCGCGCGCGACATTGTAGATGACGCCTGCGACCAGAACGCCCTCGCGCTCAAGCGCGATCGAGATCGCCCAGTGCGGAATGCCGTGCAGAAAATTCGTGGTGCCGTCGAGCGGATCGACGAACCAGCGGTTGGTCTTGTCCGTGCCTTCAATGACGCCGCGCTCTTCCATCACGAAGCCGTAGCCCGGCCGCGCTTTCGATAGTTCTTCGAACAGAGTCTTCTCCGCCTTGAGGTCGGCGGCGGAGACAAAGTCGCTGGGACCTTTGCGCGAGACCTGCAGGTTCTCCACCTCGCCGAAATCCCGCGCCAGCGCACGCGCCGTTTTGCGCGCGGCGGCGATCATCACGTTCATGACGGGGGAGGTCTGGGGCATGGGGCGCGTGGGGTAGCAGGGTGGCTGGGGGCGGGCAACCCGATCGAAGCTAAGGCGGCGGGACGAATTTTTCGCGGTGCCGGAAGAAAGGGGCATGAGCGCTCGTTAACCGCCCAAACAGCGTCGCTCGACGCTCCGTGGGAGGGTTTCCGTCATGCGTCCATTCGCGCTTTCGCGAGTTCCGTTTGCTTTGTCCGATGATTGGTCCAACTGGGACGCGCTTTCGGCAAGCGCCTTCGGCGAGGAGGTCGCGGCCAACGCCAAGTCGATTCTCGAAGGGCCGGTAATTTGCGCTGACCCGACGGCCGCTTTCGCACCGAAAAATCCGGTAGCTTTGCTGGCGCGCCTGCTGGGATCGGAAGCTGCGCCGCCCGCCCAGGACCTGGCGCCTGACTTCAGCCCGTTCGGAAGCTCGCTGGCCACGCTCGGGATTCATTTCACACCGGCCGAACCAGACGCGCCGCAAGCTTTGCTTTGTGGTTGCGCCACCTGCATGAAGGTGACGAAGTGGTGGGACGCGTTCGAGCCGGATGGCGTGGGCGACCTTAAGCCCACGCCCACGGTGACGGCGCCGCTGGCGCTGACGGTCGACGCGCAACCGGGCGACACGAGCACCACTGCGACGATCACGGTGGATGGGCCGCACATCGTCTCCACGCTCGAACTGCCGGGCGATTTCGATTTCTTCCGCGTCGAGTTGCAGGAGGGCGAGCTCTATAATATCGGCCAATACCTTGTGACCGGCGGGCCGAGCGGCGTGCCGCTGGCTGACGCCTATCTCGAACTCTACGACGCGCAGGGCAATTTCATCGTCAGCGCCGACGGCGGCGGCCCGAACACGCCGTCGGGCCTGGACGCGCTGCTCACCTACGAGGCCGAATACACCGGCACGTATTTCATCAACGCCCGCGCTTTCGACAACGGCACGCCCGACGGCCAGGAAGGGGATTTCGTCGGCGACTACGAACTGTTCGTCGACCGCGTCGATCCGAACGACCCCACTGCCTATCGCCCGCTCTACGCGCCGGATCAGCCGATGCATGCGATCGACTGGGGCAGCCAGATCGACCGCACTTCGCGCAATCCCGACGGCGACAACGGCCCGCGCGACAACGGCGCGCCGAACACTGGCGTCACCTACAACGCCCAGTTCGATATCTACGGCAAGAACGTCGTCACCTACTATTTCGCCAAGACGGGCGATGTGTTCGTCGACGAAGATCCCACGAATCCCGGCCTGGCAACCATGGTCGCCAAAGGCTTCGAGCAGTGGGAAAAGGACGCGCTCCGCTTGGCGCTCGATGAGTACGAGAAGGTCGCCGACGTCGTCTATATCGAAGTCAGCTCACGCGAGGAGGCGGACTTCAAGTTCGTCACCTACAACGGCACGCCCGGCGTAGGCGCGAGCCTGCTGGGCCGCATGAGCCCGCCGAACGAGAACAATGAAGGCCAGGCCGAGTTCAACGCCGGCGATGCGCGCTGGACCCAAGAAGGCCTGCAGCAGGGCGGATTCTATTTCTCGACGCTGCTGCACGAACTCGGCCACGGACACGGGCTGGCGCATCCGCACGACAATGGCGGGCGCTCCAGCACGATGCCTGGCGCCAGCGGCACGCTCGGCGGCGGCGTCGGCGATCACGGCCTCAGCCAGCAGGTGTTCACCGTCATGTCGTACAATGACGGCTGGACCACATCGCCTTACGGCCAGCCGCGCTCGGGCGGCATAACCGGCACGCAGGTCGACCATTGGGGCTGGCAAGGCACGCTCGCGGCGCTCGACATCGCCGTCATCCAGGACAAGTACGGCGTCAACGAGGAATGGGCGACGGGCAACGACGTCTACACGATCAAGGACGCGAACGCGGCGGGCACATTTTATGCGACGATCTGGGACGCCGGCGGCGTCGACGAGATCAAGTACGATGGCGCCAAGAACGCGAACATCGATTTGCGCGCGGCCAGCTTGAAATACGAAGAAGGCGGCGGCGGCTGGGTGTCGTATGCGTACGGCGTGCATGGCGGCTACACGATCGCCAACGGCGTCACCATCGAGAACGCCACCGGCGGTTCGGGCGCCGACACGCTCGGCGGCAACGAGGCGGCCAACGTGTTGAGCGGGCGCGAGGGCGACGACGTGCTCGAAGGCCGCGGCGGCAACGACACGCTCGATGGCGGCGCGGGCAACGACACGCTGATCGGCGGCGCGGGCGTCGACCTGATGCGCGGCGGCGCCGGAAACGACAGCTTCGTCTGGAGCGCCGGCGATGGCAAAGACACTTTCGATGGCGGCGACGGCGTGGATACAGTGAGTATGACGGGCGGCGCTGCGGGCGAAGTTGCGACCGCAAACTGGAATGGCGCGGTGATCACCCGCCTGTTCGACAACGCGCTTGTCGACGTCGAGACTGTTCACCTCGATATGGCTGGGGGCAACGACTGGCTGCAATACAATGGGACCGCCGCCGCCGCGGTCAATCTCGGCGCCGGCACGGCTTCGGGTCTTGCCTCGATCGCAAATGTCGAGAACGTCATTGGCGGCTCGGGCAATGACATCCTGACCGGAGACAGCGGCGCGAACAAAATCAATGGCGGCGCCGGCGCCGACATCATCACCGGCGGCGCCGGCAACGACAATCTCACCGGCGGTCTTGGGAACGACACGTTCGTTTACGCCCCCGGCGCCGGCGCTGACACCATCAATGACTTCGACGCCGACCCGGCGGGCGGTCAGGACCTCATCGACATCACCGGCTTCGGCATCACCGCCCTCGATTTCGCCGCGCGCGTGGCGATTATCGATGTCGGCGCAGAAACGGTTGTGCGCATCGACGATGTCTTCATCACCCTGAAGGGCGTCACCGGCGATGGCGACAACGTCATCACCAACGCCGATTTCATCCTCGGTTAGGATCAGGCGTCGGAGAGATCGGTCGGCGTCAATTGCGAAAAGCGACGACGGGCGCTGGGAAAATCAACGCCCATCGCCGCACCCGCGATGACGCCGACGGCCACCGAGACAGCGAGAGTCCATGCGTCCGGCGATGTGAGAGTCGGCATCGGCGCGGAGGGGACGAGGCTCATCCCAACGCCCGCGAGCGTTTGGCCGATTGCCAGCCATTGATAGAGTCTGAGGCCCTTCCAAACCGGCGTCTGGGGCTCGCCGCGGTACGCCTCCTCGATGAAGCGCAACAAGCCCGAGAGGATCAAATAGACGGCGATTAGCTGCGTCTGTGCGGCGCCCGCCTCCAGCAAGCGCCAAAGCACGAGCATCGTGAGGGCATTGGCGTAGATGGAATAGAGCGGGGTGGGGTGGATGGGGCGGCCGCCAAGCTTGGCAATGCGAAGCACCCGGCTCTCGGCGCGCCGGTAAACTATGCCGCGCGCGTGAGCGTGCACGCAAGCGCCGTGACAGCAGCCCTGCACCAGGCAGCGCAAGCGCCCGATCGCCTGCACGACGGGCGCACCGAGCGCGAGGCCGGCGCCGAGCAGCCAGGGCGAGGCGCCGGTGATCGGCGCCGCAACGCCAACGCCAAGGAATGCGCCGATCAGCGCGCCGTAGTAGCCGAACGGGCGCGCGAGCTTGCCGGAAAACTCCACCAGCTGGCCCCATACGCCGGCGCTGACGACGACGCAGATTGCAATGATGAGCGCCGCGGCGAGCCCTCGCTCGCCCACGACGGCGAAGAAAATCAGAGCGCCGAGCGCAGCTGCTGCGAAGGCGTAGCCGGCGTAATTGATGATGCGCACCGGGCCAAGTCGGACTGCGCTCCAGGAATTTGCAATGGCCTCGGCGGTGCGTAGCGCGATTCCGTGAGTCGGAAGAGCCGCGGCGGCCAGCACTGCGACCGTCAACGCCACGCGGGTTTCTTCAGCGAGCGGAACGAGGGTGAGCAGCACGCCGGCGCCGGCCAAAGCAAAAAGATAGAGTCGCTGACGCCAGATCGCCCTGTGCAGCGCGTATGCGGCAAGCCACGCGCCAACCGTCGCCGCCGAGACGAAGGCGCTCGGCACGAGTCCCGCCGTTATGTGTACGGGGCCCGCAAACGCCGCCCCACCGATCAGAAGCGTGACGTGGATGCCAATGAGCATGCGCCGCAAATCCCAGACGGTCGAAAGGCGCATCACGAACGGCGCGGCCGCAGCGAGCACGATCCAAGGCAGCTCGGTCGGTCGAAGTTCGGCGCCGCCGCCGGAGGCGATGGCCAAGAGTTCGAGCGCGGCGAACCATGCCAGAATCTGCAGCGCCGCGCCGAAGCGCTGGTGAAGCGAAGGCGACTCCTCGGCGCCCTCCGGCAGCGATGTAAGCGAGCGCTGTCTCTCGTCTTTAAGCGGCGGGCGGCGCAGGGCTTCGTGTCCGAACACCAAGGCCGCGGCGGCCAACGCCGTGGCGGGCGCGACGAGCCAAAAGCCGCTCGCGCTGCCGAACCACGCCGCCGCGCCGAACACGGCGAGCGCGAAGCCGACGTAGATGGGATCGCTGAAGATCGCGTAAGGGCCGCCGGTCACGCGTTGGTCGGGCGGATCGGCATTGCTCGGCGCCTTTCCCGTTTCCAAGATGAAGCTGGCGATGGCCCAAGCGAGCAGTGCCGCGCCAGCGGTGAGCAAAGGAACGGCAACCGTAAGGGAAGCTGGCGCGAGAGAGACGTGCGCATAGCGCGCCCACGCGATCAGCCCGATGGGCAGCGCGATCACGAAGAACAGGTTGTAGAGCCAGATCCGCAGCGATCTCATCTAAGCCCTCAGGAGGCATCTTTACCGAGGCCAAGCGGCGCCGCAAGGTCGAGGCAATGCGGCTGGTCAAGCGCTACTTCGATTTGATCGATGCGGACGGACACTTCCTCATCGGATATGACGCAGTGGCGCAGATGGGGCCACTGCCCCTTCGCTATCGCGCGCTCTTGAGTTCGCACCCGGAGTTCAATCGTCAGCAGCTCAGCCTCCAACGCGAGGCTGCGCGCGTCGAAGATTTTCCACGCTCGCTCAGGTTTGGCGGCGAGGTGTCGTGGCTCTGTTCTTCAAGTCCAGTTTCGAACGGCGGGGAGCTGCGATCGGGCCCGATCTCTTGGCGCGTGCATGCGATCGGCGATGGGATGCACGCGGCTTGCGGTGAATCGATTCTGGCAGGCAGGGGCTATAGCGAAACAGTCACGCTGGAGGCCCCGCCGTGGCGGTTGGGCCTTAACAAGATACGGTGGGGCCGGTTTCTCGGGACGCGCCACTCAGCGGTCTGGAATGTCGCGACGGGCGCAAATGCGTACGCATTCGCAGCGTTCGATGATGAGTTCGACACCGCGCCGAGGCTGAGCGAGGATTGCATTGAAACCGAAGCGGGGCGGATCACGCTCGGGCGTCGTGTTCGCACAGTGCATGAGGGTGATGTGCTCGAACGCGAGCTCAGCATGCTGGCGCCGCTCATCCGCGTGCTGCACGGTGGCGCCTATAGGGTCGTTCAGCTGAAACACGTCAGGGAAGCGCGCCTCGCGCCGCGCCATGGTGAGCCCGAAGATGGACTTGCCATGGACGAGACAGTTGTTCTCGGCTGAAGCTTACTCGGCGCGGTGGCTGACTGCTTCGATCTTGTTGCCGTCGGGGTCGCGGACGAAAGCGCCATAATAGTCGGGATGGTATTCCGTGCGCAGACCCGGCCGGCCGTCCTCGATCCCGCCCTGCTCAAGCGCGGCAAGAAAGAACGCGTCCACTGCCGCGCGCGTCGCGGCGCGGAAGGCGATGTGCATGCCATTGCCCATGCTGGCGGGCTGGCCGTTGATTGGCAGCTGGATCCAGAAGGTCGGCTGTTGCGCTTCGCCATAGCCGACGCCGACGAGCTGGCCGCCGATTTCGACCGGGTATATCGGCTTCATGCCGAGCGGGGCGAGCGCGGCGTCATAGAAGGCCTTGGAGCGCTTCATGTTGGTGACGCCGACGGAGACGTGATCGATCGCCATGAGAACTCTCCTCATCGCCACCGCGCGAACCAATCGAGCGTGCGGGAGATGGCGAGGTCGCACGCGGCTTGATCGAAGTCGTGGCTGCCGGCGCGGCAAAAACCGTGGCCGGCGTCGTAGAGATAGAGAGGCGAGTCCGGCGCCGCCAGGCGCACGCGCTCGATATTCTCCGGCGGGATGGACGCATCGCGCGCGCCATAGTGCAGCATCACCGGGACCTTTGGTTGATTGTCGAGCAGGTCCGCGATCAGCCGCCCGTAGAAGCACGACGCCGCCTTGAGCCCCGTGCACTGCGCCGCCGCCATCCATGCGGCGGCGGCGCCATGGCAGAAGCCGGCGACGTAGCGGGGTTGCGGCAGCGCATCGATGGCGGCTTGGATGTCCGCCACGACTTGCGGCCACGGGCTCGCCGTCACGGCGCTGCGGCCTTTTTCAATTCCGGCAGGGTCAAGATCGGCGTGGAACCTGCGTTCAATGCGCTCGAACAGCCCGGGCGCCACCGCCGCGTATCCTGCGTCGGCGAAGACGCGGCACATGTCGGCGATGTGCTCGGTAAGGCCGAAGATCTCCTGGATCACTACAACGCCGCCGATGGACCCGCCAGCGGGCTGCGCGGAGAGCGCCGACAGCTGAAAACCGTCGTGCCTACTGGTGAGTGTAACGGTCTCGATCATCCGCCATCCGTCGCACGCTGAGGCAGTTTCGTCGAGCGCTCGCAAGGATGTGAGCGGAGAAGGGGCGCCTTTTAGGTTGGCGCGGCGACCCGCTCGCGCGCATGCTGCGCCGGTCATGCGCGGGTTGGTTCAGACATTCGTCGCTGCGGCGGCGCTGTGGTTTGCGTGCGCTGCCGGCGCCTGGGGCGATTGCCTCGGCGCCGACCAGCTGGCGCCGCTGGCGGCGCCCGCCATCCCCGAACTCGGCGAGGCCTCTGGAGCGCTGGATCGCGCGCGCGGCGGACGCATGGTGGCGCCGATCATGGTCAACGGCGCAGGGCCGTTCCGCTTCATTGTCGACACGGGCGCAAACCGCTCCGCCGTGTCGCAAGCCTTGGCCGAGCGCCTCGGCCTGACTCCGACCGGCGTCGGCGATGTACATACCGTCAGCGGCGTCATGAGCGCGCCGATGACCGAAATCGACACGTTTCACTATGGCGGGCTCCAATTGCAGGCCGGCACAGCGCCGATCGTGCAGAGCGCGGTTTTGGCCGGGGAAGAGGGCCTACTCGGCGTCGACGGCATGCGCGGGCGGCGACTGCGGATCGACTTTGAGAATCGCTGCATCGAGATTTCGCCGGCAAGCAGACCTATGGTGCGCCAACGCGGCTGGACCAGCATTCCGGGAGAACTGCGGTTTGGTCATCTGGTCGTCGTGGAAGGGCGCATCCGTACGCAGCGGTTCCACGTGATCATCGATACCGGTTCGGATTCCACGCTCGCCAACCGGGCGTTTCGCGATCAGTTGAACGGCGTGCGCGTCAGTCCTGAGCGGACCGATTATGCGCGCGCCTATACGGCAGGCACGCCGATCGTCCTCGATTCTGCGGTGCTTATCCCGCGGTTCACGCTGGGCGACGTGCAGATCAGGGGCATCACGGCCTATGTTGCCGACTTCCACATCTTCCGGCTGTGGGGCTTCGCCGATGAGCCGGCCCTGCTGATCGGCATGGATGTGCTGTCGCAGACCCGCGCGATTGCGATCGATTACAATGCCAGCGTCGTCCATTTCCGGCTGCGCGATCGGATACGCACGGGTTCGCGTTTGCCCGGCCCCAGCGTCGGCCCGGGCCTGGTCATCGAGGACGATTAGTCGCTCTGCGTCGCGGCGGGCTCTTCTAGGGGCGGCTCGACGTGGCGCGTTACGGTGTCGATCGCGTAGCGCCACCCCATATTTCCACCCGTCACCTCGACGGCGCCGCGAACGTCGCCGGTGCAGATCCAACCGGTATCTGAGCTCAGTCTAAGCGTCCGGCCCCAATCCAGGTCCGCTGCATTCTCGCTTGTCGTCAACGTGTAGCTGCGCCTTGGGCTGACGCGCACGCGGATGCTGTGATCGTCAACGATGGAATAGCTCCGCACGCTGCGCGCGCGGAAGCAATCGCGTCCTTCGCCCGGCGTGATCGCGGCGCGTTGTTCGTCACTGGCTAAGGGCTCTGCTGCGGCCGATCCGCTCAACACGAGCGCTGCACAGGTTGCAAAGGCAGTCAGCCAGCGCATGCTAGCTGCCCACCTGACCCGGCGGATCGGGATCGCGTGCGACGGTCTGGATGGGATAGGTGCGCCCCATCGTTCCGCCGGTGACGTCGACGGCGCCGAACACATTGCCGGTGCAGATCCAGCCCGTGTCAGAGCGCAGCGCAATCGTCTGAGTCCAGTCCAGATCGTTGGCGTTCCATGTCGTGTGCAGCGTGTAGCTGCGGCTGGGGCCTATGCGAACGCGGATGTTGTGATCGTCGATGATCTCGTAGCCGGAAACGCTTTCGGCGCGGAAGCAATCACGTCCTTCGCTCGGCGTCATCGACGCAGTATCGGTGGTGGTGGGCGTACAGGCGGCCAAGCCGGCCGCGGCTGCTGCGAGAAGGGCGGTTCTGATGCGCATGGGTCTTCCTCCAATGATGTTCAGCCGTGCGCCGCTCGTTCGGGCGCGCGTGCGATGCTTTGGATGGGATAGCTTGTTATCGGATCGCCGCCGATCAGCTCTACGCCAACCCCGCTTCCCGTGCAGATGGAGCCGGTCGATGAGCGCAAGCCGATCCGCTGTGAGAAGTCCAGGTTGGTAGTGGGCCACGTCGTGGTCAGCAGATATCGCCGGCTCGCCCCGACGCGGATTTCGATCGTGTTGCGGTCGACCACGTTGAAGCCGCTGACGCTTTCGCTGCGGAAGCACTCGCGGCCGGCGCCTGCGCTCTGTTCGCCGGCGCTGGCGCAGGCGGCGAGGAGGAGCGCGGCGAATATGCCGGTGCGCAACATGGTTTTCTCCGATGCTATTCTGGCGGCATTTTCTCCAAATCTGCGAGCCGCAACAGCTTCCGCGGTCACCGTGAGCGTGCCATAGCCCATCAACAATGAGTGAACTCGACCCGCCGCCGGCGCGCGGCCAGCTGCTCAGGGGCGAAAGCCTCGCCCCTTTCACTTGGTTCCGCGTCGGCGGCCCGGCCGACGCCTTGTTCCTGCCCGCGGATGCGGACGACCTCGCCTCCTTCCTTGGGGCCCTGCCGGCGCACGTGCCGGTGCTGCCGATCGGCGTCGGGTCGAACGTGATCGTGCGCGATGGCGGCGTTGAGGGCGTGGTCATTCGCCTCGCCGGGCGCGCCTTCGCGCAGATCGAGCCGCTCGCGGACGCGCGCATACGCGTCGGCGCCGGCGCGCTCGATTCCATGCTGGCGAAAGGCGCGGCGAAGGCGGGCATCGCCGGCTTGGAGTTTTACGTCGGCGTGCCGGGCACGATCGGCGGCGCGCTGACGATGAACGCCGGCTGCTATGGGCGCGAGACCAAGGATGTGCTGGTCGAGGCGACAGCGCTTGACCGCAACGGCAAGCGCATCACGCTGAGCAACGCCGATTTCGGATTCACCTATCGCCGCAACGCGCTGCCGCCAGGCCTCATATTTCTGGACGCGACCTTTCAAGGCTCGCCCGACGACCCGGCCGCCATTACGGCGCGCATGAGCGAGATCACCGAACGGCGCGAAGCCACTCAGCCCATTCGCGAAAAGACAGGCGGCTCGACCTTCAAGAACCCCTATGCGCCGAGCGGCGATAAACTCTCGGCCTGGAAACTGGTGGACGAAGCCGGCATGCGCGGCTACCGGCGCGGCGGCGCGCAGGTGAGCGAAAAGCACGCGAACTTTTTGATCAACACCGGTGACGCGACCGCCGCCGACATCGAGGGCCTCGGCGAAGACGTTCGCGCCGCAGTGAAGGCCAAGCACGGCATCGAGCTGGAGTGGGAAATCAGGCGGGTGGGGCGTAGAAAATAGAGCCGAACCGCCTTCGCCGTGACCGTTGTGAATTCGCTGTGCCGCCGTGGTGAAACGAAACCACAGCGACCCCGCGAAAGCCACGGCGGACACAGCGATGTACCGGCGTCGGCGGTCCGGGCTAGCCTTCCGAGCGGCGCGGCACTAAACCCCCGCGCATGAACCTCAAACCGAACATTCTCGCCGGCATCGGCAGGACACCCCTGGTCAAGCTGAACAAGGTCGTGCCGAAAGACGCGGCTGAGGTGTGGCTGAAGTGCGAGTACCTGAATCCGTCAGGCTCCATCAAAGACCGTATGGCGGTCTACATCATCGAGCAGGCGGAGAAGGCGGGGCTGTTGAAGCCCGGCGGCGTGATCGTAGAGAATACTTCCGGCAATACCGGCCAGGCCGTGGCAATGGCGGCGGCGGTCAAGGGCTATCGCTGCATCTTCACGATGCCGGACAAGATGAGCAAGGAGAAGCAGGATTCGCTGCGCGCGTACGGCGCCGAGGTCATCATCACGCCGACCGACGTGCCGGGCGATTCACCGGAGCATTACGTCAACGTCGCTAAGCGCATCGCCGAAGAGACGCCGGGCGCGTTCTACGTCGACCAGTACCATTCGCAATGGAATATCGAGGCGCATTACGAGTCCACCGGCCGCGAGATCTATGAGGATACCGACGGCGGCAAGTTCGATGCGTTCGTCGGCGGCACGGGCACGGGCGGCACGGTCTCCGGCATCGGCCGCTGGTTCAAGGAACACGCGCCGCACGTGAAGATCATCGGCGCCGATCCGTTGGGTTCGGTGCACTACCATCTCTTCCACACCAAGACGCTGCCGACCGCGCACGTCTACATGGTCGAAGGCATTGGCGAAGACATCGAATGCCGGGCGATGGATTTCTCCGTCGTCGACGATATGCGTCAAGTCAACGATCGCGACTCGTTCGTGATGGCGCGGCGCATCGTGCGCGAGGAGGGCCTGTTTGTCGGCGGCTCGACCGGCTCGAACGTGCACGTGGCGATCGAGATCGCCAAGGAGCTGGGGCCGGGCAAGGTGGTCGTCACCGTCGCGCCGGATCATGGAAACCGCTACGTCTCGAAGTTCCTCTCGGACGCCTGGATGAAGCAGCATGGCTTCACCGAAACCGAACAGGAGCTCGGCTTTGTCGAAGATATCCTGAAGCGCCGGCCGCAGAAGCCGGTCACCGCCTCGGCCAGCGCGCCGCTGCGCGACATCGTCGAGCTGATGCGCGAGCACGGCGTCAGCCAGATTCCGCTGATCGACCGCGGCAAACTCAACGCCATCGTGCACGAGAGCGACATCCTCGGGAAGATGCAGAAGCGCGACTTCGATCTGGGCGCGCCCGCCTCGACCGTCTCGTCCCCGATCGCCGGCCTCATCTATCCGAAGGCGCGCATCGAAGAGCTGTTCCACATCTTCGCGACGGATCACGTCGCTATCGTTGTCGACGCGTCAAAAGTGGCCGGCGTCATTTCCAAGATCGACTTGATCGAATATCTCGCCAGCAGAGGCCGGTAATGCATCACAACAAGCGCTTCGCCACCCGTTGCATCCACGCGGGCCAAAGGCCCGACCCCACGACGGGCGCGATCATGACGCCGGTCTACCAGACTTCGACCTACGTGCAGGAAAGCCCGGGCGTCATCAAGGAAGACTACGATTACGCGCGCTCGTCCAATCCGACGCGCAAGGCGCTTGAGCACAACATCGCCTCGCTCGAAGGGGGGCGTCACGGGCTCATGTTCGCCTCCGGCCTTGCCGCGCAGGCGGCGTGCATTCACTTGCTGAGCGCTGGCGACCACGTCGTGCTGTCGGACGACGTTTATGGCGGCACGTATCGCCAGTTCGACAAGGTGTTCAAGCAGTTCGGCATCACGTACACGCGCGTTGACATGACGGATCTGAACGCGGCGGAAGCGGCGTTCACGGGCAAGACCAGGCTGGTCTGGATCGAAACGCCGACCAATCCGCTGCTCAAGGTCATCGACATCGCCGCCGTTGCGAGGCTGGCAAAGAGCAAGAGCGCGCTCACCGTCGTCGACAACACCTTCGCCACGCCGGTGCTGACGAACCCGCTCTCGCTGGGCGCCGACATCGTCAGCCATTCCTGCACCAAGTATATCGGCGGCCATTCTGACGTGATCGGCGGCGCGCTGATCTGCAACGACGACGAGCTCGCGCAACGCCTGCGCTTCACGCAGAACGCCGTCGGCGCGGTGATGGCGCCGTGGGATTCGTTCTTGCTGCTGCGTTCGACCAAGACGTTGCACGTCCGCGTGCAGCGCCATTGCGAGAACGCGGCGAAGATCGCTGACTTCCTGGCCGAGCAGCCGCAGATCGAACGCGTGGTCTATCCTGGCCGCGCCGATCACCCGCAGCACGAAATCGCCAAGAAGCAGATGCACGGCGGCTATGGCGGCATGATCACGGCGTATCTGAAGGACGGCCTGCCGGCCGCGCGCAGATTCCTCGAGCGCGTGCAGATCTTCTCGCTGGCGGAATCGCTCGGCGGGGTCGAGAGCCTGATCGAGCATCCCGCCATCATGACGCACGCGTCGGTCGAGAAGCCGTTGCGCGAGGCGATTGGCCTGACGGATGGTCTCGTGCGCTTCTCCGTCGGGATCGAAGATGTGGACGACTTAATCGCGGATATCGGCGAGGCGCTGGGCTAAGTCGGGCTAACGCCGGCGCGACGTCGAGAGCCCCGACGCCGCGCCGGTTCTGCCGCGCGCCCAGGGGGAGGGATACGGACGCGCAGTGACGGAGCTGCCACCAACAGATGGGGAGCGAACGCCGTCGCCACCAATCGATCCTTCACATGGCCGCTATAGGATTTGGCTATGGTCGGCGGGCCCCCGGCGTGCCCGGGGGTGACCACCGTCACGGCGCCGGGAGACAAGGCCGTCCACATTGTGGGTGCGGTCGCCTCGGCCGTCCGGAGCAAGAAGCAAATGGCTCGCATCCGTCAGATGGTCCGCTTGGCTTCCGCCAGTTGCCAAGCCATGTCCGTGTTCGCGCTCTGCTTCGGCGCCAGCCTAATTCTTCCGGTCGCGCTCCTCTCAGTCGGCTTCCATACGCTCTGATCTGGGGTCATGATGCCGGCCGAGGGACGGACGCCGGAGGCGGGCATGATCAGGCATTTTTGGGCTGGCTTGGCGGCAGTCCTGCTTCTCGCCAGCCCAGCCGCGGCGCAGACGCCGCTTTTCTCTGACAACAGCGAACTCGACATCGTCATCGAGGCGCCGTTCACGACCATCGTGCGCACGGCGCGCCGCAGCACCGATCCCCATCCCGGCGCGCTCATTCTCAACGGCCAGGGTGAGCCGCAGCGGTACAACCTTCTCGTCTCCGCACGGGGCCGGACACGGCGTCAGACGGACCGCTGCGTTTTTCCGCCCCTGCGCATCGACTTTGAAAATAATGAGCTGCGCAGCACGCTGTTTCGCGGCCAGAACCGCCTGAAGCTCACGACGCACTGCCGCCCGAGCGCCAATTACGCGCAGCTCTATATACTCGAATACACGGCCTATCGCCTCTACAATGAGATCACGCCGATGAGCTTTCGGGCGCGGCCGCTGCGCGTCACCTATCGCGATACGGAGGGGCGGCGGCGCGAGGAAACGCAGTTCGGGTTTTTCGTAGAAGACGAGGACGATCTGGCGCGCCGCAATCAACGCGTGGCGCTCGAGATCGAAACCGGCGTGGCCAACGCAACGCAACTCGATCCTGAAGCAGCTACGCGCTTTGCGCTTTTTCAGTTCATGATCGGCAACGTCGACTGGGACATGGTCGCAAGCGCGTCAGGCCGCGACTGTTGCCACAATAGCCGTTTGCTGGCGGCAAGCGAAACGGCGCGAAGCGGACTGATTCCGGCGCCTTATGATTTTGATAGCTCGGGCTTCGTCGACGCCCCGTACGCCGCGCCGCCGGAAAACCTGCGGATGAGGAACGTGCGGGAGCGCTATTATCGCGGCTACTGTCGCCATAACGGCCAGGTTCCCGCCGCCATCGCACTGTTCCAATCGCGGCGCGCGGCCATCAACGCCGTCATCGCCGCGGAGACGCGGCTATCCGAGCAGCGCCGGCAAACGGCGCAGCGCTACATCGACAGCTTCTTTGACGTCATTGGCGACCCCGAGCGCGTGCAGCGCCAGCTGATCGACCGCTGTCGTTAGCCGGCAGGTTGCAGTTCCGCGTTCTGGGCGCACTGCTCGGCCAGTCGGCGCACAGGGGACTCCGCCGCATCGAGCGCGGCAATGCGCGCAAAGTAGGCGCAGCGCGCCTGAGGCGTGGAGGCGTCGAGCGGCACGCGCTGACCGCGGTGCACGGCCGTCACCGCATCGCCCTCGATCGTGACGAACGCGTGCGGATCGGCATGGCCGCGCGGCACGGCGATGTCGGCGACAATCACGCGTCCGCCAAAGCGCGGCATCACCAACGGCGCCAGTTTGGTGTGGCCGATGACGATGCGCCGTACGCCGTGACGCGACAGCACCGCTTCGAGGTTCGCGGTTTCCGCGGTCTCATCGTTTTGCGCCAAGCCGCGATACCAGAGCGGCCCTTCCTCGTTGGTGAGAATGTCGGCGTAACCCTCGACCGGCCGCCCATTCAGAGCCGCCTGCACGGCGCGGTTCATGGCCGCGCGGTCCGCCGCTGAGAAGGAGGGGCCGAGTCCGGCGTGCAGAAACAGCGTGTCGTTGATGCGGATCACAGTGTTGTGGCCCGCTACCCAGCGCCCATACGCCCCCGTGGGCGCCCAGGCCTGGCGATGCTCCACCCAGCCGAGCGGGTGCTCGGCGTCGAAGCGCTGGCGGAAGGCTTCGTCGATGGTCGGCAGGCCGCCCGGCGGGGGATTGCTGCGCGTGTGATCGATGTAGCGCTGGTAGAATTGCTCGCGCACGCGCGTTGAGTTGCGCGTGGCGAAGGCGGCGTACTCGCCCGGATGCACGTAGCGTAGATCGCCTTCGACGTTCATCGCTTCGTGGTTGCCGATCAGCGCATGCACGCGACCGCCGGCACGCTCGGCCTGACGCTCGAGCCGCATCAGGTGATCCATGATGGCGCGGCTGTTCGGGCCGCGGTCGGGAATGTCGCCGAGCTGGACGAGATGCGCGCGCCCGCCGATCCAATTGCCGCGCGCGTCGATCAGCTGCGCCGTGCGCAGCATGTCGAGATACTTCTCGTACGCGCCTTCGAGATCGCCGATCACGACGATGCGCTCGACGCCGCTCCACTGCGCCTGCGACCCCTGCGCATGCGCCGGCGCCGGCGCGCTGGCGCAGCCGAGCAAGAGAAGGATCGCGGCGAAGGTGCGGAGAAGATGCATCATGGGGCGCGAGCATAGCGGCTGAGGAGCGCGGCGCCACGTCCCCCTTCGTCGGCGATGACGAGGGAGCCGTCGGGCAACGCCGCCACGCCCTCTGGCTGTGGATGCCTGCGCAGCGCGCGGGCGGCGACAACGCGACCGTCGGCGTCGATTTCCACGAGCGCGCTGTCGCGCGCGGACAACAAGAGCAGCCGCCCGCTTTGGGGATCGATATCGAGCGAGGAGGGACGGAAGTCCTCGACCCCCGTCGCCGCCGCGACCTGCCGCTCGTTCAGGGAGCGCCAAGGTTCGGCTGCCCCTTGGAAGCGCCAGCGGTAGAGCGAAACAACGTTGCGCATGCCGCGAGCGTGGTTCTGCTTGCAAGCGAGAATGAGGCTTTCTTCGGCCGGCAAGTAGGCGAGCCCCTCGATTTCGCAAACCTCACGAAGGCCCCCATCGAACGTCTCGTACGAGACCTGCGCCCCGTCGGCGCCTTCGCGGAAGCGATAGAGTTCGCCTGTGCTGGTCGTCATCCAGAAGTGACCGTCGGGCGCGATGGCGAGGCCTTCGAAATCGCCCTGCAATACGGGACTTCCCAGCGCGAAGGTTTTGACCACTCCGCCGCGCGCCGCATCGATCTCATAGATGACGGCGCGCTCGTCGTCGTGGGCGAACAGCCGCCCATCCGGAGAAACGGCCATTCCGGAAATCTCGCGCAGCTGAGCCGGGAGGCGCCATTGATCGGTGGGCGCAGCGGCGAACAAGGAAGCCGAACGAGCGGTCTGCTGCGCTTCCACGTTCGGCGGCTCGCCGCACGCTGCGAGCACGGCCGCGATCAGCACCACCTGCCTAATCGTCGTCCTCATCGTCTCCGCGCTGCTCCTTCCGTCGCTCCTTGATGTCTTCGTCGTCCTCCTTCGCCATCCATTCGCGCGAGAACATCTGCTTGCCGGTCGTCTCGGCGCCGTACTCCGTCGCCCAGAGGCCGAGCACGGTATAGTTGAAGAAGATCGAGATGATCGCCGCGACCTCGATCGCATTGATGCCGCAAGAGAGGCCAACGGCGATGGCCACGAAGAGATAGCTCGTTTCGGCGCTGTCCTTCAGCGTGTGCCGGAAGCGCACGCCGGCGACGATGCCCGCGAGGCTGAAGGCGAGCGCCAGGGAATCGTGCACCACGTGCACGATGCCGGTGATCAGCATCGGCAAGACGAGAATGGTCTGGATGAAGGATTGGGTGACATCCTTGCGCCGGCGCGCGCCCATGCTGATCCACGTGACCGGCAGCATCAGCAGGAAGGAGGCGATGATCGCGATGGAAAGGCGAAGGCCCTCGCGCAGCGTCGATTGGCCGGGCTGGACCGCTTGCGCCGCCGGTTCGAAGGCGGGCTGGCCCAGTGCGCCAAAATCGGCCGCCCCGCCAACCGGAAGCACCTGCAGCACGCGGGGATAGGCGATCAGTGCAGCAGCAATCACCGCGCCGACGAGCAGGTAATAGCCCGTGATGTAGAGGTACGGCTTCAGCAGCTTCGGCAGCCCAGCTGGTTTCGGCTGCGCGGGCGCTTCACTTGGCTGCCGTGGCGCGGCGTCCGCCGTCATAGCTGCTCCTCCTCAGGTCAAGATACATGAATTGACCGGCTCGCGCATCGCCAACCCAGGCGCGGCGCTCTGAGCCCGAACGGATGGGGAGAGGAACATGGCGGCAGAAACGATGTTGAGCAGCCATGCCTCGCAAGCACGACGGGGGCGATAGCGCCGCTCCGCCGGCAATCGACACCAGCCTGGTGCGGTTGCGCGTCCGTCCCGACACGACCTATGTCAGCAGCGGGCGCACGGTGCTCGCCACGGATCTGGACGGCTTTCTCCGCGGCGGGGCCGATCACGGCCTGTTCGTGCATGAAACGCGGCTGCTCTCGCGCTATCGCTGGAAGATTGCGGACGCCGATCTCTACCCGGTGACGCTGAGCAACGTCACCCAGCGCTCCTGGCTCGGCTATTACATTTTTCAAGCGCCGCTCCCGTCAGAGCCCGATTACGACGCGCCGACGGCGTCGGCGTCGGTCTACAAGGCGGCGCAGCACGCGGTCGAGTTGCGGCTTTCGCGTTATGTCGGCGAAGGCCTGCACGAGGATGTGGACCTTACCAACTTCACGCAACAGACATTCACGCTGCGTCTCTCGTTGGAGCTCGACGGCGATTTTGCCGATCAGTTTGAAACGCACGAGCAGCGCTTGCAACACGGCCGGCTCGACCGGAACTGGCGCGCCGGCGGCGACGCCTGGGAATGGCGCGCCGACTACAAGGCGTCGCACGTTTATGACAATCAAGGCGACCGCGGCGAGGCGCACCTGCGCCGCGGCATTGTCGTTCGCTTCTCCAGCGCCGATTCTGAGCCGACATGGGACGGCGAGCGCGTCACCTTCGATGTGACCTTGGCGCCGCATCAGCGATGGCACTGCTGCGTCGACCACGCGCCCATCATCGAAGGCAAAGAACTGACGCCGCGCTACAGATGCCGCTCGTTCAAGACGCAAGCGAACGAGTACGATCGGCGCTCACAGCTGTTTCTGCACGAAGCGACGCACTTTTCCAGTCGCGAAAGCGAGACGCTGGCGCATGTCGCGGTCGGCGCGCTGGAGCAGGGCAGGCGCGACCTCGCTTCTTTGCGGTTGTTCGATCTCGATCATGGCGAACGCGCCTGGGTCGCGGCCGCCGGTCTGCCGCTTTATGTCGCGCTGTTCGGCCGCGATACGTTGACCACAGCCTGGGAGGCAGCGCCGCTCGGGCCCGAGCTCATGCTGGGCACTCTGCCGGAATTGGCGAGGCGGCAGGGCCGTGAGGACAATCCATGGCGTGACGAAGAGCCGGGCAGAATGCTGCACGAGGCGCACAGCGGTCCGCGTTCGGTGCTGAACTATATTCCGCAGGGCCGCAACTACGGCTCTGTGACAACGTCCGGGTTCTATCCGTTCGTGCTGGCGCAGCTCTGGCACTGGACCGCCGACAAGGACCTCATCCGGCCGTACGTCGAACCCGCCATCACGGCGCTCAAATGGCTCGCCGATCGCTGCGACTCCGATGGTGATGGATTCTGCGCCTACCAAACAAGGTCCGAGCTGGGTGTTGACAACCAGGGCTGGAAGGATTCGGACGACGCCATCGTCTATGAGGACGGCTCGCAGGTGCATGCGCCCATCGCCACCTGCGAAGAACAGGGCATCGTCTACGCGGCGAAGGCCAATCTCGCCGAAGTGCTTTGGTGGCTCGGGCGCAAGGACGAGGCCAAGCAGCTGCTGCACGAAGCGGGCGAACTGAAGAAGCGGTTCAACGAAGCGTTCTGGATGGAGGACGAAGGTTTCTTCGCCATGGCGCTCGATCCGGACCGCCGCCCGGTGCGCTCGATCGGATCGAACGCGCTGCACTGCGTCGCAACTGGCATCGCCGACAAAGACTTCGTCCCGCGCACGATGCAACGCCTGCTCATGCCCGACATGTTTAGCGGCTGGGGCGTGCGCACGCTTTCGTCGGCGCATCCGGCGTACAACCCATACTCATACCATCGCGGCACGGTTTGGCCGGTCGAGCACGGGCCGTTCGCGGTGGGCGCGTATCGATACGGCTTTCATGACGACGTCGAGCGCATCTGCCGCGCGCAGTTCGAGGCTGCTGCGCTGTTCGAGCATTATCGCCTGCCGGAGTGTTTCGCGGGTCATCAGCGCGACGAAGATCATCCCTTTCCCGCGCTTTACCCGGCCGCGAACTCGCCGCAGGCATGGTCCGCCACAACCGTTTACACGATGCTGCAGGCCATGCTCGGGCTGCAGCCCTACGCGCCGCTGCGCGTGCTGTTCGTCGATCCCTTCCTGCCCTCGTGGCTGCCGGAGATTACCATTTCCGGCATGCGCGTTGCCAACGCGCGCGTCTCGATCCGTTTCTATCGCAAGAAGAATGGCCACAGCGATTATGATATTGTAGAGCAACGCGGTCTGCTCGCCGTGGTGCGTCAGCCCAGCTATTGGTCGATGACCGCCGGTTTAGGCGAACGCATCGGCGACGTGCTCACATCACCGTTTCATTGAGGAGCGCCGGGGGTTTCTCCCGGCGGCGTCTGCGGAGACTGACGCGGTGCGCTCGCGACGCACTCCGTCGCGCGTGCGGCGATCGCATCGGCGCTCTCGTCGTCGCGCGTGGCCATGCTGCTCACCTCGTACTGCGCGAGTTCTTCGGAGGTCATTTCTTGTGCGCCCCGCGCGCGCCAAGCAGCGATCGCCGCATCGAGGGCTGCCGCATCGCCTTGGGCGCGGCCCGCCGAGATGGCCGCGCGCCGCAGCAGCAGGTAGGCAAGGCAGCCGCCGTCCTCGAAACTCGGCGGCGCGGCGGCCTCAAGCGGCGCAGCGGGAGGCGGCGCCGGCGGCGTCGCCGTTTCCCAGGCGTCGCACGCCCCAAGCAAGCCCATCGCGGCGACAGCTGCGCCGAACAACGCCACGCGCATCGCAGTTCCTCCGATCAGACGTCCTACCCCGGGCTGGTAACGAGCGCACGGGCGGGCTTGTTTCCGCACCGCCGCGCCGTTTCCGGTTAAGCGGCCCTAACACCTGTGAAGGCTGATTTACTATAAAAATCAGCAATTAAGCGCGTCATTCTCATCATGCCTTAACTCTGGTCCGTTTCATTATGACACTCCGCATCGAGCGATAAAAAGCGCTGGGCGGGCGTTGTCGGTTGGTTGAGGCGCGTATGGCCCGGGTGGCGGTGCTTCTTGGGGGCTTGAGCCCCGAACGGCCTGTGAGCCTTGTCTCCGGCCGCGACTGCGCGGCCGCGCTCAAGCGGCTCGGACACGAGGTGATCGAGATCGATCCGCGGAACGACGGCTGGATCGCCGAACTCAAAGAGATTCACGCCGACGTCGTCTTCAACGCGCTGCATGGCGAGTGGGGCGAAGACGGCCGCACGCAAGGCGTGCTCGATTGTCTGAAGCTGCCATACACGCACTCCGGCGTGCTCGCTTCGGCGCTGGCGATGGACAAGGACAAGTCCAAGGCCGTGTTCGCGCAAGCGGGCTTGCCGCTCGCGACCGGCAAGCTGATGCATCGGCTCGAAGCGGCGAAGGCGCATCCGATGCCGGCGCCCTACGTGGTGAAGCCGAACGCGCAAGGCTCGTCGGTCGGCGTGTTCATCGTGCGCGAAGGCGCCAACCGCCCGCCCGAGCAATTGCTCGATCCGGACTGGACCTTTGGCGAGGAAGTTCTGGTCGAGGAATTCATCCACGGGAAAGAACTCACGGTCGCCGTGATGCACGCACGCGGGGCGCTCGCCGTCACCGAGATCCTGCCGGCCGGCGAGTGGTACGACTTCGACGCGAAATATTCCGAAGGCGGCTCGCGCCACGAAGTGCCGGCCAACATCCCCCAGACCGTGGCCGATCAGCTGATGCGCGCCGCTGAAGCGGCGCACCATGCGCTCGGCTGCCGTGGCGTGACCCGAGCTGACTTCCGCTACGATCCGAAGAGCGACCGCATCGCGCTGCTCGAAGTGAACACGCAGCCTGGAATGACTCCGACGTCGCTGGTTCCTGAACAAGCTGCTCATGTCGGCATGCCCTACGACCAGCTGGTGAGCTGGATATTGGAGGACGCGTCATGGCCGCGGTGAGGGCGCGCCGTTCGGGACGCGGCCAGGAGCCGCCGCGGGGCAAGCGCCGCAGCGCGCCCCCGCCTGCGCCGAGCTACGAGCCCATGCCGCGCCTGGCGCGCATCAAGTTGAGCGGCGGCCTGACGGGCGACGATGTCAAAGTCTCCGGCAAGAGCCTGGTGCTGGCGCTCACGGGCGTCGTTGTTTTTCTCGGCGCTGGCATCGCGGGCGCGGCGTGGCTCGGTTCTTCGTTGTTCGATGCGCGAGAAGCGTTTGTGCGCAGCGCGGATGGCGTTGTCGCCAATGTCGGATTCGAAATCGATGCGATCGACATTGCCGCACTGCCCGGCGCGCCGACGCTGACCGAAGCGCGCAGAGCGGAAGTGCGCGACCTCATCGTGCCGGAGGGGCGTCATTCCTTGCTTGCGCTCGATCCCATGGAGGTGAAGGCGCGCGTGGAGAGCTTGGACTGGGTCGCGTCCGCGCGCGTGCGCCGCTTGTGGCCTTCGACGCTGCGCGTGGAGGTCGAGCGCCGGCAAAGCTATGCGCGTTGGCAGGAGAACGGGCAGATGTCCGTCATCGACATGAATGGCGAGCGCTTGCTCGCCGAACGCGCGGCCGATCATCCCGATCTGCCTCTCGTGATCGGAAGAGGCGCGGGGCCTGCGGCGCAACCGTTGTTGGCGGCGCTTGAAGATTTGCCCGAAGTGCGCGCGCGGCTGCGCGCGTTGGTGCGCGTCGGCGACCGCCGCTGGAATCTCGAACTGGAAAGCGGCGTAACCATCGCGCTGCCGGAGCAGGGCGCCGCCGCTGCGCTGGCGCGGCTGGAATCCCTGCACGCGGAATACGCTCTGCTCGATCGCCCGCTGGCTTCGCTGGATATGCGCGCGCCCGGCCGGCTCGCGGTGCGCGTCCATCCCGCACTCGCAGGCGGGCCGCGTCCGCTGTTGGGAGACGCCTGATGGCGGTTGGGCGTCGGCACATCGAAACGCAGGCGCCGCTCGAGCTGCGCACGCCGGCTGCGCCGCTCGCGGCTGCGCTCGATGTCGGCGTTTCGAAAACCGTTTGCCTCGCCGCGCGGCGCGATCCGGTGCTCGACCTGCATCCGGAACGTCCGCTGCGCGTGCTCGGCGTCGGCCATCAGACCGCGCCGGCGATCGCGTCCGGCAAGCCGGCCGATTTCGACGCGTGCGCGCGTTCGATCCAAGTCGCGCTCGACGAAGCCTCGGCGATGGCCGGCGCGCCGATCAAGCGCGTCGTGGCTTCGTATTCCGGTCCCGGCGTCAAAGCGCAGATCGTGCGCGGCGCCTGCCGCGCCAAAGGTGCGACGATCACCGCGCGCGACGTCGACAACGTTATCCACGCAGCGATGCAGGCGGCGCCGACGCCGCAGCTTTCGTTCCTGCATGTCGAACCGCTGCGCTACATCATCGACGATGGCGAGGCGATCGCCGATCCGATCGGCCAGCCGGGGAAGATGCTCGCGGTCGAAGCGTGCATCGTCACGGCGCCGACCGAAGCGCTGAATGCGCTGAAGGCCTGCGTGCGCCAGGCCGGCGCCGACGTCGAGGAGATCATCGCCGGGCCGAAGGCGGCCGCGCTTTCCGTGCTGTCGGCGGAGGAGCGCAGCGAAGGCGCCTTGCTGGTCGATCTGGGCGCCGGCGCCATCGGCATCGCCGCCTACGCCGGCGAGGGGCTCGTGCATTGCGAAACCATTTCCGCTGGCGGCGTGCGCCTGACGCGCGACCTGGCGCTGCGTCTCAACACCACGTTTTCGGCGGCCGAGCGGGTGAAGCTGCATTTCGGCGCGGTCGGCGAGGCCTGCGATCCGCGCGAAGCGGTGCAGGCGCCGAAGCTCGGGCCCGACGGGCGGCTCGAAGCCTCCACCACGCTGCGCGGCGTGATCTCCGAAACACTGACGCCGCGCCTCTACGAAATGCTGCTGACCGTGCGCGATCGCCTGAACCGCGCCGGCTTCTCCGGCGCCAACGGCCCGCAACGCGCGGTGCTGGTCGGCGGCGGCGCGCAGATCCCGGGCGTGCGCGACCTCGCCGTCGAAGCGCTCGGCATGCCGGTGCGGCTCGGCCGGCCCTTCGAACTATGCGGCTTCGATCACGGCGAAGCGGGACCGGCTTACGCGGCCGCCGCCGGCATGCTGCGTTATCGCCTCGACCTGCCGACGCTCGAAGCGGTCGACGAGAACTTCCAGCCGACCATCGCCCAAGCCGCCGCCGTCATGCGCAACGCCGTGCACGACGCCTGGAGTTGGCTGCGCGAAAACTTCTGAGCGGCGGAACGGCGCGCCACGGCGCGCGGTTTGGCCCGCATGAGCAGCGAACAACCAAGCGGCACGCCCATGGATACGCCGGGCGGGCGGAAGATGATTCCGGCGGCGACGGAGCGGCTGCGCGGCGCCGACCGCAGCGGGCTGGGCGAAGCCGGTTGGGCGGAGGTGGCGGAGGATGGGATCGGTCATCCGGACGACACCAATGTGCCGCCGGAGTTCTATGAGCCGATGTCTGAAATCAAACGCCCAGACGAACGGCCGGATGCCAGCTAGAGCGCCGGCGCTTCGGCCTAGCCGTCCTCCGGCGTCTTCTCCGGCGCGGCGGCGTTCTGTCTGCCTTTGACGCCACGCCGCTCGAGCCGGCGGGCCTGGGCTACCTCGCCCGGCGTCGGCGGCGTCCCGCCGGCTTCGGCGTCCGTCTCCAGCGGCGCGGCGGCGGGATCGAAGCCGGGCGTTTTGTCGCCGGTCCTGCCGTTGTCGATATCGCCGCGCAGCTGCGCGGCTGTGGGTTTCTCGCGCCGCATCCCTCGCCAACACCAGATGCGATCCTACGTTCCGGGTGAGCGACATGTGGCGGATTCTCGCGGCGCGTGCTGCGTTTGGTCGTTGCGGCGCCGCAAAACCGCCGCGGCAAAAGCCGAAAGGCTTAACGAATGCTAAACGCTGGCCCTTGAGGGTGCAGTGCGAGGTTGGGCGAATCGTGAGAGTCGGTCGCCCTTGGAGCGGGTGATGAGCCAGTATAGCGCGCCTGCGGTGCGCGACTTGAGGCCCAGAATTGTCGTGTTCGGCGTCGGCGGCGCCGGCGGCAACGCTGTGAACAACATGATCGACGCCGGCCTGCGGGGCGTGGATTTCGTCGTCGCCAACACCGACGCGCAGGCGCTGACGCGCGCGAAGACGCCGAACCGGCTGCAGCTCGGTCACTCGATCACCGAAGGCCTCGGCGCAGGCGCGCGTCCGGAGGTGGGGCAGGCGGCGGCGCAGGAGAGCCAGCCGGAAATAATCGAGATGCTGGAAGGCGCGCACATGGTGTTCGTCGCCGCCGGCATGGGCGGCGGCACCGGCACGGGCGCGGCGCCGGTGATCGCGCGCACGGCGCGCGAGCGCGGCATCCTCACCATTGCGGTGGTGACCAAGCCTTTCCACTTCGAAGGCCAGCGCCGCATGCAGATTGCCGAGACCGGCATCCAGGATCTGCGCAAGCATGTGGATACGCTGATCGTCATCCCGAACCAGAATCTTTTCCGCGTCGCCAACGAGCGCACCACGTTCGCCGAAGCCTTCCAGCTGGCGGACCAGGTGCTCTATTCCGGCGTGCGCGGCGTCACCGATCTCATGGTGATGCCGGGCCTCATCAATCTCGACTTCGCCGACGTGCGCACGGTGATGGCCGAGATGGGCACGGCGATGATGGGCACCGGCGAAGCCGGCGGGCCGAACCGCGCGCTGGAAGCGGCGCATGGCGCCATGGCCAATCCGCTTCTCGACATCGTCTCGATGCGCGGGGCCAAGGGCGTGCTGATCAACATCACCGGCGGCTTCGACATGACGCTGTACGAAGTCGATCAGGCGGCCAACGAAATCCGCGCCGAAGTCGATCCGAACGCGAACATCATCCTGGGCTCGACCTTCGACGAAAGCCTGGAAGGCCGCATGCGCGTGGCGGTGGTCGCCACCGGCATCGATGACGAAGCGATCGTCACGCAGCAGACCGTGGTCGAGCCGGCGCGCCGCGCGGCGGATGCGGTTCCGCGCCGCCCGCTGGTGCGTCCGCGCCCGGCGCCGCCGCGCGAGCCCGAACCGATGCACGAGCCGTTCGAAGAGCCGCGCCCCAGCTTCGCCAACGATATCGAGCCGGCGCCCGAACCGCGCCGCAGCGGCGGCTTCAGTCTGTTCGGCTGGAAAAAGCCCGAACCGCGCGAAGCGGCGCCGCTGCCGGAGATCAATCTGGACGAGGAGTTCAGCGATCTCGAGCCGCGCGACGACCGCGTGCGCGATCCCGCGCTCGACGAAGAGCTGGAGATTCCCGCTTTCCTGCGCAGGCAGATGACGCCGCGGTGAGCGCGCTCAAAGGGCAATAGGGCAATACGGCAATAGGGGCGTGCGCTCGCACACGGCGCGCCGCTAAACGAACGCCCTATTGCCGTATTGCCCTATTGCCTTACTGCCCTGGTTTTCGCGCTTGCGCGAAAGCTCAACTTGAATCGCTGAACACATACTGCCCCTTGAGCGATGCGCCGAGCGCGTCGCGGACGAGGGTGGGGTCGTCGCGATCGTAGTCGTTGGTGCGGCAGGGGCGCCACCAATAGCGCTGCGCAATCTGCGTCCAGCGGCGCGTCTCGCGCGCGAGGATGTGCGCGAGGCGCTCGGCGTGCGGTTTTGGGTTTTCCAACACGCGCCGCAGCGCCTCGAACCGGCGCGCCAGGCGGAAGGGCGCGTCTTCTTCGCGGA
>Ga0209172_10000928_pt1 | contig 71106 bp, 64 predicted proteins | sample LarsenN4metaG_FD_184113 | JGI IMG/M metagenome (GOLD analysis project Ga0209172, IMG submission 184113) | Hot spring sediment bacterial and archeal communities from British Columbia, Canada, to study Microbial Dark Matter (Phase II) - Larsen... ...
CGAAGAAGAACGACCCGGCGTAGACCCCGTCCTCAGGCAGCGAGACCACGTTCGGGTCGAACGGGTTGTTGAAGTCCTCGGCGAAGGCATCGAACGCAGCCCGGATGCCGAACGCCGTGCAGACGCTGTTCGGGTCCACCCAGGCGATGATCGCACCGGCGCCGAACCCGGGGTCACCCGGCTGCCAGGTGCGATAGTGAAACGAGTAGCCGAAGTCCGACAGGCCGATTCCAAAGCCGCAGTCGCACAGCCAGCGCCCGTTGCTCGGGCAGTCCGGCCAGCAGCGCGGGCCGGAGTTCTCGGCGCCGCAGGTCTGCGGCGGGTCGGGGTCGATGTCGTTTCCGTCGAGCGTGAAGGGCGGGATGGCCGCGTTCGGGTTGTTGGGGTCCTTGGGGCTGATGGTCGTGATGATCCAGCCGACGCCGTAGCCATTGGGCAGGTTGACGGTGCCGGCGTTCGGCAGGCCGATGAACCGGAACCCGACGATGGGGACGCGCGTGCCGAACGTGTTGTTGAAGCCGTTCTCATCGTTGAAGAAGACGACGTCTACGTCTTCGAGGCGCACGCGGGTGTCCGTCCCGTAGGCGAAGGCGAACTGGGTCACCAGCGAGCCGCCTTCGATGTCACCCCAGTCCAAACAGATGGTTTCGACACCGAAGCCCCAGTTGAACGGGAAGAACCAGAAGTCCGCAAGGCCGCCGTCGAACGTGGAGGCCCAGATGGAGACGTCCTCCCGCTGCTCGCTGGGCCTGACGATCTTCACCTCGCCCGTCCGCAAGTTGTACTGTGCGTGCCGCACAGTCTTGACCGGGCGGAGCGGCGGTCCGCCCAGGACCGGCGCCGCCAGCAACCCGAGCACCGCACACCAAAGTAGACGTTTCATAACTTTCCTCCTCTGGAGCATTGATTTTGCGAGGACCACCGAAATGCGCCCGCTCCTTCCCGTCAGCAAGGCGCGCTACACACACGCTGCCACGGCGCGCACCACTCAAACGCTCGCGCCGTACAGACTCCATGCCCGGCCGCCGCGGCTACTTCTCGCGGAGCGTGACGATATGCACCTCCTGATTCCCCGCGACCTGACGCAAGTTACCGAGCACCCCCGGCTCTGTCAAGCGTGTTTTGCCCCCGAGGGATCCCGAGTTCGATGAGGGTAGCGCGAGCCGGGCGAGTTCGTGTCCACCTGGTCACCCGCTTCGGTTGACGCCGACCCGACTTCACACGACCGCAAATCCGCTTGCCCCGGCGGCCGGTCGGCGGCTAGGCTAACACGACGAGGGACGCCCCGGGGTCGGCGGACGCGGGGGCGCACAACACCCCCAGGGAGAGAGGGAAGGCTCATCATGCAGTCACGCATTGGCTTCGCCAGGCTTGCCTGGCTGGGGGGACTACTCCTCACCGCTTCACTAACCGTACTGGCGGCACGCATCGAGACGCGGCTGCCGGACTTTTTCGGACCCGGAACGCAGCCCGGCCAGTTGCAGGTCGACGTCTTCAATGCGGATTCCTGCACTTACTGCCACAGCTACTTCAACCGCGACACCGAGCCGTTCAGCGCCTGGGCCGCCAGTCTGATGGGCCAGGCCGCCCGCGACCCGCTCTTTCACGCCTGCCTGGCCATCGCCGAACAGGATGCCGCTTTCGTCGGCGACATCTGCATCCGCTGCCACGTGCCCGGCGGCTGGCTGGAAGGCCGCAGTGTGCCGACGGACGGCTCGGCCCTGTTCGGCAAGGACTTCCAGGGCGTGAGCTGCCACTTCTGTCACCGCCTGGTGAACCCCGACTATGAGCCCGGCGTCAGCCCGCCGGACGACGAGGACATCCTCGACCCCAACAGCCTGCCGTTCCCGCCGGTGAACCCGCATTCGGGTCACTTCGTCGTCGACCCGTTTGACCGCCGCCGCGGGCCGTACGATCTGGGCGACTTTTTCACGCACGCCTGGCTGGAGTCGCCTTACCATCGCCGCAGCGAGCTGTGCGGCACCTGCCACGACGTGAGCAACCCGGCGTTCACGCGGCAGCCGGACGGCACGTACGTGCTCAACGATCTGCAAACGCCGCACCCGACGCACGACAAGTACGACGAGTTCCCGCTCGAGCGCACCTTCAGCGAGTGGCTCATGAGCGATTTCGCCCTGGGACCGATCGACATGGGCGGGCGCTTCGGCGGGAACCAGCCGGCGGTCAGCACCTGCCAGGACTGCCACATGCCCGCCACCACCGGCCGGGGCTGCGTCTTCGGCGAAACGCACACCGACCTGCCGACGCACTACTTCAACGGTGGCAATACCTGGGTGCTCCAGGCGGTGTGGAACCTGTATCCGGACTGGGAGACGTACCTGGATCCGAACTCCATCGTCGACTCCATGGAACGGACGAACGGCATGCTGGAAGCCGCCTCGGACCTGGAGCTGAGCCGCGTCGGCGACAGCCTGAACGTACGCGTCATCAACCAGACCGGCCACAAGCTGCCGACCGGCTACCCCGAGGGGCGGCGGATGTGGTTGAACGTGCGGTTCTTCAACCTGCCCGGCGACCTGATCGCGGAGCGCGGCCACTATGACTTCGATACCGCCACGCTGACCGAGAACGACACCAAGGTGTACGAGGCCAAGCTGGGCGTCGACGCGGCGGTCTCGGCGCTGACCGGCATCCCGCTCGGCCCCAGCTTCCATTTCGCCGTGAACAACTTGTACTACAAGGACAACCGCATCCCGCCGCGCGGCTTCACGAACGCGAACTTCGCGGCGGTGCAGGCGGGGCCGGTGGCGTACAGCTATTCCGACGGCCAATACTGGGACGACACCCAGTACCCGATTCCGCCGGGTGCTGTACGGGCGGAAGTGCGGCTTTTCTACCAGACGTCGTCGCGCGAGTACATCGAGTTCCTGCGTGACGAAAACACGACCAACGACGCCGGGCAGGTCGCCTACGACCAGTGGCTGGCGACGGGCCGCAGCGCGCCGGTGGAGATGGACTTCGGCGAACTGGCCGTCGGCTGCGGCGGCGATCTGGACGGCGATTCCGTCGTCGGCCTCGGCGACCTGGCCATCGTCCTGGCGCACTACGGTGAGAGCCCGGCCGACCCCGCCGACGGCGACCTGGACACCGACGGCGACGTCGACCTGGTCGACCTGGCGCTGCTGCTGTCGGTGTATGGCACGAGCTGCAACTGAAGCGAGCGCGGGCTGATCCGTCTCCGACTGCCGCCGGTGCGGCGGCTATGCGCTGGTCACGGCCTGTCGGCGGAGCTGCCCGCACGCGGCCTGCACGTCTGTGCCGCGCGACGGGCGAATGTGCGCGTTGACGCCGCGGCGGCGCAGCGCGGCCTGAAAGCGATGCGCGGCCTGGGCCGTGGGCCGCGCGTAGGGCAGGCCGGCGACGGCGTTGTAGCGCAGCAGGTTGACGTTGGCCCGCAGGCGCTTGGCGATGTGGGCCAGGGCCTGGGCGTGCCGCGGCAGGTCGTTCACGCCGGCCAGCAGCACGTACTCCAGCGTCACTTCGCGGCCGGTCTGCTGGAAGTAGTACCCGCACGCCTCCAGCAGGTCGGCCAACTTGATCCCGCGCGCCCAGGGGATGAGCTCGCGGCGGAGCTGCTCGTCGGGGGCGTGCAGCGAGAGCGCCAGGTTGATCTGCAGGCCCTCGCGCGCGAGCTGGCGGATTTGCTTGGGCAGGCCGACGGTGCTGAGCGTGATCTTCCGCGCCCCGACGCCCAGGCCCCAGGGCGCGTTGAGGATGCGGATCGCCTGGACCACCTCGCGATAGTTCGCCAGCGGCTCCCCCATGCCCATCAGCACGATGTTCGACAGGCGATGCGCGTAGCGTCGAACCTCCGGGTCCGACGGCGCGCCGCGCCCGATGCCTCTGTCCGCCGGCGTGATCCCGCCGGCCAGCGGAACCGGCGGCCCGGCGCTGCCGGCTGCGACCAGCCGGCCGATCCGCACCGCCTGCTCCACGATCTCGCCCGCAGTCAGGTTCCGCTCCACGCCCTCCAGCCCGCTCGCGCAGAAGCGGCAGCCCACCGGGCAGCCAACCTGTGAGGAGACGCAGACCGTGTTGCGGTCGCCGGCCGGAATCCACACCGTCTCGACGCTGGCCCCGTCCGGCCAGCCCAGCAGCAGCTTGCGCGTACCATCCGCGGAAGCGCTCTCACGCAGCACCGTGCTCCGCAGGACCGCCGCTCGCTCCGTCAGCCACGCTCGCAACCCCTTCGACAGGTCGGTCATGTCGTCGAAGTTTGTGGTCTGCCGGCGGTAGATCCACGACAGGATCTGGTCCGCCCGGTAGGCGTCATGCCCCGCCGCAGCCAGCCACGCGCGCAGCTCCTCCCGGGCGACGCCGAGCAGATGCAGCGGAGCCGCCGCGTGGGCAGCCGCAGCGCGGTTCGCAACGGCGGGCTGTCGGGGCAGGGGTACGTGCATGAAACGCTGCTCCGGCCGCTGGGCCAACTTATTGTAACTGGGGCGGCCCCGCGCGGACGCTTGGCATTCGGCTCCGTGACACCTGCCGTGTCGCTCGCCGTCCGGCTCTCATAAAAAACGATCGCACCGATGCGAACTCGCCGGACCAAACGCTCGGGCGACGTTTCCCCGTTGCATGCGCCGCGATCCGCGCCTATCCTGAGATGCCGAGCGAGCGACGGCGAGCACCGCTCTCGGCCCGTGGACCCGCGCCAGCTCCGGGCGGCAGCCGGACTGCTCGTGCGATGGGTGTCTCCACGCGGGCCGCGCGGGCAGGGTCCCATCACAGCCCTCAAGCGGAGGTGGCACATGGTCGGCGGCGGGAACTGGTACACGGGCGAGAACTACGACCCCGATCCCAACCTCAAGATCTGGCTGGACGGCAAGATCATCCCCGTGCAGGAGGCCAGGATCAGCGTCTTCGACCACGGCCTGCTCTACGGCGACGGCGTGTTCGAGGGCATCCGCAGCTACAACGGCCGCGTCTTCGAGCGCGACGCCCATCTGCGGCGGCTGTTCCATTCCGCCAAGGCCATCCAGCTCGAAATCCCGTTCACCTACGACGAAGTCGACCGTTCCCTGGACCAGACCCTGGAGGCCAACGGCCTGCTGCACCCGGAACGCGACGCGTACATCCGCCTGGTCGTGACGCGCGGCGTGGGCGTGCTGGGCATCTCGCCGCGCCGCACCTGGAAGCCAAAGATGTACGTCATCACGGCCACCATCCAGATGTACGCGCCCGAGATGTACGAGAAGGGCATGCCGGTCATCGTCAGCTCGTTCACGCGCAACCACAACAACGCCATGCCGCCGCGCATCAAGTCGCTGAACTACCTGAACAACATCCTGGCCAAGATGGAGGCGCATGACGCCAACGTGGGCGAGGCCATCATGCTCAATCATCTGGGCCACGTGGCCGAGGCGACCGGCGACAACCTGTTCATCGTCCGCGACGGGCAGCTCCAGACGCCGCCCACCTCGGCCGGCATCCTGGAGGGCATCACGCGCGCCACGGTCATCCGCCTGGCCCGCGAGGCCGGCATCGAGGCGGTCGAGAAGGACCTGGTGCGCATGGACCTCTACGCCGCCGATGAGTGCTTCCTGACCGGCACGGGGGCGCAGATCGTGCCGGTCACCAGCATCGACCGCCGCCCGGTCGGCCGCGGCACGGTCGGCCCGGTGGCGAAGTTCATGATGCAGGCTTACGAGCAGCTCGTGCGCTCGGCCCCGAAGAAGGAAGAAGTGCCGACCGAACGCGGCCTGAGGGCCCAGCCGGCGTAGGTCCCCCTCCGCCAACGGTACCCTGGCACACGCGGCTTGCCCGTCGTCGACGCGACCTGCGATAGGCGTGGTCAGGGCATGTCGTCCAGCCACTCCGCGGCTTCCTTCGCCTCGCGCGTGTTCGGAAAGTCGCGCACGATCTCCTCCAGCAGCTTCTTGGCGTCCGTCTTCCGGCCGCCTTTCCAGAACAGCCGCGCCTGCTGGAGCTTGGCCGCCGCCTCGACGTTGCTGGGCAGATCGCCCTTCGCCGGCGGCTGCGCGCCGCCGGACTTGCCTTCATCGCCCTTCTGTGCCACCGCCGCGCCACGCTGCTTGCCGTCCTTGTCGCGCGGCGGCACGGGCGGGTACTTGCCGCGCGCCTCGGAGACCGCCGCCCGCACGGCATACTGGAAGCCCGGCTCGCTGGCGGCCCCGATCGCGCGGACGAAGCTGTACGAATCGACCAGCACGACCCACGGCGGCCGGCCGGCCTTGAACGCCTGGTGCGTGATCGGGGCGTTGGTGGAGGTCTGCTCATAGCGCTGGCTCCAGACGTAGCCGGCGTCGCTGGCGAACTTGCGGGCCTGCTCGACGCGCGCCTCGCCGTCCGCGTTCACGCCGACCAGCTCGAAGTTGTCGCTGTCGCGGTACTCCTTGTACAGCGCGACGAGCGCCTTGCTTTCGTCGGGCTCCGGCCTGGCGAGCACGTTCCAGAAGTCGATCACCAGCACGCTTCTGCCGCGCCGGGCCGTGGAGTACTCGGTCATGTCCTCCGCCCGGATTTCCGCGTCCGGCGCGTCCACCCCGACGCCGCTCATCCAGCGCCGCCGCTGCGACCAGCGCGGCTTCTCGTCCCCCGGCGCGGCCTGGCCGAGTTTGCGGGCGACCTCGACGCCGAGCTCGGCGTCGCCGGCGGCGCAGGCCACGAGCCACGCCACCTGGAGTGTGCCGGGGGCGTCGGGAAACCGGTCTTGGAGCAACTGGAGCTGCGTCTGCGCCGTCGCCGCGTCGCCCAGCGCGAGGAAGATGTACGTCTGCGTCTCCAGCAATCGCGCCAGGTGCTCGGGCGCAAGGTTCTGCCGCGAGAGTTTCCACGACGAGAGCAACTCCAGCGCCTGCTCGGCCTCGTCCGCCGGCACGACCCGCCTGGGGTCCGCGACACGGGCGTGCAGCCGTTGCAGTTCGGCCAATGTGTCCTCGGATTGTGCGCGCGTCGGCGGCGAGAAATCCACCGCACACGCTATGCCCGCCCATGCAAGCCAACCGGAGCGCGTCCGCATGCGGCACCTCCGCCGATATCGTACCGCTGCGCAAGCGTGTCCGAAGGGGGCGCCGACGGGCGGCGTGCGGCATGGGCGGGGGGCGGAGTGAGCCGGTCCGGCCTGGCCGAAGGCCGGACCGAAGCGCTTCGCTTGCATCGGCGGTTCTGATATACTTGCGGCTGGCCCGCGGCAGGCCGTCACCTACGAGCGGGCAGGCACTCGATCCTGGATTTGTCCGCGACGCGCCGGCCCCCTGGGGCGCGATCGCGAGCCGTCCGGCGGGCATCGCCGTCGGAGCATTCTACTCCGTGACCCGGCAGCGCACCTTGGCCACTCACATGAGCAACGGCAATCCTACCGTCACCGCGGACGGCCTGGTCGAAGGCGTGCTGGAGCTGCGCACCGACCGCGGCGGCATGCTCTGCGACCCGGCCCGCAACCTGGCCCCCATCACGCCTCCTGCCCCGGTGGCCGCCGACACCGTCCGCAAGCTCTCGCTGCGCGGCGGCGAGCTGCTGGCCGGCCGGCTGGAGCACGGCCCGCGCGGCGGCCGGCAGCTCCGCGTCGTACGCGTCAACAACGTGCCGGTCGAGAAGTGGACGTCGCCCACGCCGCTGGCCGACACGGTCGCCATCGACCCGGTGCAACTCTTGCACTTCGAGACGCCCGGCGGACCGAAGACCATGTGGGTGGTGCAGCTCTTCACGCCGGTCGGCCGCGGCCAGCGGGCATTGATCGTCGCCCCGCCGCGCACCGGCAAGACCATCCTGCTGCAGCAGATGGCGCACGGCATCGCGACGAACCACGCCGAGGTGCAGCTCGTCATGCTGCTGATCGACGAGCGGCCGGAAGAGGTCACCGAGATGCGCCGCAACGTGCGCGGCGAGGTGATCGCCTCCAGCAACGACCGCGACGCCAACGCGCACGTGCGGCTGGCGCGCCTGGCCATGGAGCGCGCCAGGCGCATGGTCGAGATGGGCCAGCACGTGGTCATCCTGCTCGACTCCATCACGCGCCTGGCCCGCTCGTTCAACACCACCATCGGCAGCAGCGGCCGCACCATGACCGGCGGCCTGGACATCCGCGCCCTGCTGGAGCCCAAGCAGATCTTCGGCGCGGCTAGGGCGGTCGAGGGCGGCGGCACGCTCACCACCGTCGGCACCGCCCTGATCGACACCGGCAGCCGCGCCGACGAGTTCATCTTTCAGGAGTTCAAGGGCACCGGCAACATGGAGCTGGTGCTCAGCCGCGACCTGGCCAACCTGCGCATCTGGCCCGCCATCGACCTGCCGCAGTCCGGCACGCGCAAGGAGGAGAAGCTCCTGCCGCCGGACGTGCTCAAGAAAGTGTACATGCTCCGCCGCCAGCTCTACGACCTCCCGCCGGCCAAGGCCATGCAGACGCTGCTGGAGCGCATGGCGCGGTTCAACGCGCTGGCCGACTTCCTCGACAGCCTGCACGCCTAGCGGAGCTCAATCCACCGCTGAGGATGCCGAGCCGAAGCGAAATCTACGGCTGCACCACGCCGCCGTGCGACGCCGACATTGACTTCGACGGCGTCACCGGTCTGAGCGACCTGGCCCTGCTGCTGGCGGATTACGGGGAACCCTGCGGGGGATGAGATTGTGGGTTATGCCCACGCTACCCGTTCTGCCTGCGGGTGAAACGGTGGGCGATGCCCACCCCACGGCTGTGGCCGCCCGGCGGCCGTAGGACTTGCTGAGGGTCTACGTCGGCCACGGGGGGCGCCACGGGGGGCCGACGCTACGGGTTCTTTGCCGACGTGTTGAGCAGCCGGTTCAGGCGCGACAGCCCCTCGTGGATCTGCGCCTCGCCGGTCGCGCAGCTCATGCGCACGTGCGTCGGGCTGCCGAAGGGCGTGCCGGAGACCAGCGCCACGTGGGCCCGCTCCAGGGCGGCCTCGGCGAACCCGTCCGCGTCGCGCACGCCCAGCCGCGCGAACGTGCCCGACACGTCCGGGAAGCAATAGAAGGCGCCGTGCGGCGGCGGGCAGCGGACGCCGGCGATGGCGTTGAGCGCGTCGCACATGATCCTGGCGCGGCGCTGGTAGGCCTGCCGCATGCGCTCGACGCCCTGCTGGTCCTCGTCCAGGGCGGCGATCGAGGCGGTCTGCACGAAGCTGGCCGGGCCGCTGGTGGTCTGGCCCTGCAAGCGGGCCATGGCCGCGATGAGCGGCTGCGGGCCGGCGGCGAAGCCCAGCCGCCAGCCGGTCATGGCGAACGACTTGCTGACGCCGTTGATCGTGATGGTGCGCTCGCGCATGTCGGGCAGGGCGGCGAAGCTGGTGTGCTGCCAGCCGTCGAAGACCAGGCGGTGATAGATCTCGTCGCTGATGACGGCGATGTCGGTGTCGCGCAGCACGGCGGCCAGCGACTCCAGCTCGTCGCGCGTGTATACCGCCCCGGTGGGATTGCACGGGCTGTTCAGCACCAGGACGCGCGTCCGCGGCGTGATGGCGCGGCGCAGATCGTCGGCGGTGATCTTGAGGCCGCCCTCGCCGCTGCCGCGCACCAGGACGGGTTTGGCGTCGAGCAGGCCGACTTGGTCGGGGTAGCTGACCCAGTAGGGGACGGGGATGAGCACTTCGTCGCCGGGGTCGAGCAGGGCCGCGAGGGCCATGAAGATGGCGTCCTTGGCGCCGACCGTCACACAGATTTGCGACGGCTCATAGACCAGGTCGCAGTAGCGCTTGAGGTAGCGGCAGATCGTTTGGCGCAGGCCGGTCTTGCCGGACACCGGCGACGGATACTTGGTATCGCCGGCGGCCAGGGCGGCGTTGGCGGCGGCCTTGATATGCTCGGCGGTGTCGAAGTCGGGCTGCCCGGCGGCGAGCGCAATGACGTCGACGCCGCGCTCGCGCATCTCGCGGGCGCGTTCGGTCATTTCGAGCGTGGCGGAGGGGGCGAGCTGCTGAAGGCGACGAGAAAGCTTGGTGTCCATCTTGTCATTCTAACGGACAAAGCGCGATGCGACACGGACCCGGCCGCGAGTTTGCATGGGTGAGCCGGACGCTGGCGGCTCGTTTCGTTGCGGGCCCGCGCGGATGCATTCCCCTGCTTCCCCCCGCCGCTTCCGGCAGGTGACGGTCTTCATTACTGCTGGCGACTGTGCTAGGTTACGAAGTGCGTGGCTGGCGGCCCGCGGGGCATGGCGCCACGCCCCGAAGGACGGCAATGGCTGCCAAGGGAGACGAGGATAACCGGCCGCCGGAGTTCGGCGAGGTCGAGAAGGCCAAGGCGATCGCCTGGTTCCGCAAGGCGCAGGCCGAGCGGGACGGTCGCGCGTACGACTACGCCATCGAGTGCTTCATCAACGGCCTGAACTTCTGGCCCGAGGCGGTGGAGGAGGGACACAAGGCGCTGTGGTCGCTGGCGATCCAGCGGCAGCAGGCCGGCGGCAAGAAGCCGGGCATGATGGAGCGCCTGAAGCGGCAGGCCATCGGCAAGGACGCCCGCCAGAGCATGCTGAATGCCGAGCTGCTGCTGGCCAAGGACCCGTCGAACGCGGACTTGCTGGACAGCGTGCTGAAGCACGCCGCCAGGGCCAAGCTGCACGAGATGGTGAAGTTCATGGCGCCGAAGGTGTTCGACTCGCTGCGGAAGGACAAGAAGCCGGACGCGGCCCGTTTCAAGGCCTACCGCCAGGCGCTGGTCGAGGTGGCCGAGCGTGCGGACGCCTGGGGCGACCACGTGACGGCGGGGTTCTGCTATGAGCGGGCCCTGGAGTCGGTCGAGTACCTGATGTCGCGCAGTCCGGCGGACATGGCGCTGAAGGACGAGCAGCGCGACCTGTCCGGCAAGCTGACGATCATTCGCGGGAAGTACGAGCAGGCCGACACCTTCCGCGATTCGCTGCTCGACGCGGAGACGCAGAAGCGGCTGCACGAGGCGGAGCGCGTGCAGCAGCCCGACCAGGCGCTCGAGCAACTGGTTCAGGCGGCCCGCCGCGAGTACGAGCAGGCGCCCACGGACCCCAAGCGGTTGAACGCGCTGGTCGAGACGCTGCTGCGAGCCGAGCGGAAGAAGGAGGAGGACGAAGCCATCGAGCTGCTGCACCAGGCGTACGCGCAGAGCAGCAACTACAGTTTCCAGGCGCGGGCGGACGAAATCCTGCTGCGGCAACTGGCGCGGCAGACGCGCGCCCTGAAGGAGAAGGCCGCGCACAGCGGGGCGGCGGAGGATGAGCAGCAGTACCGTCTGGCGGCGCTGGAGGAGCGGCAGACGCAACTGCGCGTGTTCGCGGAGCTGGTGCAGCACTACCCGACCGACCTGCGGGCCAAGTTCCGCTACGGCGGGGCACTGTTCGCGGTCGGCAAGTACGAGGAGGCGATCCCGGTGTTGCAGGCGGCGCAGCACGATCCGCGCAGCCGCGCGCGGGCGCAACTGCTGATGGGGCGGGCGTTCTTCGAGCTGGGGAACTACGTCGAGGCGATCGAGGTGCTGCGGGAGACGGTTGCGCAGCACGAGGTCTCGGGCGACGAGTTGGGCAAGCAACTGCTGTACTGGCAGGCGCGGGCCTGCGAGGCCGCCGGCCGGATCGAGGAGGCCAAGGCGGCCTACGGCAAGCTGCTGCGGATCGACTACAATTACGCCGACGGGAACGCCCGCAAACGGCTGGAGGACCTCAAGCGGACGGTCAGTTAGTGGCGCGACTCAAGAGCCAGGCTCCAAGTCGCGACCGCAGGCGAGCGATTCCCCGCCGCTGTGACAAGGTCGTGCGCGCTGATGCGCGCCGTTGCGGATCGAAGAAGTGAGCTACAGGCACGCGTCGCGCGCGATTTGAGGAGTCCTCATGGCGCATTCACTCTCCGCCCAGAAGCGGGTCCGCCAGAATGAAAAACGTCGCCTGCGCAACCAGTCCCGCCGCAGCACGCTCAAGACCCGCCTGCGCGCCTGCAGCGACGCCCTGTCGCGCGGCGACCTGCCCGCCGCCGAGCGCGCGTTTCTGGCCGCCTGCAAGCTGCTGGACCGTGAGGCCAGCCGCGGCCTGATCCACCGCAACGAAGCTGCCCGCCGAAAGAGCCGCCTGATGACGCGCATCAACGCCGCCCGGCGCGGATCCGCACCGGCGAGCTGACGCTCACGCCGCTCATTGCACGTCGCCGAAGCCGGCCGCTAAGATGCTGTCGCGCGAACCGGGTGCGGCGCGGTCTGCGGCCCGCGGGATGAGCGCGGGCGTGCAGGCTCATCTCGGTCACGACGGACGCGTGGACCTGGTTGCGGTTCGATGAGCGCTGCATGAGCGAAAGCTCGATCCTGGCCTGGTCAGTCGTTGATGCGCTGTCGCGCAACTGGGCCATCGTCGCCATCGCTTCCACCATCGTCACGCTCTGCCTCGTCCCGGCCCTGGTCATCGCCCGCTACGTCCGCATCGCCATGAACATCCTGCGCAGCACCCGGCCGCCGCTGGCCCGCAGCCCGCTGGACTATGCGCGGCTGGAAGGCGAGCCGCTGTCGTTCCCGGCCTACGACGGGCTGCGGCTGGCCGGCATGCTGGTGCGCGCCAGCCCGAGCCGGCCGCGGCGCGGGGCGGTCATCTTCGCCCATGAGTACTGCTCCGACATGCACTCCTGCGCCCGCTACTGCCGCCCGCTGCGCGAGGCCGGCTACGACGTCTTCACCTTCGACTTCCGCGGGCACGGGCAGTCGGAAAGCGAGCCGGGCTACACGCCGCGGCAGTGGGTCACCGACCGCGAGCTGCACGACATGCGCGGCGCGGTCGCCTACCTCGATGCCTGGCTGGAGCGCAGCGGCCTGCCGCGCGAAATCGGCCTGTTCGGCATCTCGCGCGGCGCCTGCGCGGCGATCCTGGTGGCGGCCGAGTGCCCGAACGTGCGCGCGATCGTCGCCGACGGCGCGTTCAGCACCGACCGCACCATCGAGTGGCTGATGCGCCGCTGGGCCTACATCTTCGCCCGCGTGCGCGTCGTCTACGAAAACCACCCGCCGGACTTCTGGCGCTTCCTGCGCTGGGCCATGCTGAGCTGTGCGCGGCGCGAGTTCGGCTGCACGTTTCCGTCGGTGGTGAAGGCGATCCAGCGGATGAAGCCGCGGCCGATCCTGTTCATCCACGGCGAAAAGGACTCTTACTTGCCGGTGGCGCAGAGCCGACTGCTGTACGCCTTGGCCGGGCAGCCGAAGTACCTGTGGGTGGCGCCCGGGGCGCGGCACAACCAGGCTGCGGTCGTGCACCCGCAGCTCTACGCGCGGATCACCGTGGACTTCTTCGACCGTCACCTGGCTGCGCGCCCACCCGCCCCCGGGCCGGTTCGCACGAGTCCGGCCGAGCCGGTCTTCGACGTGGGAAAGACCGTCGTCGGCGAGCCGGTGTAGTATTCCTGCAAGTGCGGCGCAGGCGGCGCCGCACGCCGACCAGGGCGATCCTCCGATGCCGAGCTGGGTCGAGCGCATCGCCGCCCGCTTCGCCTTCCTGCACGCACGGCGCGTGTACGGGCGGTTCCAGCGCGCCCTGCGGGACGTGCAGGCGTCGCAACGGCAGGCCCTGCGAAGTGCGCTGACCGTCGTGCAGGGCAGCGACTTCGCACGCCGCTACAGCTTGGCCTCCGTGCATACGCTCGACGACCTGCGGAAAGCCGTCCCGCTGCTGACGTACGAGGACACCCGCCCGTACGTCGATCGGCTCCGCGACGGCGACACTACGGCGCTGCTCTCCCCGCGACAGCGTGTGCTCATGTTCGCCACCTCCAGCGGGACGACCGCGCAGCCCAAGTACATCCCCGTCACCGTGCCGTTCGCGCACGACTATCGCCGCGGGTGGAACACCTTCGGGCTGAAGCTGCTGGTGGATCACCCGCAAGCCGTGCTGCGGCCCATCCTGCAGTGCAGCGGCCGACACGACGAGCGCCGCACGCCCAAAGGCGTCCCGTGCGGCGCGATCACCGGCCTGATGGCCCGCACGCAGAAACGGATCGTGCGGCGGTTCTATGTCGGCCGGCCGGAGATCGCGGAGATCGCGGACGCACGCGCGCGCTATTACACGCTGATGCGCTTCGGCGTCGTGCGCGACGTCGCGTTCGCGGTGACGGCCAATCCGGCCACGCTCATCCGGCTGGCGGCCGTGGCCAACGAGGAGAGCGAAACACTGCTCCGCGACGTGCGCGACGGGAGCCTGGACCGCGGAATCGTCGACGAAGAACCGCTGCGGCGCCGGCTAGAGGCCGGCCTGCGGCCCGAACCGCAGCGGGCGCGCGAGCTCGCGGCGTTGCGCAAGCGCTGCGGGCGACTGCGGCCGGCGGACTACTGGAAGCTGGAATTCGTGGCATGCTGGACGGGCGGCAGCATGTCCCATTTTCTCGATCCGCTGGCGGACTGGTACGGCCGAGTCCCGGTCCGAGACGTGGGGCTGTTGGCTAGTGAAGGCCGTGTGACGATCCCGCTGGAGGACAATTCGCCGACGGGCGTACTCGACGTCTCCGCCGCCTGCTTTGAATTCATTTCGGGTGAATCGGCCGAGCAATTGCAGCCGCAAACTCTGTCGGCAACGGAACTTGAGACCGGTTGCGACTACGCGGTCGTGCTGACGAACACGGCCGGCCTCATCCGATACCGCCTCGACGATGTCGTTCGCGTAAGAGGATGGGTTGGTCAGGTGCCCGTATTGGAGTTCCTGCATCGTGCCGGGCGGGTCTCCTCAGTCGTCGGCGAAAAGCTGACGGAGAACCAGGTCGCCGCAGCCGTTCAGAAGGCCTGTCACGAGCTGGGGATCGGCGCGCTCGACTTCGTGGTCGCGCCGCAATGGGCCGACCCGCCTTTCTACCGCATGAATTGCACGCCATGCGACGCCCAGGCGCTCAGCCGGGCCGTTGACGCCGCTTTGTGCGAGCAGAACGATGAATACCGCTCGCGTCGCAAGTCTGGTCGCCTCGGATGTTTGTGCGTCAGAACGCTTGACCGGACGTGCCTCGCTGCACTGGACACAACCCTGATGGTCTCTCGCGGCGGAAGTCCAGAGCAATACAAGCGGCCCGGGCTGCTGACGGGGTTGGGCGAGGATGACACCCTGCTGGCGTGCACCCGCCAGATCTGACGTGGCGAATGTCCGTCACGGTTTCCGAGAAAACCGAGCGGCCGTAACGGCTTAACGTCACGATATTAACACCGCCGAGTGAGAATAGATAATTTTTCTGGCGGCTGTTCTGGAAATTTGAACAAACCTGTGTTAAGCTTCCGGTGTTCGATCAAGAGATTTGGCCGCGGGGCAGGCCACTCACGGGTCGTTCAGCACCCACCCCCGGCAAGGCCGATTGGAAGAACCCGCTAGGGAGGAGCACGGGTCTATGAGTCAGGCTGTCAGGGAGGACGTCAACGCACTATGGCGCCGGTACCTTAAGGCTCGCTCCAGCGCACTTCGAAACAAGCTCGTCGAGCACTACCGGTCGCTGGTCGAACGCGTGGCCGAAATCATCGCCCGCCGCCTCTGGCCCAGGGTCTCTGCCGAGGAGCTGGCCAGCGCCGGCTATGACGGCCTGATCGCCGCCGTCAGCTCGTTTGATCCGGCCCGGGGCGTGAAATTCGAGACCTACTGCCGCCAGCGGATCCTCGGGGCCATTCGCGACTGGCAGCGTGAGATCGATCCGCTGGGCCGCTCCGGGCGCAACTTCGAGCGCTCGCTCAACGCCGCCGAGGAGCGGGTGCTGGCCCGCCATGGCCGGCCGCCGTCGTCGTCCGAGCTGGCCGAGGAGATGGGCATTCCCTACAGCAAGTTCGTGCGCATGAAACGCACGGTCCTGGCTTCGCACAGCGTCTCGCTGGATGCGCCCAGCGAGCGACGAGATGAGGCGCGGACCGGGCTGCTGATGCCGCCCGACCCCGGCCCCAGCCCGGTGCAACACACCGAGCGGGATCTGATCCGCGAATACCTCAGCCGGGGCCTGAAAGAGCAGGACCAGTTGATCATCACGCTCTATTATTACGAACGGCTGACGATGGCGGAGATCGGGCAGCTCCTGGGCGTCAGCGAGTCGCGCGTCTGCCAGCGGCACGCGGAGATCGTCGAGCAGCTCCGGACGCGCTTCGCGAACACGGCCTGCGATCTGGTCGCCTAGCAGGTTCCCAAGAAACCCGTAGCGTCGGCCCCCCGTGGCTGCCCCCGTGGCCGACACAGGCCCCCAGAGCGCCTACGACCGCCACAGGGGGCCACCGCTGCCCGCGCAATCGCGGGGGGATTCGGCCGGAGCCGGAAGTATCGAGCGTTGTCCCCGCTCTCATTTGATGAACCGCGGCCGGGTCTTGGTGACTTGTCGATTCGGGCGTGAATCGGCAGGCCGGCGCCGCTTCGGTTCAATTGCAATCTACACCGAACGACGTGAGCAGCACCGACAGATCGCCCAGGTCCACGTCACCGTCACCCCCATCCAGCGGCTCGATGTCGCCGTCGCCATACGTCGCCCCGCTGGTTTGTCCGAAATGCGCCAGCAGTACGCTCAGGTCGCCCAGGTCCACGCGGCAGTCGCCGCCGCCGAACGGCAGGCCCGGCGGCGGGGCGATGTCGGCTCGCAGGCAGGCTGGTTGCGTATTCGGACAGGGTCGAGCCTCGCCGCGCGTGTAGAGCACGAAGTAGAACTGCGCGAAATCATCGTTCCCGAACCAGAATGTGCCCTCATAGCGCGCATTGCTGTCCGGCAACAGCAGTTCGCCGGGCGGCGGCGGATCGTTCGGATCAATGACGTACCGGTCGTAGGCGTCCATGATTCCCGGCGCGGGACAGGGCGGCACCGCGCTTGGATCGACCCAGGCCAGCAGGGGCCCGGTGTCGCCGCTCGTGACGTTGCGGAAGTGCAGCGAGTAGCCGAAATCGGTCAGGCCGAAGCCGTCGCAGCCGGGCACCGCCCGCCCCGGATTGTCCGGGTCGATCGGGGCGCTCTCCAGGTCCGGGCCGCTGAGGACCAGCGGGGCGGCCAGATCGACCGTCACGACGCGCGCGCAGGGCGAACAGCCGGCGTCCGCGCCCGGCAGGCCGGCGAGCCGGACCCACTCAACCGGCGTGCGGCCTACGCTGTGATAGCCGTTCTCGGCAGCGTACAGGACGACGTCCACGTCCAGGGGTGTCGCGTCGGCGGCGACGTACGCGAACTCAAAGCGGTCGATCACCGTTCCATCGGCCACATCGCCCCAGTCCATCACCAGCGTATCGGGCCGCCCCGGCCAGAACGAGCCGGTCAGCACGGTGCTTGACCAGACCGGCGTGAAGCCGCGAGGCGACTCGTCCGACTGCGTGCCGGCGCCAGCGTCGAGCGGGATGACGCGCCAGGTGATCCGATCGGGCGGCGGATGATCCGCCGGGGCCGCGCCACCCGACAGCGCGGCCAGCAGCGCAGACGCGATCGCAAGCCATCGCCCCACTGCCAACCTCCCCAGACGTGATCGCGATGGATCATGATAACGGCGAGGGGGTCGCACCGCCGGCCGGCTCTGCCGGCGCTGAACGGGTGCTGCCACACCGCCACTGATGGCGGGGCGACGAGCGTGGTCAGGCGCCCGGGCGCGGCTCTCCGACGGAGCGAAGCGTCAACGGCGCGCCTGGGGCACGGACGCTGATCCACAGCAGCCACGCGGACGCAGCCAACGCGACGACGAGCAGGACCGCGAAGAGAACTAGGCTTGAGACCTGTGGGTGCACGGCCCAGGCGGAGAGCGAGAAACCGATCCATTCGCGGCCCAGGAACGCCAGCCGCACCTGTTCCCGCCCGCACAGCATGCCGACCAGCGTCACCGCCACGCCCGCCGTCAGCCCGCCGAACCAGCGGAACTCCTGCGGCTGGCGCAGCGCCAGGAAGCCGAGCGCGAGCTGCGCCGCGACAGCCGCCAACCCAAGCCACCACAGGACGCTGTAGGCGTGCGGCCGGAACAGCGCATCGCGCACTTCGGCCGGCAGTGAGAACAGGAACACCGGCCCGAGCAGGGCCGCCGCCACGATCAGCGGATACGCTGTCCACAGCCCGGTGCGGACGATGATGGCCGAAATCTCCGGCGGGTCGACGCCGCGCCAGCGCCGCCACCAGCCGGCGGCGGCGATCCACAGGCCCGTGACCACCAGTGCGCCGCCGAGGTTGTGGGCGTAGCGCGGCACTGTGAGCGCGGGCGTGACGGCCAGGCGGTTCTGCTTCCATTGTCCGGCGACCGGCCAGGCCTCCGGTTGGACACTCAGCATGTGGTTGTTGGTCAGGATCCACGCCACGCCCGCGAAGAGGACGGCCACGATCGCGGAGGGCAGCAGTCGCCGCTCTGGATGCAGGTTCCAGCGGCCGAGGCGCTGGGAGAGCACGTTGCCCAGGCGGTACGAGAGGAAGTAGGCCAGGTAGAACGCAACGATCAGGATCGGGATGATCGCGAACCAGACGAAGCCCAGATCCACACGCAGGCCAGGTGCTGCCGTTGCGGCAGGCGGCCGAAGCCGTAGTAGTAGACGTAGCCGGCCACGATCTCGATCAGGAAGAAGCACCACTCGGCCGCCCAGCCCCAGACGAAGTTGTGGATCAGCCGGCTGGTGGCCGCAGGCGAGACCAGGCCGATCGTGAACCAGATGCCGACGCCGGTGACCGCCCCCGCGACGAAGGCGAACAGGATCAGGAAGGTTGCGTGGTCCCGCACGTAGCGCAGCAGGAGGGCATCGTTGTTGCGGATCGCGAGCGTGTGCGCCACAGCCATGAAGACGCCGCCGCCCACCGCGAAGTGCGCGATCACCACGTGAACGATGGCGACGACCGCGATCAGCAACCCGCCGCCGAAGCCCCGAATTTCGAAGCAGGGGTACTCCATGGCGGTTCCCGAGCGGCGGAGAGCACGGCGGGACGGCGGGACGGCGTCGCGCGTTGACGCCGCCGCCGCATTCTAATCCCGCCCGCGCGTGCCTGCAATCACGCGAGCCGGTCCCGCCCGGCCGGGATGTCCGCTGGCCGTCCGTGCCCGCGGCCGGTATGATTCGGTCGTCCAATGTTCGCCTCGGTGATACAGCAGCTTGTGCGGTTTGGCGGCGGCCTGGGGCTGTTGCTCCTGCTGGCCGTGCAGCAGAAGGTCTGCACCTGGCCGGCGGTGCGGGCAGTGGACAAAGATGCGGCCGCCGCCGATGCCGCCCGCTGCGATGCGACCCCCTGCGATGCGGCCGCAGACGAAGAGCGCACGTCCACGGACGACAGCAGCGGATCGCCCCCGCAGCGCGAACCGCTGACCGTCACGTCGACGCTGCCCGACGTCGCACCGCCACGCGGGTCGGCGCCGCAGCGGCCGGTATTGGTCGCGCGCGGCAAACCACGCCATCCGTCGGCTGACCCTGCCTCGATCTCGGCGGGTCTGGGCCGGCGCGCGAATGACGTCCCCGGCGATCTCAGCTCGCTGTCGCCGCGGCGGCTTCGGGCAGATTCGTCGTCCATCGGTTATGTTGCGCCGCTGGGGCCCGAGATTCGCCCGGAGCCGCTCTTCTCCACCGCCATCCTCGCCACCGGGCCGCCGCGCGCCTGAGCACAACTGCGCCCGGTTCTTCACTGCAATGCGGTTGTTTCGTGGGTTGGCGACCGGTCGCCTGACGCGACCGGCGGTCTGCGAATGGTCAGTCCGGATCCTGAGCCGCTGATCGCGTGAAAGGAACGCCGTCGTGTCCGAGAAAGCCATCAATCAACGTCTGTTGCTGATTGCCGGCGTCATCGCGCTGGGGGTCTTCTTCATCTGGCCGCCGCGGGAGAAGCTGCGCGGCGGGCTGGATATCGCCGGCGGCGTATCCATGATTTTTGAGATTCAGGAGGAGCCGGGGGAGAACAACCCCTACCTGGCGGAGGACATGAAGCGCCTGCTGGCCAAGCGGGTGGACCCGGACGGGGTGTACAACCTGGTGTGGCGCGTGCACGGCCGCAACCGGCTCGAGGTGCAGATGCCGCTGCCGCCCAAGGACAATGTGCGCATCCGCGAAGCGTTCGTGCAGGCGCGCGAGGCGCTGTTCAAGCACAATCTCCTGTCCAGCCAATTGTGGCGCATCTTCCGCCTGCCGGCCGAGCAGCGCGAGCCGGAGATCGAGAAGCTGGCGGCCGACGTGCCCGAGCGGCGCGAGCGCATCCACAAGGCCGTGGCTGCGTACGACCAGTACGTGCAGGCGGCGGGGGCCCGGCAGGCAGCCGAGCCGGCGGACGACAGCACGTCGCAGCCGGCCTCGCAGCCCGCAGGGCAGACCGCGCTGCGCGAGGCGGAGCGCGACGCGCTGGACGCGCTCAACGACGCCATCGACCTGGCGCTGGCGACCAACCTGGACGCCCAGGCGTTCCAGGACGCGTTGGAGATGTCGAATCCGGCGATTCGCAAGAACAGCATCGAGGACCTCTGCAACAAGTTCCCGCAGCTCAAGGACGCCATCCAGGACGTGGTCGCCAGGTACGACGCCTGGAAGGCGCGCAAGGTCTATTTGGACGGGCCGGCCGACCTGCGGCGGCTGCTGCGCGGCGCCGGGGTGCTGGAGTTCCGTATTCTGGCCGAGCCCAGCCCCGACAACCCGACCCGGTATGACCGCCTGCGCGAGCGGCTGCACGAGCGCGGCCCGCGCCCCGCCCCGGAGGACAGCGAGGGCTGGTTCCGCATCGACAACCCCGTCGCGTTCCTCAACCTGGACTCCGCCGCCGAGCTGGAGCGGTTCGATCCGCGCAGCGCACACTTGTACATCGTCGAGCGGCGCGGCAAGGATTGGTACGTGCTGGCCAAGCTCGGCCGCGAGCACGGGCTGCTGCACGCCAGGCGCGGCGAACAGCCCTGGCGGCTGGTGGGCGTGCAGCGCTCGCGGGACGAGCTGGGGCGGCCGGCAGTGGCCTTCGAGCTGGACGTGACCGGCGGGGCGCTGTTCAGCACACTGACGGGAAACAACATCGAGAAGCAGCTCTGCATCCTGGTGGACGACGTCGCCTACAGCTCGGCCCGCATCCAGAGCCGCATCCGCACTCAGGGGCAGATCACCGGCGACTTCGACAGCGACAAGATCAGCTACCTGATCCAGACCATGCAGGCCGGCTCGCTGCCGGCGCGGCTGAAAGACACGCCCATCTCCGAGAAGACCATCGGCTCCAGCCTGGGCGAGACCAATCTGCGCCTGGCGCTGAACGCAGGCATCATCGGCTCGCTGGCGGTGGTCGCGATCATGCTCGTCTACTACCTGCTGTGCGGGCTGATCGCCAACGTGGCCCTGTTCCTGAACGTGCTGCTGATCCTGGCGGCGATGGCGATGCTCAACGCCCGCTTCACGCTGGACGGCATCGCGGGCGTGATCCTCTCGATCGGCATGGCGGTCGACGCCAACGTGCTGATCTTCGAGCGCATGCGCGAAGAGAAGGAGCGCGGCAGCTCGCTGCGGGTGATCGTCAAGAACGGCTACGACAAGGCCCTGCGCACGATCCTGGACTCGAACATCACCACGCTGCTGACCTGCGTGATCCTCTACTACGTCGGCAGCGAGGAGGTCAAAGGCTTCGGCCTGACGCTGGGCTGGGGCATCGCGCTCAACCTCTTCACCTCCGTGTTCGTCACCCGCACCATCTTCCACTTCCTGCTGCGGCACAACCTGATCCGTGACGTGCGTATGCTCAAGCTCATTGGCGTCCCCAACATCGATTGGTACGGCAAGCGCAAGATTTTCCTGCCTTTGTCCGCCATCGTCATCGCCCTCGGCCTCTCGCTGGTCTTCTGGCGCGGCAAACGCGACGTGCTGGACATCGAGTTCCTCGGCGGCGTGGAGGCGGAGGTCGAGCTGAAGCAGGCCGGCCTCGACGACCGTGACATCGCCGCGGCGCTGGGCAGGGTCGGGTCGGAGATTGCCGACGCCGGCCGCAAGCTGCGCGACGCGGCCGTCGAGGCCGACCCGACCGTCGCGGCCCGCTTCCGCATCCGCGTGCCGGGGGTCGAGGCAGCCCGACTGGAGGCGCTGCTGGCCGAGCCGCTCGAGGCGGCCGGACTGCTGGTGCGCGACGGCGTCGACGCAAGCGGGGCGAATGAGATCACCATCACGACGCCCGGGGACGCGAGCGCGGACCGCGTGCGCGAGTTTGTCCGCGGCCACGCCGCGGACGCGGAACTGGGCGGCGACAACTTGAGCCGCGCCAACGTCGCCTCGGTGCTGGAGTCCGAGGACGTCTCGCAGCGCGGGCTGATCTGGAGCATCACCACCACCGAAACCAACCAGCGGCTGGTGCAGCACGCGCTGGTCGCCGCGCTGGGCCAACAGCTCCGCATCCAACCACGCGTGCATTACGTCGTCCGCGGCCGCGACGGCCAGCCCTACCCCGTGCAGGCCCGCACACTGCCTGAGATCATCCCCGGCCTGCCGCCCGGGGTTGGCGACGACCTGACCGACTTCCTTGGCGGCGCGGCCATGTACTTCGACCAGCTCGATCCGCCGCAGACGCTCGACAACGTCCGCACACGCTTGCGGAACATGCGCCTGCAGCCGGGCTACCAGAACCTGCCGTACCGGACGGTGGACGTGTTCGCGGTGCAGCCGGCCGGGACGGATGCGGACGGCAATGCCGTGTACCGCAGCGTCGTCGTCGCGGTCGTGGATCCCTCGTTCTCGTACCAGGAAAACCGCGACCGCTGGCTGAGCGAGTTCGCCGGCCCCGAGCTCAACCTGGCCCAGGCCACGCTCGACAGCGAACAGACGCTGCGCAAGGTCTCGCAGTTCAAGCCGCAGGTCGCCGCCCAGTCGCAGACGCAGGCCATCGTCGCCCTGATCCTCTCCTGGGCCATGATCATCGTCTACGTCTGGGTGCGCTTCGGGCGGCCGATCTACGGCGTGGCCGGCGTGATCGCACTGGTACACGACGTGGCGGTGGCCCTGGCGTTCGTGGGTTTCAGCGGGCTGATCGGCGGCACCGGACACCCGATCGGCTCGGCCCTGCTGATCGAGGACTTCAAGGTCAACATGCCGATCATCGCCGCGCTGCTGACCATCATCGGCTTCTCGATCAACGACACGATCGTGATCTTCGACCGCGTGCGCGAGGTGCGCGGGCGGCTGGGCGTGGTCACGCCCGACATCGTCAACCGCGCCATCAACGAATGCATGTCGCGCACCATCCTGACCACCCTGACCGTGTTCCTGACGCTGTCGGCCATGTACGTCTTCGGCGGCAGCAGCATCCGCGGGTTCAATTACTGCATGCTGATCGGCGTGATCAGCGGGACGTACTCGACGGTGGCGATCGCCGGCCCGCTGCTGCTGCTGCGGGCGCCGCAGCGTCGTCCGGCGCCGGCGCCGGTCCCGGCGGCGGCGTGAGGCGGTTCGACGGGGTGGCGCGGTCTGGCGCAGCCAGGCCGTGCGGGCGCCGGCTTTTTCCGGCCGGGCGCTTGTCCGGCGCGTCGACGGTATAATGCCGGCGCGCGTCCGGGGACGCGGCCGACGGGGTTCTTTGCCTTGAGGGCATGGTCATGCGCACGGAAGTGAAGCTCGGGCTGGTGGTGGTTCTGGTCGTGGTCGTGGCGACGGGCCTGTGGTGGTATAGCCGCCCGGGCGAGGAAGCGCAGTCCGTTCCGTTCAGCGGCACGGTGATGGAGAAGAAGCCGGCCGAGAATGTCACGCTGGCCGGTGACCGCAAGACTGAGGCGGTGCGCCCCCGGCCCTCCGCGGCGCCCCAAGCGTCCAAAACCAAACCTGAGGTGCTGGGGCCGGCACGCCACCCGACGCCGACGGAGAGCGGCGCTGTGCGCACCGAGAAAACCGAGCCGCTGAAGGAGATCGCCAAGCAGCCGTCGCAGACAAAGGAGGAGAAACCAGCCGCGCCGGATGCCAGTCAATCGCCGCCGACCTTGACCGCCAAGTCGGATCAGCCGGAGCAGCCGGCGGCCGGGGAGCACGACTCGCCGCCGGCCGTGGCTCGTGAGCCGGATGCGACGTGGAAGTCGGAGGCGGCCGCCGATCGGCCGACGCTCGATGTGCGGCCCGCTCCGGGGCCCGCGCGGCGTACGCCGTCGCCGCCCGCTGAGGAGCCGCGGCGCACGTCGTCGACGGCGGAGGAGCCGAGCCGTTCGACCGGCGCGCTGCAGCCGGCGCCTCCGACGGTCCGCGGCAAGCCGTACACGATCCAGGAGGGCGACCGGCTGATCGATGTGGCGCGGCAGTTCTATGACGATGGGCGGCTGTGGCGGGCGATCAAGGCCGCCAATCCGAATCTCGAGGAGAACCACCTGCGCATCGGGCAGAACATCCTCGTCCCCGACAAGGATGAGGCGCAGCGACTGATGACGGCTTCGGGCACGTCTTCCGGCGGGGCTGCGGCCGCGGATGCGAAACGCGACTCGACGGTCGGCGTGCAGGATCCCGCGCGCGACACGCCGCCGCCGGCTGGCAAGCTCTCGGATCGTCATGTCGTGGCCGCCGGCGACACGCTGGTGGGCCTCGCCCGTCGGCTGCTGAACGATGAGAACCGCTGGCGGGAGATCTACGAGTTGAACAAAGACCAGCTCGACTCGCCCGACCACATCACGGTCGGCACGGAGCTGAAGCTGCCGCCGAAGAGCGCTGGCGGCCGGAAGTAGAGTGAAAGCGCGCCGGTTCCTCGGTCCGGCGTCCGAATGCAGCCGCATCGCACCGGATCGCAAGGCTGCATTCGCTCAGGCCGTCGCGGCGGCGCGGGTTTGGTGAGCACGGAAGTGAACGAAACGGGGCGCCTGGTCGGTCGCGATTTCTGGGATGTGCGTCACGGGCACCACACCCGCGAGCAAGCACACGGAAAGCCGCCCAGGCTCCGTATCCGACGATACCTCGACCTTGTCCGTACACGCGTGGGTGCTCAATCCTCGGAGACCTACTCTCAGTATCTGGCGCGTAAGGTATTCGCGGCGCATTTGCCCGTGCGCGAGGACTGGTTATGTCTGGAGGTAGGTTGCGCCCCGGGTCGCAATCTTGTCAGATTCAACCGCCTGTTTGGGTATCGGCCGTGGGGGGTAGAGTACAGCCCGGCGGGCGCCCAGAACGCACGCGATACTCTCGTCTCAAGCGGCTTCGATCCATCGACGATCATCGAAGCGGACTTCTTCGATCAGAAGTTTCACAGAGACTACGCCGGGCGGTTCAATGTGGTCCTATCGCTTGGCTTCATCGAGCATTTCGACGACCCCGCGTGCGTGGTGCGTGAGCACGTTGATCTGATCGCGCCGGGCGGCTTCCTGGTTTGTGCGATTCCGAATCTGCGCGGGTGGGGGTACCCCTTCCTGGCGTTGTACGCTCGTGACCTGCTCAGTGCGCACAATTGTGAGATCATGCGGCTCAGGCCGTTTCAGCGGCTGTTCGAGGGAACGGAGCTTGAGGAGCGGTTCTGCGGTTACGTAGGCACGTGGGGCGTGTTTGGCATGTCCTTGCGGCACGAGCGGTCCTTTCGTGGTTACCTTGCGTGCGCAATCGACCGCGCTAACGATCTGCTCAGCCATGCAGCCTTTCTGTTTCTGCGAGGCCGGGCAGCCGAGAGCGCGTGGAGCCCCGGTCTTCTGTACATTGGACAACGAAGCGCATGCCCGGCTACGCCGGCAACACGCGAGCGCGGCGCCGCACCTTCGTTTCGGCGCGGCCCTGAGCGCGTGCCGCAAGGCGAGACGCCATAGGGAATGACGGCCTGACAGAGCCCCCGCGCGAGGGGGAGAGCTTCTCGCACAACGACGCCCCAAAGCGTGGCCGGTCCCTTCCGCCCCGCCCGGTTCGGTCGGGCGCTCTTAAAGCCCCAGTTGCTTCAGCGTGTCTGCCCAGTCCGTGAAGCGCACGGCGCGGTCGTCGATCCAGACGTGCGCGATCGGCTTGGCCATGTGGATCGCGTCGTAGACCATGCCGTGGTCGTCCAGCCATTGCCTGGTCATGCGGTATTCCGGCCAGCCGCGGCCGGTGTAGACGATGATGGTGTGGCCGGCGGCCTTGAGCTGCTGCAAGGCCTCACGCGCGCCGTCGATCGGCTGCGCCAACGCGCGCTCGAACGTGCGCTCCTCGGTGCAGATCACGCCGTCCAGATCCACCATGATCGTCAGCGGGGCCTTCATCGCGGCGCGCCTCCCATCACGAGCTCGTGGCACTATAATCCGTCCGGCGCGGATCGCGAAGATGGTCCCGCCGCCCAGGCGAAAGAGCGAGCATGATCATCACCATCGACGGACCGGCCGGGTCGGGCAAGAGCACCGCGGCTCGCAAGCTGGCGGCCCGCCTGGGCGTCCCCTACCTGGACACCGGGGCCATGTACCGCGTGGTCACGCTGGCGGCCCTGGAGGACGGGGTCGAGCTGACTGACGACCCGGCCCTGACCCGCCTGGCCGCGGCGGACGACTTCGACCTGGACTGCGGGCCGACGCACGTGCGCGTGCACTGGCGCGGCCGCGACGTGACCGAGGAGATCCGCTCCATGCACGTCAGCGACCACACGCACCACATCGCCTCGTCGCCCGGCGTGCGGCGGGTGCTGATCGAGAAGCAGCGCGAGCTGGGCCGCCGCCTCGGGTCGATGGTGACGGAGGGCCGCGACCAGGGCAGCGCCGCGTTCCCGCAGGCGGACTTCAAGTTCTACCTGGACGCCGAGCTGCCCAAGCGGGCCGAGCGGCGCCTGCACGAGCTGCTGGCCGAGGGCGAGGACCTGACGTTCGAGCAGGTGCTGGAGAACGTCAAGATGCGCGACCGTACTGACAGCAACCGTGCTGTCGCCCCGCTGACCGAGCCGGCGGGCGCGATCCACATCGACACCACGCACCTGTCCATCCACCAGGTGGTCGACCAGATGGTGGCGCACCTGCGAGCGGCCGGCGTGCACGTGCCGGACGAGCACCATGAGCCGGCGGCGCATGGGAGACTGAGCGCCTGCAAGGCGGGCGACTCTGCCTCGGTCGCCGGCAGGCCGGCCTCGCCGCCCCGCACCGCCTCATGAGACCCGGTCAGCGCAGACTCGGCTACCGCATCTGCCAGTTCCTCTGCCAGACGTTGTTCCTGCTGATGTTCCGCGGCCGCGTATTCGGGGTGCGCCACGTGCCGCGCAGCGGCGGCGTGCTGCTGGTGTGCAACCACCAGAGCTTCTTCGATCCGGTGCTGGCCGGGGTCGGCTTGCGGCGCGAGTGCCACTACATGGCCCGCGACACGCTGTTCCGTCAGCCGCTCTTCCGCCGCCTGATCCAGTACCTCAACGCCTTCCCGATCAAGCGCGGGACGGCGGACGTGGGGGCGGTCAAGGAGACGCTGCGGCGGCTGAAGGCGGGTGCGTTGATCACGACGTTTCCCGAAGCGACGCGCACGCACGACGGCAGCATCGGGCCGATGCAGCCGGGGGTGGTGCTGATCGCCCGCAAGGCGCGCGTGCCGATTGTGCCGACGTTGATCTGGGGCGCGTTCGAGGTCTGGCCGCGGCACCGTCTGCTGCCACGGCCGGGCCGGATCGTGGTCGCCTACGGCGAGCCGCTGACGCCGGAGCAACTGGACGTACAACCGGACGAGGAATGCATCCGCATCGTCCGCGAGCGAATCCTGGCTCTGCGCGCCACCTGGCAGCCGGTGCACTGCGCCAGCTAGCCGGCGCCGGCAGGGCGGTGCCGGGACACGTACGCAAAGGCGAGGCCCACGCCGAGCCCCAACGCCAGGCAGATCGGGGGAATCGCCATGCGCCAACGGAGCGAATCGCGCGGGACGTACCGCACGCTTGGGTCGATCGGTGCCGGCCCTGCAAGCAGCTCCTGCGTGCGCGTCACATTCCCGTTGCTGTCGTAGTATCGAATGACGTTCGAGCCGTCGCCCCGGAACTCCGAGATTGTTGAGTTTCTCGGGACGAGCTCGATGCGAGTCGATTCCGCCGTCAGGCCCTCGTCGACTCGCACCGACTTCGTCAGCAGGTGGTGCAGGCCGATGTACTCGTTGGTCACGTTGGGGTTGTGAATCGTGACGACCGTCTCGGTCGGGAATTCAGCGCCGTTCACTTCCTCGGTCGCAATGGTGGATTGCTCCCAAGTGGCTGGCAGCAGTTGCTTGTCGTCATATTCGAGAACCGTGCGCAGACGCACCGGGCTACCGCGCTCATTGAGATCGAACTCGTAGTGCGCCACATACCCAGGCATGGGAACCGCGGCTACGCATGTGACGATTCCGGCGGCCGCTCGAACGACCTCTACGTCGCGCTCTTCGAACAGGCGAAGAACGTTCAACTGCGAGATCGTGCAGTCCTGGAAGTGAATGTCCATCACCTGGAGCAGCGGAGTCGCGGTAAACACGCCCGCCTGAACCTCGTGGGCCGCGTGAACAAACGTAGTCTGTCCGAACCGGTTCGGGCGAACGTGTCGCGATGTGTACGTCCCGTCGTGCACAGAAGCCACGACGGGCACGTAGCCGTGCTCCGGATCGTCCTTCAGGTACTCGGCCAACAGGTTCGGGCGCACCAGCAAAATGCGATATGGAAAGGCCTCAATCCTCTTCCAGCGCGCCCGGTCGAAGGGCGAGCTTCCCATCGGGACCGTGTACACGGTGTGCTCCAGCTCGACCACAAGCCTATGGAGCCGTGCCGATCTGTCCGATACCAGCTCCCGCAACTCCTCGACGCTTGGCACCTCGCCCCCGAACCCCGCAAGCACGCAAAGCACGCCGATCATGATACGTCCCTCGTCTTCGCCCGGGTGATTGACTACGTCTCAGCACATCGGGACTGTGCAAGGGTTCTCCGACGGAACACCGCCTGTGCAGGTTCCCAACCCGCCGCCTGTCGCGGTACAGGTCCCCGATAATTGCATAGTGCCGCACGATTGGTTCTTGTTGATGTAGGGGCAACTACCGCCGTTCGACCTCTGACACAGATCCTGGGTCTGGTTTCCCGTGCAGTAGGTGCAGTGTGTCCCACCCCACGGGTGGCCCGAGGCCCAGCAGACCGTGCTCACCGTTCCACAAGGTTGCTCGAACACGCACTCATAGTGCAGGAGCTGCTCCCCACCCAACCCGCGCCCCTGTGCCCGCGCCATTGGTAGCGCCAGCAAGCATGCACCCGTAACCGTTATCCGGAAGATCACCGCGCCCCGCATGAGACACCTCCAATCTCATCGGCTCGGACCGCCCGTCGGCTGAGCGTCTGCCCAAAGGCCAGCCCAAGCAGCGTCAAGCAAACCCCAGCCATGAACGCGTGATTCCATCGCTCGTTATGCGAGATCGCGACGGCCAGACTCCTGACAGCCGCGAAGAAGAGGATACCCGCTGGAATGACCCACACGTGAAGCCGTCCGTGCTTATCCCAAGCGCATTCTCCGGACCATGGAGCGCTCTGTCAAGCTGTTTTTTTTTAGAATATCGAGCTAATCTGCGGTTCGGCGGACCCGTGCAAATCGCTCGTTTCACCTAACTATCCTCATGCGGGCTGGGTCGATCCCGGCCCGCCGGGCGGTTCGAGGAAGCGGCGGACGGCCCGGGCCGCAACCACCGCCAGCACCATGCCGGCCAGCAGGACGCCGATGATCAGCAGCCCCGCCGCTGGCCGCTGACGCCACACCGCGGTCAGGCCATCGACGTAGAAACGCACCACCCGCACGGCCGGCACGTTGAGCCAGAGCGCGGCCAGGAACCCCAGCGCCAGCGGCGGACCGAAGGGGATCATGACGCTGCGCTTCAGCGCCAGACCGACGAGCCAGCCGAGCAGCGCGATGCCGACTCCCAGAAAGAACCCGAGCAGCACCAGGTCCCAGCCGACGCACGCACCTGCCGCCGTCAGAATGAAGATGTCGCCCACGCCGAACGCTTCGCGGCCGAGCACCAGCGTGAAGACGATACGCACCGTCCAACCCAGTGCGGCGCCGGCCGCCGCCCCGAACAGGGCGTATGCGACCCCGGCGACCGGCACGAAGTGGCCGACCGGCGACCAACTGACCGCCTGCCGCCACAGATTCGCTCCCGTTGGCGTAGCGGCCATGAGCCAGAAAACGGCCGCACCGGCCACCACGCTCGGCAGCAACCAGAGCAGCTCACCGAGCACCAGGCGGCGCGCCTGTGGCCGCTCCTGCTCGATGGCGGCGTGAATCTCGTGGTCGGCGGCCCGTGGCTGGCCGCCCGTCAGTGCCATGGCGGCGAAGATGGCAACGAAGCACGGTGCGATCGCGACACGGCCCGGGGGCGCCGCGCCCGTCGTGCCGCCGATCAGCCAGGCCGCCAGCAGGACGAACGTCGCGACGGCGACTATGGCGACGGCCGCGTGGCTTCGCGGCGGCGGAGCTGCTTCGGCCGACGCCGTGTCCTGCGGCGATTGGGAGTCGGCGGGCGGCTCGTTCGCCGCGCCCGGCTGGCGCGGCGCGGCGATCCACAACATGGCCCCGCCGACCAGTAGCGCGGCGACGGCCGCTGCCGCCCACGGCGTACCCGCCGTCGGCAGCAGGAAGTCCGACCGCGGCCAGAGCGCGTGCAGCACGATGCCGGCGTAGAAAGCGGCGTTTGTCACGCGTGTGTCGATCATGTACGAGACCAGGTCCATTGCGGAGCAGGCCAGCAGCGCCGCCGCCAGCGTCAGCCACGCCAGCAGGAAGGCGGCGTCGCGCGGCAGCAGCGGGTCGTCGAGATCGACCCGACCGCGAATCACGAAGATCAGCGCGAACGTCAGCACGAACACCAGCCCCGTCAGCGACTCGACCAGCGGATAGCGCGGCGAGATGGGCGTGCGGCAGTAGCGGCAGCGGCCGCGCAGCAGCAGCCAGCTCAGCACGGGAATGTTGTCGAACCAGCGCAGCGTGTGCCGGCAGCTCGGGCAGAAGGACCAGAGCGGGTCGGAGATCGACAGCCCCAGCGGCAGCCGGTAGATCACCACGTTCAGGAAGCTGCCGACCGACAGCCCGACCAGCCACACGAACCCGGCGATGAGCGTCAGCATCCGCGGCTTCCGACCGGCCCGACCGCAGGCAGCAGCGCCAGCACGTGCTCGGCGACCGCGTCGATGCTGCGGCCGGCCGTGTCGATCACATGATGGGCCGTCTCAGCATACAGCCGCGTCCGGGCCGCCAGCACCTGCTCAATCTCTTCTACGCCCGACGCAGCGGTCAGCGGCGGCCGTTGCGCGCCTGTGGCCGCATCCTGTTGCAGGCGGCGGTGCAGCTCGGCCGCGGGAGCGGTCAGCCAGATGCAAAGCCCTGTGGCGCGGATCCGCTGGCGGTTGTCGGCCGCGATCACCGCTCCGCCGCCGGCACTGATCACGCAGCGATCCGTCGCCAGCGATTCGACCAGCGCGGCGCTCTCCAGCGCACGAAAGGCCGGCTCGCCGTCGGTGGCGAAGATTTCGCGAATCGTGCGGCCGGTTCGCTGCTGGATGCGCTCGTCCGTGTCCACGAACGTCCAGCCCAGCCGCGCCGCGACGCGCCGGCCCACGCTGGTCTTGCCGCTGCCGCGAACGCCGATCAGGATCAGGCGCGGGGGCGTTCCGCGTTCCGCGTTCTGCCCGCCCCATGACCGGGGCGGCTCGGTGCCGCGTTCCGGAGCGTCGCTCATCCGTACACCGTGTGCCGCAGCGTCTCGCGCGGCCGCTGGAGCTCGAACATCACCGCGTACAGCCGCTCCGTGGATTGGCCGGGGTTGATGCACAGCGTGCCGTTCAGCTCGTCCGTGTACGCTCCGCTCACGTCCGGCGAGTCGTGGATGTGGCCGTGCAGCGCCAGGTACGGCCGGCGCGACTCGATGAACTGGCGGATCGCCTTCGACCCCACCGGGTGGTCCACGTTCGGCAGGCGGTCGAGGTTCGTGCCCCAGGGCGGCGCGTGACAGACGAAGACCCAGGGGTCAGCGATCGGGCCGACGGCTGCCAAATCCGCGGACAGCGGCGGGCAGCGGCGGTAGTGCTCGACTGCGGAGATGTCGCGGATGCGGCCGGTCTGAGGGTCCCACACGCGCGCCGGCATGTCCGCCGGGGTGTCGCCGGGCATGTCCAGGCGCTCGAAGTCCTTGAGCCAGAAGGGCGTGGGTGGCGTGTGCCAGTAGCCGACAAACTTCATGTAGCCGCACTGCCACGGGCGGTGCAGGTCGAGCAGCACGATCCTGCCGGCCTCGTGCTGCACCTGGAACGTCTGCCGCAGGGTCAGCCAATCGTGGTTGCCCAGGATGCAGGCGACCGTCAGGTCCGCCAGCCGCCGCTTCCAGCCGCGCACGCGCGGCAGGAACGCGTCGCAGACGTACGCGGTCTGCGTCCCCACCGGGTCGCGGTCGTCGCCGTCGGGGAACATGTCGCCGCCGAGGATCAGCAGGTCCGGCTCTTCGCGCCGCACCAGGCGGTCGAGCTGCTGGTAGAGGGACTCGCTGCCGTGCAGGTCGGTGGCGAAACAGATGTGCATGCTGTGCGTGTCCGGCTTCCTGCCTGCCCAGCGTGTCCGGGGCGCCCGGTCGAGCTTCCTCCGCACGGGCGCCCAAAGCGCAGCCATGCGCACGTGCGGGACCATTGTAGAGCGCTGTTGGCGGGCCCGCGACGGGAGGCTTGAGACCAGCCTCCGCCAGAAGTGCGGGACCGGCCTCCGGCCGGTCTTTCCTCAGGAGCTTGTGCGCGCAAGAAGCCGGCCGCAGGCCGGTCCCCCCGATCCTCGGCCTGCATCGGCGACCATGCCGACGCCGCGACTCCTCCACCAACTGCTAATACGCGGCGTTTTCGACGCGTGCGTCGACCGCTTCCAGCGCGTTCTCGCACGTGTCGACCGCGGCCTCGACGCGCTCCAGGAGGGTGGGGTCGCCGCCCGGCGGGGCGTAGGGGTTGTAGCGATAGTGGTCATGCGCGCAGCCGGCGGAGGTCGCCAGCAGCGCCGGGATTGCGAGCGCGATTCGCAGCGCCTGTCGTGTGGCCATACTTCCACTGATCCTATCGGCTGCGGTGTGCGGCGCGGATGCGGTGGTTTGACAGGCGCGGAGCGATCGGCGAGATTCGCGCCACTGCGGGTGCGGGCGTGTTTGAGATCACGGTATGCGACTGGTTTGCGGCGGCGCATCAGTTGCGCCTGGGGGACGGCGCGCTGGAGCCGCTGCATGGGCACAACTGGCGCGTGACGGTCACGCTGGCCGGCCCGCGGTTGGACGACATGGGCGTGCTGGCGGACTTCGCGGTGGTTCGCGCGCGGCTGGCTGAGCTGGTCCGCACGCTGCACGACCGCAATCTCAACGAGCTGCCGGAGTTCGCCGCGCGCAATCCGTCGGCGGAGAACGTGGCGGCGCACATTGCCGACCGGCTGGGCGACTTGTGCGGCGGCGTGGTGCTGCGCTGCGTGGAGATCGAAGAGGCGCCGGGCTGCGTAGCGCGCTACTATCCACCTGAAAGCTGAGCATGTTGCGGCGTGGGCTGCTGATCGCCCCCCTGGTCCTGATCGCGATCGGCGTGCTGGCCTGGAGCCAGCGGCGGGCGGCGCCGTTCTTCGTCTCGGGTTACCTGGAAGCGGACGAAATCCGCGTCGGCTCGCGCGTTGGCGGGCGCGTGCAGCTCGTGCACGTCGAAGAGGGGCAGCGGGTGGCCCAGGGCGACAAGCTGGTCACGCTCGATCCGTTCGACCTCCAGGAGCAGCTTGCCGAGGCCCAGGCCGTTCTGGCCGCGCGAAAGGCCGTGCTTGACAAGCTGCGGGCCGGGTTCCGGCAGGAGGCGATCGCGCAGGCCCGCGCCAAGCGCGACCGCGCCGCAGCCCTGTTGGCCAGGCTGGAGGCCGGGCCGCGGCCGCTGGAACTCCAGATCCTGGAGGACCGGCTCGAGGTGGCGCGCGCCAACCTCGTCCGCGCACAGAGCGAGTACGAGCGCGTCAAGAAACTCTACGACGAGGCCCAGGCGACCAGGGACGAGATGGACGAGGCCACCCGGCAGATCGATGCCGCGCGCGCAAGCTTCGCCGCCGCCCGCGACGAGCTGGCCCTGGCCCGGGAAGGCACGCGGGCCGAGGAGATCGCCGAAGCCGGCGCCAGCCTGTCGCAAGCCGAGGCCGCCCTGGCCGAGCTGAAGGCCGGCTACCGCGCGGAGGAGATCGCCGAGGCCGAAGCCAACGTCCAGGCCGCCCAAGCCGCACGCGACGCCATTCGCCGGCGGCTGGACGAACTGACGATCCTCGCTCCGCTGGACGGGTCGGTGGAGGCGGTCGATCTGCAGCCGGGCGACCTCGTGGCGGTCAACGCGCCCGTGCTGACGCTGGTCGACGCCAGCCGGCTGTGGGTCCGCGCGTACGTGCCCGAGAACCGCATCAACCTGCGGATCGGCCAGCGCGTCCAGCTCCGCGTCGACGCCCTGCCCGACCGCCGCTTCGCCGGCCGCATCCTCTTCATCGCCCGCCAGGCCGAGTTCACGCCCGCCAACGTGCAGACGCCCGAAGAGCGCAGCAAGCAGGTCTTCCGCATCAAGGTGCTGGTGGACGAGGGCCGCGAGGTGCTGCGGCCGGGCATGTCGGCCGACGTCTTCCTGGAGTCAGCCCCATGACTGAGGGTGGCACGGGCGTCCCGCCCGTCCGACCGGCAAACGGCCACGTGGTCATCACCGCCGACGGCCTCACGCGCCGCTTCGGCGAACTGCTGGCGGTGGACGGCGTCAGCTTCGAGATTCCACGCGCCGCCATCTTCGGCTTCCTGGGCCCCAACGGCAGCGGCAAGTCCACCGTGATCCGCATGCTGTGCGGCGTACTGCGGCCTTCGGGCGGGCGCGGCGACGTGCTCGGGCACGATGTCGCCCGCGACGCCGAGGCGATCAAGCGCCGCATCGGCTACATGTCGCAGAAGTTCAGCCTGTACGCCGATCTGACCGTCGAGGAGAACCTCGATTTCTACGGCCGCATCTACGGGCTGCGTCGCGACCGGCTGGAGCAGCGCAAGCGCGAGGTGCTGCGGCTGGCGGGCATCGAGGGGCACGAGCGGCAGCTCGCGGGCACGCTCTCCGGCGGCTGGAAGCAACGGCTGGCGCTGGCCTGTGCGCTGATCCACGAGCCGGAGGTGCTCTTTCTGGATGAGCCGACCGCCGGCATCGACCCGGTCGCGCGGCGCGACTTGTGGGACCTGCTGTTCGAGCTGGCGGGCCGCGGCGTCACGATGTTCGTGACCACGCACTACATGGACGAGGCCGAGCGCTGCACGCAGGTCGCATACATCTTCCTCGGCCGACTGATCGTTCACGGGCGGCCGGACGAACTCAAGCAACTCCCCGCGGTCACGCCCCCCGGCACGCAGCGACTTGAGCTGCGGGTGCACGAGCCGGCGGGGGCGCTGCGCCGGCTGAGGGACGTGGACGGCGTGCGCGACGCGACGCTGCTCGGCCAGGCGCTGCACCTGCTGGTGGACGCAGAGTTGGGCCAGGGCGCGCTGCGTGAGGCGCTCGGGCCGCAGGCGGCGGGGGCGGAAATCCGCTCGAGCGAGCCGAGCCTGGAGGACGTGTTCGTCACGCTGAGCCGGGCCGAGGAGCGGCGGAGAAGCGCGTGAACGGGCTGCTGGCCATCCTGCTCAAGGAGTTCGCGCACATCCGCCGCGAGCCGACGACGCTCTTCTTCGCCTTTCTGATCCCGGTGGTGCAGCTCACGATCTTCGGCTACGCGCTGGACACGACCATCGAGGACATCCGCACGGTGGTGCTGAACCTGGACGGCCGCCGCGACAGCCTGGAGCTGCTCGAGGCCTTCCGCAACACGCGCACCTTCAGGATCGTCGCCCACGTGCAGGACGACGCCGCCTACGAGCACGCCATCTCCTCCGGCCGCGCCAAGGTCGGCCTGCGCATCCCGGCGGACTTCTCCGAGCGGCTGCTGCACGGCGAGCAGGCGCTGGTGCAGGTGCACATCGACGGCAGCGATTCGCAGGTGGCGATGACGGCGGTCAACACCTCGAACCTGCTGGGGCTGAACCAGTCGCTGCGGCGCGGGCGCAGGGTGGCCGAGACGCTGCAGATCGCGCCGGCCCGCGACCCGTTCGGCGGCTTCGCGATCCCGATCCAGGTGCGGCCGCGGCTGCTGTTCAACCCCGACCTGGAAAGCTCGCACTTCTTCGTGCCGGCGCTGGTGGGGATCATTCTTCAGCTCGTGACGCTCTTTCTGACTTCGTTCGCGATCGTGCGCGAGCGCGAGCTGGGCACGCTCGAGCAGCTCTTCGTCACGCCGGTGGGCCGGGCCGGGCTGCTGCTGGGCAAGCTGATTCCCTACGCCCTGATCGGCTTCCTCGAGTCGCTGATCATCCTGCTGGTGATGGTGTTCGTGTTCGGCGTACCGATCCACGGCAGCCTGCCGCTGCTGCTGGGGCTGGTGCTGCTGTTCCTGTTCACGGCCCTGGGGCTGGGGCTGCTGGTGTCCACCATCGCGCGCACGCAGCTCCAGGCCATCCAGGTCGCGTTCATGATCATGCTGCCCTCGATTCTGCTGTCGGGCTTCATGTTTCCGCGCGAGAGCATGCCCACCCCGATCTACCTGCTGACGTTCCTCATCCCGGTGACCTACTTTCTGGAAATCCTCCGCGGCGTGATCCTGCGCGCGGCCGACTTCTTCGACCTGCTGCCGCACATCGCCGGCCTGGCGACCTGCTGCGTGGCGATCCTGGGGCTGAGCGTGGCCCGCTTCCGCAAGCAACTGGAGTAGAGTCGGGAGCGACCCGGCAGCCGCGCGCTTCAGCCCCCGCGGTTACGCCGCGCCGACTGAAGTGGCCGGCTCTTGCGGGAAATCGATCGGCTGCTCTCACGGTCGCAGATCGGATTGCTCGCGATGCTGCGCGCGCAGGCAATCCAGCACCGCGTCCACTACCGCGTACATCCGTCGCAGCCCGCCGTGCGTGCGGGCGGCAATGTGCGGCGTGAGGATGCAGTTGTCGCAGGCGAACAGGGGGTGGCCGGGCGGGAGCGGCTCGGGGTCGGTCACATCCAGCGCCGCGCCGGCCAGCCGGCCACTGCGGAGCGCGGCGACGAGCGCGTCGGTGTCCACCACCTCGCCGCGGGCGGTGTTGATCAGATACGCCGACGGCCGCAGGGTGGAGAGCACGCTTGCGTTCACGAGCCGGCGGGTCTGATCGGTCAGCGGCACATGCAGCGTGACGAGGTCGCCGGCAGCCCAGAGCGTCGGCTTGTCGGCCGGCGTGGCCGCGAAGTCGAACGGCCCGACGTCCGCGATGTCGTTGTACAGGACGTTTGCGCCGAAGCCGGCGGCGCAGATGCGGCCGACGCGTGAGCCGATGCGGCCCATACCCACAATGCCGATCGTCAGCCCACGCAGCTCGCGCCCGTGCGGTCCAGCCCGCGCCTCCACATAGCGACCGGCGGCATACTCCGACTGCAGCCATGGAACCGGCCGCAGGAGTTGCAGCATCAACTCGACCGTCAGCTCGGCCACCGCGTCCGAGGCGGCCTCGGGCATCGAGATCACCCGAATGCCAAGCTGCTCGGCCGCCGCCACGTCCACATGGTCCAGCCCGACGCCAGCGACACCGACAACGCGCAGCCGCCGGCCGGCTGCCAGCACGCGGCGCGTCACGGGCGTGTGCGTGCGGGCGATCAGCGCGTCGCAGTCCGCGACGGCGCGGCACAAGCCCTCCTGGTCGGCTGACTCCAGCCGCACCACCTGGGCCGCGGCGCGCAGCCGCGCCTCCGTCTCAGCGTCGAGCGGCGCGGCGAGCAGGACGCGGAACACAGGAATGCCTTCCTACGAGCTGCTGGCCAGCCGCGTTCGGCGCCCGGCCCTCGAAAAGCTCCCGCAGGCGCGATTTCGGCAGAATGGCCTGCACGAACGCGCCCTCGGCGATCAGCCGCTCGCCGCTGCGGGCTGTGACCCTGCAGGCGAGTCGTCGCGGCGAGACGGATTCAACTTCGGCACGGACGGTGACGGTCGACCCGATCGGCGCCGGCGCGCGATGGTCGATGCTCACGTGCACGCCGACACCCTCCTCCTGGTCCTCCAGGTGCGGCTCGAGCAGCTTGCGGCCCGCCAGCTCGATGTGGTGCACCAGCGACCACGTGGCCAGGACGGGGTGCTTGAGCACGCCGTCGAAGTGCGGGCACATCTGAGGCGTGACGCGGATGTGCAGCTCGACGAACCGGCCTGGCTCCAGCCCCGGCTTCATCGGCGATCTCGCCCCCGATTCGCCTCGGTGACAACTCGGTGGTCTGCACCCTTGTACACGTCGCACCGCCCCCCTGGCAAGCAGGGCCGTCGAGCGCCGCACTGTTGAACCATCGTGCCGAGGATTACAATGCGACCCGCCCGCCGCGAATGGGCGAATCCGTGGGAGGATCGCGGATGGCGCGAAAACGCCGGCCGCTGTTGTTCGAGGTCGCCCGCCCGCGACACGACGAGGGGGCCCCCAAGCGCGCGCCGCGCTCCGCCGGCTGGGGACGCGCGTGGTTTCGTCACTCCACGCCGGCCGAGCGCCGGGCCGAGGACATGCCCGCGCCCGCACCGATGCCGGAGCCCCCGCCCACCCCTCTGCCACCAGCCGCCAACGCTTCGGAACCCCCTGCATCGCCGCCCACCGAACGGTCGCCGCTGATCGAACGAGTGCGCACGCCGCAGGCCGCCATCGCCGCCGCGGCGCTGGTGGTGCTGCTGGTGGTTGCCGTTCAGGCTGTGCGCTACCTGTACGGCGGCGCGCCGCGGGACGGGCAGCCCTCGGCGGAATCCGACGCCGCGCTGGCAGGTGACGCCGAGACTGCCGCCACGGCAGCGCGGGCCCAGGGCTCGACCGGCGGTGGCGCCGCGACACCGTCGAAGACTCGGCCGGTCGAGCGCGAGGCGAGCGCGACTCCCGCGGCGGCCGCACCGGCGCCGGCGAAAGTTGAGCTGAAGAAAGGATGCTCCTATGTCGTGGTGCAGCATTTCCGGCCGCGCGACCGCAAGGCGGCGGAGCAGGCGGCGCTGTACCTGCGCGGCGTGGGCGTGGAGTGCGCGCTGCTGACTGGGGCGCAGGACATCCAGTTGATCGCCACCGAGCCGTTTCAGACGACCTCCAAGGACACGGCCGTGCGCAAGCGCGAGCGAGACCGGGCCGACGAGTTGCTGCAGCGCATCCGCCGGCTCGGACGGGAGTACGCCAAGCAGAGATCGGGCTACGCCTTCGACCAATGCTATCTGCGCGAGATCAAGTAGCGGCCAACGTCTCGCCGCCCGGTTCCGAGCCGCGCGCGTACGCGAGCGTTGAGGCCTTCGGGCGGTGGGCGAATCTAGCATGTCACGCCTGGACCAACTGCGGAAGCTGGCCGAGCTGGAGCCGCAGGATCCGCTCGCGCACTACGGCGTCGGGCTGGAGTGCCTGAACCTGGAGCGCTGGGACGAAGCCGCGGCCGCGTTCGCGAAAGCGATCGAGGTCGACGCGGGCTACTCGGCCGCGTACTACCACAAGGCGCGGGCGGAGATCGGCGCCGGTCGCATGCCCGCGGCGCAGGAGACGCTGACGGCGGGCATCGTGGTCGCGCAGCGCAAGGGCGACATGAAGACCGAAGGCGAGATGCGCGAGTTGCTGGAGTCCATCGCGTGACGCCGCTGCGAATCGCCGTGGCCGGCGCCTGCGGGCGCATGGGCCGGACGCTGGTCCGCCTGGCGGCGGCGGACCCGGCCTTCCGCGTCGTCGCGGCGGTCGATCAGGCTGGCGCGGCGGGCGTCGGGCAGGACGCCGGCGTGCTGGCCGGCGTCGAGCCGCTCGGCGTCGCCGTCGCCGACCGCTGCCCGACCGACGTGGACGTGCTGATCGAGTTCACGTCGTCGACGGGCTGCCGCGCGTGGGCGGAATGGTGCGGGCGGCAGCGCGTGCGGCTGGTGAGCGGGACGACGGGCATCGACGCGGCCGCGCGGGCGGCGTTGCAAGCGGCGGCGGAGCAGGTCGCGGTATTGTGGTCGCCGAACATGAGCGTGGGCGTGAACCTGCTGCTGGAGCTGGTTTCACGGGCGGCGGCGGTGCTGGGCGACGACTGGGACGTGGAGATCAGCGAGGCGCATCACCGGCAGAAGACCGACGCGCCCAGTGGAACCGCCCGCGCGCTGCTGGAGGCCGTGTGCGCGGCCCGCAGGGTCGAGGCCGAGCGTGTCGCGGTCCACGGCCGGCGCAGCCAGCTCGGCCCGCGGAAGCCGGGTGAGATCGGCGTACACGCCCTGCGCCTGGGCGGGATCGTAGGCGCGCACGACGTCCACTTCGCTTCCGCCGGCGAGGTTCTCACGCTCTCGCACCGCGCGCTGTCGCGCGACATCTTCGCCGCCGGGGCCCTGCGCGCAGCGCGATGGATTATGTCTTGCCCGCCGGGGTTGTACTCAATGCGCGACGCGTTGCAAGGTTGACGACATCTCCTGCCGATGCGCCACAATGCCCGTATGACCGAACCCGCCCGGTACAGCGTCCTCATCGTCGGTGGCGGGTTTGGCGGACTCAGAGCAGCCCAGTGCCTGAAGCGCGCCCCCATCGACGTCACGCTCATCGACCGCCGCAACTTCCACCTCTTCCAGCCGCTGCTTTACCAGGTCGCGACCGGCGGGCTGTCGCCGGCCAACATCGCCGCGCCGCTGCGGGCCGTGCTCAAGCGGCAGCCAAACGTGCGCGTGCTGCTGGGCGAGGTGGTCGCTTTCGACATAAATGGCCGGGGGGCACTGCTCCGCGACGGTGAGGCAATCCCCTATGACACGCTGATCGTCGCCGCCGGGGCCGCCAACCACTATTTCGGCAACGACCGCTGGGCGGAGTACGCGCCCGGCCTGAAGTCGCTCGAAGACGCCACGCACATCCGCCGCCGGCTGCTGCTGGCCTTCGAGGCCGCCGAGCGCGAGAAGGACCCGCAACGCGTGCCGGAATGGCTGACGTTCGTGATCGTGGGCGGCGGGCCGACCGGCGTCGAGCTGGCCGGCACGCTGGCCGAGATCGCCCGCTACACGCTCCGGCACGAGTTCCGCCGCATCGACCCGGCCGCGACGCGCATCCTGCTGGTCGAAGGCGCCGAGCGCGTGCTGCCGACGTTCGTGCCGCGGCTCTCCGAGAAGGCGGAGCGCTCGCTGCGGCGGCTGGGCGTGGACGTGCGGACGCGCACGCTGGTGACCGATATCCAGTCCGACAGCGTGACGCTGCGGAGCGGCGACGGCGAGGAAGTCGTGGCGACGCGGACGGCCGTCTGGGGCGCCGGCGTGCAGGCATCGTCGCTGGGGCGAACGCTGGCCGTGGCGACCGGAGCTGAGCTGGACCGCGCCGGGCGCGTGATCGTCCAGCCGGATTGCAGCCTGCGCGATCACCCGGAAATCTTCGTCATCGGCGACCTGGCGCACTTCCGCGGCCCGGACGGAAAGCCGCTGCCGGGCGTCGCGCCGGTGGCGATCCAGCAGGGCGAGTACGTGGCGCGGTTGATTCGCGAGCGGGCGCGCCAGGCGCGCGGGCCGAATCCCCCGCCGGCGGCGGCGGACGACCGGGGCAGAGCCCGGCCGCAACGTCCTTTCCGCTACGTGGACCGCGGCATCATGGCGACGATCGGGCGTGCGGCGGCGGTGGCCGACCTGCACTGGGTCCGCTTCTGGGGCTACCCGGCCTGGCTGGTGTGGCTGTTCATCCACCTGATCATGCTGGTGGAGTTCCAGAACAAGCTGCTGGTGCTGGTGCAGTGGGCCTGGAACTACTTCACCTGGAGTCGCTCGGCGCGCCTGATCACCGGCGACGAACCCGGCAGATAACCGCCGGGGCGCTGAGGCAACCAAGGGTGTGGAGCGAAGTGGAAGCGACGGCCCGCCCGTGCGACGGTTGCGGCGTTCCAGGTGTGAGGCGAGCGCCTTCGCGGTTGCATTGGCTTGCAGAGGAACTCCGCCCGCCGGTCAGATGCGCACGCGGCGGGGGACCATGATGATGTCGTCGGTGATGGCCAGCAGTTCGCCGGCGAAGCGCAGCGAGTACGTGCCGCGGAGCGTGCCGTCCGGCTGCACGAAGACGCTGATGGTGTGGCGGGTCGGGCCGTTGTCGGCGGGCACGAGGAAGGTCCAGATGATCTGTTCGCCGCTGCGGACGCTGAGATCGCTGTCCAGGATCGTCAGCGCGGCGCCGTTGCATTCCCCGGCCTGCGTGACGCGGTCGCCCAGGATGGTGATGCAACTGTTCACCAGCCCGGTCTCGCTGGTGATCTGCCAGATGCGGTCGTAGTCGCTGCTCGCGAGGCCGTCGGCCGCGTCGGTGGGCCCGTTGTCCAGCGGGCAGCCGGAAGGCGACGCCAGGGCTGCGATCAGGCCGGCGATCGCGAAACCGCGAACCCGGATTCGCATCAGACCTCTTCCGCTTGCGACCATTCGTCTGTTTGTATGCCCGCCGGCCCGCTCGGTTGCGGGAATCGCGCGCGGCACGTCAACACGCTCTTCCTCACGCTCTTGCGGATTCGCGAACTCACCGGCGCAGCGCGACGGCGCTCGCTTGCGGTTCGCGGCCGGGCAGGTGCTCGCCCAACACAGCCGAGCGCGGCTGTGCCACACACGGCTGGACCACGCCGTCAGGCGGGCTTGACCTTGATCCAGCGCCGCACGCTGGCGAGGTCGCGGATCACATCCAGCGTGGCCCGTACGCGGTACGTGCGGCCGCGCTCCAGCTTCACCGGCGACTTCGTTCGCATCTGGTGGTGCCACTGTCGTCCGCCACGACGCCAGCTCTGGAGCGACGGGCGCGTGTCCTTCTGCCGCCGACGTTGCCGCGCGACGGCCGGGTCCTTGGCGCACACGCGCAGCAGCGTCCTGCGGGCCGCCTGGCTGCGGGGCGTGGCGGCGATCTCGATGGCCACTGTGGAGCCGGGCCGGATGTCCATGATCCTACGCTCCATTGCGAGCCGGGGAGTCTAGCAACCGCAGGTCGAATCGGCAACTTGCGTGACCCGGCGATGAATCGACCAGGAGGTTGGGTTGGGCTCGTTTGACGCTGCCGCGAGGCGCGGGTTAAATCCCATCTGTGGCCCTCGGACGCGGCCTGCCATTCACCGCTGGGCGTCCGACGCCTCGCATTCGAGCCACGTTCCAGGAGGAAAGCCAATGGCCGTCCTGCCGCCGATCAACCTGAAAGCCTGGGTCGAGGAGCACCGGCACCTGCTGCGGCCGCCGGTGGGCAACCGGTACCTGTATGACGGGAAGGACTTCTTCGTGATGGTGGTGGGCGGGCCGAACGCCCGCAACGACTTCCACATCACCGCCAGCGAGGAGTTCTTCTACCAGGTCCAGGGCGACATCACCGTCCGCATCCGCGAGGACGGCAAGATCAAGGACTACAAGCTCCGCGAGGGCGACACCTTCTTCATCCCGCCCAACGTGCCGCACTCGCCGCGCCGCCCGCCCAACACGATCGGCCTGGTGGTCGAGCGCGTGCGGCCGGCGGGGGAGCTGGAGCACCTGGTGTTCTACTGCGAGGGCTGCGGCGAGCTGGTGCACGACATCGAGTTCGACTGCAAGGACATCGTGGAGCACTTCCGCGACACGATGGAGGCGTTCTGGAAGAACGACGCGCTGCGCACGTGCCGCAAGTGCGGCCGCAAAGTCGAAAAGCCGGCGCCGTGCCAGGGCTGAATCCGGCCACCGGGCGCCGCGGACTGTTTGGATAGCCAGCCTCCCCGCAAGCCGCGGCTCGGCCGCAGCCTCGCCCTCCCGTATGTCAGGCCAGGCTTGGCGCGGGTTTCTCGGACGCGGGTCGGCGTTCTTGTCCGTCCCTTCCGCAGGGATAATATTTCGGTGAAGCTCCGGCCGACCTGTTGCGGGGCGGATTCCGATGGCTGATACGCACGAATCCGGGGTCCTTGCGCCGGCCCAGACCAAGCCGCAACACGCGCCGCTCTGGCATGTCATCCTGCTGGACGACGACGACCACACCTACGACTATGTCATCGAGATGCTCCAGAAGCTCTTCCACTACAACCGGCAGACCGCCTACCGTATGGCCGTCGAAGTCGATGCCACCGGCCGCGTGATCGTCGACACCACCGTCCGCGAGCGGGCCGAACTGAAACGCGACCAGATCCATGCCTATGGGGCCGACTGGCGGCTGGAGCGCTGTAAAGGCTCCATGTCCGCCGTCATCGAGCCGGCCGAGTGACCGCGCGGGGAGACACGTGACCGGTCGCGGTCGCACAGCATACGCGCGCGCGATCGCCGTCGGACTGCTCATCGGCTGCCCACCCGTCCTGCCCTTTGCCGTGGCCGGGCCGCGCGTCGCCCCGCGCTCCACGGCCGAGCTCCTGGTCGACCGCGCCCGCGATCACGGCTTGCTGCGGGCCGGCCGGCAGACCCCCGCCGACGTCCTGCACCTCCAGACGCTGCTGCGCGCCGCGTTGCGGCTGGAGCCGAACCGTACCGACGCCCTCACCTGGCTCTACGAACTGGCGGCGCTGGCCGGCGATCCGGACCGCGCGGCGGCGGCACTCAGCGAGCTGGTCGCCGCCGATGCGCACAACCAGAGCGCGTTCGCGCTCTGGCTCGCCTCCGGCCCGCCGGACGTCCAGACGGTCGAGCAGCGAATCGCGTGGCTGGAGTCGCGGCTGGAGGAGCCGGGGGTTCAGCCCTGGGCGGCCGCCCTGATCCACGTGCACCTGGCGCGCCTGGCGCTGCAGCGCGCCGATCTCGACGAGTCTCGCCGCCGCATCGCGCGGGCGCAGGAGTTGTACCCCGCCTGCCCGGAGGCGGCCTTCGCGGCTTTGCAGGCCCATGCCGACGCGCCGCCGCTTGAGCATCTGCGCCTGGCCCTGCGCGCGTTGGAATCCAACCCCGGCGACGCCGAGCTGGCCTGGCGGATCGGCACGCGGCTGGACGAGCTGGGGCAGTACGAGCCGGCGGCGCGGTTCTATCGTCACGCGCTGGATCGGCAGGCCACGACCGGCCCCGGCGAACGGCGGCCGGCGCCGCTGCTGCTGCAGTTCTCGCGCAACGCGGTGCTGCGCGGCGACGACCAGGGTGCGCTGGATTACGCCCGGCTGGCGGCGGAGGGACGCGGCCGGTCGCTGGAGCCGCTGCTGTACTCGTACTGGCTGGCCGGGCACTACGGGCAATCCCAACTGGCGGCGCAAGCGGCGGACGGCCTGGGCCAGGCCTGCGCTGCGATCCGCCGCCCCGACCTGTTCGTGCTCGAGCAGGTGGCGCAGGCGGCGTGGTTCTACTGCACCGTGCGCCCGGACGCGCCGCGGGCCCTGGAGCTGGCACGGTACGCGGCCACGCAGGCGCCTGACGACCCGTTCGTGACCCGCGTCCTCGGCTGGGCCCAGGCCCTCAATGGCCAGGGCCAGGAAGCCCGCCAGACGCTGGCACCCATCGCGAGCCGCGATCCGTACGCCGCGTACCAGCTTGTGCGGCTGCTGCGCGACGCGGGCGAAAGCGACGCGGCCGAGGACGTGCTGCGGCGGCTGGAGGTGATCCCGCCCGTTGGTCACGCGCGCGACCTGCTGGACGAGCTGGGCCTGCCCGCCGTGACGACGCGGCCGGCTGCCGCCCCTGCTCACGTCGTGCAGCCGATCCTGGAGGGATTCCAGGCCGCCGTGCTCGACTTCTTCGCCGATCCGGGCGAGCGCCTGAGAGCCGAGATCACGCTGGACGACGTGAACGGCCTGCCCGGCGAGCCGTGGCGGGCGACGCTTGCGCTCACCAACCGCGCCGACTACCCGATCTGGCTCGGCGCGGAGGGCCTGGTCAACCCCGTGTTCCTGCTCTCGTTCACGGTCGAGGGCGACCGCCGACGCGAGTACCCGGCGCTGCTGCAGATCAGCGTCGACCGCGTGCGCGTCCTGCTGCCGGGCGAGAGCGTCCGCGTGCGGCAGACGCTCGATGTCGGCCCGCTGTCGCAGGTCGCGCGCCAGACGCCGCAGCAATTGCAGCGGATCACGCTCACGGCCCTGCTCGATCCGGTGCGGGGTCCGGACGGCGCCTGGCGGCCGGGGCCGGTAGGCCAGGCGCTGCCGGCGCTCAGTTTCCTGCGTTTGCCGGCCCGCACCGGCGCCGAGGCGTGGCACGCCACGTTCGCAGCCCTGGCGAGCGGTTCGCCTGCGGAGCGCTTCGACGCGGTCGAGCGGATGGCCGAGCTGCTTGGCGAGGCGCAGCGCCACCGCCGCAGCCCGCTCAACTATCGCCCGGAACCGCTCCCGGAGGACCGCGTCCACCAGGCGCTGCTGGCGGCGCTGAGCAGCGAGTCGTGGGAGCTGCGGGCGCGCACGCTGGACGCGCTGCAGGTCGCCGGCCTGGACGCGGCCCTGGTGGCCGCCGTCCAGGAGAACCTCAAGCATCCCCACTGGCTGGTGCGGCTGCTGGCGCTGCGCCTGCTGGCGCGGCAGGGTGAGGCGTTCGCGGCGACGGCGCGGCGGATCGTGACCGAGGACGAGGACGAGCTGGTGCGCGCTGCGGCGCGCAGTACGCTGATGAGCTGGGAGCGGCCGGCCTCGCAGCCGACCAGCGCCCGCACGCAACTCCCGGCCGCGGGAGGCCCCGACTGACGGCGCGCACGCCACGCGCGGGTTTGGCGCAGAGCAGGGGTCACGGGCATGAGGAAGACAGCGTCGTCTCCGACGTTGACCGTCGCGTTCATGGCGGGGTTCTGCTCCGCGTTCGCGGCTGGCGCCGCGGGGCAGACGCAATCGGCTCCCGCGACCCAGTCGGGCTCCGTGCCGGCCGGCCCGAACCTCATCCTCATCCTCACTGACGACCAGCGCTGGGACACGCTGGGCTGCACCGGCCACCCGTTCATTCGGACGCCAACCATCGATCGCCTGGCCCGCGACGGCGTGCGGTTCGAGAACGCCTTCGTGATCACGCCCGTCTGCGCGCCCAGCCGGGCCACGATCCTCACCGGCCGCTCGACGTTCGCGCACGGCGTACTGAACAACGACGGCGTGCTGCCGCGGCGCGAGAAGACGATCGCTACGTATCTCAAGCAGGCCGGCTACCAGACCGCGTTCCTGGGCAAGTATCACCTCGGCCGCAACTCGCAGCCCAAGCCCGGCTGGGACCACTGGGTCGAGTACACCGCGCCGCAGGAGGGCGGCCGCGGCAGCACCTATCGCAACGCCGTCTTCACCGTGGACGGTCAGGCCGTGCCGCGTCCGGGCTTCAGCACCGACGTGCTGGCCGAGTACGCCGTCGACTGGATCGGCCGTCCGCGCGACGCACCCTTCTTCCTGCTGCTGGCACTGCGCAATGCGCATGCCCGCTGGCTGCCGCCGGAGCGGCACCGCGCCCTGTACACCGACGCCCCGCTGCGCCTGCCGACCAGCTACCGCGACCCGGTCGAGCGGCTGCCGCGCTTCATCCGCGGGGAGCAGACCGCGCCGCCGATCATCCCCGCAGACTGGATGGAGACCTTCTACGAGGGCGCGCGGGAGAAGTACACGGACGATACGCTGCCGCGACTGCTGCTGGATTACGCCCGTATGATCCCCAGCATCGACGAGACGGTCGCGAAGATCTGCGACGCGCTGCGCGCGCGCGGGCTGGGCAACAACACCGTCATCCTGTACACCAGCGACAACGGGCTGCTCGCGGGCGAGCACGGCATTCTCGGCAAAGGCCTGCCCTACGAGCCGTCCATCCGCGTGCCGCTGATCCTCTACGATCCCCGCGCGCACGACGGCGGCCGACGATTGAAGCAGCAGGTGCTTAACCTCGATCTGGCTCCCACCGTCCTGGAGCTGGCCGGCCTCACGCCGCCGCCGGAGATGACCGGCCGCAGTCTGCTGCCCCTGCTGGCCGATCCGCAGATCGCCTGCCGACAGGACTGGCTGATCTACTCGCACGTGCCGCCCGACGCGCGCCAGCGGCCCGACTATATCGGCCTGCGCAGCGAGCAGTGGAAGTACGTCCGCTACCTGCGCGGCGGCTTGGAGGAAGAGCTGTTCGACCTGCGCGGCGACCCGGACGAGCGGTGCAACCTGGCCGGTTCGCCGCAACACGTCGCGCGGCTGGAGCAGTTTCGCGCCCGCATGCGCGAGCTGATGCAGGCGGACAATCTCGCCGCCGCGTGGTTTGAGCCGTTCGAGGATTAAGGCTGATACCTGTGGAGTGCGCAGATGAGCAGCGCACAGCGCGTGTGCGTCATCACCGGCGGCAGCCGCGGCATCGGCCTGGCGACGGCGCTGCGCTTCGCGCGCGGCGGGGCGAGCGTGGTGATCGCCGCCCGCGATCCCACCGCGCTCCAGACCGCCGTCGAGCAGATTCGCCGGACGGGCGCCGCCTGCGAGGCGGTCCCGGTCGATGTGGCGATGCGAGCGGGAGTCGAGGAAGTGATCGACGTGGCCCGGGCGCGCTTCGGGCGAGTGGATGTGTTGGTGAACAACGTGGGCTTTGCACCGCTGGCGCCGGTCGAGCGCACGTCCGACGACGACTTCGAGCACTGCGTCGGTGTCAACATCGCGGCGGTGTTCTACGCCACGCGGGCGGTCTGGCCGCTGATGCGCGCCCAGGGCGGCGGAGTGATCGTGAACGTGTCGTCGATGGCGTCGGTCGATCCTTTCGCCGGCTTCGCCGTCTACGGGGCCTGCAAGGCCTGGGTGAACCTGTTCACCAAAGCAGTGGCCGAGGAGGGTCGGCCGTTGGGCATCCGCGTGTTCGCGGTCGCGCCGGGAGCGGTCGAGACCGCGCTGCTGCGGCGGCACTTCCCGTACTTCCCCGCGGAGCAAACGCTTGACCCCGGCGAAGTCGCGGCGGTGATCGAGGACGTCTGCGCCGAGCGGACGGCACACCGCGTCGGGGAGACGATCTTCGTGCGCAAACAGTAGCCTTCGGTCTGGCCGTGGGTACTTGCCAAAGGAAAGTGATGTGAGCGACTCCGCCTCGCCACTCGCGTTCGCCCGCCGTGGCTCGCATCCGCACCTCGAGAACAAGCGGCACTACAAGTACTACGACCTGGTGATGGCCTGCTTCGTCACGGTGCTGCTGTGCTCGAACATGATCGGGCCGGGCAAGTCGTGCGCGCTCGAGCTGCCGTTCAACGTGCCGCTGATCGGCAGCCTGATCGTCTTCGGGGCCGGCAACCTGTTCTTCCCCATCAGCTATATCTTCGGCGACATCCTGACGGAGGTGTACGGCTACGCCCGGGCTCGCAAGGTGATCTGGGCCGGCTTCGCGGCCATGCTCTTCTACGTGCTCATGAGCCAGGTCGTGATCCACATGCCCGGCAACCCGAACGAGGACTACAGCCGCAGACTCCAGCCTGCCTTGGAGATGGTGTTCGGCAACGGCTGGCGAATCGTCACGTTCTCCATCCTGGCCTTCTGGGTCGGCGACTTCGCCAACTCCTATGTGCTGGCGAGAATGAAGGTGTTCACCCGCGGACGTTACCTGTGGACCCGCACCATCAGCTCCACCCTCGTCGGGCAGGCGGTGGACAGCCTCGTCTTCTATCCGCTGGCCCTGGCGAACCTGGCCCCGCTGGCACAGGTGCTCGGAATCACCAATCCCAGCTTCCTGAAAGCGCTGGACGGCTGGTCGGCCGAGACGGTCGTGCAGACCGTGCTCTTCAACTGGGGCTTCAAGGTCGCTGTCGAGGTGGTCTTCACGCCCGTCACGTACGGCGTGGTCAACTGGCTCAAGCGCATCGAGCACGAGGACTATTTCGACCGCCAGACCGACTTCAACCCGTTCACGCTCAAGGACTGAGGGCTGGGCCGGTGTGCTCCGACTAGAAGCCGGCGCCCGGCATCAGGCTGTGCGGGCGGCTTCCTCGCTCTCGAACTCGCCCGCGACCGCGCCCAGTTCGCTCAGCGCCAGGTAGGCCGCCTTCTGCTCGGCTTCCTTCTTGCTCGGCCCCCACGCGCCCGGGAACTGCCTGGTTCCGACCGTCACCGCCACCTCGAAGCACTTGGCATGGTCGGGGCCTTTCTCGTCGAGCAGCTCGTAGACCGGCGTGGCGTTGAGGTTCCGCTGGGCGTACTGCTGGAGCTGGGACTTGTAGTTGAACTGGTGGTCGGAGGCCGTCGCGGCCCGCATCTCCTCGTCCATGTTCGTCAGGATGAACTCCCGCACCACCTCCAGCCCGCCATCCAGATAAATGGCCGCGATGATCGACTCGAACACGCCCGCCGCCAGCGAGCGCGGCAGCCGCTCGCCCGGCTCCATCCCCTGCCCCAGCACCAGCGCGTCGGTCAGCCCCAGCCGCGCGGCGACGTTTGCGCACGTGCGCCGCGAGACGACCGCCGACTTGATCTTGGTCAGCTCGCCCTCCTGCGCCCGCGGCAGCCGCTCATACAGTGACTGGCAGACCACCAGGCCCAGGACGGCGTCGCCGAGAAACTCCAGCCGTTCGTTGCTCTCGATGCGGTGGCTGGCCGAGGAGGAGTGCGTCAGGGCGGCGCGCAGCAGGTCGGGGTTGCCGAAGCGATAGCCGATGCGCTGCTGGCAGGTTTCCAGAGCGGAGAGCGTCTCGTTCATCCCGGGCCCGAATCGGGCCGGCGCAGCAAGGCGTCCCGCCGTCACGAGGCGCTTTGCTGCAACGGCCGTGTGTCCATTTGTACTATAGCCGAATATCGGCCGGACCGGCGTGCGACTTTCGTCGCTTCGGGCGTCCGTCCGGCCGCCGGGCGGGGCCGGCCGGCTTGCATGCCGGCCCCCAATCGGCATGCTACCGGCTGTGACCCGCAGGCAGTTCCGACAGAATCTCGCTGGCGTGGCAATCGGGCTGTTCGCGACCGCGGCGGTGTTGGGCGCGTACCTGAGCGGCGCGCTGGATTGGCTCGAGAAGATGACGCTCGACCTGCGCTTCAGCTACACGAACTCGATGGTCGCCAGCCCGGAGATCGCCCTGCTGGACGTCTCCGACCGCGACCTGGAGCTGGTCGGTCGCTGGCCGTGGGCCCGCGACCAGCAGGCCCCCCTGGTCGCGATCCCGGCCGAATTCGGCGCGCGGCTCGTCCTGGTCGACCTCACCTGGCTGGAGCCGGAGGCGATCCGCTCCGTCACTCCGGACGACGCCGACGTCAGCTTCGATCCGGCCGAGCTGGCCGCTGATGTGACGCTGCCGCGCGTGCAGCCGGATACGATGCTGAGCCAGGCGATTGCCGGGGCGCACGCCTACCTGGCGTACCACTACGCCGACGTCGACATCGAGCACAGCGAGTCGTTCAGCCGCGCGGTCGATGCGCTGCTGCGCGGCGAGGAGGCGGAGGCCCGGCGGCAGGCGGACCGGATCCAAGAGCGGCTGCGCGCGCACATCCGGGACAAGAGCGAGCTAGACCTGCAGCGGCCGCTCGACCGCGCCCGCCTGGTCGTGAAGTTGCTGGGCGACCCGGAACTGGACGATGAGCTGGCCGCGCACCCGCCCGGGTGGGATGAAGAGTTTCTGACCCGTGCGATCGAGCGCTGCCGCGAGGCCGCCGTGCGCCGCCGGCTGATCGAGTGGTTCGATGCCGACCCCGCGCGCTGGCACAGGCCTCCGCACGAGCTGGTGCGCGCCTTCTACGCCACGCTTACGTCGCGCAGCTATGACGACGACACGCGCCTGAAGCGCGCGTTGTTGCAGGCCTATCGCGAGGTGCTCAGCTTCACCGAAACGACCCGCCGGCCGCTCGGCCCGGCCGAGCGCTTCGCGGCGATCGCGCCCGCCGTCGATGTGATCGAGCCGGTGTATTTCACCCACGCGCGCGTGGCGCAACGCTGCGGCTTCTCGACCTTCGAGCCGGATCGCGACGGCACCGTCCGCCGCCTTGCCCTGCTGCGCACCCACCGCGGCTGCCTGCTGAGCCAGCTCGGCTTCAGCGTAGCCTGGGACGCCCTCGGCCTGACGCCGGAGCGCGTCAGCGTCGAACCCGGTCGCTTGACCCTGCGCCCCCAGGGCCGTCCGCCGCTGGTCATTCAACTTGACGCCGCGGGGCGCATGCTGGTTCCATGGGTGCGCGGGCGGGAGTGGACGCGGCAGTTCGACCACCTGCCGGCCAGCAGCGTGCTGGAGCTGCACCAGCTTCGACAGGCCCGCCGCCACAACGACGCTGAGCTGCGGCGACTTCTCGTGCAGGCGCTGTCGCACCCAGGCCTGCCCCGCTTCCACGAGGTCGCCCGGCTGCTCGGGCAGGTCGACTCTCTGGCAGCGCAGCGCGAGCAGGCCCAACGTCGCGGCGACCCGCAACTCGCGGCGTGGTTGGAGGAGCAGACGGGCGCGATCCTGGCCGAGGCGGAACAGGCCGAGCGGGAACTGCGGCGCCTCCTGGACAGCGCCGCTGACGCCGCTTCGGTCGAGGCCGGTCGCCCGCCGCCGGACGCGGCTGCCGAGCTTCGCGGGCTGCTGGCCGACGCCGATGCGTACCGCCGCGGCAACGCGGTCGTCGACGCGCGCATCGGGCCGGTGCAGTCGCGGCTGCGCAAACATTTTGAAGGCCGCATCTGTCTGGTCGGCTACACCGCCACGGCCCTGGCCGACATGCGCCCCATCCCCACGCACCCCAGCGCCCCGGGCGTCATGGCCCACGCCAACCTGCTCAGCGGCCTGCTCACCGGGCGACTGGTGCGCTGGACCTCCGCGGCCAACGACACCGTCGTCGCGGCCCTGTGCGGCGTGCTGGTGACGCTCGTCAGCGTCGGGCTGCGGCCGCGGCTGGCGGCCCTGCTGGTGCTGTTCGCGGCCGCCGCCTACCTCGCCATCGCCGGCGCGCTGGTCTTCTGGCGCTGGTCGTACTGGATCGCGCTGACGCCGGCGACGGCGGCGATGATCTTCCCGTTCTTCTGCGTGGCGGTTTACCGCTACGTGTTCGTGGACTTCGAGCGCCGCCAGCTCAGCACCGCGCTGAGCCAGTACACCTCGCGGCAGATCGCCAAGCAGGTGGCCGACAACCCCGAGCTGTGCCGCCGCGCCGAGACCCGCGAGGTGACCGCCATGTTCACCGACCTGCGCGGCTTCACCGGCATCTCCGAGCGGATCGGGGCCGAGCGCACGCAGAAGATCCTCAACGCCTGCCTCGGTCGTTTCACCGAGGTCATGCTGCGGCACGAGGGCATGGTCAACAAGTTCATCGGTGATGGCATCTTCGCCTTCTGGAACCCGGTCATCTACCCGCAACCCGACCATGCCGGCCGGGCGTGCGACACCGCGCTCGACCTGCTGGCCGCGCTCGACGACCTGCGGCGGGAGCAGCAGCGGGCCGGCGGCGACCGCGTCTTCGACGAGCTGTTCGTCCGCATCGGCCTGGCGACCGGCAAGGCCGTCGTCGGCCCCTGCGGCTCCGAGCAGAAGTACGACTACACCTGCATCGGCGACTCGGTGAACGTGGCCTCGCGACTGGAGGCGGCCAACAAGTTCTTCGGCACGCAGATCCTGGTCAACGGCAGCGTGCTCGACCACGTCAACGGCCGCTTCGCCTGCCGCGCGCTGGGCGGCGTGCAGGTCAAGGGCCGCCAGCAGGCCGTCCCGGTCTACGAGCTGCTCGGCCGCGCCGGCCAAGTCCCGCGCGAAGCGCTCGAATACGCCGAGCTCTTCGGCCGCGGCGTGCAGCACATCCAGCGCCGCGCGTGGCCGGCCGCGATCGAAACCTTCCAGGAATGCCTGGGCCGCCGGCCCAACGATCCCGCCGCCGCCAGCTACCTCGCGGCCGCGAAAGCATTTCTGGAGACGCCGCCGCCGGCTGACTGGAGCGGCGCGCTGGAGTTGACCGGGAAATAGTGGTTTGCCTAACCAGGTGACGGCAATGACCGCGGCCGCCGTCGTAGTTGCCGCCGCGCCAAGGATCCACCAATTAAGTCATTGCTGGGGGGTTACGGCTTTTGAAGCGGCTCTCTAACGCGGACCCCGGGCGGCTGCGATTCCGCCGCGGCGGTCGGCTGTCGAATCTCCCGGCTCACGCCGAGGAGGAACAGCGTGTAGCCCTTGGCCGAGGGCGGGCTGGACGGCCAGCGGATCAGCTCGACCTTGCGGCCGGCGGCGTCGCGCACGGCGCCGTTCTCGTCCACGCGGAGCGCGGCCAAGTCCGTCCCCCACGCGATGCGGAACGGCGACAGATCGCGGATCGGAATCCCGTGCGGGCGGTCGCCGTAGCGCGTGCCGGCGCGCGGCAGGACGCGAATCGCGCCGTCGCCCAACGTTTCGATAACACTCGATGCGCGAAATTCCTGCTCCGAGTCCGGAAACCGTCCGTTGTGCTCCTCCAGGAAGTAGATCAATCCGAGCACCAGGTCCTGCGTCGCGGCCCAGTCCTGCCGGTAGCGGGCCGCCAGCCGCCAGCCGATGACGCCGCTGACCACCAGCAGCGCCGCGAACACCGCCAGTCCCGCTCGCAGGCGACGTCTTTGCAATGCCCGGCTCATGACGCACCGAAGGCCAGCATACGCGAGCTGCCGCGCGGAGTGCCACCGATCGCGGCCGCAGCACCGGCCGGTGTATACTCCGGACCGGCTGGCGCTCGGACTGCACATCATCGTCAGAAGGCTGACGGAACTGAGGGCGGGTGTGTAATCGCGGGCCGGGTCAATTGCGACTCAGCGACCGCTCGTGCGCGTGATCGCCAGCGCGTCGCGCGTCAGCTCGTCGCCGGGCCGCAGCGCCGCCGCCCGCTGAAACGCGGCGTGGGCGGAATCGAAGTCGTCGCGCTGCAGCTCCAGGAACCCCAGCAGGAACTGCTCATCCGCCCCGACCTCGTGGTTGGCCAGCAGCCAGCGCGACAACGCCTCGGTGTACCGGCCCAGCGCGCCGCGCTCGGCGTAGTAGCTGTCCAACGGCAGAGTCAGGTACAGCAGCTTGGGCTGCAGCTCCAATGCTCGCCGCAGGGCCTTGGCCGCGTGCACGTACGTCCCCTGCGCCAGACGGGCCTGCGCCAGATGGATGCGGCTGGCGGCGTCGCTCTGGTTGAGCTTGGCGGCCAAGGTCAGCGACACGATCGCCCGCTCCACCTGCCCGGCCTTGAGCTGATCCAGCCCCTGCCGCAGCGCACGCTCGTGCTCGCCCAGCACGCGCTCTGCCCGCCGCGTCATGTCCTCGCGGTTCAGCCGTTGCCGCAAGGCGTCGGCCGGGAAGTGGGACGAGTGCGCACCCTGCGGGACGACGACCTGGTCGGGCGCTTCGCGATAGAACGGATCGAACCGGCGGCGGAAGCTGGACTCCTCCAGGCCGTACCGATACGCCAGCGCGTCGTAGCCCTTGCCGTAGCCGTCGCGCAGCGTCGGCCCGGTGTATTCCGGGATGATGTAGCAGCCCTCCGCCCCGAACGGGCCGCGGTAGAAGACGTAGCCCCGGGCCGGCGGCTGCCCGGGTTGGCTCGCCTCCGGGGACTCGGGCGTGAACGGTGGCGGCGCGTAGGGCATCGGCGGCTGACGGACGAGAACCAGGCCGTACGGGTCCACCCATTTGACGCGCGGTTCAGGCCTGACGGGCTGCTCCGCCACCGTCGAGCTGGGCGCGTCCGCGGCGCCGAAGAGGAAGGCGCCCGCGCCCTCCTTGGCGGCCTGGGCCGGCGCATGCAGAGCCGGCGCGAACAGCGGCACGATGACAACTCGACCGATCCAGCCTCGTCGGAGGGTGCGCAGCGCACGTGTCATGGCATGCTCCCTGCGAAGGATCCGTCCGTGAATTATAAACGCGAACGGCGGCCGGGTCATTGCAAAAGTGGCGGCGTTCGCCTCCCCGGCACCGAGCAGCCTTGCCCTCCCGGACGGCTGTGCAAGACACACCCCTCGCTCACGCGCGGATCCGAGGCCGGCGCTTGTTCCGGTGACGGGGCGGCCGTCAGGCGCCTATCCGGGCATTGTCGCCGACTCAGGCGCCGCAACGCCACGCCAAGTAATCCGAGATCGGCTTTTCTCCTCTTCTGTGCGCAAGCTGACAATCAAGGTTCGTTGCGGGCCGCCGCCAGTATGCGCTCCAGCACGCTCTGGCCGCCCGGCAGGCGCCAGCGCGGCACGCGCCGGCCGTTCACGAAGACGGTCGGAATGCCGCGCACGCCCAGCCGTCGGCCCAGCTCGGCGTCGCCGCGCACGGCGGCCGCCGCCTCGGGTGACTCGGCCTGCCGGGCGAGCGCGTCGGCGTCGAGAGCGACCGCCGCGGCCGCCGCCGCGATGAGCGTCTGCTCGTTCAGCTCCTGGCGATTCGCCAGCAGCCAGACGTGGACCTTCCAGAACTCGTCGCTGCCGCCGAGCAGCCCTGCCGCCTCGGCTGTGCGCGCTGCGCGGCACGCCCATGGGTGCCGCGTGCTCTGCACGCCCGGGTTGCAAGCTGCATCAAACGGGAAATGCCGGAACACGTAGCGCACGTCGCCGTGCGCCGCCAGCTCCGCCCGCGCGAGCGCGTCCGCCTCGGCCGTGTTCTGCTCCTGGTAGTCGCCGAAGATCACCACCTGCACGCGGGCCTCGGCCGGACCGAGGGCCGTCCGCGCGTCGGCCGGCAGCGCGGCCCGCGGCTGCTCACGCCAGTCGGCGATGTACTTCTCGATCGCAGCCGGCGGGTGGTCGTGCTCGGCGGTCAGAGGCGGCGGGTTTGTCGCCGCCAGGCGTTCCACGGTGCGCGTCACGGCCCGCGGTGCGTCCCAGCCCTTCAGCTCGCCGCCGTTGATGAAGACCATGGGCGTGAAGTGCAGGCCGAGGGTGAGGGCCTCCGCGATGTCTTCCTGAACGCGCTGCAAGGTTTGCTCGCTCTGCATGACGTGCTCGAACGCGCGGGCGTCGAAGCCCAGGTCCGCGAGGCCCTGTCGCAGCTCGGCGTCCGTGAATGAGCCTTTGCGGTCGAACAGCCAGCGATGCATGCCCCAGAAGCCGTCGTCCCCGGCGAGGATGCCGGCCGCCTCCGCGGCCCGTGCGGCCCAACAGGCGTTGGGGTGCAGGTTCTGCGGCACGTGCGGGTTGCACTGCGTGCAGAACGGGAAGTGCTTGGTCGAGAGCGACACATCGGCGCGCGACTCGGTCAGCGCGCGCAGCTCCGTCTCAATCCGCTGGCAGTCGGGGCACTGGTAGTCGGTGAAGACGACGATCCGGATCGGCGCCACCGCCGGCCCCAGGCGATACCGGCCCGTGAACGCCGCCTCCCGCGTGCCGCCTTCCGACTGCGAAACGGACGCAGCCGCGGTGTCCCACCGCTCGGGAGCGGAACCGATGCCCGTCGCCGCCGCGCTCTTGGGCGATTCTGCGAGCCTCGTCAGCCGCTCCGTCTGCGCGATGACCGCGGCGGTAGATTCTGCAAGCTGCCGCTCGGCCCGTTGCATTGCGGCCGTGCGGCCGTACAGCTCCCCCGCCGCCAGAATGAGCGTAGCGGCGACAAACGTGGTCGCACTGGCGCCCACCTGTCGTCGCCTTGCGACCGATGCGTGCGGCGCGCGCTCGCTGGCGAACCAGAAGACGAAGTTGCCGACGTGGACTGCCAGGCAGTACGCGCACGCGTACCCACCTGTGATCATGACGACGATGTAGAAGACCGAAATCACCGCCCCGGCCCGGACGACAGCGAGCAGCAGCCCTTCGATCGCCCCGCGCGCGGTGATCCACGCCGCCGCCAGCCCCGCGAAGTACGCCAGCCCGATCGCCGACACCGGCCAGCCGCTCAACGGCAGCTTGCCCCAGACGCTCGCCGCCGCACGTGCGCAGGCGCTGCCCGGCCCGCAGCCCGGCAGCGAAAGCGCGTTGAAGTGCTCCAGTACGAGCAGGAGCGCGGCGACGATGCTCAGGCCCAGCCCGCCGAGCCCCATCCAGAACCTCGTTCCCCGCGCACGAGCGGAACTAACCGGCGTCGTCTTCATTCCCGCGGGTTCTCCTGCCGCGCCGCCCCAAGGCCGGGCTTCGGCTCGCATACCTACGGCAATCCGGTGGTGTTGCCCTGGCGGTATTCGAACCGGTACGTTCCGCTGGAGTCCACGGCAAGCGTCGCACTGCCGCCGCCCGGCACCCGCTCGAACAGCTCGGTCAGCCGCTGCGCGGACACGCCGACATCCTCCACCCGCGGCCAGCACTGAATCAGCCGGGCCAGCCCCGCCGCAACCCAGGCGTGTGCGTCCAGGGCCGGCTTGACCCCCTGGTACTCGGTCAGCTCGCGGGCGAGCATCCGCAGGGTGTCGATCGGCCCGGTGCTCTGCGTCTCCGCAAGCTGCGGGTCCAGTTCGCCGCGCAGCAGGTAGGCGCGCTCGGTGCGGACACCGTAGTTCCGCTCCACCCGCACCGCGTGCAGTTTGGCCGATACGCGCCGATCCTCGGTCGCCAGCAGCACCACCGCGTCCGTCCGCCCCAGGCCGTCGGCGCGCAAGTGGTACAGACCCAAGGCCGTCCGCTGCGAGGTGGCGGGCGGCATCAGCCGCTCCGCGCCCTCCAGACTCTGCCCTAAGCGGACGCGATCGTAGGTCCAGTTCGCGCAGCCGCCGCAGAGGCCGGCCGCCAACAGCAGCACCCGCGCGGAGCGGCGCGCGGCCGTCGGCTCGGGAGCTTTCGTGCACGTGCTCATTGGCCGGAGATGATCGGGACTTCAGGTACGACGTGCAAGAGTCGCCGGACCGGGCGCCAATCGGGTGCGAGCCGCCAAACTGCGAGCGGCTCAGTTCCCAGTCGGCGGCAGGATCGAGACCATGCGACCGCGGAACTGCACCACGCCGTCAATCAGGGCAAACAGGGTATCGTCCCGTCCCCGGCCGACGTTCAGCCCGGGCCGGAACGGCGTGCCGCGTTGCCGGACGAGGATGCTGCCGGCCCGCGCCTGCTGGCCGCTGGCCAGTTTTACGCCGAGATACTGCGGGTTGCTGTCACGCCCGTTGCGGGTCGAGCCTTGACCTTTCTTGTGTGCCATGGGCGTTACCTCAACCTGGAGCTTAGCACGCTTGGGCGCGCCGGGCAATGCCCGACCGGGCGCGGCAGCGCGTCGGGCTGGCGTGAACATAGTGACCGGGGGTACCGGCAAGCGGGCGGGTGGGATTCCTGTAGCCGGAGGGGAGCAGCGTTTGGTCGCTTGCCCAGGGCACCCCCTGAGTTGACTCCGCTCATCGCGTCGTTGTGGGACCAGGCTCAGCCGGGTCGGTTTACGGTCTGACCCACTCCCGCGCCTATCGCATCACCCAGCGTGAGCGCTCCAGGACGGGCTCGGCCAGATGGCGGGTGTGCTCGGAGCCAGGCAGCAGGTAGGTAAGCTCCAGCGTCTTGCGCAGCGTGAAGTAGCGCGGGTTGACCGCGACCTCGCGCTCGCGGCCGTCCTCGCCGCGGACGGTCTGCGTCTCGGGCCGCTGCGGATCGAACGCCGGGTTGGCCACCACCCGCGCCTCGCCGCTGGTCCCGGCTACGTACACCCGGAAGCGGTTGCCGGGCAGCTCGCCGCTGCGCCAGATGGCGACGGACTGCCGCGCGTAGCCCTCGCCCGAGCGCAGCTCGCCGATGACTTCGGTGGGATGCACCAGGTCCGGGTGGGTCTGCTTGTGCCGCTCGCGGATGGCCGCGAACACCAGCGGGCTGATGCCGACGTCCGTGTCGATCACCTTGAGGTCCTCGGTGACGAGCTGAATGGTGGGGAAGAACCGTTGCGTAGTGCTGCTGACGTTCGTCACCGTATACACCAGGTACCAGAAAACCTGCGGCCGCGCCTGGCCGGCGAGCTGCACCTCGATCCGGCGCGGCGTCAGGTACTCGAAGCGGAACTCCCACGAGATCGGGTAGGGGGCCGGCTCCGGTCCGCTGCCCACGTCGGGGCCGGACTGCACCGCCAGCAACATCGTCGCCGCCAGGATCGCCAGCATGCCCGCCCCTAGCCGCCGTACTGCTTGCGGATGATCTCGCTGGCCGGGTTGCCCGGCAGGTTGAGCGCCCCCAGGGCCTGCCCCGCCGCCGTGCGGATGGCCATGTCGGCCGCGCTCTGCACCGTGTCGCTCAGGCTGCGCACCGTCTCCGGCGAGAGGCGGTTGCCGTGCTGCTTGGCCGCCTCGGCGACTGCGGCGAACATGACCCCGCGCAGCTCCAGCGGCTCGGTCTCGTTGAGCGCGACTCTGGCGATCGCCTCCTGCGCCGGCGTCGTGCCCACATGCGCCAACACCTGCGCCACCGTCTTTCGCAGCGCTGCATCTCGACTATCCATGGCCGCGATCAGCGCCGGCTCAGCCTGTTCCGGTCGAAACAGCGGATTGTTCGTCACCGCCAGCAGCCGCAGCACCGTCGCCGCTTCCAGGGCCAGGGATCCGCCGACCTCCGGCGTGATCTCCTTGGCGCCCACGGCGCGGGAGACGGCGGCGATGGCGGTCGCCAGACCCTGGCTGGCCACATCCGGGGGCACGTGTCCGCTGCGGTGGTCGCCGGCGATCACGTCGCGCACCGCGGATCGGTCGGCGGGCTTGGCGATCACGATCACCGGCGTGTTGGCGAAGCGGAACTCGGCCCGGAGCTGCTTGAGGCCCTCAGCCAACGCCGGGCCGCGGATGTCCGATGCGATCAGGATCACGTCCACGCCCGGCGTCTGGGTGCGGACCTTCTGCAGCCCGGCGAACAGGTTCGCGTCGCTGAGCACCTCGTAGCCCGCGTCGCGCAGCGCAGCGCCGAGCGTGTTGGCCGTGGCGGCGTCCGGCTCGACCAGCAAGGCGCTCTTCGAGCCGCTGTGCAGCAGCAGCGCCTCGCTCAGCACCGGCATGAGATTCTGCGAGTTATGGAACGGCTGCGACGGCAACGCGTTGGCCAGCGCCAGCGCCGCGCGGACGCGTACCAGGCGGTCCGTAAACGACAAGGCCTCGGCCAGCGGCTGGCGGCCCAACTCCGTGCCCATGATGCTGGCCGGCCCGGCCGTCCGCCGAAGTCCCTCGATCGCCCCCAGCGCCACGGCGGGGTCCCCGTCGTCCACGGCCCAAGCCAGGGCCATGAGGCAGTACTCCGGCCCGGCCGTTTCGGCGAAGTAGAGGGCGCTGGGGTAGTTCTCGGGCCGCGTGGGGTCGGAAGCGCCCTCCGGAAGCTGGGCCTCGCGCCGGAAGTTCGCCGCCAGCCACAACGCCAGGGCCGGCTTGAGGTCCGCATTGCGCAGCAGGGCCTCCTCGCAGCAGCGCATGGCCATGACCTCGTTGAAGATCGCCGCCGGGACGGGCACGTTGACCAGCAGATCGTCTTTCCAGTACCAGACGTTGGCAGTGTCCAGCCGCGGATCGGCCGCCACGTCGCGCTGGTTGTTGTAGTAAGCTTTCGCCAGCCGATAGAACGCCTCCGCCGCCGTAAGCCCCGGCTCCAACGGCACACCGTGCGACGACAGGTCGCGCAGGGCCGCCTCGGCCGCGGCGCGGATCTCGGCCGGCGTCTGCTCGTCGTCGCGCAGGGCCAGCAGGTACGGCACGGGCGTGAAGTAGCCGATCTGACCGAGAGCGGCGATAACGTACCGGCGCACCGCGTCGTCGCGCATCCGCAGCGCCATCACCAGCGGGTTCAGCCCCGGCCGGTCGACCAGCGGCAACGTACGGATGACCGCGCGGTTCAGGTCCTTCTTCTGCGGATCGCGCAGCGCCTGGACCAGGAACGGAATCGCGTACTCGCCCGACTCCTTCAGCCGCGCCAGGGCGTAGTCAAAGGCCCGCGGCGGGCCGCCGAGTTCGTCGACGTGCTGCTTGATCCGAAACGGGTCGGCCTTGACGCGCTCCTCGCCCGCCTGCAGCAGCCGCAGGATGCCGCGGGCCGCCTCGCCGACGACCGGGTTGTCGGAGACCTGCACGAGCAGCTCGCGGCGGCCGGGCTTGCTGTCGGCGAATTCCAGCAGCGCAACCGGGTCGACGTCGCCCTTGAGCAGGGCCGAGAAGTTCGCGTTGGCGATGTCCGACCGCCCGATCGACGCGAACCACCAGCCGTCGTCGGCCTCATTCATCTGCTCGCGGCCGGTCTCCAGCAGTGCGACGACGTGCTTGCCCTTCTCGCCCAGGGCGCCGGCCTGCAGGTCCTGCTCCAGCAGCAGCACCGCGCCGCCGATGTCGCGCTGCGTGATCGTCCGCTCCGCGAACAGGGCCAGCCGCAGGGGCGAAGGGTTGTCGGCCAGCAGCTCGCCAAAGGCGAACTCGATCACCTGTTTGTCGCGCGCCAGCAGGGCCTGCATGGCGGTTTTCCACTTCTCCCAGGTGGCGGCCGCCTGGCCGGAGACGAACTCGCCCGCAGCGGTCGGGGCCTGGGCCGCGGCCGGGGAATGGAGCAGGCTGAGGGTGAAGACGACGGTGGCGGGCAGGGCAAGGCGGGGGACTGTCGACATTACCACCTCCGCGTGGCGCGCCCGTCTCCGCGGCGGGCGGCCGAGCATGGTGCAAGGCAAGCGGCGGGATTCTAGCGTCGCCCGAAGTCGCGTCAAACGAAACGGGCGGCGGCGCCGTTCCCACTATACGGAGGTCCAAACCGTACCGGCAACATCAGCGGGCGACAACGTTCAGCCAGTCGCTCACGAGGAATTCGAACCGTCCGACCAGCAGGGCGATGCGGCCCATGACGGTGTACCCGAAGCCGGCCCCGAAGGTGATCATCAGCACCCAGATGCCGACCCGGGAGACCTTCCCCGCCAGCCCCTTGTGCTCCAGCGAGAAGAAGAAGTACAGCAGAGCGCAGAACGAGCCGGCCAGCAGAAGAACGTTGTTCATCGACTGATAGAACGTCCGGCCGAAATCGAGCGCGCCGCTGGTTGCGTCATACACCGGCACGTACAGCGGTGCGATCGAGGCCTTGATCTGGGCCACGAAGTCTGCCCCCAGGAAGCCCACCAGTCGGAACCCGACCGTCGAACCGATGATGAACGCCAGCGGCCAGCGGGCGATCCAGGCCCCCTTGGGCGCCAAGCGCCACAGCAGCATGGCCCCCAGAATCATCGGCAGCCAATACGGCAGGTTCATGAGCTGCCACCAGGCCGCCGTCAGCCCGTCGCCGTTGGCGCTCTCGTAGTCGATCCCCCACCCAAACCACGAAGTGCGCGCCAGATCCTCGACAATCTTGTCCAGGTCGAGTCCCGGAACCGCGCCGAACTTGATCAGCCGGGGGAAGAGCTTGCCGGCCAGATTGGGCACCAGCACGGCCCAGAAACCGACCGTCATCCAGTACGCGGCTGAAATGCCGACAAACGCGGCCTCGGCGATCTTGTAGATCGGGTTGTCGCGGTAGAGGAACGAGAAGATCGCGAGCGTGAAGAAGCCCGCCGCCCAAATGCCCACCGTGCGCGGCCAACTGAATGTCGCGTCTTTCAGTTCCCTGGCGGCGTGCATGGGGACCGACATGGGGATGCCGTCCGACTTGATGGCGAGGTAGCCCAGGCCGGTCGTGACGCCGCTGGACCGGTAGCGGTAGGCCAGCCAGCCGGCCCCGGCCGCGAGCAACAGCAGGATGACGATCGTGTCGCGCTTCATGTCAGGCGGCTCTCAAGGCGCGGCGGTGCAGCGCCAGAATGACGTTGCCCAGCACGATCAGGCCCAGGACGACGCAGTGAGCGATCAATTGCGGGCCCATGCGCTCGATCCCCTTGGTGAACTCCGGGCGGCGCTTGCCGGCGGCATCGCGGGCGTATTCAGGGTACTGGTCGGAGAGCGCCTTCTCGTACTCGGCGGCGCCCTTGATCGCGCCCAGCAGCCCGAACATCTGGTTGGGGATATAGGGGTAAAGCAGCGGGGCCTGCACTCCCGTGCAGCCGCCGGCAATCGGGATATTGTACGGGGTCGAGGCGTACTGAATCCATTCCTTGGTGCCGGGGTAGCCGGCGCTGACGTTGAGGATCAGGTCCATGCCGCGGATGTTGACCAGGTCGCGGGTGAGGGGGATGTCGTTGATCGCAGTCCCGAAGTGGTCGGTGGTGTACAGCTCCTTGAGGTTGGAGACGACCACCTTGATCACCCCCTCGTTGCCGGACTTGTAGCCGAGGTTAACGTAGTCCTCGCCGTAGCGCATCTGCGGGTAGTCCCGCTTGAGGACCGAATCGACCGTGGCCTGGATCATTTGCGGCCCGACCGGCCACAGCGCCAGGAAATACAGCTTGTGCTTCTTCTTGGCGCAGTGCCACGTCCACGCGCTGGCCATCGGCTGCAGCTCCGGCTCGCTGCCCGGGTCGTAGTCGAAGGCCAGCAGAATCCTGGAGCCCTCCGGCAGCGACTCGATGCGGTCGAAGACTGTCCGGACCAGCGGCGTCGGAATCTCCGGGAATTCCATCCGCCAGATGATGGGGATCATGACCGCCAGCGCCATCAGCAGGAAGACCCAGCGGCGGTCGAGGTGGACCAGGAACTTGAGCGCCGGATTCACAGGTCTACCCTTTCTCCGATCCCAGGTAGGAGCGATCGATGCCCAGCAGCACGCGCAGCGAGGTCGCGGCGATCCCCAGCGCGATCCCGATCATGATGGCGCGGTTGCCGGCGGTGTTGAACACCGACATCAGCCAGCCGGTCAGGTTGGGGATGTACCAGAACGAGAGAAACTGCTCCCACGTATTCTGCGGCGCCTGGCTGGGATCGACCAGTCCCTGCGATATCCACGCGCCCACGAAGGTCCGCCCGAGCAGGATCACGAAGGCAGTGCCCAGCAGCAGCACGGATTCGATATTGCGCGCCCGGAAGGCTCGGAACGCTGCCGACGCCACGTAGAACGCCAGCATGGCGAACGTGGTCTGCACGGCGGGCCGGAAGCCGTACTCGTACATGAACCAGAAGGCCGAGCCGTTCTGGTTGTAGTCGCCGGTGATGGGCGCGTAGCGCTGCAGCGTGCCCTGGAGCAGCGCGCCGACGGCCAGCGTGTCGCCTTCGCGGACGGACTTGAGGAACTCGCCCGCCATCTTCTTGGGCGGATCGTACTTGACAACAAGGTCGCCGCGGCCGTCGCGATCCACTTCGATCTGCCCGATCTCGCGCTGGCCCAGCCGCACGGCGTGCGTGGATCCCGGCTCGGCTCGGCGGACGGTGAGCGTGAGCGTGTGCCGCTCGTCGGCGATGTCGAGGTTGACCAGGCCGACGGCCTGGCCCGCGCCGGTCAGATGCGTCCAGTATCCGGGCCGGCCGGTCACGCCGACCTTGCACAGGCCGAAACCCAGCGTTGTGAGGAACGCGACGATGGCGATCAGGCTGTAGCCCCAGCCGGCCTGCTGCTTGTAGACCTTCTCCCCGTGCATCCGCAACAGGTTGCCCCCGCCCAGAAGGAACGCGATCGCCGCCAGGATGTCGAAGTGGATCAGCGACAGGTCGGACAGGCCCGCGGCGGCCGGGGAGAAGTAAGCGTAGATCAGGACCACGCCGGCCAGAAAGGTGATGATCAGCGGAACGGTTCGTTTCACACCCGTGCTCCCGACCGTATCAGCCGCCGCCGGTGTTCAGGACGCGCTGCACCATGTAGTCGAGCGCGTCGCCGACGACCGTGTGGCGCCACTCGGCCGTCTCCACCAGCGTGGCCAGCACGGTGCCGACGAACACGAACAGCATCACCAGCAACTTGCCGACATCCTGCCCCTTGAGGCTGCCGAGCTGCTGCGGCTCGCCGGAGAGATAGGCCGAGGCCGCGAAGAACTCCTCCCCGATCAGCGTGTAGTCGCAGGCGGCGACGAAGAACGGCAACTGGGCCGGCTGGGCCGTGCCGGCGATCTGGATGCTGCCGGTCAGGTTGGCCGTCTCGGCCAGGATCAGCGACTCGGCGAAGAACGAGCCCATGTAGAAGCAGGTGGCCGGCTTCTCGCGCACCATCGTGCCCGTCACCGCGGCCACATAGCCGAACTGCTCGTCCGTCACGTAGTAGATCTTCTTCTCGTCGTAGGCATCGGGCCGACCGGCGTTCAGGTAGCTCGTCGCCACCGTTTCGCGGGCCGCAGTCATGACCAGCGACCGGCTGGTCGGAACCTCGATCTGCGCGTCGTGCTCCGCAGCCACCCGCGCCACGCGCCCCAGCACGATCAACCCGGCGACCGTCTGAATGTCGTTCATGTCCTGGATGCCCGGCACGAACAGGATCGGCCGGCCCATCTCCGTCGCCCGGCCCACCGCCTCGTCCACGGCATCGAGCCCCGCAATCTTGCGGATCGTCAGCCGCACGCCGCGCTGGGCGGCCTGGATGTACACGATCACCGCGCCGCACAGCACCAGCACGAAGATCAGGAACCCAAGCTGGTCGAAGTTGAACCACTGCGCGGTCGCGGTGACTTCGCCCGTTTCGCCGAGCAGCGTCCGCTGGCCCTGCGCGTCCACGGCGCTCACGCGGTAGCGGTAGCGGTGGCTGGGGTAGATGCGGCTGTCGTCGGTCAACTCGAAGGCGGAACCGGGGATCGGCGCGGCCGTCCTGATCTGCTCCCAATTCGTCTGCCGCCCCGGTCGCACGTCCAGACGCTCGACCAGGTACTGTTGGGCGCCCGCGTGCGGTCGCCACAGCACGATCAGTTTCGTGCCGTCGTCGTTCGGGGCGTCGAACGCACCGACTGCGGGAAGCGCGGCGAACAGCGCGTCCTTGATCGGGTCGACCGCGGCCGTCAGCTCGTCCTGAGCCGTCTTGCGCCGGTCGGGGTTCTGCTCGTAGTCGCGCGCGCGGAGCTTCTGGTGCACGCGCTCCCATTCGGCCGCGGGCAGGCTCACCCCGTGGTGTTCCAGCAGCGCACGGGCCTGCGCGAGGTGCAGCCGCAGGCGCTCCCCGCTGATCAGACCGCTCAGAACTTCCCAGGCTTCCTGAAGATCGCGCGCCTCGCGGATTCGGCCGGCTCCCCCCGCACCGCTCATCGGCGGCGGCTGGGCCGCGAGCGACACCGGCAGGAGCAGGCCAAGCCCTGCGATCAGCCCCTCGACTAGCCGGCCACGCCGTCTCATTTCGTTTCCCTGGCCCCGGACGTCGCCGCCCGTTCCGACCAGGCCCCATCAGAAGGGCGCCCCGCCGGGCGCTTCGCTCGGTTCGCAACCTCCAACTCGCCGACCAGCGCCTCAATCCGCCGGCAGATGTACTCCACGCTGCCGCGCCGCTCCAGAAACCGCGTCAGCGCCCGATAGCGCTCGCGGTTGAAGAGAAGCTCCGCCATCGGACCCGCGAACACCAGGAGCTGGCTGGCCAGGAAGTTCAACGGATGGCTGCACTCCAGCAGAATCAGGGCCGGCGTCGCCAGCCCACGCCGCACGATTTGCCGCACCAGCCGCTCGATCGCCTCGCGCTCGACCTCGTCCGGCTCCGGGACCCCCGGCGGGTCCACGGCGAACGCGTGCTTGAGCCAGCCGATCAAGATCATTCTCCGCAATCGCCTGCACACGCCCCGGTCGGCCGGGCCGCTGGAGCTGATCGCTTGCGCCTGGCCCGCCCAACAGAGCCGAGGGCGGTATGCCACTTCCGGGCCGCGCCGTGCGGCGGGGATGGTACCCACCGGCCCGCAGCCTGTCACCCCCGCGCGACGAACACGTCCGCCGCCAGCCGCCGCCGCAGCTCCGCCTCGATCGCCTCACGCCGCGTACCGAAGAGCACGTGGATCCCGCGGCGGTGCTCCAGCCAGTTCCGCCGCGGGAACGTCGAAAGCCACGCAGCGTGCGCGCCGACGTCCACCCGCCGCACTTCGCTCCAGCGCAAGGACCGCCGACCCATCAGCGTCGCCGCCTGGATTCCTTCGGCGGTGCACTCATAGCGCGTCGCGAAGAAGAAACGCTGCAACGACAGGCACAACACAACCGCGGTAAGGATCGCCCAGAGCGCCGCTTCGGAGGAGAGGTACACGGCGGTCGCCAGGGCCACGATCACCAGCACGGCCGCCGCCGCCGCCAGCGGCCGTTCCCGCGCCGGATGAACCGTGAACGCGACGCTCTGCTCGTCGCGCGTGGCATCTGTCGTCGCCGGCGGCCGGGACGACCCCGCGGGCGTGGCGTGCTCCCCTGCTTCCACGACTGCATCCGCCTTCGACATCGCTGCCCGCCGCGCGTTGACCCGCCAATTCCGCCTCGGCTAGCCTATCGTCGTGGACGCTGCCGATTCAACGCAGCCGGCCGCGGCGACGCTCTCGCAACGCTGGCAATCGCGCATCCGTTTCGTCCTCGGGGTCGCAATCGTCTGGGCCGGCCTGCACTTCGTCGCGGACCGGCTGCTGCTCGGCCGCGGCCTGCACCGCCCGGTGGTCCTGCTCGTCTCCGACGCCGGCCTGGCACGCGGCCTCGCCGCTGGCGTCGCACTTGCGGTCGCAGGCGTCGTCGGGGGCTTCGCGGCCGGAGGCGCCAGCCCGATGCGCGTCCTCAGTGCCGTAGGCTGGGCGCTGGCGATCTGGGCCGCCGGCGGCGGAACGATAGATGACTGGCTCATCCGCGCCAACGTCATGCCCGGCAAACCGACGGCGGCCGCCTACTGGCCGCTACTGGCCGATTACGCCTTCTTCGCCGCTGTGTTGCCATTGATCGCCGTTCTGGCCGCGGTGCTCCAGGGGCGTGACGCCACCCGCGGGGCGCTGCACCGCCTGCTGCCGCTGACCGCGACACCGAAGCAGAAGCTGGACGGCCTCCTCGCGCTGCTGGCGACGTCGGCGCTGGCGGCTGGCCTGATCATCATCCTGAGCGGGCCGAAGCTGAGCGCGACCCACCGCGGCCAGGCCTACTTCGCCGTCCTGGTCTCCTTCTACGCCGCCACGCTGCTGGCCCGCCGACTGACCAGTGCCTCCCATAGCGCCTGGTACTGGCCTGCGCCGCTGATCGTCGGCTTCGTCGGCGTCGGCCTGGCCGCCTTCCAACCCAGCCTCGGCGGCGCGTACGCGTACACTGACGTCATCCCCGCCTCCGCCCTCGTGCGACCGCTGCCACTGGAGATGGTCGGTGTCGGGCTGCTCGGCGTCGCCTGGGGCTTGCGCTCCAAGTTGCTCGGGCCGCCGGCCCCGCCCCCGGACGATGGCCCGCGGGATTGATGCGCCACGCGGCAGCCGCGCCCGGTTATCTCCGATCTGGATGCTCACGGCCTCCCCAAGCGACACGACGAGAATGTGCGGCGTCGAGACGCCCGAGGCGGTAGAATAGTGCACACCGTTCCTGATGCGGGATCCGTCATGGAGTGGGCGCAGCTCATCACCCGCCGCGACGAGAGCTTCGAACAGCTTCGCGCCCGCATACTTGCGGAGACTTCCGCGTACCTGACCGAATGCCTGCGGCATCCCGAGCTGGCGGTCCGCATCCCGATCGTCCCGGCCGGCACCGGCCGCTTTCCGGCTTCGCTCATCCATTCGTTCTGGGACGCGATCCTCTTCGAATAGGACTCTACGCACAGGGACCCAGCCGCGCGCAGAGCCGCTGCACGACCGGCGGTCGTCGGCCTTCCAAACGCGCGTTCGATTTGTCACGTTCGAACTGACCAATCCCGGCGCTAGAATGTCGCCCGATGTCCGACGGGTCATGACCGCGCCCAACGTCTACCTCGCAGGGACGAGATCGTGCGCATCCTCGTGCTTCAGTTCCTGCCCGTGGTTCGCGGCCGGCCGCTGCCGCGCTTCGATCCGGCCCTGGGCACCCTGCTGGCGCTGCTGCGCGAGCGGCAACACGAGCTCACGCTGCTCGGACTGGCCCGACCGGACGTCTCCGCCGTCAAGTCCGCCTTAGCCAAGTCCCTCCCGCAGCTCATCTACGCCGACATCTCCGCCGTCTGCACCGACGCCGCCCGCCGCACATTTCAGTACATTCAGGAGCACGAGTTTCTCCCCGTAGTCGCCGGCGGCGAGTTCGCCACCGCCGAGCCCGCCGCCGTGCTCAGCATGCCCGGCGTCGAGGCCGCTGCCCTCGGCGAGCCGGACGCCTCGCTGGTGACCTACCTGGAGCGGATCAAGGACCCCGCCGTCGGCCAGGTCGTACAGGGCGTGTGGCTGCGCAACGAACGCGGCCTGGCCCGCCCGCAACTGCCGCCGCTGGTCGAGGACCTCGACTCGCTGCCGTTCCCCGAGCGCGAGCTGTTCCAGTACGCCGACTACGTCCGCCGCACCGGCGAGCTGGAGATCGCCGTCGGCCGTGGCTGCCCGCAGCGCTGCGGATACTGCGCCAACCCGGTTGTGACCGGCCTGCACGCCGGCCGTGGAACGTGGGTTCGCCGCCGTTCGCCGCAGAATGTGCTGGACGAGATTGCCGAGTTGCGGCGGCGCTACGCGGGGGCGCGGCTGGTGCGGTTCCTGGACCACGCCTTCGCGCTCGATTTGCACTGGCTGGTGGAGTTCCTGGCCGCCTACCGCGCCGCCTGCGACCTGCCCTTCCGCTGCCACCTGCGGGCGAATGCGATCGGGCAGCTCGACCTGCCCGCGCTGGCCGCCGCCGGCTGCACGCTGGCCGACATCGAAGTCATCAGCGGGAGCGACTTCATCCGCAACGAAATCTTCGCCATGGACCTGACGCACGAGCAGATCGTCGCCGCTTTCGAGCGGCTCAAGTCGGCCGGCGTCCGCCGCCGCGCGATCGTCTACCTGGGCTGCCCGTACGAGAGCGAGGTGTCGCTGGCGGATACGCACAGGCTGCTGCAGGCGATCACGCCCGACGTGGTCGACGCGCGCCCGTACTACCCGTGGCCCGGCACGCCGGCGGTGCAGACCTGCCGCGAGAACGGCTGGCTGCACTCGCGCGGCGAGGAGCAGTATCACCAGGACCGTTGCGGGATCGACATGCCCGCCTGCCGGCCGGACGTCGTGGCGACGTTTCTCAGGAGGGTGCGGGCCGAGTTTCCGACCGCGCTCGGCCAGCCCTGGTGGCGCCGCTGGTCGAGCGTCTCGCGCTCGACGCTCGGCGCGCTGCGACCGCGCAAGGCGGCGACCTAGCCGCCCGCCATTCAGTCGCCCAGCGGAGCGCGGTGCACCGGCGTGTACTGGGCGCCGTGCGGGCTGAGGCGACTCTCGAACAGCGTCATGTGCGTCACGGGCATTTCGATCGGCTCCGGCGGCTTGAGCCGCTCGAGTGCGCCGCGCAGCAGCCGGGCGCCGCGCGGCGAACGGCTGCGGGCCAGCGTGACGTGCGGCGTGAAGGCGCGCTGCTCGCGCTCGAAACCCAGCGACTCGAACAACGGATCGGCGATGCTCACCCAGCGCGCGCAGCCGCCGGCCGGATCGTCCATCCCGCACCACAGCACGCGCGGGCTGCGCGGCGAGGGGAACGCGCCGAGCGCATTCAGCCGAAGCACGAACGGAGCCACCTGTTGCGCTGCGTCGGCCACGGTCTGCTGGACGCGCGGCAGCCGATCGTCCTCCACCTCGCCCAGGAACTTCAGCGTGACGTGCAGTTGGTCGGGTGTACACCAGCGCACGTCCGGCCCGCGCGGCGCCGCGGCCAGCAGCGCCTGCAGCGGCCGCAGCACATGGTCCGGCAGCTCGACGGCGACAAAGCAGCGCACGAGCGGAATCGTACACCGCGACGGCACGCCGCGCGTAGGAGCGGTCTCCGACCGCGACGGCACGGCGCGCGTAGGAGCGGTCTCCGACCGCGACGC
>Ga0209172_10000929_pt1 | contig 71073 bp, 65 predicted proteins | sample LarsenN4metaG_FD_184113 | JGI IMG/M metagenome (GOLD analysis project Ga0209172, IMG submission 184113) | Hot spring sediment bacterial and archeal communities from British Columbia, Canada, to study Microbial Dark Matter (Phase II) - Larsen... ...
CCACAACAAAGTCCCATAACTACGTTCGGGCACGAGGCGCGAGGCTAGCGGCTAGAGGCGCAAGACCTCCCCATACCTTTCGAACCCGTCACGCGCTTGCGCGCCGGAGCGCTTCAGCGCGCAGGCGCGTCACCCGTCACTGTCTTCGTGGCCCGGCTCCGGCCTTACGTTGAACCGATTCATCGCCCGCTCAGGTCCTTCGACGACCAGGCACGCAAGGGCCTCCACGGTGTGGTCCAGGATCTCTTCGAGGAGGACAGATTCGTCCGGAGTGAAGGAGGTGAGGACGTACTCGGCGGGATCGACGTCCGGCGCGGGTCGTCCGATCCCGATTTTCACGCGGGGGAACTGATCGGTTCCTAACGTCTCGATGACTGAGCGGACGCCGTTATGTCCGCCGTGCCCGCCGTCAGGCCTGATGCGCAGCCGGCCCAGGTCAAGGTCCAGATCATCATGCACCAGCACCAGTTGGTCCGCGGGCAGCACCAGCGCGTCCAGGAGCGCCTTCACCGCCTCGCCGCTCTGGTTCATCCAGACTAGCGGCAGGGCCAGCGCCACGTTCACCGGGCCGATGCATCCCTGACCGCACCGCGCCTCGCCGGCCGCCCGCAGGGATATGCTCCATCGCTGCGCCGCCCGTTCCACCGCGGCAGCCCCGATGTTGTGGCGCGTGCGCACATATCGCTCGCCGGGGTTGCCAAGTCCGACGATCAGGCGCAAGGCTATTTCTTCTTCTCCTCCTTGGCTTCTTTCTTTTCAGCCTTGGCGGGTTCCTTCGTCGTCTCCTTGCCGGGTTCCTTCTTCTCGCCCTTCTCGCCCTTGCCGGCTTCTGCCGGAGCAGCGGCCGGCGCGGCCGCTTCCTCGCCTTCCTTGAGCTCCTCCTTGCCCTTGCCGATTACCTCAGGCTCTTTGGTCTCGCCGGCGGCTGCGCTGGTCAGCAACGCCTCGAGCTTGGCCTCCGACATGGGTGCGGCCACGCTGAGGACCATCTGATCCCCCTCATCGAGGTATCGGATTCCTTCCCGTCGTGCTAGCTCCCGCACGTGGATCCCCTGACCGATCTTGAGCGCCGAGGCGTCCACCTCGATCTGATCGGGCAACGCTGACGGTAGGCATTCGATGTACAGCTCGCGCAGATTGTGGTGAAGGACGCCGCCCTCCTTGACGCCGGCCGGCAGGCCGCCGATCATCCTGATCGGCACCTTGACCCGGATCGGCTTGTCCATCGAGATTTCGAACAGGTCTACGTGCAGCACCTCGCCGGTCACCGGGTCCTGCTGAAAATCCCGCAGCAGGGCCGTCCGTTCCTTCTTGGAGCTGCCGCCCTCGATCCGCAGGGTGATGAGTGACGAGCTGGCGGCGTGCGAGCTGAGAATCGTCGCCAAGGTCTTGGGATCCAGCGTCAGTAGCGTGCACTCGCCCTGTCCGTACAACACGGCCGGGACCCGGCCCTTTCGTCTCAATTGCCGCGCGGCGCCCTTGCCCGCCTGGCTTCTGACTTCCGCTCCGATATCAAACTTCATGGTTCCCTCCCAAACAAGCAAATAGCGAGTAGCCCGTAGCAAAGAGCCCGGAGGTCTGGACTGTTCGCTACCAGCTATTCGCTATTCGCTCCACCCTACGCGAACAGTGAGCTGACCGATTCTTCTTCGTGAATCCTTGTGATCGCCTCACCGAGCAAGGGGGCCACCGAGAGTACTTTCAGCTTCGGGCACTGCTGTTCCTTGCCGTTCAACGGAATGGTATTGGTCACCACCACCTCCGTCAGGCACGACTGCTGGAGCCGCTCCAGCGCCGGGCCGGAGAGGACCGCATGCGTGCACCCCGCCCAGACCGACTTGGCGCCCTTCTCGGCGCACGCCTGGGCGCCCTGGACGATCGTGCCGGCCGTATCGATCATGTCGTCCAGCAGGAGCGCGTTCCGACCTTCGACGTCACCGATGATGTTCATGATCTGCGCGTTATTCGGCCCTTCGCGCCGCTTATCGATGATGGCCAGTTGCGCCTGCAACCGCTTCGCGAAGGCCCGCGCCCGCTCCACGCCGCCGGCATCCGGCGAGACCACCACCAGATCGCCGGCGCCGCGCTTGTTGATGTAATCGAGCAGCACCGGAGTCGCGTACAGGTGATCGACCGGAATGTTGAAGAACCCCTGGATCTGCCCGGCGTGCAGGTCCATCGTCAGCACGCGGTCGGCGCCGGCCGTCGTGATCAGATCCGCCATCAGCTTGGCCGAGATGGGGACGCGCGGCTCATCCTTGCGGTCCTGACGCGCATAGCCGAAATAGGGGATCACGGCGGTGATCCGGAAGGCTGACGACCGTTTCAGCGCGTCTATCAGGATCAACAGCTCCATGATTGAGGTGTTGACCGGCGCACAGCACGATTGCACGACGAACACGTCCGCACCGCGCACGTTTTCGTTGATCTTCACCCGGATCTCGCCGTCGCTGAAGGAGCCCACGGTCGCCGCGCCGAGCGTGATGCCGAGGTGGTTGCAGATCTCCTTGGCCAACGCGGGGTTCGCGTTACCGCTGAACAGTTTCAGCTGCTTGAGCATGGATCCCCTACTCAAGACGGACCGAGGGCCTGCCGGTTACCCCTTTGAAACGAAATCCTTTCCGGATTGCGCCGCTTCGCCGTGACAGGGAGAGTTCTAAAATTATCGAAAAAACTGGTGGCTTGTCAATCCTTCGCCCACCCGCCCGATCCGCCCTTCGGCAAGCTCAGGGCGCCCTGAGGCTCCGGAAGGGCGGGCGGGACTTGCTCAGGCTAGACGCTGCGCGGGTCACGATCGGCTGGCACAGGTTCCGCTCGGGTCGTCGGCGGTCACCGCCTGACAGGTCAACGAACCTGTGCAGGCCTGCACCGCGAAGGCTCGGTGTCCAGTGCCCCGGTCCGCCGTTGCACGACCGCGTTCGGCGGTCGCCCGGTCCCGGAACACCCCGAACACGGTCGACCCGCTGCCCGAGACCAGGGCCCGCTCTGCCCCGGACTTGAGCAACTGGTCCTCGATCGCCCGGAGCTCGGGATGCGACGCCGCCAGGGCCGCCTCGAAATCGTTTTCCATGAGCGGCAGGACCTCCTCCCAGCTCACCGACTGCGCCTCCGACAGCCGCCGCAACCCGTCCGACAGCGGCTGCACGGTGGCGCGCGTGCGGGCCAGCCGTTGATAGGCCCAGCGCGTCTCGATCGGGAACCCGGGATGCACGAGCACGATCCACCGTGTGCCGGTGACCGGGACAGGGGTGACGGCTTCGCCGCGCCCACTCACGCGCGCGCTCGGCGCGAAGAAGAAGAATGGCACGTCGCTGCCCAGCGCCTGCCCGACCTGCACCATGGTGTCCGGAGACCAGCGCAAGCCCAGCAAGCGATCCAGCCCCAGGATGGTGGCGGCAGCGTCGCTGCTCCCGCCTCCCAAGCCGGCGCCCGTCGGAATCCGCTTGGTCAGGCGGATCTCGATGCCGGCGCGGCTCGCCGCGCGCTCGAGCACGGCCTCGGCGGCCTGCACGACGAGATTCCGGCGATCGGTCGGCAGGGTGGGATCATCGCAGGAGAGTCGAATGCCCGGCGTCTCCGGGCTCAGCCGCAAGCGAAGCTCGTCCTCCAGCCCGACCGTGTGCATCAGGGACCAGAGGTTGTGAAAGCCATCCGGCCGGCGGTCGAGCACCCTCAGGATGAGATTCACTTTCGCCGGAGCGCCGATCCGCACGGCCCGCGTCGAACAGGCTGCGCCGCCGGACTCAGTCGTCATCGCGGGCGCCCTTGATCTCGTACTTTTCGAGGCGGTACCGGAAAGAGCGCGTGTTGAGACACAGCAGACGTGCGGCCTTCTTCTTGACCCACTTGGCCCGCTCTAACGCCTTGAGCAGGAGATCTTTCTCGATCGTGCTGATCAGTCGTTCGAGGTCGAGCCCGTCAGGTGGGATATCGGTGGGGTACCCCGTCGTCGTGGTCGTGACCGGCCGGTGCAGCCAGCTCTCCAGTTCTTCGGCGGTAATCTCTCGGCCAGTGGAGAATGCGACCAGCCGTTCGATGAGATTCTCGAGCTCCCGAACGTTTCCCTTCCACTCATGATTGAGCAGGAGTCGCATCGCCTCCGGGGTGACGCCGAGGACCGGTTTGCCGCTCGCCTGAGCGAATCGCTCGAGAAAGTGGTTGACCAGGAGCGGAATGTCCCCGCTGCGCATGCGCAGCGGGGGCAGATGGATCGGGATCACGTCCAGCCGGTAGTAGAGATCCTCTCGGAAGGTCCCGTCCGCCACCGCTTTCTCCAGGTCCTTATTCGTGGCGGTGATGATCCGCACATCCACTTTTACGTCACGCGTGCCGCCGACACGTCGGAATTCCCGCTCCTGGATCACGCGCAGCAGCTTGACCTGAATGGCGGGCGTCAGATCGCCGATCTCGTCGAGGAAGACCGTGCCGCCGTTTGCCGTTTCGAACAGGCCTTCCTTGTTGGAGATCGCCCCCGTAAACGAGCCTTTCATATGGCCGAAGAGCTCGCTCTCCAGGAGCGGCTCGGGCAGCGCGCTGCAGTTGACGGCGACGAACGGCATCCGCGCACGGGCGCTGTTGTAATGGATGGCGCGTGCGACCAGCTCCTTGCCGGTCCCGCTCTCGCCGCAGATCAGCACGTTGCTCTTGGAGTCGGCGACCTTGCGAACGACCTCGAAGACTTTCTGCATCGCCTCGCTTTGCCCGATGATTTGGGTGAACGAGGCCTGCGTGGCGATCTCGCGCTTGAGCAGCGCGTTCTCGGTTGTAAGGCGGCGCCGTTCCAGCGCATTACGGATAATGAGCTGGACCTCGTCCACCTGGAAGGGCTTGGTGACGTAGTCGTAAGCGCCCCGCTTCATGGCCTCGACAGCCGTCTCGGTGGAGGCAAACGCCGTAATCACCAGCACCACGGTATCCGGCGAGGCGTCCTTGACGGCCTTCAACACCTCGAGGCCCCCGACCTTGGGCATCTTCAGGTCGGTAATGACCAGGTCGAAGATCTCGCTGCCCAGCATGCCGATGGCTTCCTCGCCGTCCGTGGCCGTCGAGACGGCGTAGCCTGCGCGCTTGAGCATAATGCTCAGGACATCGCGCATGCTGCGTTCGTCGTCAACAATCAGGATTTTTTCCACGGCTCCCTGCCCCGCTGTTTGGCTTGCAGCCCCGCTTCCGGGGTCCGCGGTAAGCAGACAACGAACCGCGCGCCCTTGCCGGTCTCACTCTCGACGCGCACCCATCCGCCGTGCAGATCCACGATGCGGTGCACCGTCGGCAATCCTAATCCCGACCCGTCGTGTTTCGTCGTCACGAACGGCAGAAAGATCTTGTCCCGGACGTCCTTGCGGACGCCTTCGCCGGTGTCCTCGAACGCGATCTCGATCACCTCGCCGGACTTCCCGGATGCCATCACCTTTCGCACACCGGTCGCAATGGTCAATCGCCCGCCGGACGCCATCGCCTGGAAGGCGTTGGTCGCGAGGTTCCAGAACACTTGTTTCATCTGATCCGGATCCACTTGCGCCGTCAGGGCCCCCTTCGCCAGATGCGTCACGATCTCGAGGTTCTGGCGGGACCGGACCGAGTGCCGGATCAGATCCAGCGCCTCTTTCAGGATCGTATTCAAGTCGCATTCCTTCAGGTTCAGGGCCGGAGGCCGGGCGTACTGCAGGAACGAGTGGATGATGCCGTCCAGGCGGTCCGTCTCACGGATCGCGATATCCATGAGGCGCGAGCTCGTTTCGTCCTTCGGGAGGTCCCGGCGGAGCATCTGCATGGCCCCGCCGAGCGCAGCCAGCGGATTGCGGATCTCATGGGCCATGCCGGCGGAGATCTCGCCCAGCGTGGCCAGCCACTCGCGGCGCCGCATCTCTTCCTCCAGGTCCCGGATCTGCGTCAAGTCCCGGAAGACCCCGACGAGGCCAGTCTGCGCACCCTCTTCCGTCAGTGGCGTGAGCGTCATGCCGAGCACGAGGCGCGAGCCGTCTACCCGCCTGCCCTCCGCTTCGAACCGGTAGGGCTCAGTCAGCGTGGCCGGCTCGGTTCCGAAGCGATCGCCCTGCTCCCAGGCGAACACCTCCCACCACAGTCGGCTCAGCACCCCCTCGGGCGGATGGCCGGTGATCTCCTGCGCCGCGCGGTTGAAGGAGGTGATCCGCCCGGTGGCATCGGTCGTGAACACGCCGCTACTGATGCTCTGGACGACATTTTGGTGGAAGGCCTGCAGCCGGCTCAAGCCCCGGTCCTTTTCAATGAGGCTCTCATCCGCACGCCGGAGCTGCTCGGCGAGCGTTCCGCTCAGGAGGCCCACGACGATGAGGGCCAGGCTTTGGAGCGAGAACGTATGGAACGTTTCCCAGACGGACAGGCGGCTCCGCGGCAACCAGCCGGTGGACTCCCCGAGCCCGTAGAGCTGCATGTTCGTCAGCAGCCCGAAAAGGATCACCGACACCGCGGCGGTGAGGACGCCGCCCCGCCGGCTCAGGATGAAACTCGCCAGCGTCACGGTGATCACGTACAGCACGGAGAACTGGCTGTCGATGCCGCCGGTCCGGCCAACCAACAACGTCTCGATCAGCAGATCCACGCCGAACTGGAGCAGCGCGAAGCGGCTCAGCGCGGTGAGCGTGGTCAGGCGACGGAAGGTCAGGACGTACGCGATGGTGACCGCATACGTGAAGATGATGAGTGCGGAGTAGAAGTCGACGAGTTCGTCACGGTTGGACTGGAAGAAAATGGAGACCCCGAGCAGCAGCGAAACGACCACCACCCGCAGGCCCATCATCCAGTGGAGCCTGACTTTGAGCTCGTCCATGGACCCGGGCAGGCTCACTGGGAACTCTCGGCCACCGCGGCCCCCTCTCGGCACGGCGTCAGCCGCCGACAACGGAGGCCATCTTGAAGATGGGGAGGTACATGGCGATGACAATGAAGCCGATCACGGTCCCGAGGAACACCATCATGATCGGTTCCAGGAGCGACGTCAGGGCGCTCACCGCTTGGTCCACCTCGTCATCATAGAAGTCCGCGATCTTGCCCAGCATCGCATCCAGGGCACCGGTGGACTCGCCGACGGAAATCATGTGCGTGACCATCTTGGGGAACACGTCGCTCTTGGAGAGGGGTTCGGCGACGGTCTTCCCTTCGCTGATGCTCTGGCGGGCCGTCAGGATCGACTGCTCCACGATCTTGTTGCCGGCGGTTTTTGCGGTGATCATCAGGCCGTCCATGATCGGCACACCGCTGCTGATGAGGGTGCCCAGCGTGCGGGTGAACTTGGCCACCGCGGCCTTCCGGATCAGTTCGCCGAAGACTGGAATCTTCAGCATCGTCTTATCGAGCACGATGCGGCCGTTCGGGGTGCCGTAATACCATTTGACCCCATAGATCAGGGCACCGAGGCCCGCGAAGATGAACAGAAAGTTCTCCTGCATGAAATTGCTGGTGTCGATCACGAGCTGGGTCGGTCCGGGGAGCCCCGCTTTCCCGCCGGACATTTCGCTGAACATCTTGGCGAAGATCGGAATGACCCAGATCATCAGAACCGTGATCACGATGATCGCCACGGCCATGATCGCGATCGGATAGAACATGGCCGCCTTGATCTGGGCTTTCAGCTTCATGGCCTTCTCGATGTGTTTGGCGAGCCGGCCCATGATCGTGTCGAGCAACCCGCCGACCTCTCCGGCATGCACCATGTTCACGTACAGCTCGTCGAACACTTTCGGATGCTTTTTGAGCGCGTCGGCAAACGTGGCGCCGCCCTCCACCTCCATCTTCACTTCCCCGACGGTTTTGCCCAGCACCCTGTTCTCCGATTGCGTCGAGAGGATTTCCAGGCACTGGATGAGCGGGAGCCCGGCATTGATCATCGTGGAGAACTGCCGGGTGAAAACCACGATGTCCTTATCAGTCACCCCGGCGCCGAAGTGCAACCCCGCGAGCCCACCTTTGGTCTTTTCCTGCAGGCTCGTGACAACGATGTTCTGCTTGCGCAGTTGCGCGACCGCCTCGTCGCGGTTGGCGGCGGCCAACTCGCCCCTTTGAACGGCGCCCTGTCGAGTGCGTCCGATGTATGCGAAGGTAGCCATGCCTGCGAGGGTCCCCTATGTGGCGGTACGGCAGCGGCGCGCCCGCACCCTTATCTCCCGGTCAGGCGCTCCCTGAACACCGTTGTTGGAGCGGTCCGGCCGATGCGACAGGCGCTGCCAGACGTGGCGCCCTGCTCCAGTATCGTAAGAGTTCCCATGGGTTGAGAGCGTCGTGAGGAATGAGGGAAAACTATGGGCGAGTCTAATGGAGGTGCCGTTTTTTGTCAAACCAAGAGCGATTTGGCGGAATGCGCGGACCCGGCTGTACCCCGAGCCGAAACACGGCGCCGGCCACGTTCACGCCGGGCCTGTGCCCTGACGCATGTACCCGCGGTAGAGGTAGTGCAACCCGGACATGAGCGTGAGAGTCACCATGACATACAGGATCGGCTCCACGAGTCGAAGGTCCATCCGGCGCGAGGCCAGGACAACCACCAGTATCACGTAGGTCAACTGAAAGAGGGTGGTCCCTTTGCCGAGCATGGTCGGCGAAACATCAACCTGCGCGTCCGTCAGCCGCGCCAGCACCGTGCCGGTCATCAGAATGATATCCCGGCTGACGACGAGGATCACGGTCCACAACGGCACCAGGTGCAGGAACGCGAGCGTCACGAACCCGGAGGCGAGGAGGAGCTTGTCCGCCAGAGGATCAAGATAGGCGCCCAGTTGCGTGCGCTGGTTGGCGTAACGGGCGATCGTCCCGTCCAGGGCGTCGGTCAAGCCGGCCAGGACGAGGGAAGCCAGCGCATAGTCGAAGTGGCCATAGAGCAGGAACCCCACGAAGATCGGAACCAGGAGAATCCGCAGAATGGTCAAGCTGTTGGGAAGGTTCATCACGGTCCCGCCTCCGGCGGCGAGGTCTGGATATTAAGAAGCGCTGCCGCGGGTTGTCAACGCGTGTAGGAGCAGTTGCAGTCCGTACCCTGGCTCACTATAATTCCGACCCTTGTCCGAGACACCGTGAACGCCTAAGGGGAGACGTCCGTGAGCACGTTGCCACTCTCGTTCAAGAAGCAAGGTGTGGTCGAACGTCATCAGATCGAAGGCACTGATCCGAGCGATCGCTACTTCAACCGATCCATCCAGGTCAGCCGTGGGGCCAACGGTTATGTCGGCAAGGTGACGTATGAAGCGTTGACGATCGAAGGCCAGACCCAACCGACCACCGGTGCCGCAGTGAAGAGCGTGGTCACCAAATTGCGCGAACTGGGCTTCTGCCGGATGCGGACCCGGACCAACTTCAAGGGCAAGCGGTACCTGGCCGAGAAAGAAACCTGGGTGGACTATCCGGACTAGCGCGGAATTTGTTGATTTGCCGATTGATCGATCTCTTGACTGCGCATGCAGCTTTCAGTTCCCGACTCAGCGACTCCGGATAGCTGCCCTGCTTCCCCCTGCGTTCCTCGTCCCATCAGCCCCCTGGCAACTCAACAAATCGTCGAATCACTCAATCGACAAATTCTTCATAGACAAGGTCGTGGATGAGCGGACGGAACTGCCGGATTGCGTCGTTGCGCCTCGTCGGATGCACGCGGTTGGAGAGCAGGATCACCTCGAGCTCGCGTGTCGGATCGATCCAGAGCGATGTCCCCGTGTAGCCCAGATGGCCGAACGAGCTGGATGAAAAGCGCGTGCCCGACGAGGACGGCGCCGACGGCGTATCCCAGCCCAGCCCCCAACTCGTGCTCGGCGTGCTCTGTCGTGTGACAAACCGGCGCACGAGCGTCGGATCGAAGCACCCGGCCCATCCCAGCGCGCCCGCCAGCCAGGCGCCGGACACAGCCGCGACCGCTTCCGCCGTCCCGAACAGGCCGCTGTGGCCAGCCACACCGCCGAGCGCATACGCATTCTCGTCGTGTACCACCGCGCGCAGAATCCGGCCGCGCCAGTCGTCTCGCTCGGTCGGCGCGATACGGTCCAACTCTACCGGAAGGCCCGATGGCGTGGAGCCGGTCCGCAGGTAAAACAGCGGCGTCGCGCCAAGGGGCTCGTGCACGCGTGCGCGGCAGAAGACGTCCAGGGGCTCTCCACTCGCCCGTTCTACGATGAACCCCAGCAGCATGAAGCCCAGGTCGCTATACATGCTGCGTGACCCCATCGGATAGAGCAGCGGCTCCGTTCGTATCAGATCGAGCATCAGCCGTGCGGCGCGGTCGCCGTTGAGCGGGCTCGGCTGTGCGTGCTCCCGCCCTGCAAGTCGTTCGTGGAACGGCCGCCATGCGGGCAAGCCCGAGCTGTGGTTCAGGAGATGCCAGAGCGTGGCCTCGCCTAGCGGCCTCCCCCTCACCTCGTCCAGCAGATCGCCTAGTCTGGCGTCCAGCAGAAGTCGGCCCTGCTGGATCAGGCACAACACCGCCGACGTCGTCGCCAGCGGCTTGGTGAGGGAAGCCAGATCGTAGATCGTCTCCACCGAGGCAGGCTCGCGCTCCGGCATCAGCGCGGCCGAGCCGACAGCACGATGATAGACGACGCGGCCGCAGGCGCGTACGAACAGCACCGCGCCCGGAAAGACCCCGGACCGCACCGCCGACTCCATCGCGGCTGTGATGCGCTCAGCGGACGGCATCGGTGAAGCCCCACGGCTTAGCAGCCGTGGCCCCCTGCACAGGCGGGTGAACCATGAGGTGTAAGCCGTGAGAAGTGCGGCGTGATCGGGCGATGTGGGGTGCGCAGGACCGGGAGCACCACGATGCACAGCTGGAGAGGGCTGGAGTCATTCCGCGCGCCGGGGCGGATACGGCATCGTCGCCTCCGTGACGCGTTCGGTTGGCTCCGGCTGTGCCGCGGGCTCTTCCTCGCTCGCCTCGATTTCCAGGATCCGCTCAAACGTCCGGAGCGTGGCCCGCAGTCGCTCGAGCGCGAGCAGGCGCTGCTTGCGCAACTCGGAGATCTCACGCTGAACGGCCGCGACCTCCTCCCGACCCTCCCGGAGCAGCTCGGCGGCCTTCATCTCCGCTTCTTTCATGATCAGCTCGGCGTCACGCTTGGCCGCCTGTTTAAGGTCATCGGTCAGCGCTTGCGTGGACACCAGCGTGTGCGTCAGCGTCGCCTCTGCCTTTCGCAGATCGCCCAGTTGCATATCGGCGGCGGCTAACTTCTCGCGGAGCGCCGCATTCTCTCGATTCAGATTCTCGATGGTCTGCGCGATCTCTTCCAGGAACTGATCCACCTCTCGCCGGTCATAGCCGCGCAACCGGACCTTGAACATCATTTGCTGGATGTCGAGCGGGCTGATTCGCATGGCTCCCCTCCTCGGTGCATTAGTGCATCCGGGCCGCCAGCTCGTAGAGCGACTGCACCAACGCGTACTGCAGGAACACGATGATCAGGATTGCGATGATCGGCGAGACGTCGAGCCCAAGGCGGAACCCCAGCCAACGCCGGATCGGATACAGCACCGGCTCCGTAGCGCGCTGCAGAAACTGCACGATCGGATTCCAGGGATCCGGATTCACCCAGGAGATCAACGCGCGCGCGATGATCACCCACATATACAACCACAGTACATAGTCCATGATCGTGGCCAGTCCCTTCAGGATATTCCCGGCAACAAACATCAGCGGCCCAACGCTTCTGATCGTTTCGTCGCCGCCTCGACGGCGGCGATGAGACTCGCCCGGAAGCGGCCCTGTTCGAGCCGGTGCAGGCCTGCGATCGTCGTGCCGCCCGGCGAGGCCACGCGGTCCTTTAATCGTTCCGGATGCTCCCCCGTTTCCAGCAACATGCGCGCGGCCCCGAGGACCGTCTGTGCGGCCAGCACTTCGGCCACGCCGCGCGGCAGGCCCATCTTCACCCCACCGTCCGCCAGCGCCTCGATCGCCAGGCAGACATACGCGGGCCCGCTGCCGCTCAGCCCCGTTACGGCGTCCATGAGGCGCTCCTCCACCGTCACGGCCCGCCCGACCGCTTCGAAGAGCCGCTGGACGAAGAGCCGGTCCTCCTCCGTGACCCCCGGGCCGAAGGCCACGGCCGACATACCTTCGCGGACCAGCGCCGGGGCATTCGGCATCACGCGCGCGATCCGCACACCGGCCGGGACCCGCGCAGACAGCCGCTTGATCGGCAGGCCGGCCGCAATCGAGACCAGCAGCCGACCCGAGAGCCCGGCGCCGATGTCGTCTAGGACATCGTCCACGGACTGCGGCTTCACAGCGAGCAGGACCACGTCGGCCCAGGCCACCGCGTCCGCGTTGTCGGCAGTGACGCGGATGCCGAACCGGCGCTTCACGAGATCTCGTCGTTCCGCGCTCACGTCGGTCGCGATGAGCGACGCGGGCTCCGCCACTTGCGAGGCAAGCAAACCTTCGAGCAGGGCTTCGGCCATGCGGCCGGCCCCGATAAAGGCAATGTTGCGCGCACGCAGTCTCATCGCGCTCCGAAGATTGCGGTCCCCACGCGCACGAAGGTCGCGCCCTCCTCCACGGCCACCTCGTAATCCTGCGACATTCCCATCGACAGCTCGACCATGCGCACCCGCCTCAGGTCCAACCGTGTCACCGCCTCCGCACACTCGCGCAGGCGGCGAAAATACGGGCGGGCCTCCTCGGCCGTCGCGGTGGCCGGCGGAATCGTCATCAGGCCTTGCACGGCAAGATGAGGGAACATCTCCAGCGCGAGCGCGGCCGATGGCAGCGCCTCAGGCGTAAACCCGCCTTTGCTCGCTTCGCCCCCGACGTTCACTTCCAGCAAGACAGGCAGGACCAGTCCTGCCTCTCCGGCCCGCCGATCGATTTCGGCGGCCAGTTCCAGCGACTCCACCGACTGGACCATGTCGAAGGTCTCGACGACGGCCTTCACTTTCCGTCGCTGCAGCCGGCCGATGAAATGCCAGGCGACTCCGGCGCCGGTCCCGATGGCCGCAATCTTCGGCAGAGCTTCCTGCAGCCGGCTCTCACCCAGAATGCGGACACCGGCGGCAATCGCGGACCGAATTCGCTCCGGCGGGATGGACTTCGTCGCGGCAATCAGCCGGACCGAGCCCGGCGGCCGGCCGGCCCGCTGTTCGGCCCCCCGGATCGAGGCGAGCACCGCCTGCGCGCGCCGCCCGATCGCCTCAGCCTCAGAGATCTCCACCGCGCAACTTCAACGATGCACGTCGACTGATGAAGACGGAACGGCACTCACAGGACCGGCTTAGTTCTAATCCTACAACATTCAGCTGGCATCATTCACCGTTCCGCGTTCATCGTTTCCGCTGGGACCGGCCCAGACGCCCGATGCCGCTGACCATGGTGCCATTCACGCGGCCTTCACGGCGGTATGAATAGAACAGGTCGTCGTGACAGATCGTGCAGACGCCGACCGTGCGGATGGCCTCCTCCCGGACACCGGCGCCCATCGCCTGCCGTCGGACCAATTCCCGTAGATCGAGCAGCGCATTGGCTGGGCCCCTCTCGCGCGCCACCGCGCGCCATTCCGGAAACCCGGTTCGCAAAGGGGTCAGGACGGCCTCATCCACCTCGTAGCAGCAGGCGCCGGCCGACGGTCCGATCGCCACGTGTACGGTCTCGGGATCGCAGCCGAAGGCCTCACGCATCACGGCCACAGCCTTCGGCACGATGCCCGCGACCGCGCCCCGCCAGCCGGCGTGGAGCGCGCCTACGACGCGCCGCTGCCGATCGTACAGGAGCAGGGGGACGCAGTCCGCTGTGCGGACGGCCAGGAACAGGCCGGGCTGATTCGTGAGCAGGGCATCCCATTCACCGGAGATCGGTTCATCCAAGGCGACCGGTCGATCCAGCACCAGCACATCGGTGCCGTGCACCTGCGTGACGGACACCACGCGGAACTGGTCATCCCCGGAAGTCGGGTCCGTCGGCTGGTGCCGCGTACCGAAGAAATGCCGCACGCCCTCGCGCTCGCTCGCGAACCCCGGAATCGTGATGAGACCCGGACTTGTCATGGGTCATGGGTCATGGGTCATGGGTCATGGGTCAAATGGTCAATGCTCGCTTCCGCCACGATTTCTCCCCCATTGACCATTGACCGCTGTCCATTGCCACTTCGTCAGTCGCCCTGCTTCCGCAGGAACGTCGGCACGTCCCACTCCTCGTCCGGCAGCAACGACAGTCGCTCCTGGTTGCCCCGGTTTGTCGTCAACCGTCGCAGGAAGGTCGGCCGATCCAGCCCCTCGCCCCCGGGTGCGCTGCGCGCGGACGCCAGCGCGGGCTGCGGCTGAGTCATCCGCGCGGCCGAGTGGACCGGCGCGTCCGCCACCATTCTGTCCAGGACCGCCGCTTTCGCCGCCTGCTCATCATGCCCGAAGCCCGTCGCGATGACGGTGATGATCAGATCATCTCCGATCTCCGGGTTGATCACTTGCCCCACGATGATGTTGGCCTGCGGATCCGCGGCCTCCTTAACGATCGAGGCCGCCTCGTCCACTTCGTGCAAGGAGAGGCTCGGCCCGCCGGTGATGTTCAACAGGACACCGCGCGCGCCCTGGATGCTGCCGTCCTCCAGCAGCGGGCTGGCGATCGCCTTTTGCGCCGCCTCCATGGCCCGATTGTTGCCGCGGGAAATTCCCATCCCCATGACGGCTCGGCCGGTGTAGGTCATCACGGTCCGCACGTCCGCGAAGTCCACGTTGACATGCCCGGCGGTCGTGATGACGTCGGCAATGCCCTGGATAGCCTGCCGCAGCACGTCGTCGGCGACCTTGAACGCTTCCAGGAGCGGCGTCGCTTTGTCCACGATCCCGAGCAGCCGCTGGTTCGGAATCACCAGGAGCGTGTCCACGTGCTTCCGCAACTCGCGCAGCCCCTCCTCCGCCTGGTTCATTCGGCGCTGCCCCTCGAACTGGAAGGGCTTGGTCACCACGCCGACCGTCAGTGTACCGATCTCGCGGGCGATGCTCGCCACGACCGGCGCCGCACCGGTGCCCGTACCGCCCCCGAGCCCCGCCGTGATGAAGACCATCTCTGAGCCCTCGATCGCCCCGCGAATCGTGTCGCGGCTCTCGATCGCCGCCTCCCTCCCCACCTCAGGCTTGGCGCCCGCGCCCAGCCCGCGCGTCCGTTCAGGACCCAACTGGATCTTGAACGTGGCGTCGGAACGCCCAAGCGCCTGCACGTCGGTGTTGGCGGCAACGAACTCGACATGGTCCAGCCCGGCGGCAATCATCGTGTTCACCGCGTTGCAGCCGGCGCCCCCGACGCCTACGACCTTGATCCGGACCGGCATGATCGCATCCTCTTCAAATGAGAACATCGCGTCCCCCTTTCTCGGAGTTGGTTTTCAGAAGAATTCCAGCATCCAGGAGCGCATGCGGTCGAACATCCGGTTCCGTTTGCCGCTCCCGATGCCGCCGGAATCCAGCTCGCCGGCGTGATGCCGTGCATAGAGAATGAGCCCCACGCCCGTCGAGTACATCGGATTGCTCACGATATCGCGTAAGCCGCCGACGCCCGTGGGGATGCCGCGCCGGACCGGCAAGTCGAGCACCCGCTCTCCGGCGTCGAGCATACCCTCGAGCATGGACGTGCCGCCGGTGATCACCGCGCCGGCCGCCAGCATGCCTTCGTAGCCCGTCCGTGCGACCTCGCGCCGGACCAGATCGAAAATCTCCTCCACGCGTGGCTCGATGATGTCCGCCACGGTCTTACGCGACAGGGAGCGGGGCGGCCGGTCGCCGACACTGGGCACGTCGATCATCTCGTCATCCTTCACCAGCTCCGCGAGCGCGATGCCGTGGCGGATCTTGATCTTCTCCGCCTCCGCCTGCGGCGTACGTAGCCCGATGGCCAAGTCGGTCGTCAGGTGCTGACCGCCAATCGGGAGGACGGCCGTGTGCCGGATGCTGCCCTCCGCGAAAAGCGCCAAATCTGTCGTGCCGCCGCCGATATCTACCATCGCGACACCCAACTCCCGCTCCTCGGCGTTCAGGACCGCCTCGCTGGAAGCCAGCGGTTGCAGCACGACGTCCACCACGTCGAGGCCGGCCCGGTTGACGCTCTTTACGAGGTTCTGGGCGGACGTGACCGCGCCCGTGATGATGTGCACATCCACCTCCAGGCGTGACCCCGACATGCCGAGCGGCTCACGGACCCCGTCCTGGTCATCTACCATGAACTCACGCGGCAGCACATGCAGCACGCGCCGGTCCTGGGGCAGCACGGCAACGGCCCGCGCCGCATCCACCGCCCGCTCCACGTCGCGTCTCGTCACTTCCTGACTCTTCAGCGCGATAACGCCGCGCGCGTTCTCCCCCGAGATATGGCTGCCGGCGATGCCGGTGTAGACCGAGTTGATCTGCACGGCCGCCATCAGCTCCGCTTCCTCCACTGCCTTCTTCACGGACTCCACGGTGCTTTCGATGTTGACCACGACACCCTTGCGGAGACCTCGGGAGGGGCTGGACCCGACCCCCACGATGTTGACCCCGCCGTCTTCGGTCAGCTCGGCCACGATCGCACAGATTTTCGTCGTGCCGATGTCCAGCCCAACCACGATATGATCTCTCCTGGCCACCCCGGTCACCCCCTTTCGCGGACGATGACTTTGGCATGGTATCGGAGATCGACCTCCGGACACCCGCCGGCGGACGACCCGCGCGCTGCGCACGCGCCGGTCGTCTCCTGGCCGGCCCGGCCGATGCTGGCCCGCAGGGCGGGCTCCACCTGGCGATACCGGCGCCATTGTTCTTCGAACGAGACCGGCCCGAACTGGAAGCGAAACCGCTGCACGTACGCGACCACCTGGTCCGGCCGGCTCACGTCCACCACGGCCTGATCTTCGAAGGCCTCCCTGAGCAGCCCCGCCAGCTTGATCCCCGCCTGCGCCGCCTGGCGTGCCGACGCATCGCCTTGCACCAGCCGGTTCGGATCGAGCCCGACCAGCACCGGTAGCCGGGATTCCTCCTGGTTCGGCAGAACTGACAGCACGCTCGCCTCCTCGTCCAGCAGCAAGGTCGTGAGCGGCGAGCGGAGGATCGCAGTGGGGCGACGTTCGGTGATCGCGACCGCCAGGGTGTGCGGGAACCGGCGCACCACCGTCGATGCCTTGACCCAAGGATGCGCCCGCAGCCGAGTCGCCAGCGCTTCGGGATCCACCGACAGGACCGTTGCGTGCGGCGGCACTGCCAGACGCTCGAGCACTTCCTGCCGCGTCACGTGCGAGATGCCGCTGACCGTCACCTCGCGCACCTCGAACCAGTCCGCGACCAGCGGCTTCGCTTCACGGTACGCCGCGAACAGTCCCCACCCGCACAGTCCGGCCGCGAGCGCCCAGAGCAGCATAGAACCGATGCGTCGCCGACGGAGGCGCCCTCGCCCCACGCTCCGCGGAGCGGAGGCCGCCGGACGTTTCGGCAGGTTCGGCCGCGGACCGTTCCTCCGTTTTCGCCACAGGCCCATGGCAGCCCTCGTGATCCGTGAACCGTAATGCGTGAGCGGTGGAGGAGAGAGGGACTCCCCGTTCGTGTTCCAGCTCACGGATCACGCATCACGGGTCACGTCTTCTTACCCATCCGTTCCGCCCGTTGGAGCGCCGATTCCAGAATGCGTTCCGCCAGCGTGTCATAATCAATCCCTGCCTTGGCCGCGGCCATCGGGAGCAGACTGGTCTCCGTCATGCCTGGGACGGTGTTCACCTCCAGCACGTAGGGACGCCCGCGTGGCGTGACGCGGAAATCCACCCGGGCTGCCCCTTCGCAGCCCAGCGCCGCATAGGCTTGCAGCGCCAGATCGCGCACGCGACGCGCCACCTCGCGCGACACCGGCGCCGGACAGAGATACTGCGTGCGGCCTTTTTCGTACTTGGCGGCGAAGTCGTAAAAGCCGCCCGGCGCCACGATTTCGACCGCGGGCAGCGCCATGCCCGAGAGCACGCCGACCGTGACTTCATGGCCGGGCACGTACGCTTCCACCACCGCCTCGGGATCGTGCTCGTGGGCGCGCGCGAGGGCCTCCGTCCATTCGGACGCCCGCCGCACGATAGTGACCCCGATGGTCGAGCCCTGGGTTGCCGGCTTGACCACGACCGGCCACCTGAGTCCGGCCGGCAGCTTCCTGATCGTGCGCGCGCCGGCGATCGCGGCGCGGACCACCATGCCACGCGGCACGGGAATTCCGTGATGGGCCAGCAAGGACTTCGTGATCTCCTTGTGCATCGCCAGCGCGCTCGCCAGTACACCCGATCCGGTGTACGGAATGCCCATGACCTCCAGCAGTCCCTGGATGGTGCCGTCCTCGCCGCCGGGCCCGTGCAGCGCGATGAACGCCAGGTCCACCTTCTCCGCTCTCAGACGCGCGCCGACGTCGGCATCCACATCGATCACGACCACGTCGTGGCCGCGTCGGAGTAACGCTCCATGGACCGCGCGCCCGGTCTTCAGCGAGATCTCCCGCTCTGCCGACCGCCCGCCCATCAGGACGCCGATTCTTGAGGACGTCAAAGGCATAGCTCGCTGATGGCTCATGGCGTATGGCCTCTGGGTAAAACCAAAGCCGCGGCTGCACTACACGTGATCATCCGATACCTCCGACTCCGCGCCATATGCCATACGCGATCGGCCATACGCTCTTCATGGTTGTCCCACGATCCTCAATTCCAATTGCAGTGTGATGCCGGTCTTCGCTTCCACGGTCCGGCCGATCTTCTTGATCAACTCGATCACGTCAGCCGCGCGCGCCTGCCCCACGTTGACGACGAAGTTGGCGTGCTTCTCCGACACTTGGGCGTCGCCGACCCGGGCGCCCTTCAAGCCAGCTCTCTCAATCAGGCGTCCGGCCGCATCGTGCCCGGGATTCTTGAACACGCAGCCGGCGCTCGGCAGCGAGAGCGGCTGGGTGTCCTTGCGTTGCTGCAGATACTCCTTCACGGTCCTTTCGATCCTCTGGCGGTCCCCGGGCTTGAGCTGCACCCAGGCGCCGACGACAATGCCCTGCGGAAGCAACGCACGGCGGTAGCTGAACTCGATCGCCGAGGCGGAAAAGTCCTCCACGGCGGCTCGCGGAGTCACGAGACGCACCGCCTTCAAGCAATCCTTCATCTCCCCGAGCCGGGTCCCCGCGTTCATCACCACACAGCCCGCCACCGTGCCGGGAATGCCGGCCGCCCATTCGAGCCCCGTCAGCGATCGGCTGATGGCGTGCTTCATCAGCGTCGGCATCCCGACCCCGCCTTCGGCATACACCACGGCGTTCGCGTCATCGCGGACGGCCGTCAGCCGGGAGAGACTGAGCACGACCCCGCGCACCCCGCCGTCACGAACCAACACATTCGTGCCGCCGAGCACGAAGATCGGCGCCTTTTGCGCATGCGCCTGTCTGACGAGCCGGCATACATCGTCCACATCGACCGGCACGACCAGCACATCGGCCGGCCCGCCGATCCGAAAGGAGGTCCAGTTCCGCAAGGGCTCGTTGAAGTGGACATCGCCACGCAAGCCGGCGACCACGGCCTTCAGGTCATACTTGGCACGGGCCATAGCCCCATTCTGCCCTGCGTTTGAACCCTGCTCCATGGGCCCAGGGCTCTTCACCGGGCACCATTCTCGATCCTCAGCCCTCGGCCCTTCCCGCCCTTCTCTCATCCTTCTCTCATGCCCTCATGCGGGGGCCCGCCCCTCGCCGCGCGCCTCGGGCTCCGTACCCGTCTGTTGCGCCAGCCGCTTCACCAGCTCCACGCCGGTCTTCCAGATATCGCCGGCGCCCAGCGTGATGACGAGATCGCCGGATTGCAGCGCCGGGAGAACCCGATCCACCAGCGCCTCTTTGTGTTCCACGTAGGTGACGGCCGGATGGCCCGCTGCGCGCACGGCTTCCGCCAACCGCTCGCCCGACACGCCGGGGATCGGCCCCTCGCTTGCCGCGTAGATCTCCGTCATGAAGAGAAGATCCGCCTGATCGAAAGACCGTGCGAATTCCTCGAGGAGGTCGCGCGTGCGGGTATACCGGTGGGGCTGGAAGAGCACGACCACTCGCCGCCGCCACCCCTCCTTGGCGGCTGCGAGCGTGGCCCTAATCTCAGTCGGGTGATGGCCGTAATCGTCCACCACCATGATGCCGCCCTGCTCACCTCGAAGTTGGAACCGGCGCTCTACGCCGTTGAACGCGGCCAACCCTTTGCGGATCAGGTCCACGGGCACTTCCAGCTCCATCCCCACGGCGATCGCCGCGAGCGCGTTGGATACGTTATGCACGCCCGGGATGGCCAGGCGGAACGGGCCGAGGCTCTTGCCGCGGAAGAAGGCCCTGAACTCGGATTCCCAGGGCTTCACGACGATGTCGGTGGCCCAGAAGTCCGGCGTGACCGTACCGGCCAGCTCGCGCAGCCCGTAGGTCTGGTAGCGCTTGACGAGGCGGGGCAGTAGCGTCCGGAGGCGCTCGTCGTCGGCGCACAATACGGCGAGCCCATAGAAGGGCACGCGGTTGATGAACTCCAGGAAGCCCTCCTGTAAGCGTTCGACCGTGCCGTAATAGTCCAGGTGCTCGCGGTCAAGGTTCGTCACGGCCACGATGGTCGGCGAAAGCTTGAGGAAGGAGCCGTCACTCTCGTCCGCTTCCGCGACCAGTACCTCACCTCGTCCCAGACGCGCGTGGCTGCCGAGCGCGTTGACCTTGCCGCCGATGACGATCGTCGGATCGAGCCCGGCCTGTCCAAGCACGGCGGCCACCATCGACGTGGTCGTGGTTTTTCCATGCGCCCCCGCAATGGCGATGCCGAATTTCAGGCGCATGAGCTCGGCCAGCATCTCCGCCCGCGGGATCACCGGCACGCCCCGGGTTTTTGCGGCCACCACCTCGGGATTCGCCGGGGACACGGCGGACGAGACGACCACGACCTGCGCCTCGCCTACGTTTGACTCGTGATGGCCGAGGAAGACCGTGCCGCCGAGTTCCTGCAGTCGTCGGACGGTCTCCGACTCCTGAAGGTCCGACCCCGTCACTTTGTAGCCCAGCGTGAGCAACACCTCGGCGATGCCGCTCATGCCGGCGCCGCCGATCCCGACGAGGTGGATGTGCTGAATCTTTCTGAACCGTGTCATCCGGGGGGTCCCGCTCAAGCCGTTTGCCAGGGGCACAGCTGCCGACACCAACACCTCACGCTCACGCCCTTGCTGCTCCAGGAGACTGGGTGGTCTCATCGCACGCTCCTACGAGTGCACAGCAGTCCCGGGCGATCGCGCTCGCCGCGTCCGTCCGGCCCAGAGTCCGACTTTGCGCTCCCATGCCGCGCAAACGATCCGGGTCGCCCAGCAGCGCGGCGATCGTTTCGGCCAGCCTGGCGCCAGTGAGCTCCGGCTGCAGCAGGACGACGGCCGCACCAGCGGCCTCCATAACGCGGGCGTTGTGCTCCTGATGCTGATAAATCGCGTGGGGGAGCGGCACGAGGATGGCCGGCTTCCCGCAGGCCGCCAGCTCCGCGACCGTCACTGCGCCCGCGCGTGAGACCACGAGAGCCGCCGACCGCAGGACTCGCGGCATGTCATACAGGAACGGGACGACCTCCGCCGGCAGGCCTGCGGCCTCATACGCGGCTTTCACGCGCGCCAGATCGCTCTCACCGGTCTGATGAATCACCGCCACATGCTCCCGAATGGACGGCGTGGCCATCAGGTGCGGCAGCGCCTCGATCATCGCGGTGTTGATCGCGCGCGCCCCCTGACTGCCGCCGAAAATCAGCAGGCGAGAGGTACTTGGAGGCCCCTCGCCCCGTGCCCCAGGCCCCGTGCCTGCATCTTCGTAGAACTCGCGACGGATCGGTGTCCCCACGACTCGCACCGTCGAGGGCGGGAAATACCGGCCCGCCGCCTCGAAGGCGACGAACACCCGCTGCACAAATGATCCCAAGACTCGATTGGCCATGCCGGGGAAGGCATTCGGTTCCACAATCACCCGTGGCAGGCACAGCAGGCCTGCGGCCAGCAGCGCCGGCGGGCTCGTATACCCGCCGATACCGATCACCAGATCTGCGTGAGATCTCCGCAGCAGGCGCACGCACTGCCAAATCCCCAGCGGCAGTGCGAGGAGCGACGTCGCCGCCTTGAGCGGACCGCCGCCCATGAAGGGCTTCGCCGTGATCATTCGGAGCTCGAACCCTTCCCGCGCCAGCACCTTGGCTTCCAGGCCGCGCGGCGTGCCGACGAACAGGATGTGTGCCCCGGGGACGACCCGCTGAAATTCCCGCGCCAGCGCGACGGCCGGATAGAGGTGCCCGCCCGTCCCGCCGGCTGCGATCACAATCCTCATCGCCCGCCGAGCCTGAGCCCATGCCCGCCGCGCCGTCCCCCTTGGCGATCGCGTGAGATGCTCAATAAAATTCCGATCTCGAGCAGCGTCACCACCAGCGACGACCCCCCATAGCTCACCAGCGGCAGGGTCAGCCCCTTGGTCGGCAGCAGGCCGGTGACGACGCCGGCATTGATCAGCGCTTGCGTTCCGATCAGCAACGTGATGCCCAGGGCGAGATACCGGCCGAACGGCTCCCGCGCGCGGCCGGCGATACGAAAGCCTTTGAGCATGAGGACGGCGAACAGCACTATGACCGACGCGGTTCCCACCAGGCCGAGTTCCTCGCCCACGAGCGCGAGCACGAAGTCGGTGTGCGCCTCGGGCAGGAAGAACAGCTTCTGCTTGCCCTCGCCCAACCCCACGCCGAACGGCCCGCCGCTGCCGAAGGCGAGCAGCGACTGCGTCATCTGAAAGCCCGCATCGGTCGGGTCTTTGGACGGATCGAGGAAGGTCAGCAGCCGCTGCCGCCGATAGGGTGAGGACAGGACGAGCGCCGCGCCGACCGGCACCGCCGCCAACACCAGCCCGGCGAGATGCGACCACCGTGCGCCGGCTAGGAACAGGAGGGTCAGGGTCATCAGCCCGATCACCACGACTGTGCCGAGGTCCGGCTGCAGGAGGATCATTCCCGCCGCCAGCCCGACCACGACCAAGGGCGGCAGCACGCCGCGCACGAGCTCCGTCAGGCGACTCTCTTTGCGCGCCAGGTACGCGGCCAGATAGACCACCAGTGCCAGCTTGGCCAGCTCCGCCGGCTGAAATGACACCGACCCGACCCGTAACCAGCGTCGCGCGCCTTTGACCATCACGCCGACCGACGGGATCAGCACTGCGACGAGCAGAAGGACGGTCAGCGCCAGGAGGGGCACTGCCCACTTGCGCCAGACCGCGTAGTCGACCCGTGAGGCGAGCTGCAAGAGCAGGAAGCCGAAGGCCAGCCAGGCGACTTGCCGCTTGAGAAAGTAGATTGAGTCGTGAAACCGGTTGCCGGCGACCACCGCGCTGGCGCTGAACACCATGACGAGGCCGATCAGCGCCAGGATCACCGTGACCGCGAACACGCTGCCGTCCGCGCTCGCCCGCGATCGCGGGCGCTCGCCCGTCACCGGCCACGGAATCGTCAGCGTGCCAGCTTCCGCTCCTCGACGGGACATCTTTCGCTCCCACAGCAAAGACTGGGCGATTGACCATTCCGTTTGCTATTCGGGCAGCGCCAACACGAGTTGCTTGTACTGTCGGCCGCGGTCCTGATAGTCCGCGAACATGTCGAAACTGGCGCAGGCCGGCGAGAGCAGCACCACGTCGCCAGCGACGGCTTCTCCGGCGGCCAGCGCGATCGCCTCGTGCAAGGTGTGGGACTCGCTGATCCGGTCGAACGGTTTCAACGCTTCTTCGATCCGCGGCCCCGCTTCGCCGATCAGGATCACCCGCTTCACGCGCCGCTGCACCGGCTCGCGCAGTCTGGTGAAGTCGCCTCCCTTGTCGCGGCCTCCCGCGATCAGCCACACGGGCTGATCGAGACTCTCCAGGGCTTTGATGGTCGCGTCCACGTTCGTCCCCTTCGAGTCGTTGACATACCGCACCCCCCGTCGTTCCCGGACGAGCTCCAGCGCGTGCTCCAAGCCCGGAAACGTCCGGAACACCCGACCTAGCGCCTCGAGCGGGCAGCCGCACAGCAACGCGATGGTTGCGGCGGCCAGGACGTTCGAGACATTATGAGCGCCGATCAGTCGCAGTTCGTCGCGGCGACAGATCTCCTCTGTGCGTGCGCCGATGCGCACCCGAATCCGGTCGCCGTCCAGCCAGGCGCCCTGCTCCACCGGCTGTGCGCGGCTGAACCGCAACACAGTCCCGCGCCCACGCGAAGCCAGCGCCGCGACACGCTCATCATCGGCATTCACGACGGCGTAGTCGCTCGCCGTCTGGTTCTCGAAGATGCGAGCCTTGGCCTCCACGTACGCGTCCAGCGACGGGTAGCGATCCAGATGGTCCGGCGTGATGTTGAGGACGCCCGCCACCCACGGGTGAAATCGCTCGATCGACTCGAGCTGGAAGCTGGAGACCTCGGCCACGAGCACCTCGTACGGGGAGACACCGCCGGCCTGGCACGTCGCCAGCGCCGCCTCGCTGAGCGGGGTCCCCAGATTGCCGCCCACGAACGCTCGCTTGGCGCTCTCGTTGAGCGCCAGCCCGACCAGGGTCACGGTCGTGCTTTTCCCGTTGGTGCCCGTTATCGCCAGAGTCGGCGCGCGGACGAACCATGACGCCAGCTCGAGCTCGCCGATGACGCGGAGCCCGCGCCGTCGAGCGGCGTCCAGCGCGTCGAGGTGCGTCGGCACCCCTGGACTGATGACGGCAAGGTCCGCACCGTCCAGCGCCGCCTCGTACCCCCTGCCGACCCGTACGCTGACGGCTTGCCGATCCAGCCGCGAGAGGGGTTCGGCGAGCGCAGCCTCTTCCTTGCTGTCGGTTACGGTCACTCGCGCGCCCACTGCCTGCAGCAGCTTGGCCGCGGCCACGCCGCTCCGGGCGAGCCCGACGACAGTCACTTTCTTCCCCTTGAGGTCCATAAGGCTCAGTCACATGGCCCTGACCAGCGGGCGCTCTCACCTACTGAGACGCCTAGGCGAGAGGCTCGAGGCATGGGGCGAGAGGGGAGACAGGCCACGCGAATCGTGCTCGGAACCTTCCTGCCAATCTTCACGCGGCTACCTATTGCCTCTAGCCTCAAGCCCCTCGCCTTTCGCCCGGTTATCGTAACTTCAACGTACTCAAGCTGAGCAGCGCCAGCAGGATCGCGATGATCCAGAGGCGCGTCACTACCTTCGGCTCCTCCCACCCCAGCATCTCGAAATGGTGATGGATTGGCGCCATCAGGAAAATCCGCTTGCCGCGTGACTTATACGAGAGCACCTGAAAGATGACAGAAATCGCCTCGATGACGAATACGCCGCCCACCAGGAGGAGCAGCAGCTCATGCTTGCTCGCCACTGCGACGGTACCCAGCGCGGCGCCGAGGGGCAGCGAGCCCACATCACCCATGAAGACCGACGCCGGGTACGCGTTGAACCAGAGGAAGCCCAGGCTGGCTCCGAAGATCGCCGCGGTGAAGACCGCCAGCTCGCCGGCGCCCTCGATGTGCGGGATCAGAAGATACTCGGAAGCAACCCGGTGCCCGACCACCCAGGCCACGATCGTGTAGGCGATCGCCGCGACGATCACAGGCCCAACCGCCAGCCCGTCCAGACCGTCGGTCAGGTTCACGGCGTTCGACGTCCCGACGATCACGAGGATGACGAACGGCACGTACAACACGCCCAAATCCGGCTGGACGTTCTTGAAGAAGGGCACGTTCAGCTGAGTCGAGTACCCGGGCAGGTTATAGAACGACAGGCCGATTCCCAGCGCGACCAGGAACTGCGCGATCAGCTTCTGCCGGGCCGAGAGACCCGTGGAACGTCCCCGCACATACTTCAGGTAATCGTCGGCAAAGCCCACCAAACCGAATCCAATGACCGAGGACAGGGCCAGCCAGACATAGGGAGTCGAGATGTCCGCCCACAGCGCCGTGGAGAACACCACGGCGAAGAGGATCAACAGCCCGCCCATCGTCGGTGTGCCGCTCTTCGTCTGATGACGGCTCGGCCCATCGTCCCGGATCCGCTGCCCCATGCGCATTTCCTGAAGCTTGCGGATCAGCGGGGGTGCTAACACGAAGGCGATCAGAAAGGCCGTGACCGCCGCGTAAATGATCCGAAAGCTCAAGTACCTGAACACGTTCAGGAACGAGAACTCCGTATGTAGCGGATAGAGCCAGAGATAAAGCATGGTTAAGAGACCGTGATGCGTGATGCGCGATGCGTGACTCGTAACATCAGGATTTCTCGCTCGAAGGCCATCTCCTTTAACCCGTCACCATTCGCCTGTCACCGTTTGACGAGCGCTTCCACCACTCGTTCCATCTTCATGCCGCGGGAGCCTTTGACGAGCACGACGTCGCCGGCTCTCACCATTGATTTGACGACCGCCGCGGCCTCGGCCGAATCGTGGGCCTCGCGCACCTGCGCCGCAGGCAGGCCCGCGGCACGTGCGCCCTGCGCAATGCCCTGGCCCAGGTCCCCGCACGCCACCAGGCAGGCCAGCCCGCGTGCTGCGGCGTGCGCCCCCACTTCGCGATGCAACTCCGCGGCCGCGGGGCCTAACTCCAGCATGTCGCCCAGCACCGCGACCGTCCGATGCCCGTTGCCCACTTCCTTGAGGAGATCAAGCGCCGCTTTCATGGACGCCGGGTTGGCGTTGTAACAGTCGTTGATGATCGTGACGCCCCTTCGCTGCACGACTTGCGAACGCATGTCGGCGGGCCGGAACCGGGCAAGCCCGCGCGCGATCGTCTCGCCACTCATCCCGAGGACGTACCCGACTGCCGCAGCCGCGAGCGCGTTGGCGAGATTGTGTCGACCCTGGATCTGCAGATGCGCCACTGACGGATGACTTTGCCCCGGCAGCCACAGGCGCAAGCCCGCGCCCCGGCCGCCGGCTTCGGCAATCGGCTCTCCCCGGACCTGCGCCGTCATCGAAAAGCCGAAGGATATGACGCGGCAGCGGGCCCGCGACGCCAGATAGGTGAAAAAGGCGTCGTCGGCGTTCAGCACCGCGGTCCCGTCGTCGGGCAGGTGATCCAGCAATTCGCCCTTCGCGTCCGCCGACGCGTCGAGCGTGCCGAAGAATTCCAGATGATCCGGCCCGATGTTCGTGATGATCCCGACCGTGGGACGCGTGATTTCACAGAGCCGGGCTGTCTGCCCCTTCGCATCCACGCCCATCTCGATCACCGCGGCCTCATGTCGCGGCGTCAGGTGCAGCAACGTGATCGGCACCCCGATGCGGTTGTTCAGATTGCCTTCGGTCTTCAGCACACGCCAACGCTCGGCCAGCACGGCGGCTACCATGTCCTTCGTCGTGGTCTTCCCGTTGCTGCCGGTCACCGCCACGACCGGAATCCCAAACCGGCTCCGATGATGGGACGCCAGCTGCTGGAAGGCCGTGAGCGGATCGCCGACGCCGATCAGCAAGGGCGCCGGCCCGCGGCGCGACTCGGCCCCGGGGAACCGGAACTGGCTCCGCACGACCGCCCCCACCGCGTGGCGTCGGAGGGCGTCGGGGACGAACGCGTGTCCATCGAACCGCTCGCCCTGGAGGGCGAGGAACAGATCCCCGGCCCGGACTTCACGCGAGTCCGTGCACAGGCGGCGGATGCCCGGGGCACGCGCGCGTCGCTCGGCCCCGGACAGCCGATGTCCGCCGGTGATCTCCAGGACTTCCTCCACGGTGAAGAGCGGCCCTTTGGAATGACTCATTTGATAGCCCGATTCATCACTTGCGTAGCTTTGCGATCGCCTCGCGCGCGACCTCGCGGTCATCGAAATGGTGCTTGGTCGTACCGACGATCTGATAATCCTCATGGCCTTTGCCCGCAATCAGCACCATGTCGCCCGCCTTTGCCTCGCGCACGGCAGTCTCGATCGCGTGCCGGCGGTCGGGGATCATCTGATAGCGCACCCGCATGGGATCGAGCGCCGCCTTCACCCCGGCCTCCACTTCTTTGAGGATCGCCAACGGGTCCTCGGTACGCGGATTGTCCGACGTGAGAATGACGACGTCGCTGCGCTGCGTCGCGGCACGCCCCATCTTCGGGCGCTTGCTGCGGTCGCGGTCGCCGCCGCAGCCGAACACCGTGATGATCCGCCCGGTCTTCAGGGCCTGCGCGGCATTCAGCAGGCGCACCAGCGCGTCCTCCGTGTGGGCATAGTCCACGACCACCGTGAAGTCCTGACCTACTTCCACCCGCTCGAACCGCCCCGGCACGTTCTCCAGCGACCGGATGCCCGTACGAATCGTCTCCGGCGACAAGCCTTCGTTCAGCCCCACCCCGATAGCCGCCAGTAGATTGGATACGTTGTGCTCGCCGACCAGGCGGCTCTCGACCGGGAACCGGCCCGCCGGCGTGACAGCCGTGAAACTCGTCCCTGCCAGCGAGAGCCGCGGCACCTCCGCTCGAATATCCGCGGCCTGGTGCAATCCGTACGTCCACACGGGCACACGCGTGGCGGTGCAGACCGCCGGACCGCGGGGATCGTCCACGTTCACGATCGCACGCTTCGACCCACGCTTCTGTCCCGTCGGCGTAAGGCCGGCGAACAGCTTGAGCTTCGCCCGGAAGTAGTCCTCCATGTCGGCGTGGAAATCGAGGTGGTCCTGCGTCAGATTCGTGAACACCGCTACGTCGAATTCGCAGCCGACAACGCGATCCAGGGCGAGCGCATGAGAGGACACTTCCATCACGGCGGCCTCCAGGCCGGCCGACACCATCCGGGCGAGCAGATACTGCAACTCCACCGCGCCGGGGGTCGTGTGCGCCGCATTCACACGCTCCGTTCCAATGTGATACGCCACGGTCCCGATCAGACCGGTCTTCCGACCGGCTGCTTCCAGGAGCGCCTTGCACACGTAGCTGATGGTCGTCTTGCCGTTGGTCCCGGTGACACCGATCATCCGGAGCCGCGACGCGGGATTCCCGTGCAGCCGACCGGCCAGCAGACCGACCGTCCGCCGCGAATCGCGCACGCGCGCATAGGGCACGGCGGCCCCTGCCCAATCCGCCGGCCACGGATCCTCGATCACAACCGCCGAAGCGCCGGCCGCCACTGCCTGGCGCAGGAACGCATGCCCGTCCACCCGCGCGCCCTTGACCGCGACAAACAGGCAGCCCGGCTTCACCTCGCGCGAATCATCAGTCACCAGGGTAATCGGGACTTCCCGACTTCCCTGCTGCACCAGGAGACTCTGCTCCGCTTCCAGCGAGGTCAGCAGATCCCCAAACGTTACCGTCCCGATTCAGCCACCTCCACGGTCACGCTCGCCGCCCCCCAGGCTCGCCGGGCATCTCGGGCCTCACGACAATGCCACGTTCACCGGCTCGCGCGGGGATACACCGAGATAAGGCAGTGCCTGCTCCGCAACTTTCCGAAAAACCGGCGCTGCGACGACGCCGCCCCACGCCTCGCCGTGGGGCTCATCGATGACGACCAGGATCGTCAGGCGCGGCTGGTCGGCGGGCAAATACCCGACGAAGGACGCCACGGACAGCGTGGCCGAGTAAGCGCCCGTCTTCGGATCGATCTTCTGTGCCGTGCCCGTCTTGCCGGCCACACGGAATCCCGGCACGGCCGCTTTGGCGCCCGTTCCCTTCGTGATCACGCCTTCCAGGATCTCATTCAGCACCCGCGCGGTGTCGACCGAAATGGGACGCCGCCGCACCTGGGGTCCGAATTGCGCCACCGCGTGCCCGTTCGCATCCCGGATTTCCGACACCACGTAGGGCTTCATCAGCCATCCGCCGTTCGCCACCGCGGAGGCGGCGGTCACGATCTGCAGCGGCGTCACCCCGATTTCCTGCCCGATCGCGAGGGATGCGAGCGAGCGTTTTCCCCACTCGCCGGGATCCTTGAGCAGGCCCGCGGTTTCGCCCGGCAAATCCACCTCCGTCCGTTCGCCGAACCCGAAGGCCTTGAGATAGCGGTACGTGCGCTGATCGCCGAGCGTCAGCGCGGTCTTCACCGCGCCGATGTTGCTGGATCTCTGGATCACCTGCGCAAAAGTCAGCCAGCCCGCCTTCTCATGGTCATGGATCAGGGTGTTGGCGACGGCCATCTGGCCATTCTCCGCGAAGAGCAGGGTGTCGGGCTCCATCACGCGCTCTTCGAGCGCCGCGGCCGCGATGAAAATCTTCAAGGTCGAGCCCGGCTCATACGCGTCAGTCAGCACGCGGTTGCGCCAGCGGTCCGGTGTCAAGGCCCGGATCACATTCGGGTCGAACTTGGGGTTGACCGCCATCGCAAGAATGGCACCGGTGCGCGGATCCATCGCGACGATCATGCCGCCTTTCGCGCGTGAGGCCGTCACCGCCTCCTCCAGGGCCGTCTCGGCGATGTACTGGATCACCTCATCAATGGTGAGCGTCACGCTGCGCCCGGGTGCCGGAGCCTGCTCGGTCAAGCCTTGCGGGAAGACCGTGCGGCCCAGCGCGTCCCGCTGCAGCACGGCGACCTGCTTTTCGCCGTGCAGGTAGCCCTCATATCGGCGCTCGATCCCCTCCAGTCCCTCCCCATCCAATCCGGTGAAGCCGAGAACATGGGAGAGCAGCGGGCCCTTGGGATAGAAACGCCGGCCTTCCATGACGAGGCCGATGCCGTTCAGGTGCGCCTCCTCGAGGCGACGCCCCCGCTCTGGATCCAGTTTCCGCGCGATCCACACGAAGTTCCGATCCTGGCGCAACTTCCGTTCGATCTCGGTCACCCGCACCGGCAAAAGTCGCGCGAGGTCGCGCGCCAACTCTGAAGGATTCTCCAACGATGAGGGCACGCCGAACACGGACGGCACGTCCACGTTGAGCGCCAGCACTTTCCCCATGCGGTCGTAGATCGCGCCGCGCGGCCCTTCCACCGTCGCGGTTTTCCGCTGCTGCCGCTCCGCCCGCTGCGTTAGCTCGGCCGCCTGCAGCACTTGCAGGTCAAACAGCCGATACAGCACCACGACAAAGCCCAGCATGAAGACGACGCCGACCAGAATCCGGCGGCCGAAGCCGCGATCTCCCTCGCTCACGGCCGCAGCTCCTTACGCTCCACTTTGGCCATGCGCAGGGTCGGCAAGGCCGGCTCCGTACCGGGCGTTGCGCGGGGCTGGATCTTCACCAGCACCACCTGACCCGGTTGCGGCGGCATCATGCCTAGCCGGTCTGTCGCCGCTCGCGCCAGGCGATCCGGCGCCGTGAGGGTCGAGAGTTTGACCTGCAGCTCATCGCGCTCACGCTGCATCGCCAGTTTCCTGGCTTTAAGCCGCTCGACGTGGTAACCCAGCCGCACGATATCCACGCGCTCCCACACGTAGAGGAGCAGCAGACTCAGGAGCAGCGTGGCGAGAATGCCTCTCCTCAGAAAATGTCTCAAGCGACCCTCCGTTCCGGCAGTCGTTCCGCCACCCGCAACTTGGCGCTCCGAGCGCGCGGATTCTGCTGGCATTCCCGGTCAGTGGGAAGTTGTGGCTTTTTGGTCAGGACCTGCAGCCGGGCTTGCGGTCCTTGCGAGAGTGCCCGCAGCGCATGTTTGACGATCCGATCCTCGAGCGAGTGGAACGCAATCACGCAGAGCCGCCCGCCTGGGGTGAGGACCTCGACAGCGTCACGCAACGCGCCGTCCAGCCCATCCAGCTCATCGTTGACGGCGATGCGAAGCGCCTGGAACGTCCGCGTGGCGCAATGGATCCGGCCATGCCGGTACACGGCCGGGACGGCGTCCCGGATCACGGAGACCAGGTCCATCGTGGTGCGAAGCGGTCGCGTCGCGCGCGCCCGCACCACCGCCCGCGCAATGCGGCGCGCGTATCGCTCCTCGCCATACCGGTAAATGAGATCGGCCAACTCTGCTTCGGGAAGCCGGGCCAGGAGATCCGCGGCCGTTTTCCCGCTACTTCGATCCATCCGCATGTCGAGGGGCCCTTCAGTCTGAAAACTGAACCCGCGCTCCCGGCTATCCAACTGCGCCGACGACATCCCAAGATCGAAGACCACGCCGTCTACCCGCGGCACGCCGACCGACACCAGGTGTCGTTTCAGATCGCGAAAATTTCCATGAATAAGTAAAAGCCTCGTGCCATATCGCTGCAGACGGCTGCGGCAGGCCTCAATCGCATCCGGATCACGGTCAAGCCCGATCACGACTCCATCCGGCGCGCTGGCTTCGAGCATGCGCGAGACGAGCCCACCTTGACCTACCGTGCAGTCGAGGTAACGGCCACCCGATTTGCACGCCAGCCAGGACAATACCTCGGCGGCGAGGACGGGAACATGAGAAATCTCAAGGCCTTCTGACTTTTCTCCATGAGCTCCCACTTTCACCCACTTTTCGGGACCAGTATACCCTCGGAGACGAGGTTGTCAACTAAAATCTTTACTTCTGAACGGGATGGCTGAGTTTTTCATAATCCCCACTCCTTCCGCCTTTCTCATCGCCGGCGATAGAGCAGGTCGGTCCCTGATTGATCCAAGAGCGATGCGGTGAATAGAAGGCTAGAAAGGGGAAGTGTAACGACAATCATAGGCGCGACCCCGCCGGTCAGGGACGTCGCGGTGATAGCTGGTTTGTTTGGTTTGTCTCGTTTGTCTGGTTTCTCCGGCGCCCTCAACCAGCCAAACGCTCAATCAGTCATTCGGTCATTACGGATACAGCTTGTACAGCATCCGGGGGAAGGGAATCGTTTCCCGGACATGCTCCAGACCGCAAATCCATGCAACCGCCCGCTCGATGCCCATCCCGAATCCGGCATGGGGCGCTGAGCCGTATCGTCGAAGGTCCAGATACCAGCGAAACGCCTCCTCGGGGAGCTTGTGTTCCCGGATACGCGTCAGCAGCTTGTCATGTTCATGAATCCGTTGCCCGCCCCCGATGATTTCGCCATAGCCTTCCGGCGCCAGGACATCCATGCACAGCGCGAGGTCGGGTCGTTCCGGATCATTCTGCATGTAAAAGGCCTTGAGCGCGGAAGGATACCGGTGAACGATCACCGGCCGGTCGAATTCGCTCGAGAGCAGCGTTTCTTCATCGCCGCCGAAGTCATCGCCCATTTGAATCGGGTTGCCCTTTTGCTGTAGGCGCGCCACGGCATCGGCATAGGTCATACGCGGGAACGGCGGAAGAATCCGTTCGAGTTTGGTGACGTCCCGTTCCAGCACCGCCAACTCCGGACGCCGGGTCTCCAGCACCCGGGCCACGAGGTAACAAATGAATTGCTCCGCAAGGTCCATCACATCCGCCAATTCCGCGAACGCGACCTCAGGCTCCACCATCCAGAACTCCATCAGGTGGCGGCGAGTTTTGGATTTCTCCGCCCGGAACGTGGGCCCAAAGCAATAGACCTTGCCGAATGCGGCGGCGGTCGCTTCGCTGTAAAGCTGGCCGCTCTGGGTCAGGTAGGCCTTCTCATCGAAGTAATCGGTTTGAAAAAGTGTGGTAGTGCCTTCGCACGCATTCGGCGTGAAGATCGGCGCGTCCACCAGGATAAACCCGCGCTCATCGAAAAAGTTACGGCAGGCGCGAATGATCTCGTGCCGGACCCGCAAGATCGCATGCTGGCGGGCGGACCGGAGCCACAGGTGTCGGTGTTCCATGAGGAAACCGACGCCGTGCTCCTTCGGCTGGATCGGGAATGTCTCGGCAACCTGGAGAATCTGGATCCGGGCCACATCCATTTCATACCCGCCATGCGCGCGCGCATCCGCCCGCACCGCACCCGTCAGCACGATTGATGACTCCAGGGTGAGCGCGGCCGTCTGCGCAAACGCCTCTTCCCCGACGGCTCCTCTGCTGACCACGGCCTGCACATCACCGGTTCCGTCGCGCACCACCAGGAACTGGATTTTTCCGCTGGACCGGCGATGACGAAGCCAGCCTCGGATGGTCACTTCCTGACCGACGTGTTTGGCGATGTCGTCGATGTAAATAACCGGCATAGGGCGGGAGCCGAGGCGCAGAGAGCGGCGCCCGGCGCACTCGTGAAGCCTATCCGGTTCCCACCGCCATTTCAAGGGCGCGCTTGAGGGTCACGAATTGACTTTTTACGCATTGCAGCCGACAATGACGACATGCGAATTGTCCTACCACTCAGGCGGTCTCGCCCATGGGGCATCCTGCTCGTGGTCTCCCTCGCCTCATGCGCGCTGGGCGTCGTGGGCGTTCCGCGACCGGCCTTTGCCGAGATTTTCGTGTGCCCCGGTCCCGGCGGCCAGGCCCAGTTGCAGTTCAAGCCTGGCCCGGACTGCGAGCCGCTCACAGACCCTGAGCGCGAAACCAAGAAAGAAGCGGGCCAGGTCAAACCCGAACGCGAGATCACCTTCAGCAATCTGGAGACCGAGGGCGCCGCATTCCTGAAACGTTACCGGGACTTGATGGTCTGCTGCGCAAGCAATTTGGATTCCTACCAGGATGTCAGCGACTTGGAGGGGCAGGCTTCGGACATTCTGAAGCAGGCAGAAGCTTTGGTTGGCGGGCGATTCTCGCTCCTCTCAGCGACCGGGGGCCTGATCATCCCCGTCGCGCAGGCCCGGGAACGGTTACGTGAGGTCAAGCGACGGATGGAGCAGATGGCCGCCTCCCAGGAGCGGCTCGAATCACTGGACTACGAGGCGGCCGCCCGCGAGCGACGGAGGATTCAGGAAGCGGAACAGGCAATCGAGCGCGAACTCACACCGAAGCCGCAGCCGGGACGCGCCCCCACGGGCACGGAGATCGGCAAGCAGGATCGGACCGGTGCCGGAATAGGTTCGAGTGCGCCCACGGGTACCGAAATCGGCAAAACACCCCCCACGGGCCCCGAGATCGGCACCACCCCGCCGACGCTACCAACCATTATTGGGACGCCTCCCGGCGAGCGCGGCGATTCGCTGACCACCACCAAGCCGGCCAGTACGGGCACGGTAGGCCCCGCGATCGGCACCGTGCCGCCCACCGGCCCCGCGATCGGGGATTCAAGTTCGAACAAGTAGTCACGGCAAGGCCGTCGTCCTGTTGCGCCTACCGCGCCCCTGGCGTCGTGTCGCCTCGATCTCACGCGGCGGATGAGAGTCCAGTCTACAGACACATTCACCCCACGCCTCTAGCCCATTGCCTCTAGCCTGTGCGCGGGCCTGTGTCCCGCACGGGCGGCATGGCCTCCCAGGTCTCCCCACCGTCCCGGCTCCGGTACAGGCCGCTGGCATTCGTCCCGAGGTACCAGACTTTGGGGCTTGTGGGGCTCTGAACCAGCGAGCGTACATTCAGCGTGGCCAGGCCTTTGTTGAGAGCGCGCCAGTGCACGCCTCCGTCCTCGCTTTTGTGCACCCCCTCGCGCGTCGCCACGTAAATGGTGTGCGGCGTGGTCCGGTCCAGCACCATCGTCATGATCATCTGATCCGGCAGCGCCAGCGCAATCCGCATCCAGGACTTCGCCTGATCTGTGGATTTGTACAGCCCGGAGAGCGTCGCGGCGTATACTGTGTCCGGCGCGAACGGGTCCACCTGCATCACCGTGACACCCAGGGCGCGAGAGGACACGAGGACTTCGGGTGGGACCAGCCCGTTGTTCGCCTTCTCCCATAGTCGCGCGCGATTGGCCGACTTGTACACGCCGCCGCTCGTCCCCGCATACATGAGATGCGGTCGCGTGGGATCCTGCGCGATACTGACCACCATCAGCACTTCCTTCATCCCGTCCATGCGCTTTTGCCAGACATCGCCCCCATTCTCGGTCTCGAAGACCCCCATCGTGGTCGCCGCAAAGAGATTGTTATTGTCGGTGGGATGAAAGAGGAACTGGTTGACCACCGAGGTGATGGTGACGTCTTCCAGGCCGTTGCGCTGCGAAACCCAGCGCTGCCCGCCGTCGTAGCTCTTGAACACGGCATCGCCTTTCGTTCCGGCATAGACGGTCGCGGGATAGACAGGATCGATGGCCATCGCGATCACGCGCGAATGCGTCATGCCGCGGGAGATGTTCTCCCAGGTCTGCCCGCCGTCCCTGGTCTTGTAGATGTAATCGTTGGTCGCGACGTAAATAATGCCTGGGTTGCTTGGATGGGGCGTGATCACCACGATCGCGTCACTCCGCCCGCAACCAGTCGGCAGCAACGCGGCCAGCAGGACGAGGGAGAGACCAATGCCAGGGGGAATCAGGCGGGACAACATTCGGCTATCAGCTATTTGCGCTCAGCCTTCAGTGACCAGCTATGAGCCTTGGACTCTCCCCATCGAGCGATGAGCAATTGACCCGGCAGCATTTTCATCGAACAGCCCGCTCTGTTCTCCGCACGGTTCACGCGTCACGGGTCACGCGTCACGGTTCGCTAGCGATAATTCACGAACTGCAGATCAATCCCGTAGTCCTTCTGCTTCAGGAACGCGATGACGGCCTGCAGCTCGTCCCTGCTTTTGCTCTGCACCCGAACCTGGTCGCCCTGGATCTGCGCCTGCACCTTGAACTTCGCGTCGCGCACATCCGCCGTGATGGCCTTCGCTTTGTCCGCGGCAATCCCGCTCTGAATCGTGATCACCTGCCGCACGGTCCCGCCGGCGGCTTCCTCGACGCTGCCGAAACTCAGGGCTCTGAGCGAGACGTTGCGTTTGACGCATTTGTTCTTCAGGATGTCCAAGACGGCCTTCAACTTGTATTCGTCGTCGGAAACTACGACCAATTGCTTGTCTTTCTCGTTGAGCGTGAGATCCGTCTTCGACCCTTTGAAATCGAACCGCTGCCGGATCTCTTTCATCGTCTGATCCTGCGCATTCTTGACCTCCTGCATGTCCACTCGCGACACGACGTCGAAGGAATTGAGATCAGCCATCTGCCACTCCTTTTGTTGCCGACGATCCGCACGGCTCATGGGGATATCGGCGAACGATTATCGGCCTGCTCCGTGATGCGTGACGGATGGCGCGTGACGAGTGTCGAAACGGGCCTTCTCGGGAACCTGTCACCCGTCACGATCTTTCAGCAGCACCGGCTGGTCGGCAGCTCGATACCGCCGTTGATGCTCGGACGCGAGCCCGCTGCTGAGGCGCCACCGCCGGCTCCCACCATCACGACCACCTCGCTGGTCGTGAAGGGACGGCCCTGCACCAGAATCCCATACCACTGCCGCAGACTGTCCGCCAAGACCACGACCGCCAGCACTGCGACGGCCCCGACGAGCACCGCATCCAGGAAGAGCGCGAAAGCCTCACCGGGGGCGGCTTCCTGCGCTTTACCGAGAAACAGGAAGAACAACTGGTAGGCTCCCGTCAGCGTGATGGCACCGACGAACAGCATCGGCACCGCGGTTACCCACAGGTAGGGCGCCTTGCGCGTCTTGATCAGAACCGTCGTTCCGATGCACAGCGCCAGAGTCCCGAGCAACTGGTTGGCAGTGCCGAACATCGGCCAGATGGTCGAGACGCTGCCTGCCGCAATCAGGTATCCCCACGCCAGCACGACGCACCCGCTGCTGGCGAGCACCCCCGGCCACCAGGCGATCTGGCGCAACGGCGCGTAGGCACGCCCGCCCAGCTCCTGCACGAGGTACCGCGCCACCCGTGTCCCGGCGTCGATGGTCGTCAAGATGAACAGCGCTTCAAAGAGCAGAGCGAATTGGTACCAGTAGGCCATCAGGCCGGCCATGCCCGGCAGCTTTTCGAAGATGTAGGCCATCCCCACCGCCAGCGAGACCGCGCCGCCCGGCCGCCCCGCCAGATCCACTTCGACGAGCCGCGACAATTCCTGCAGGTTCGCCACGGGGAAGCCCATCGCCGCCAGCGCCTCGGCCGAAAGATGGGTGTTGATCGCGAAGTAATCACCGGGTACCAGCACGCAGGCCGCCACGAGCGCGATCACGCCGACGAAGCTCTCCATCAACATCGCGCCGTACCCCACGATCGCGTGCGACTCGCGCTCCAGCATCTTCGGCGTCGTTCCGGAGGACACCAGCGAATGGAAACCCGAGATCGCCCCGCACGCGATCGTGATGAAAACGAACGGAAACATTGTGCCGGGAATGATCGGCCCGCCGCCATGAATGAAGCCGGTCACTCGAGGCATGTGCATGGCGGGGGCCAGCAGGATCACTCCGACCCCCAGCACCACCACGACACTCACCTTCATGAACGTGGACAGATAATCCCGCGGGCCCAGGAGCATCCAGCCGGGCAGGACTGAGGCGAAGAACCCGTAGGCCGCGAGCAGCCAGACCAGGGACGCCCGCTCGAAGTGAAACCACTCTGCCATCCCGGACTGAGCCACCATCCGTCCGCTGATGACCGCAAGGATGAGGAGCACCACTCCGATCGCGGACATCTCGCCTACCCGCCCGGGGCGAAACCGCTGCAGGTAAAAGCCCATGAGGAATGCGATCGGGATCGTCATCGCGATCGTGAACGTCCCCCACGCGTTCCGATACAGGGCGTTCACGACCGCCAAGCCCAGGCCAGCCAGCGCCACGACGACGATGAAGAGGACGGCGACCGCCGTCGCCGTACCTGTGATCGATCCCAACTCATCTTGCGCGATCTGCGGGAGCGACCGGCCGTTTCGTCGCACCGAGGCCACCAGAATGATGAAATCCTGCACCGCCCCGGCGAGCACGGCGCCGATTACCAGCCACAGGAAACCGGGCAGATAACCGAACTGCGCAGCGAGCACGGGCCCGAGCAGCGGCCCCGCCCCGGCGATCGCAGCAAAGTGATGCCCGAACAGGATGTACTTGTTGGCCGGGTAGTAGTTGGTGCCGTCGTGCAGCCGGCGCGCGGGCGTCACATGCCCGTCGTTCAGCTCGACCACCCGTCGTGCGACGAAGCGGCCGTAGAAGCGCAGCGCGAGAACGAAGAGGCAGCTTGCGGCCACGACTAGCCACAGGCCGTTAACCTTTTCGCCGGGGTTGAACACCCCCGTCACGAAGCCGAAGGCGATGGCGCCTAGCGCGGCGAGCGCAGCCCACCCAATCATCGCGACGGTGCTCATACTGCGCCCATCGTAACAAGGCATCCTGGGGTTGTAAACCGAACGGGCCTCGCCCTGGCTCCGCATGGCCGACAAGGTGCGCGCTGGCCCAGCGAGAACTCCCATGGCCCTGACCGGTCGGCACACCGACATCCTAGGAGCCTGTCCGACATTAGCGTTCGCGGCATCCATTGCACTGGCAACCGGGGACCCGTTGCATCCCCAAGAGCAATGAGTGCCCAGCTGCGCGTTGCAGGGCTCAGCGCGCGAGGTCGCCTTGCCGTTTCTAAGTTTTCCTTCGCCCCCTTGTCCTTCCTCCGAAATCTTTATGTTCTTTATGCCCCCCTGTTCGGGTTGTTGAAACCGCGTAGGCAAGATGGTAGCGTCCACTAGTCAGCAGGCCGGCTCTCCAACCCCCTCTCGCCGGACAAGGGAGAGTGCTGCATCCGCAAGAGAGGGTTAACCGAGGTCCGAGCATTCATGGGGAAATGCAGGCGCACAGCAGCCGCGTTCGTAATCTTCATCGCGGCCCTCTTAGCCGTGCAAAACCCCACATCGCTCGATGTCTCGCAGTCCGCAACGACCCCACCCGTCGGGCAGACCCCGGTATCCGACACTCCGGTGCCCCTAGCCTACGGCCAGCTCCCGCTCAGTTTCGAAGCCAATCAGGGGCAGACGGACGCGCAGGTGAAATTTCTTACCCGCGGTCCCGGCTACACGCTGTTTCTCACGCAGGACGAAGCTGTATTTGTCCTGCGTTCGAAAGAGCGGGCACGTGGCGAGAGGCTCGGGGCTCGAGGCACCGCCCGGACCATGCAGACCACCCTCCCCCCTCCCTCTCCCTCGAAGGGAGAGGGTGAGGGTTCCGTGCTGCGAATGAGGTTCGCACGCGCCAACCCCTCGCCTCTCGCCTCGGGCCTCGAGACTCTACCCGGCATCGTCAATTATTTTATCGGCAACGACCCGAAGAAATGGCGGAGCAACATTCCCACATACGCTCGCGTGAAATACGAGAGTGTTTATCCGGGCATTGACCTCGTCTATTACGGGCATCAGGGCCGGCTGGAATATGACTTTGTCGTCCGACCCGGCGCTGATCCGTCTGCGATCTCGATGGCCTTCGAGGGCGCGCAAGAAAGCCGACTCACGGACGAGGGCGACTTGGCGCTTTCCGTGGCACACGAGGAGATCCGGCTGAACAAACCAGTTGCATATCAGGAGCGTGGGACCGCTAGAACAAGCGTGGACGCCCGTTTTGTAAAGCTGGGACGAAATCAGGTCGCGTTTCAGGTGGGCCCTTACGATCGGACAAGGCCCCTGGTCATTGACCCGACCCTGACCTATTCGACCTATCTTGGTGGAACCGGGACCGACAGCGGCAACGCGATAGCGTTGGATGGAACCGGGGCCGCGTATATCACGGGAAACACAACCTCTGATCCTTTTCCAACCACAACTGGAGCCCTTCAAACTGCTTTCGGCGGCGACTCCACCGGGACGCTTGGGGATGCCTTCGTCGCCAAGCTCAACGCTTCGGGAACCGCCACGACATTTGCAACCTACTTGGGCGGAAGTGGTGCCGACAGTGGAAACGGGATCGCAGTAGATTTTGCCGGGAGCAACATCTATGTCACCGGCAGTACCACGTCGCCGAACTTCCCGACCTGCCCTTTGGTAGCGAGTTCGGCCATCTGCACGTCTTCGGGCACACCGCCGCTCCAGGCAGGCAATGCGGGCTTCACAGACGCCTTTGTCGCCAGACTCAACGCGACCGGCACGCAGCTCGTTTACTCTACCTACCTCGGCGGCAACGGCGCAGACCAAGGGAATGGCCTCGGCCTGGACACCGCGGGCAATGCCTACCTCACGGGCAGTACAACTTCGAATCCCTTCCCGACAACGGCTGGCGCATTTCAGACCACGCCGGGCGGCGGTCCCGGTGATGCGTTTGTGACGAAGCTGAACGCTGCTGGCACCAATCTGGTGTACTCGACCTACTTGCGTGGCAACAGTCCAGACGTCGGCAACGACATCGCCATCGATCCCGCGGGCAATGCTTATATCACCGGTTCCACGGCCTCACCAGACTTTCCGACTGCGGGCGGTCCGTTCCAGAGCACGATCGGAGCCGTCGGCGACGCGTTTGTGACTGAGTTGAACGCGAGCGGAACCGCCTTGGTCTCATCTTCCTATCTTGGGGGCAACGGCTCGGATGTCGGAAATGGGATAGCTCTTGATACCGCGGCGACGCCGAACCCCTATGTCACCGGCAGCAGCGCCTCGAGCGATTTTCCGACTATCTGCGCTGCCCCATGTACGGTCCTTGACAACTCACTCTCCGGCCCATCTGATGCCTTCATTGCCAAGGTCAATCCGGCAGCCTCAGCCGCTGGTGGAGGGGGCGGAGTGGTAGGTGGCGGCGGGACTTGTTTCATCGCCACGGCGGCGTATGGGTCGCCGCTGGCGAAAGAGGTGCAAGTCCTCCGCGAGCTGCGCGATCGCTATGCGCTGACCCACGCGCCGGGGCGGCTGCTGGTGGCTGTCTACTATGGGGTGAGTGCGCCGATCGCGCAGGCGATCGCCGAGCACGAGACGCTTCGATCTGCGACCCGTGCCGCGCTGCACCCGGTCGTCTGGTGGGCTGCACTCACGCTGCACACCCCGGCAGCGGGTTTTGCCGTGCCGGTCATGATCCTCGTAAGTCTCTGCGCCGCGCCGGTCCTGTGGCGCCGGTTACGCCATCGGGAGGCACCAGAGAAAGGGGAGCGCGTGCAATGACCTCGTGGCTAAATCTTTGGCAGCTCGCATTCGGATGCTGGCTCGTCCTGGTCGCAGCCGGACTGCCCATCCAGACAGCACTCGCCGATGCTCCTGCGCCGCCCAGCCAACCGGCGGCGCCCGCTCCAGCCATCGCCGAGAGCCTGGCTGAGATCAAGCTGCCGGCGCCGGTGTGGCATGTCGTCGTGCTCCGCGAACGAGATTCCGCCCGATTGCTCTACTCAGTCGGCGACGTGATTGTCGACCCCGCGGGTCCGCGTCGAAGCGTTACCGTGATCGCGATCCAGGCAAAGACCCTCACCGTGCGTGACAATCACACCGGCCGGACTCAGACCTGGCGAATCGGCCGGCTGATTCCCGGCATGGCCAATGTGTGGTTGCTCAGAGCTCTCCCTTTGACCGAGCTGCACTATCGCTACCAGGTTGTCCAGCAGATCACGCAACGGGAGCCGGTGCTGCTCTCGCTGGAGGGTTCAGTGGCGGTCTTGCAGAAGCAGGTGCTGCCGTCCGGGTCAGTCCCCGCACAGTCGGCCGAGTCGCCCCACCAAGCCGGCGCGCAGCGCTCGGCGTGGGCTGGGCTGAACCCCACGATGTCTCGGCTCACGCAGGTGAAAGAGGTGGACGTCAATACCTATGAACTGGAGGCTGCCGCGGTAAGGCCGGCGTTGGAAAACGTGGGGCAGGTGATCCAGGATCTCAAGCTCATGATCTCGCCGAATGTGTCGGCGCAGACAGGGCTGGGCTTTACGGTGTCGTCGGCGCTCGCCGACGGCGTGCTGAACCAGGGCGGCTTCACCGTCACGAACAGCAAGGCGGCACAGATGTTCGGGATCCAGATGGGGGATACGATCATGCAGGTGAATCACCAACCCGTGACCAGCCCCCTCAGCGCCTGGTGGGCGTACCAGGAATTTCTCGCGCAGAACCAGCGCAACGTGGACCTGCAGGTTCTGCTCCGTCACGACGGGTCCCTCGTGACGAAGACCTATCGCTTGCGCTGACCGGAACGGCGCGCGTCATCCCTCCGCCGTCTTCTGGATGGTCCCGCCCTTTCTGCTTTCCCTCAGCAACGCGAGTAACCCGAGCCCGATCGCGATCCAGACGACCTCCCGCAGTCGCCGCAACAGCGCGAACGTGACGCCTGCGACATCGGAGTAACCGAACGTGACCAGCAGGAGCACATTGCCCCCATCCTGTGCGCCGAGACTTCCGGGGATGAAAAAGGTCGCGCCCTTGATGAAGGCCGACATGCCGCCAATCGCGAGGGCAGGCACGGCACCCACGGAGCCCGCCAGCACGTACAGGATCGCATAGGCCTCCAGCGCTTCAGCCAGCCAGCCGAGGAAAAAGAAAGCAATGGATTGGACAAAGGCGCGCCGGTCGTTGTCGTAAAAGGCCAGAATGGTGCGGTCGAGGTCCCGGAGTTTCTCTTCGCGCGCCTCCAGCGGCGGAATCCGGATCCGACATCGGCGCAGCACGCCGAGCAAGCCAGTGAACAGGCCGCGATGCTGCACGATGACGAAGAGTGCGGTGCCAAAGATGAGGAGCCCGACGCTCACTGCCGTCCCCAAGAGCAGCGTCCACCCGATGCCGGCTGGGTCCCCCGAGGCAAGCAGCGAGAATCCCAGTCCGACACCCAGCAGAATGAACATGATCTCCGCGATGGTCATGGTGGTCTTGGCCAGGACGACGGACGCGAACCCGTCCACTAGCGGCACGCCATAGCGCCTAAGCAAGTAGGCTTTCACCGGCTCTCCGCCCACATAGGAGGGCGCGGTCATATTGATCACTTCACCGGCGGCGCGAACCGCGAACAGACGCCAGAAGGAAACGGCCCCCGCATAGCGGCCGAGCGTCAGCCGCCACCCGTAAGCTTCCAGCACGTACATCAGCAGGGAAGGCAGGAGGATGATGGTCAACGCGAACGCGCCGAGCCCTCCCGCCGCCTCCACAATGCGGGCAGGCCCGATGTGCCAGATGACCCAGATGAGGGCGAACAGACCGAACGCGAAGAGGAAGAATCTAAACACGGGCTGGAGCGGAGGGTCGGGTGATCCAGGCCAGCAGGACCCAGAAGATGTTTGAACCGATCGCGGCGAGCCGAAGGAACCAGTCCAGCGTGTTCGTCACTGCGAACGCCAGCAGGACCAAAGAGAAGTCCCGGTTCGCTATATGACTCAGCAGTGCGTTCGATCGGCCCGCTTGGTCGGGCTGGCTCCACCCGCTCCGCCGCAGACGCCGGGCCCGGTCCACCAGCCATTGGGAGCCGGCGACTCCCGCCACCGCGCAGAGCCCGAGCGCCAGCGACAGCCATTCCCCGTGGCTTGCATACTGAGCCCACGCAATGGCCGCGAAGATGGCCATGTGCACGATGTTATCGGCGGTGATGTCCAATTGCGCACCGAACGGCGACTCCGTGAATGTCAGCCGAGCGACCTCACCATCGCAGCAATCCACGATGGCCGAAAACTGGAACAGCAGCGCGCCGATGATCCCGGCGGTGTAGCTGCCGAGCGCGAAGCAGGCCGCGCTCATCAGGCCGATCACCATGGACACGATCGTGATCGCGTTCGGCGACAGACCCATCCGCAGGAACAGCTTCGTGAGCGTCCCCGACAGTTTGCGATTGAAATACCGGTCGACGACGCCGTCGAGCTCGGAGGTGAGGCTGCGCAGCAATAGGTTCTCGACGCGTGTCGCCCCCGGAGCATCCCGCACCTCCTGGTACCAGTGCGGCGAGACCGCCGAGGTCGCGACGGTCCGGAGCCCGCCATTGACCAGCGCCTGATCCAGCAGACCGGGCAAGGGTGTGGACCTGAGCGCCTCGCCGATCAGCAGACGCGAGCCCGGCGATCCGGCTCCGGTACCACCGCAGTGCCCGAGCCAACCCGCCGGCACGATGAGCATGTCCGCGACCGAACCGTCGGCCGGTGACGATTGCAGGTTCTGCGCCCCCGTGCCGCGTGTCGCCTTGTGGTCACCCGCACTGCTCACTACCAGCGCGGTCTGCCCGTTCCGCACCTGCTCTCGAAGCAACTCCGCGAGACTTCCGGTGAACACCAGGTGGCCGCCCAGGACCAGACAAGCCCCCTCTACTTCCCCGGCCAGCGCATGCCAGGTTTTCGGTTCCTCAGGCGGGAACTCGCGGGTCGGCCGCCACCGCACCGGGATGAACAGCCGCGGATCGTCTTTCAGCAATCGGCGGAGCTCGTCCTCTTCCTCCCCCGCAAGCACCAGTACTTGAGAAAATCCCGCTCTTTGCAACGTGAACACGGCGCGCTGAAAGACCGACAACCCTGCGACCTGCCGGAACGGAGAGGAACCCTCCGCACCGCGACCGGTGCTCGGCACACCACCACTGCTCGCTAGGATGACGGCGGTGTCGAGGCTCAGGGTTTTGGTCGGTTTAGGAAGGGTCTGGGCCATCGCCGCTAGCCTGCTTCCAGCTTCGGCAGAATCTCCCGCTCGGCGCGCTGGACGTCCTCGACGAAATCAATCTCCGTCCAGGGTAGCCCGCCGATCCGTTCGTAGCCGACGTGGACCGCAGCGAAGAACTCTTTGAGCGCATCCTCATATTCCATATCCAGTTCGCCCCGGTCCACATACGCCTGCACGGAGCGCATGAATTGATCGGTATCCTTGCGCTGGACCTTCAAGAAGCCGACCCCCTCGCCGGCCAGATCATAGCACTCGGGCATCCGCTTGCTGAGCGCCACCACGCGCCCCCCGCGCACGACCGCCATGCATTCCTCGCCGTGCTGCTTGACCGTCTCGTCCAACAGCAGCGCCGTCGGCCACGTGGACGCTACCAACCGGCTGAGAATCTCGCGATGGAACAGGACATCAGCGTCCATGATGAGGACGTCGTCATCCAGCTCATTCCGGACGGCCCAGGCCGAAGAGATGCTGCCCCGCTGATACTGATCGTTCACTATGTAGTGGACATCCACGCCGGACAACCCGGACCCCACGAGGCTTCGGATCATGTCCTGCTTGTAGCCGACCGAGATGACCGCCTGTTTGATGCCGACACCTGCCAGCATCTCGAGATACCGTGCGATGAGGGTGCGCCCGCCGATCTCGATCAGGCACTTAGGCCGGTGCTGCGTCACCGGCCAGAGCCGCTTGCCGACCCCGGCCGCCAGGATGATCGCCTTCATGCGCGCACCGATGCTGATTCGACCACGCGCTGGAAAGCGGCGAGGAATCCGTCAACGTCCTGTTCGGTCAACGCGCCCATGTTGGCCACGCGGAAGATCTTCGCTTCGAGGTTCCCCTGCCCGGCATAGATGACGTAACCTTGCTCCTTCAGCCGATCGTGGAGAGTCTGATATGGGAGGCCGGATGGCAAGTAGAACGCGGTGATCGTATTGGACTGGACCTCGGCTGGCAGCACCGCCTTGACCCCTAGTGCCGCCAGACGCTCCCGGATCTTCCTCGCGGCCGTCCGATAGCGCTGGACCCGGTTCGCCACGCCTTCCTCCAGCAGCTCGTTCAGGGCCTCGTCGAACGCGTAATAAACCTGCACAGCCGGCGTAAACGGAATGCTGCTCGTCTCCTGGGCCTCGTAATAATGGGGAAGGTGCAGGTACCAGGAGCGCCTCGGGTAGGTGGCCATGCGCTCCATGAACCCTTTCCGCACCAGCACGAACGAGACGCCCGGGAACCCTTGGATGCACTTGCCTGCCGTCCCGGCCACGGCATAGATGTGGCTGCCGGCAATGTTGATCGGCTCCCCGGCCAGGCCGCTGACCGAGTCCACGACAAGAGCCCGGTTCTGCTCGTCCACCACCTGCGCGACTTCTTTGACGGGATTGATGAGACCCGTCGTAGTCTCGTGGTGCACCATGGCAACGGTATGCACCTCCGGATGCTGCCGTAGCGCCAGTCTTACTCGCTCCGGATCCGGGCGCGTGCCCCATTCGTACTTCAGCTCCGCCACGCCAAGCTTGTGCGTGCCGCCGACCATGCCGGAGATCCGTTCGCCATACACGCCGTTGTTGATCACAAGGACCCGCTTGCCAATCGGGACCGACGACAGCACCGCCGCCTCCACGGCAGCGGTCCCCGAGCCGGTCAGCACGAGCGCGACATACTCGGACTCGGCGCCCGGCACGAAGGCTGTAAGCAGTTTCTGCCGGATCCCCCGGAGCAGGTCGGCGAACTCGGCCTCGCGGTGGCAGATGTCTGGACGGAGCAACGCCTTCCTGACGCGTTCACTGACGTTGACGGGGCCGGGATTCAATAAGATCATGGCCGCCTTTTGTGGAGGCACGAGGCGAGAGGCAATAGGCGATACGGTCAATCTCGCCTTCGACCTATCGCCTAGAGCCCATAGCCCATCGCCCCTAGCCTATTCAATTGCTTTTTTGAACCGTCTCGTGATCTCCGGCGGATCAAGGGCCACGCGAGGAGCCTCCTCGACCTGCTCCGTCACCTTCACGAGCAGGAAGCTCGGCCCCTCCTTGACCAGCATGTCCTTGAACTCATAGACCAGGTCTTCCCGCTCGCGCACGCGCTCGACATTCACGTAGCCGGCAGCCTTGGCCACCTGATCCAGACGCACGACCCGCGAATAGGTCGGCTGATTGCCGGTGCTTCCGTAGACTTCATTGTCGAACACGACATGGACGAAGTTCTTCGGCTTCAGAGCCCCGACTGTCGCCAGCGTCCCCATCCCCATGAGCACATTCCCGTCCCCGTCAAACACCACGACCTTCTTGTCGGGCTTGGCGAGCGCGACTCCGAGGCCGATGGCCGAGGCAACGCCCATCGAGCCGATCATGTAGAAATTCTCCGGCCGGTCGCGCAGCTTGAATGCCTCGCGCGACGGGAACCCATTGCAGACGATCAGCGGCTGATCCGTGAGGTGCTCGAGCAGCGCAGCCATCGCGCGCGCCCGACTCTGCATCGTGCCTTCTTCTGGGCGCATTCCAAAAACCCGTGATGCGTGATCAGTGATCCGTGATGCGTGCCACGTGCTGAGTGTTGAGTTCCGAGTTACACGTGGTTCAGGCCCTCACGGCTGGATCCCGCGGACGATGCCCTTTCGCAGCAGCAGCGCGACCGGGATCCGTTGTTTCATGAACGTCGCCGCCGTCCATTTGAAGTCGTCGACGGCGGTGGCTTCGGAAAAGGTCCGATAGGGCACGCGCATCGTGTCCAGCAATCGCGTCATGGTCTGCCCCATGACGAGATGCTCGGGCGCGTCTTTCCCTTCGTAGCCGCGCCAGGAGATCACCAACAGGCACGGCTGCTGGTAAATGAGATTCAAGGAGATCAGCGTATTGAGTGACGTGCCCAGACCCGAGTTCTGCATCAGCACCGCGGGCACTTTGCCGGCCATGTACGCGCCGGCGGCCATCGCCAGAGCCTCATCCTCGCGGACCGCCGGCGTGTAGAGCCGGCGCTCGGTGAGGACCTCGATCACGCCCGCGAGAATCGAGTCAGGCACGCCGGTGAAGAAGTCGAAGCTGATGTCCTGGAGGGCCTGGACGAATCGGTCGCTGTCGATCATGCGCAGCAAGACATGCAGAACGACAAAATGACGCCGGCCGGCGGAGTAGACGCCGGCCGGGAACGCGGCGCATTATAACCAAGGCTCCGGTGATCCACAAGCACGGCCGGGTTGCCTTGCGAAGACGATCATGGTAGGTTCCTCGCGTTCCAGCAATCATGCCATGGTTGCCCGATTGCCGCACAAGACGGCCTTACGAAGTCTGTTCGCCTTGCTGGTGTCCGCGCTCCTAACGGGTCCGGACGGGGCGTGGGCCGTCGGCATGACGAACGACCCGAAAGGGTTCGCGGGTATCCCGTGGGGCTCGTCGCTCGACGCGGTTCCCAGCCTCGTGCTCAAGGAGACCGGCGAGCATATCCGGCGGTACGACTTCAAGCAGTCGCCGCCGCCGTTCGGGGAAGCCGCGGTGGAGTCAGTGCGGCTGTTCACGTTCGATGGACAATTTGCTCGCGTGCAGGTGCGCTACCAAGGTCAGCGCAATCATGACATGCTCATGAAGTACCTGGAAGCCCAGTTCGGGCCGATCGAGCGCTTGCCTGGCACGATGATGCGCGGGCTCAACCAGCAGTACACGTGGCGCGGGAGCGAAACGGAAGTGACCATCACCTACGCCGCCGCGAGCGAACGAGGCAACTTGTTCCTCGAAAGCCGGGTACTGGTCCCGCGATTTAACGACCTGTTAAACGATTCGGGGTATTGACATTGATCGGGCCAGCCGGGAGGGCGCGCGGGTGTGTGTGTCACACACCCGCGCCACCGTCAACGAGGCCGGCCATGAAAGGCAAGTCCCTTCGTCAGTCTGGCCACAATCCTCTGACGCCACCGGGAGCTCTCCTCGGGAGTCGCCGTGTCATGGCGATGCTGGGCTGGCTCGTGTTCGTGGCCGTAGTGAGCCCCTCGATCGTCCTCGCGGGCGAGATGGTCAAGGATCCGAAGGGGTATCATGGCATCGCGTGGGGATCGGCGCTCGACGAGGTCGCGGAGCTGACCCGAGTCGTCGCCGCCGATCGGATCACCGAGTACGAACTGAAAGCCGGCCCGCCGCCGCTGGGTGGCGCCCAGGTAGACGCCATCCGATTCATCGCGATCGACGGGAAATTCGCACGGGTGACGATCCGGTACAAGGGGAAAGAGGCGCACGGCAAGATCGTGGCCTATCTCGAGTCCGAGTTCGGGCCCATCGATCAGACGCCGGGGCAGACGATGGCCGGGTTGACGCAGCAGTTCAACTGGCGTGGTGCTGACACTGAGGTCAACCTGACCTATCAACACCGAGGAGAACGCGGGTTCGTCTTTATTGAAAGTTACGCGCTCTCCCAGAAGTTCATCGAGCTCTATGGCGACACCACGAACTAGGAGCCCGGATCGGCCCGGTCCTCCACGGCTGACGTTCCAGACAACCAGAAAACCAGAAAAAAAGTCGTATGCATAACGCCACCAAGCTTCGCGCGCTGCTCCGCCGGGACGGTATCGTCAAGGCGGTCGGAGCGCATGACGCGCTGAGCGCGAAACTCATCCAGCAGGCCGGCTTCGACGCCATCTGGGCCAGCGGCTTCGGTATTTCCGCGTCGCTCAAATGCATGCCGGACGCGAGCTTCGTGACCCTGAGCGAGCAGCTCGAGGTCGAGCGGAACATCGCACAGGCCGTTGACCTCCCGATCATCGCCGACTGCGACACGGGCTATGGGAACGCCCTGAACGTCATGCACACGGTGCTGGAGCACGAGCGGGCGGGCGTCGCGGCCATCTGCATCGAGGACAACGTCTTCCCCAAACGCTGCAGCTTTTACCCTGGGGCGCGTCGCGAGTTGGTCTCGATCGAGGAGCACTGCGGCAAGATCAAGGCGGCCAAGGCGGCCCAGACTGTGCCGGATTTCCTGGTGATCGCGCGGACCGAGGCACTGATCGCCGGATGGGGGCAGGACGAAGCGCTCACACGGGCGGAGGCCTATGCCGAGGCGGGGGCTGATGCAGTGCTGATCCATTCCAAGTCGCCGACCTTCGACGAGTTGAAGGCGGTCGCGCGCCGCTGGTCGGGTCGCGTGCCGCTGGTGGTCGTCCCGACCATCTTCGACGGCGTGACCGCCGCGGAGCTCGAGGAAGCGGGCTTCAAGATCGTGATCTATGCCAACCAGGTGCTGCGCGCCGCGATCAAATCCATGCGCGATTCGCTGGCGGTCATCCAGCAGGATACCCGGCCCGGGGCCGCGAACGACCGCATCGTCAAGCTCAAGGAAGTCTATGATCTCGTCGGCGTCACCGAGATGGAAGAAAACGAAAAGCGGTTCCTGCCGGTCGCGGGTGAGCAGATCACGGCGGTCGTCCTAGCGGCCGGGTTTGAGAAGCAACTGCTCCCCCTGATCGAGGACAAGCCCAAGTGCCTCCTGGACATCAAGGGCAAGACGATTCTGGAGCGGCAGGTGACCGTCCTGAACGAGTGCAGCATTAAGGACATCGCTCTGGTTCGCGGCTACCGGAAGGAGGCGATCACCCTCCCGAATATCCGCTACTACGACAACGATCGCTACGAAGACACAGGCGATCTCTCCTCGCTCTTCTGCGCCGAACGGGAGCTGCAGGGCCGGTGCGTCGTCCTCTACGGCGACATCATTTTCGATGCGGCCATCCTCGAGAAGCTGCTCAAGAGCCCTGCCGACATTACCCTGGTCGTGGACCTCGCCTGGTACGACCAGCAGCATCTGGGCAAGCCGCTGCCCGGCTTCAAGCCCGACCTGGTCATGCTGGAACAGGCGCCGGGACGAAGCGCGCTGTACCGCTCGTGGATGCCGGACGAGCAGACGCGCGTGCTCAAGATCGGCCAGACGCTGCCGATGGACATGGCTCACGGCGAGTTTATCGGTCTGGCCATGTTCTCGGAGCGCGGCATCGAGGCGGCCAAGCGGGTCTACCGGGAGTCCCTCCGAACGTACGAAACGAAAGGCTTCCATGAGGCCGGCAGCGTTGCCCGCGCGTCTCTGACCGATCTCATCCAGGAGCTCATCGACACGGGCCATTCCGTCCATGCCGTGCCGATCTTCAAGGGCTGGATGGAGGTGGATTCCTTCGAGGAGTATCAGAAGGCCTGGGCCAAACTCCGCCAGTAGCCCGCTCGCCTCTTTGCGCGCAATCCCGTGCCGGCTCGCACCTGACGCGCCCGCTTGCGCCGACGACGTCGGTCGCGTACTATGATGTGGTGAGTAAGCACTTACTCACCGGAGACGCCATGGCTGCACCACGACCGGCGGAAGCCCGCCGCGCCGCCAAGCAGGACCGCCAGGCCGGTATCATTGCCGCCGCGTCCGCCCTGTTCGCCGCGAACGGGTTTCGGGGGACCACCACCCGAGAAATCGCAAAACAGGCCGGCGTCAGCGAAGCGCTGGTGTTCAAGTACTTCCCCTCCAAGCGCGCGCTCTACGCCGCCATTCTGGCCGAGAAGTCTCCCCTCTCCCAACTCATGCCCGCGGTCGAGGAGGCGGCCCGCAAACGCGACGACGAGCGGGTCTTCAGGCTCATCGCAAGCTTTCGGATCCGCCGCGGCACGGACCCGTCCCTGCTTCGCCTGCTGCTCTTCAGCGCGCTGGAGGGCCACGAGCTGTCCGAGATGTTCTTCAAGAACCAGCATCGGATTTTCTACGATTATCTCGCCGGGTATATCGCGCGACGGATCGAGGACGGCGCGTTCCGGCGTGTGGACCCCCTGCTCGCAGCGCGCGCCTTCGTCGGCATGATCGTGTACCACCGCCTGTTGCACGAGATCTTTGCCGTGCCGGCGGACCGCTCACCGGAAGAGACCGTGGGGGCTTATGTGACCTTGTTCCTGGACGGGCTCCGAAATCCGGCGCGCCGAGCCAGGGCCAAGAGGACGACCCTGCAATGCTCGTGACCGAGAAGCCTCAAGACGAGCCCAAGACGCTCCCGGAGGAAACCGTGCCCGCCGCCCGGCAAGGGACCGCGCCGGCGGGCCGGCCGCCTCGCAGCCGTCTCGCGCTCCCGGTGGCCGTCCTGGCGGTGCTCGGATTGGCCGCCCTGATCACCTATCGGCTGCAGGTCCCGGCCACCAAGGCCGACCCGCGCAAGGGACGCATCATTACGGTAGGCACGGTGCGACCCGTCCGTGCGGACCTCGAGGTCCGCCTACCCTTCACCGCAGACATCCAGCCCTATCAGCAGGTCAACATCTTCTCTCGAGTCGACGGGCAAATCGCCAGGATGCACGTGGACAAAGGCGACTTCGTGAGAGCGAACCAGTTGCTGGTCGAGATCGACCACACAGACTATGTCCACGCGGTCAACCAGGCCCGGGCGAATCTCGCGGCCGCGAAGGCCAACGTGACCCGCCAGGACGCCAACATCCGTAACGCGAAGCTGACGCTGGACCGGATGCAGGCGCTCATCAAGGATCAGTTTGTGTCTCAGCAGGACCTGGACACCGCGCAGATCAATTACGACATCGCGGTCGCGCAAATGGACTCGCTCCAAGCTCAGGTCCGGCAGACGGAGGTGGCGCTGCAACAGGCGGAGACCAACCTGGCCTATTCCTATATCCGCGCCCCGTTCTCGGGCTATATCGCCGAGCGGAACCTCGATCCCGGCGCGTATGTGTCCGGCTCCACGGCCAGCACGTCGACGATGTCACGAGGCATCCTTAGCCTGCAGAACATCGATACGGTCCGGACCATGATCGAGGTTGTCGAGAAGGACGTGCCTCTCGTGAAGATCGGGCAGAAAGCCGAGATCCGCGCCGACGCCTATCCGGACCGGGTGTTTACGGGCGAGGTGACCCGCGTGGTGCAGGCGCTGAGCCGGGAGACTCGCACGATGACGGTGGAGGTGGATTTGCCGAACGCCGGTCATGTGCTGAAAGGCGGCATGTTCGCGCGAGTGGAGGTCATCGTAGGCCATCACCTCCAAGCGGTGCAGATTCCCCTTGACGCCGTGACGCGCCTCGAAGAGAGCCAGTTCATCTTTGTCGTGCGGGACGGGAAGGCCTACCGGGTGCCGGTCGAGGTCGGGAGCCGAGCCGGGAGCCGGATCGAGATCACCAAGGGCCTGACCGGCTCCGAGGAAGTCATCCTGTCCGGCAAGGATCTCGTGCACGACGGGATGCCGGTGCAAACGAAGCGGATGGACGGACATGAGACGTGAAGGAAAAGCGCGCACGGCTGATTTATGTGGTTAACCCTCCTCGCGTTGCGTAACCGGATCGGCATCCTGATGCTGTCGCTGGCGATGGTGGTGCTGGGGGTGACCTCGCTGCAGCGCCTGCCGGTGGACCTGTTTCCGAACATTCAGGTGCCCGTCGTCTTCGTCGGGGTGATCTACGAAGGCGCGCCGCCCGTGGACATCGAGAAGAGCGTCATTTATCCGATCGAAAAAGCCGTCAGCTCGTCATCGGACGTCGAGCACGTCGAGTCGTTCACGAAATACGGCTTCGGGGCGGTCCAAGTCTGGTTCAACTGGGGCGCCGACATCAACGTCGGCCAGATGGAGGTGATGCAGCGGGTCACGCAGATCCTGAACCAGCTCCCGCCGGGCGTCCTCCAACCGTTCATCGTCAAGTTCGACGTCTCGAACATCCCCGTCGCCATCGTCACGGTGTCCGGGAGCAACCTCGACGAACGCGCGCTCTACGATCTGGCCTACAACACCATCGCGCCGCAGATCGAGCAGGTGAAGAACGTGGCGGCCGCCACTGTCGAGGGCGGGAAGATCCGCCAGATCAACATCAACCTCGACCCGGCCCTCCTCCAGGCACGCAGCCTATCCATCCTGGACGTCGTCAAGGCGGTGAAGAATTCCAACCTCATCCTGCCCTCCGGCGACATCAAAGCCGGCAATCTCGACTACAACGTCTTCACGAACAATCAGTTCAAGACGGTCGAGCCGATTAACGACATCATCGTCAAGGTCAACCAGCAGGGCAATCCGGTTCGAGTCCGGGACCTGGGCACGGTCACCGACTCCTCGGATATCCAAACGAACATCGTCCGTACCGACGGCCAGCGCTCCGTGTATCTGCGCGTCAACAAGCAGCCCATCGCCAACACGGTCGAAGTCGTGGATGCGCTGCGCCAGCAACTGCCGAAGATGATCGGCATTCCTCCCGGCGTGAAGCTGGGCATCTCCTTCGACCAGTCCATCTACATCCGGCAGGCGATCAAGAACCTCATGGAGCAAGCGCTGCACGGATCAGTGCTGGCCGCCGCCGTCATCCTGATCTTCCTCCGCAATCTCACCAGCACACTGATCATCTCCGTGGCGATCCCCCTGTCTGTCCTGGTGACGTTCGTCGTGCTGTATTTCACGGGACAAACGCTCAACGTGTTCACGCTGGGCGGGCTCGCCCTCGGCATCGGCCGTCTGGTGGACGACTCGATCGTGGAACTGGAGAACATCCAACGCCATCTGAACGCCAGCCATCAGCGACAAGGTGAGTGGCAGGCCGGCGAAGGCCGGCTGGCGCCCGACTCGCTGGCAACCCGGGCGTTGAGCAAGTGGGACGCCCTGTTGGATGCGGCGCGCGAGGTCGCCATGCCGATTCTCGCCTCCACGGTCACGACCGTGGTCGTATTTCTGCCCATTTTCTTCGTCGTCGGGATCGCGAAGCTCCTGCTCATTCCCCTCGCCCTCACGATCGCGATCGCGCTGTTCACCTCGTTCTTCGTCTCGCGGACCGTCACGCCGGCACTCTGCTACAAGTTTCTCAAGCCGGAGGTTGAGGCCCATCGCACCATGCCGGTTTGGTACCAGCGACTGATGAACTGGAGCCGGCTCAAGTACGAGGCGATGGACGCGCAGTATCAGCGTGGGCTGTCCTGGGCACTCACCCACCGCACGCTCGTCATCGGATCGATTCTGCTGCTCTTCGCCGGCTCGCTGCTCCTGCTGTTCCGGATCGGCACCGAGTTCATCCCGGTCACCGATGAAAGCCAGTTCCGAATCAACGTGCGGGCTCCGGTCGGACAGCGGGTGGAAAAGACCGAGCAACAGGTCGCGGAGATCGAGCGCCTGCTCCGCGAGACGATCCCGCCGCATGAGCTGGACACGATCGTCTCGAGCACCGGCGTGCTCACCCTGGGACGATCCTCACTCTTCAACCGCAACACCGGTCCACACATGTCCGTGGTCCAGGTCTATCTGACGCCGCCCGACCGGCGGACTCGCACCCAGGTGCAGATCATGAACGAGATGCGGCCGAAGGTGGAAAAGCTGTTCCCCGGCGTGGCCGTGTTCTTCGATCCGGGCGGATTGGTCAAGCGTGTGACGAGCTTCGGCTCGCAAAAAGCCGTGGACGTGGAGATCTACGGGTATGACTTCGAGAAGGCCAGGACCGTCATTCAGCAGGTCAAAGAGGCCATGCACCAGACCGAAGGGTTGGCCGACATCGAAGTGAGCCGCGAGGAGAACTACCCCGAGATCGACATCACTCTGGACCGCGAGAAGGCCGCCCTGCTCGGGATCAGCGTGGCCGACGTGGCGAACACAGTCCTGTTCTCGTTAAACGGCACCGGGCAAGTCGAACCGATCATCTATACCGATCCGGAGACCGGGAACGAGTATTACATCAGCGCGTGGCTGGCGGAGGACAAGCGCAAGGACCTCACTGACCTGGACCAGATCGTCCTGACGACGCGATCCGGCGAGCCCGTCTTGCTGAAGAACCTCGCTTCGGTCTCCCTCAACGCCGGGCCCGTGCAGGTCGAGCGGAAGTACTTCCAGCGCTTGGCCCACATCACGGCTAATCCGGTGGGCCGCGATCTGGGCGCGCTCGCGGCAGACCTCGAGGACCGATTCCAGCAGATTCTGCCGCCCCCCGGGTTCAGCATCCGCCTGGCTGGCCAGATCCAGCAGCAGCGGGAGACCTTCTCGGGCCTGATCTTCGCCGCGGTCCTCGCCCTGCTCCTCGTGTATATGGTCATGGCCGCGCAGTTCAAATCACTGATGGACCCCTTCATCATCATGTTCACGATCCCGCTGGGCTTCTCCGGCGTGCTCCTGACGCTCTTCCTCTGGAACACCACGCTGTCCATGACCTCCTTCATGGGCGTCATTATGATGCTCGGTATCGTGGTGTCGAACGGAGTGTTGCTCGTGGACTACACAAACGTGCTGCGGCGCCGCGGGATGGGGCTGCGTGACGCCGTGGTCCTGGCCGGCCGCACCCGTCTGCGGCCGATCCTCATGACCTCGCTGGCCACCGTGTTTGGGCTGTTACCGATGGCACTAGGCCTGGGGACCGGCGGGGAAACGAACGCGCCCCTGGCTCGGGCGGTGATCGGCGGGCTGAGTGTCTCGACGCTCCTGACCCTCTTCCTGGTCCCGACGCTCTACCTGTTCATCGAGGAACGGTTCCCGCGCAAGGCGGACCCGGAGGCGCAAGGAGACGGCTGGGGCGATCGGCGGCGCACGATCGAAGGACTGGGGCGCCCGGCCGTGGGCATCCCCGGCCGCGCACTGGAGCCGCAAGCAGGCTCGCTCACCTGACTGAGGGAAAGAGCGCGGGTAATTGCATGGCAAGGCCGAGGTCGCCGCCGACCCGGAGGCGCCCGGACATGAAGACCGATGGGCCGTCCAGGCGTCCGCTGAGCACGCCGAGGCAGTCATCCCCGGACATCGAGAAGGTCACATCAGGATGCGGATGGGCGCCCGTCTGCACCGTGCACGCGCCGTCTTTGACGATGAGATGATAGGCCCCGCCGTTGGGTCCGCTGAGGTCGAACTGATAGACAGCCGAGAGACCCTCAGCAGCCTCCGCATCAAATTTGTCCGGCAGTGTCCGAAACACTTCCTGGAGCGACAGCCTCGCCACGGCAGGAGTGTACGCACCCCGGACGTTCGTTGCAATGAGAAATCAGAATCGGGGTGGGCCAGAGCGTAATTGACAGGCCCGAAAGCAGTCGGCAACAATGCTCTCATGCCGAGCCCTTCGCCCTCCCAGCCTGAATCCAAAGACCCGCCAGCCGATACCCTGCCCGACCGTCTATGCACCTGGTGCAAGGTCCTGATGCTGAAGCGGCTCGTCGCCGGCGGCAAGTTCATTCATTACACCTGCCCGAAGTGCGTGTTTCAACACACCTCCAAGCGGGACCTGCAGGCGGGCTAAGCGGCGCCGCGGGTTTGCTTTGATCCCTTGCAGTGTGACTTCGTGAGGTGTGTGGAAGGGAGAGGAGCGTCTGCGGGTTAAGATTGGATCTCACGGAGCACGGTCTGGACGCGGGCGACCCAGCTACCGCCGGCGCCGGTAGCCAGCGCCAACCGGAGGGCCTCCTCCAGCTCCCGTACCGCGTCCGCATTTTGGCCCGCTGCGTGGAGTGCTAGACCATAGCTGGCATGCCCGAGAGCGAACTCGGGCTCGAAGCTCACCGCGTGCCTGTGAGCGTCCAGCGCACCCGACAGATCGCCTTTCGCCAGCAGCGCATTGCCGAGATTGGCGTAGGCTTCGGCGGCACCCGGCTGAATCTGAATGGCCTTCCGGTATTCCGCGATCGCCCCGTCAAGGTCGCCCGTCTCAAACAGGGTCAACCCCAAGTTGGTATGCGCCAGCGCGAAAGAGGGCTGCAAGCTGATGGCCTTCCGGTACTCCTCGATCGCCGCCTGCACCTGACCTCTGGCCATCAGGGCGTCCGCCAGGTTCGAATGAATCGGCGCGGAAAACGGCTCCAGCGCCAGCGCGGTCCGCTGCGCGGCGATGGCCGCCTCCACCTCGCCCTGCGCCTCGAGCGCGAGCCCCAAGTCCGTGTACGCCATCGCATTGTTGGGACTCAGGCTGACGGCCGTCCGGAATTCTCGGATGGCGCCCACAAAGTTCCGCTCTTCGTAGAGGACCTGCCCCAGCCGCACATGCGCTTCCGCCTCCGAGGGAGCCGCCGCGAGCGCCTGTTGCGTCAGGGTCCGGGCGACCGCTCGCCCCTGGCTGGATGAGCTGCCGGCGGTGAGCCTCCCGCTTGGGGTGGCGCCCAGGGCGCCCAGCGCCTGGGCCAGCAGCGCCTTGACATCGGACGGCCCGGCGTGGGTGTCCGCCGGAGCGAGCAGCGCTCCGCTCAGCAACCCAGCCAGGAGCATCGCGGGCGTTTTCGCCACGATCGACCAGTTCATGCTCGTCCCGCCATGTATTCTGGGATCCTTGCGAAACGGGGAGGCATCGGAAGCGGCTGCGATCCGCCACGCAGTCACCTGCTGCTGACCATACCTCCGGTTGCATAAAGATGCCATGCTGAACTGCCCGGGGTGGTTGTTGTCGTCCGCAGCAGCGAACGGTCGGCGCGGCCCTCGCGACTCAGACGGCTAACGGTCTTGGGGGTGATCTTCGTACTGCTCGAGGATGTGCAGGATGGTCCGCGCGCGCTCGATGGACGGGCGGTTCAGCGGGCTATCGGGGACAAGGTTGAGGTAGGCACGAAATTCGTGGGCTGCCTCGGCCGGCTTGTTCCTGGCCAGCAGCGCCACGCCGAGATTGTAGTGCGCGGTGGCGAAGTCCGGCTTCAGACGCAGCGCCGTGTGGTAGTGGCTGATGGCATCATCCAGGCGGTGCTCCTCCTGCAGGACCGTGCCCAAGTCGTGATGGACGGCGGCGTCATCGGGGTTCAGCCGCAGGACCGCCTGATACTCGGCCGCGGCTGCGCTCAGGTCGCCTCGGCCCCTGAGAATGCCGGCCACGCGGACGTGCGCGTCAGCCGCCTTGGCGGGCCGCAGGCGAATCGCAGCCCGATACGCTTCCATTGCACCCTCCAGGTCTTGCCTGGCTTCCAGCGCCAGCCCGAGCTGGTAGTGGGCTACCGCATTCGCCGGATCCAGACGAATGACGCTCCGATAGGCATCCGCCGCACCGGCCAGATCACCGCTCGCGTGCAGGGCCGCCCCCAGCCCCTCCTGGGCCCTGGTGAAATCCGGTTTGAGCTTGAGCACCTCCCGATACTGTTCAATCGCATGGGCGAGATCCCCCTTGGCCGCCAGCGCCAGCCCGAGGTTGTACCGCGCTTCGACCAACGTGGGCTGGAGGCGCACGGCTTCCTGATACTCGGTGATGGCGCCGGTGAGGTCGCCTTTCGCCTGCAGGGCCACCCCGAGTCCCTGCCGCGCCTCGGCAAAGTCCGGGCGAAGCTCCAGGGTCGAACGGTATTCGGCCACGGCGCCCGCGAGATCGCCTTTGGCGGCGAGCGTGAGCGCCAGATTGTAGTGGGCCTTCACGAGGTCCGGCTTGCGCCGAATCGCCTCGCGATACTCGACGATCGCGCCGCTCAGGTCGCCTTTCCGCTGTAATTCGACCGCATGGTTGTAATGGGCCTCAGCGCCGTTTCTGGCAGAGTCGGCCAGGGAGGAGGACTGACTCGACCGCAGGAGCGGCGTAGCGTCAGCGCCGGAGGGGCCCGGCGCCACAGCCCAGACGATGAGGAGCGTGAGACCAGCGCGCACGATCACAACCGTGGTCTCCGGCATGGGCGATGATGGCTGAGGGAGCGGCCTTGCCGACATCATGATTCGGTCAGTAGCGTCGCGTGTCCAGTTCGGGGGGACCGGCCCTGTCCCGCGCCTGGGCGCGAAAATGGATCCGACCGATGAGCCGCCCGTCGGCCGTCTCCACATCCACCCGCCAGTCTCCTGGCTCCACTCGCTGCTTCACCGTATAGCCGCGATACCCTTGTTCCCGGCCGCCGGCAATCGTGATCGGGATGCGGTCGGTGGTCAGGAACGAGGCCCCAGCCGGCCGGTATTGCCAGTGATGCACGATAGTCGTCTGCAACGCGGCGGGTGCGAACACGGCCGTAAAACAGTAGATCGGCCCATCGCCGCGGAACGGATCATCCGAACGTTTCCACATCTGATACCAGGCCCCTTTTTCATAGGAGACCTGGTATCCATCGTCATCCTTCACCACCTTATGATACACGCCGCCAGTCTTCAGGGCTAAGGGAACCGGCGGGATCCAACCCAGGAAGTAAAAGCCGACCAGGATCCCGATCAGCGCGAAGGGCGGGAGCGCGTTGAGCAGCACGTCTCGGGACAAGCGGGCCGGTCCGATCGGAAACACCAGCTCGAGCACGCGAACAACCACTAGCCCGCTGAGCACCGCACCGGCGAGAAACACCCACGTGTTCATCCACCCGGTCAACACCGGCAGGAAAAACGTAAAGAAGCTCAGACACACTACCGCATAGAGACTGACCAGCAGCTCCAGCCGCGAAAATCGGTTTCGGAGGAACTCGTTGGCCACCAGCAGCGCCACAAGGATGAAGAAGAACACCGCCGTGCTCGTCAGCGAGGCGCTCCGCGAATAAAAAATCGCGTAGGCGCTGAACAGGCCGCCGAACAGGAACTGGATTCCGTACGGGTAATAGGGGCGACCCCGCGCGATCAATTCCGCGGTCGCAGGCGTGAGATCGGCCGGAGGGCCGGACGACCCGTTTGCGGAGGGGGCCCTCACCTCGGCGCGCCCCATTAAGATGATCAGCAGCCCCAGCAGGACGAGATAGAGCAGTAAGATGAGGTTGTCGAGCAGGCGGTCGATGCGGGTCAGCGTCAAGCCGTCATACGTCACGCCGGCAAAGAAGAAGAGCACCGGCATGGCCGGTTTGGTGAGTGCGGAGCGGATCCTGGACTGGAGGAGCATCAATTTTCAACGATATCAGGAACTGAATGCCTCTCAAAGAAAGCGGTTTCAACATCGTATCAGGGCGTGATGACGGGCAGCAGGCTCCTCAACGTCGCGCGACCGATCTCGACCAGACGGCCCTCGCGGAACGCGGCATCGCTGAACGGCACAAACCGGGCGAGCTTGAGCAAGGATCGCCCGGCCAGCACGGCCGACACCTCGGGCCGGCGATCACGGGTGAGCGGCAGCGTATAGCCTTCGCCTTGTTTCCACTCCCACAGGGAGGGGCTCAGGCACAGGCAGAGCTGGGGATCGGCGATGATACCGTAGCGATCGATGAGATGCTGTTTGTACCGCGCCAGCCGGCCGCCCTCGAGCAACAGCGCGAAGACGACATGATGGCCCCACCAGACCAACGATCGGAACGTAAATTTCACGTCGCCGTCGAAATGCTTGGGAAAGTCCAGGTACTGGTACGGGAACGCTTCGAGGTGCTCGCCTTTGACGAACTGGCCCTTGGAGAGATCGAACCCGTCCGGCGTGAGCAGCGTCACGCCGTCCAACTCGGACTTCAGCCCGCGATGCAGCGCCTCCAGCAGCGTGCGCAGTTTCTTCGTGATGGCGGCCTTGGCCACGAAGAACTTTTCGTCGGCCATGAGCGAGAGTTCATCGGCTGCCAGGCGAACGGGATCGTCCATTGGAAACCGCCTAAGCCTCCCTGCTCTCGAATCCCGCCACGTCCAGGTCGTACAGTCGGCGGCAGGCCTCGCAGCGCAAGCCGACAAAGTCCTGCATGACATCCATCTCGCGCACTCTCACGGACACGGCGTGCGTCCCGACGCACGCAGCCAGGTGTCCCGCCGCCTGTGGCTCCACGCACAGGCCTTCTTCGGAGGGTCGGGCGGCAGCGGCTCGGGCGGAGATGCCTCGAAGCGTCAGTCGATGGCGGAGATGACACGACCTGCAAGTGAGCTCCACCTGCGCGGAAGACGCCAGCTTCATGAGGGACAGACAGAGCGGATGGGACACAAAGCACTGCTGGATGAAGGCGCCGCTGTGGAAGATCGGAGACATGGTGCGGGGCGCGATCGCGGGACGGCTCGGACGGAGCCGGTTAAACCGCAGGATGCTTAGCCCGGATTATTCGCGAAGAGTGCATCTTCGCTCATAACCGCCTGAGAGAGCTCTGGAACCGCTCTCTCGGGTTTCGACGCGGTGCTCACGCACCTTGCTCACTGCTAACCCGGGCTTACCCTGAGCGAAGGCCCGAAGGGCCGGAGCCGAAGCCCGCTAGGGCGGGTTATTCAAGATGCGTTCATGAATAACCCGGGTCAGGAGCCCAGACGCGCGAGCGCCAGCAGGACGAGACAGCCGGCCGCGTAAGGAACCGCGCAGGAGTACCCGACCGCCCTCACCGGCCGGTCGTCGCCCTGATTCGGATACCGCGCGCGCTGCTCCTTGTAGACAAACTCGTAGGCGAGAATGCCAATGGTCAGGGTCAGGACGAGGACTCGGCTCGTGCGCGGCCACGTGTACACGCCGCTCAGGACAAACGCGGTTGTGAAGAAGCCGCTGAAGAACAAAAGCAGCGGCGCAATAACGTACCGGGCGCCCTGCGCAACCCAGGAGAGCCATGCCGCATCAACCTGTCGGGCTCCGACCGGCATCCCTCGCAGTATTCTCATACTCAGACCGCAGCCTCGGTCGACTCCCGGCCCGCCGCCTGCTCCTGCTGGGCGCTGCGACAGGCCTTGCACATCCGCGGCCGCATCTTCAGGAACATCGTTTTGCCGCTAGCTAGGCAACTATAGTGGACGAACTCATTGCAGACCGAGCAGCGCGACCATCCGCCTCGGAACAGCGTCTCGTTCCGGTACAGGCCCTTGCCGCAGACCCTGCAGGTCCGCGGCTCGATGCCCAGCAGCATCGGCTCCCACTCACCGCCCGCTTTCCGAATACTCATGGCGGCGGAGTATACCCACCCCGGCTGGAAAGAGGCAAGGGGCACCGTGCAAGTGGCGTCAGCTGTTTGACACATCAAGAACCCGTTTGGTACTCTCCCTTCGCCGCCCGCTGCCGCCAACAAGACATTCCGCACTTCCATGAACATCAGCCGATATCTCGAGCAGAAACGCGACGAGGTGGACCGTTACCTGGATGCGGTGGTCCCCGATGTGAAGACGCCGCCGGCCACGCTGCATGAGAGCATGCGCTATAGCCTGTTCGCCGGCGGGAAGCGGGTGCGTCCGATCCTCGCCATCGCGTCCGCCGAAGCGGTGGGCGCGGCCACCAAGGCGGTCTTGCCCGTGGCGTGCTCGCTCGAGCTGGTTCATACCTACTCGCTCATTCACGACGACCTGCCGGCGATGGACAACGACGATTACCGCCGGGGGAAACTGACGAACCATAAAGTCTATGGCGAGGCCATGGCGATCCTGGCCGGCGACGCCCTGTTGACGCTCGCCTTCGAACTCTGTAGCCGCGCCGAGCTCATGGACGGCCTTGACCCCATGCGACAAGTCCAGATCGTCCGAGAGCTCGCCTATGGGGCCGGCAACCTCGGCATGGTCGGTGGGCAGGTGTTCGACATTCAGGCGGAGAATCGAGACATCGATCTGGCTACTCTGGAGAACATCCACGCCCACAAGACCGGCATGCTCATCCGCGCCGCAGTCCGCATGGGCGCGATCGCGGCCGGCGCGACGGCAACCCAACTCGAGAACCTGACGGGATACGCCCAGGATGCAGGGCTCGCCTTCCAGATCGCCGACGACGTGCTGAACGTCACGGGCACCCGCGAGGAGCTGGGCAAGGACGCCAACACCGACGCCAAGCGCGGCAAGAAGACCTATCCGACCTTTTATGGTGTGGAGGGCGCCCGGAAGCTGGCCGATCAGTGCGTGGAGCGAGCCATCAGCCGTTTGGGCCTCTTCGGCGCCAAGGCCGACCCCTTGCGGGAAATCGCGCGATATATCACGGCCCGGCGCAACTAGCGCCGGGTGGCAAGGGGCCCGAGGCGAGAGGCGATCGGCCAAACGCGGTTGTATCCTCGCCTCAAGCCTCTAGCCCATTGCCTCTAGCCGCGTGCCTCGAACGAAGTGAGATGAGATGAAAGCCTTAGTCACCGGAGCCACCGGATTCGTCGGAGCGGCCGTCGCACGCGCGTTGCTCAACGCAGGCATCGAGGTGCGTGTGCTCGTCCGCCGCGGCGCCGACCTGCGCAACCTCGAGGGGCTCAAGGTGGAGCAGTCGGAGGGCGACCTCCTTGACCGCGACTCCCTGCGGCGGGCGCTTACCGGTTGCCGGCATCTCTACCATGTCGCAGCGCACTATGCCCTCTGGGCGAAAGACCCTGCCATTTTCTACCGCGTGAACGTGGACGGTACGCGCATGCTGTTGGAGACCGCCGGGGAGGTCGGCATCGAGCGGATCGTCTACACGAGCACCATCGGCGCGATCGGGCTGCCCAAGGACGGCGGGCCTGGCACGGAGGAGACCCCGGTCTCGCTCGAACAGATGGCCGGGCATTATAAGCGTTCGAAGTTTCTGGCGGAGCAGGAAGTCCTCAAACTCGCGCGCGAAGGACTGCCGGTCGTCATCGTCAATCCCAGCGCCCCCGTCGGGGAGCGCGACGTCAAGCCGACGCCGACCGGGCAGATGATCGTGGACTTTCTGAAAGGCCGCATGCTGGCCTACATCGAAACGGGCATGAACCTGATCGATGTGGATGACGTGGCGGCGGGTCATCTTCTGGCGATGCAGCGCGGGCGCACGGGCGAACGGTACATTCTCGGAACCCGCAACCTCTCGTTGCTGGAGATCTTCCAGATCCTCAGCCGGGTGACCGGCATCCCTGCGCCGCGACTGAAACTGCCCTGGCGGGCGGTGTTACCGCTGGCGCATGTGAACCGCTGGATCGCGGATTATGTCACACGCCGACCGCCGCGCATTCCGTTGGAAGGCGTGCGCATGGCGAAATACACCATGCATTACGATTGTTGCAAAGCGGTCCGTGAATTGGGGCTTCCGCAGACACCCGTGGAGGTGGCGCTGGAGAAAGCCGTCCGGTGGTTTCGGGAGCACGGATATGTCTGATACGGAACCGAGGGAACGGACCGCGACCAGCCATGAAATGGGTTTCGCCGATGCCAGCTGATTCATTCCCAACTATCGGGTACTTGCGACTCTTGTGATGGAGATCGTCTCACTCTTCATTCAGACCCTCCTGTTCCGCCCCTACGTCTTTCTGTTCCTGGCGGTGTCCCTCTTTGTTGCCCACCGCCTCCTCGGATGGAAACGAACGGCTTGGTTCTTCGGAGTGACGTGGATCACGGCCTTTGCCTGCGAGTTCTCCTCGACTCGCACCGGGGTTCCGTTTGGGTGGTACCACTACACTGGCTCCACCCTGGGGCAGGAGCTGTATCTCTCGAACATCCCCTTCATGGACTCGCTGTCATTCACCTTTCTCCTCTTTGCGAGCTACTGCCTCGCTCTCTTCCTCCTCTTGCCGAGTCGTCACAGCACCCTCGCCCCGGGCGTGCCGACAGGCAGTCTCCTGGGCAGACTGTACCTCGGCTTCACGCGCGACACGCGGACATCCTGGCCAGTTCTCGTGCTCAGTGTGCTCCTCTTCGTCTTTATTGACATGATCGTCGATCCAGTCGCCCTGCGAGGGGACCGATGGTTCCTGGGCCGGATCTATTCTTACCCTGCCCCCGGTATCCACTTTGGCGTCCCAATCGCGAACTACGTTGGCTGGGGCGTTGTCGGCCTGATCTCGTTGGCAAGCTACTTTTTTCTGGACCGTCGGCTCCCGGATGTATCCCGAGATGACACGGTGCCCGTCACCGGGGACCTGCTGCTGGGCTGTGCCCTGTACTACAGCGTGCTGATTTTCATCCTTGCGGTGAGCTTCTGGATCGGGGAACCCGTGATCGGAGCCACGGGGCTCTTCACCTACATTCCGATCACGGCACTGGTCGTATTGCGAATCCTGGGAGGAGATCCGGTCGTGGGCCGACTTCCGGGAACGAGGAACGTGATCGTTCCGTTCGCGAATCGGCAGTCTGATATCACGGCCCGTCCCCATGCGTCGTCACGCATGGGCGATGCCGGCACCCGGGCACGATCTCACACCGACGCTCCCGACAAGCCGCGCGTGAGCGACTCCTAAGTCGGCCGCATGCTGGATCGCAGAAGCTGGGTATGAGCCAAGACAGGCCAACGCTTTTCGCCGTCGCCAAGAAAGTGGCGCTGGGGATCCTCATCGGTCTCCTCCTGGTGGGATTGGCCAGAGGGCTGGACTTCCCGCCCGTCTTCCAGACGATGTTCTTCCTCTATGCCTTGCTGGGCGCCGGCGTGTTCCTCCTGCTCGATGCGCCGTCGTTCCCGACCCCGACCGGTCTCAAGGCGGTCGTAGCGCTGCTGCTCTTCTATATCATCTTGTCGGCTGTCTATATCCTGGGCGCATCCTCGTGGCCCCAGTACGATCCCGAGGACGAAAAAGGCAAGATCGAGAAGATTCTCAAGCCCAAGCGCGAGCGGCTGCTGAAAGAGCACGGCGGCCTGGACGAATTGTTGGCCAAGACGAAGGCCATCGAAGAACGGGTGGCCACACTCACCGCCCGCCTGAACAAGCTCGCGCCCGCCGAGACCGTGGCGGTTCCCGCCGAACCGGCGGCGAAGCCGGCCGGCGGCCCCCTCGATCTGATCGCGCGCGGGATGGAAGTGTATGAGCTCCACGAGTGCTACAACTGCCACAAGATCGGCGGCAAAGGCGGCGTGAAGAAGCGCGGGCCGGTCCTGGATAACGTCGGCAGCTTCTTGACGATCGAGGACATCAAGAAGAAGATTTTCGACCCGACTTATCTCTACGCGGAAGGCTTCGAGAAAGAGCACAAGAAAGGCATGATGCCCGACAAGTACAAAGACCTGATGACCGAAGAAGAGCTGGGTGCGCTGGCCGCCTATCTCAGCACGTTGAAGAATCCGGCCGCGGACACCCCCAAGCCAGTCTTCGTCAAGACCAAGGTCGAGCATGGCTTTACGGTGTACGGCTACGTCCGCGACCAGCGTGGGAAAGGCCTGGCGGGGGTCGAGGTCCAGGCCAAGCCGCTCAAGGAGCACGGCCATGCCGGCAGCGTCAAGACCAATCCGGAGGGGTACTACGAGATCTTTCTGCACCTGCACAACGAGGACGTCGGAACCAAGATTCAGGTTTCGGCGCAGAGCGTTCAGAAAGAAATCGTGGCCAACTACGACCCGAACGACAAGGTCACCAAGCGACAGGCATCCGTGGACCTGGTCGTCAGTTAAAGAGCCCATAGCGTATGGCTGATGGCATGAAGAGAAAAGCGATCAATGAGGTTCCGCGATCGGCAACACCCGTTGCACCAAAATGGCAACGGGTCCCCGGCGATCAGCCACCGGCTCTTCGAGGTGAGGAGTGAAGGGCCTCGCGATTCGTTTCATCGTCACCGGGATTGCCGTGTTCCTGGCCACACAGATCGTGGCCGGCATTCGGGTGGAAAGCGCACAGGCGGGGGTGGCGGCCGTGATCGTGCTGGCCCTCCTCAACGCACTCGTGCGGCCTGTCTTATATTTCTTCTCGCTGCCCGTCATCATCCTGTCCCTCGGCTTGTTCATGGTGCTGATCAACGCGCTGCTCCTCCATATTGTGGCCTGGCTGGTCACAGGGTTCGTCGTGGAGGGGTTCTGGCCCTCGGTGTGGGGCGCACTCCTGATCAGCGTGGTGAGCAGCATTCTGAACCTGTGGGTCTCCGAGGAAGGCCGGGTCGAAGTGGTCGTGCACAGGCGGAGGCCGCCGCGCATCATCAATCCAAATTGAATTGCCGAGTCACGATTGTTAGAATGCCGCGCGGGGCGGCGTATCCTGGATTACGCCGATGAGGTTCAGGCGCTGCTCCACGCTCCTCATCGAGGTTCATGTCCATGCCGGTCAGTCACTCACGACCGTCGCTCGCGGCCGATAAGGCCCGCGAGGCCAAAGAGACGACGCTCAAGCGCACGCTGACCCTGTCGCTGAATGAGCTCGGTGTCGATGTCGCCTTGATCGCCGTGTTCGAACGCGAGGGCGGCCCGCTCGTCTCGTACGGGTACCGCGGCTTCTCTCCGCGCGAAGCGCACGCGATCCTGCGGACACTGGCCCAACCGCATCCGGCCGGGAATCGGTTCCCGATTGCCGGCGACGGGGAAGCCGGCAGCGCCGAACGGCTGCGCATGATCACGCCGACGGCCAAGGCGCTCCTGGCCGTCCCGCTGCGACATCAGAACGTGACCTACGGATACCTGGTCATTGGCCGGAAGGAGACCGCGACATTCTCCAAGAAAGAGAAAGCGCTGGTCGAAACGGCGAGCGAGGAGATCTCTGCAGCGCTGGAGAAGGCCGCCCTGTTCGACGGGAGCGTGCTGCTGCGGCGACCGTTCGTGGCCGAAGAGCCCATCAAGGCTGCCCCGTCGCCGGTGGTCGAGCCGCTGGTCGCCCCGGCCTCCCATGTCACCCCTGAGCGGAAGGAGCGAATCAGCGCCCTGCTCGTGGAGATTGCGGGCTCGCTCACCTACGACCGGGCCTGGGTGACCTACTACGATCCCATTGCCGGGTCCATCGAGGTCCTCGCGATCACCGGTACGGACGAGAGTCGGGATCCCAAGCGGGACTTGAAACCGGGCCAGCGCCTCGCGCTCGACGCCTCGGCCTCCGGCTGGGCCGTGCGGCACCGGAAGCCCCGGGTCGACCACGACTTGGCCTCGACGCAGGGTCGATTCCTGGATCACAAGCAGTTGTTCAAGGACAAGTATCGCTCGACGCTGGTTATCCCCTTTTTCCTCCGAGGCCAGGTCGGCGGCACGATCACGCTCGCGTCGAAGACGCCCGACCACTACAACGTGGCCGATGCTAAGAGCTTGGAGCCGCTGATCGTGAAGCTGGTGGAGCTCTTGCAGGAGCCGACCTCGGCCGCGACTCCTGTTGTGGCCGCAGGGGAGGGGGCGGAGATGGCCGCGCTCCCCGCGCCGCCGGCGCCCTCGGAGCCGTTGATCAGAAAACAGGAGCGTCAGGCGGCGCTCAACGAGTTCAGCGCGTTCCTCGCGACGGAAGTGCGCGAACCCCTCGCGTCCATACGGGCCCAGTTGGAAGACGTCACGGGCGAGGGTATCCTGGAGTTCGACCCGCAGACCCGCATTGAAACCGCCATGCGCGATCTCATCCGCGTCGAGGCGATCCTGCACGAGATCCTGGACTTCGCCAAGCCGCTGGAGCTGAACCGGCGCCCCTGCCGGATCCCCGACGTGATCGAAGGCGCGCTCACGCTGGTCGCGGTGGACCTCGAGGTGAACCGGATCCAGCTCACGCGGCATTACGCGCCTAACCTGCCGCAGGTCCGCTGCGACGAAGCGAAGGTGCAGCAGGCCTTTCTCAGTATCTATAAGAACTCCATCGAGGCGATGACCCCGGGTGGGCACTTGGAGATCGAAGTGATTCCCCATCGGCACGGCCGGGGGCAGTTGCAAGTCCAGATCACCATCAGGAACGACGGCGCCCCGATCCCGACGGAGCACGTGGGAAAGGTCTTCGAGCCCTTTTTCACCACGAAACGGAGCGGCACCGGCTTGGGCTTGGCGAGCGTCAAGAAGATCGTGGAGGAACATCAGGGCCAGATCTCGATCGCCAGCGGTCCGGGTCAGGGGACGGCGGTCATTATCCGATTGCCGGCGCTCGCGTACCGCGGCGGGCGCTTTCGGCGTGGCGGCCGGCGCCGGCCACATCGGGGCCGGTGACGCGATAGAAAACCGTTGCCGAATGACTTCTCGAGCCCCTTGACAGACCTGGCACAGATGGCTAAGATACGCGGCGCCTTCGGGCTGCGAATAGCCACTTATTCATCCACCACCCTTCATCTAAGGAGTGCTCGTCATGAAACCAGTCATCGGCACTGTTGCAGCGGTGTTGGGCGTGATGTTCTCGATATCGCTCGTCCTGGCCAATCCGGCGCTGCTTCCGAAACATCCGGGCTATCCGGCGAAAGCGGCCGTTAGCCCCGTAAGCGGGCAACCGCTGGCGAACGACCCCGGCCAGACGAATGCAGGCGGCGACAGCGCTTCGTTGCAAGCGGCGGGAGCTGACGATCGCCACGTGACTCAGAACCTGCATGACACGAACAACGAGCGAATCACGAAGAAGGAGGGCGCGGGCCGGCTGCCGACCGTGCAGGGTCCGCAAATCAAGATCGAGCCGCCGGTGAAAGAAGCCACGCGCATGAAGTAATCGCCTTTCTCGAAGGCTGCCGGAATAAGAAAAGGGAGGCCGTCGCAAGACGACCTCCCTTTTTCTCTGCCGGTACGGCCGAGCTGACCAGCTGGGCGCATCCGTCAGGCCAGGGCCTTCAGGCGCTCCGATAGCCGCTGGTTTTCGGCATAGTCTACCGGACAGTCAATCACGGCCGGGCGCCCGCAAACCAGGGCCTCCTTGAGGATGGGGCCAAGCTCGTCCGCCGCTGCCACCCGGAACCCTTCGGCCCCAAAGCTCTTCGCAAACGCGACGAGATCCGGATTCCCGAAGTCAACGGATGACACCCGCTGGAATCGCAGCATCTGCTTCCAGCGGATGACCCCGTAGCCATTATCTCGCCACACCAGCGCGACGATCGGCAGCGCGAGCCGGACGGCGGACTCCAACTCCTGTGCGTTCATCAAGAAGCCGCCGTCGCCCGTCACCGTCACGACCTGGCGGGGCGGGTACAGCAGCTTGGCGGCAATCGCACCGGGCAGCCCGATCCCCATGGAGGCGAACCCGTTGGAGATGATGCAGGTGGTGGGAACCTCGCACGGATACATCCTCGCCATCCAGAGCTTGTGCGCTCCGACATCGCACACGACGATGTCGTCATCGGAGAGGGCCGCCCGCAGCTCCCGGATCACGTGCTGCGGGCGGATCGGGAACGTCGGCGCGACGGCCAGCTCGGCCTCGAATCCGCCCACGACCGTGTGACGAGCGCGCTGCGCCCAGGCCTGATCGAACGGCGACAACCCCTCGCCGATCTGCTCCAGACACAGCGCGAGATCCCCCAGCACACCCACCTCGACGATGTAGTGGGCGTCCACTTCAGCCGGCAACACGTCCACGTGGACGATGCGTTTGTCCCGGTTCGGATTCCAGTACCAGGGCGCGTACTCCACGAAGTCATAGCCGACCGCGATGACCACGTCCGCCTGTTCGACCACGGTCGCGACGTAATCACGAGCTTGGAGCCCCAGGGTATGCAGCGAGAGCGGATCGGAATCGGGCAGGATGCCTTT
>Ga0209172_10000931_pt1 | contig 71017 bp, 66 predicted proteins | sample LarsenN4metaG_FD_184113 | JGI IMG/M metagenome (GOLD analysis project Ga0209172, IMG submission 184113) | Hot spring sediment bacterial and archeal communities from British Columbia, Canada, to study Microbial Dark Matter (Phase II) - Larsen... ...
CGCAGCACCCAGAGACGCCCCGAGTTGCTTCAATCCTTCTGGAAACAAACAGGCCTGGCTTGGCCTTAGATTGTTAACAGGCTATGCGAAGCTCAGTAATATTTTGGCCTACGACGCTGTGCCCCGCCATTTGCTCCAGGCTGAGGGCGCCCAGGCCTGCCATTCCAAGCCGCTCCCTCATCTGCGCGCTGCCCGCCGGATTTCCCGCGGTGAGCGTCCATCCACCCTGCGCACCAGCCGTGACAAGTAGCGGAAATCCCCAAACCCCAGACGCCGGGCCACCTCGCTCACTCCCAGGCCAGGCTGCTCCAGCAGCGCTTTGGCTTGCTCCACCCGCAAACGATTCAGATACGCCAGCGGCGTCACCCCATATGCCCGCCGGAACCGCCGGGCCACGTGGTCGGGGCTCTGGCCAGTGCGCGCCAGCAGCGCCTGCACCTGGGGCGCCCGTTTAAAAGGCACTGCCGCTGCCGTCCGCAGCATCTCCATCAATACAACCTCCGGCAAGTGCTCCGGCACACTTCCGCGCTCTTCCCACCTGCAACACGGCGCCAGCACCTTCAGCAGTAACTCCAGCCATAAGCCCCGAGCTGTCACGCGGCCCGCCGCCCCACCTGTCCCGAAGCGGTTGTTCATGACCAAAAAATGCTCGAAAAAATCCCCCGGCAGCCCCAGCGGGCGCCCCCACAGCGCCTCCGGGACCCAGCCCGGAGCGGGCCGCAGCCGTCCCTCCTCCATGCCCGCCGCCGCATACACCTGTGCCGGCTCCCCCGCCGCCAATCGCGCATGCCCTACGTCCCAGTCAAACCCCACCCAAAAGCGCCGTGTGCCTTTCCCTGCTACTCTTCGCGCCACCCAGGTTCCCGGCTTAACCAGCAGCCCCTGGCCACCGGCCAGTTCCACGCTCCGTCCGTCCAGCTCCAGGCTCATCTCCATCCCGGGCTCCAGCGCCATAAACCAGGTCTGGTAATCCAGCCGCGGCGCATCCAGCCAGCACCCGGGCGTGCGGGTGTAACCCACGCGGCAAAGCTGCGGATTGATGCGCGCTAAAAATTCACTGGATAACTCTTCGATCATGCGGGTAAATCTATGCCTAGCCTACGGCCTGCCTCCCATCCCTGCAATCGCTTGATCACGCTTCCGTCCACTTTCCACCACCCTTCCACGCCACCGCCGCCACCCCTGACATGACCCACCACTTCCTCCTCCTCGGTGCCGGTGCCCATGGGTTCAACACTTACTTGCTGGATGTGCTTCCGCCGCTCATCGCCAGCGGACGGATCAGGCTCTCCGGCATCGTCGAACCCGATCCCACCGCCCAGGCCCGGGCTCTCGCCACCCTCGGCCCGGATGCCCCCCCGGCCTTCGTCGATCTGCCCTCCGCCCTGGCTTCCACAGCACCCCATGCCCTGATTGTCTGCTCACCCTACTCCGCCCATGAGGCCGATTGCCGGCTCGGCGCCTCCCTCGGCCTCCACCTCTTTATCGAGAAACCCGTTTGCGGGGACCTCACCGCCGTCTGCCGGGTCATCCAGTGGGTCGATGCCGCCGGGGTGAAAGCCGCGGTCAACATGAGCGCCCGTTACGAGTCCGAAAAACTTGCCTTCACCCAGGCTGTGCTCTCCGGAGCGGCAGGCCGCGTCGAGTACCTCTTTGCCCGCTCCAGCTGGAACCACGAGGCCAACGCCCGCTTCCGCGCCTCCACCCCGCATCCTTACCTCACCGAGGCCGGAGTCCACGCCCTCGACCTGCTCCGCATCTGCGCCGGCGGCCGCCCCCGCCGCGTCTTCAACCTCGCCTGGCCATCCCCGGAAAGTGTCTTCCAGGGTTGCGCCAGCAGCGTCGTCTCCTTCGAGATGGACAACGGCGTGTGCTGCGTCCTTGAAGGCTCATGGTCGGTTCGCGCCGCCCTTGCCCCCTGGCGTGACGAATACATCCGCGCCGACGGCTCCTCCGGCAGCCTCCTTCTTGACCGCCGCCAGCTTTGCACCCTCCAAGGCAGCTCCATCACACCCATGCCCTGCGATTCCGGCGGCCCCTCCGGCACCACCCGCCTTTTCACCGCCTTTCTCGACTGGCTCGATGGCAGCCTCCCCAGCCACCCCACCGGAATTCACTCCAACCTCGACTGCATGGCACTGCTCTTTGCCGCCAATGCTTCCGCCGAGTCCGGCCAGGCCGTGGATGTTCCTGCCTTTCTAGCCACCGCCCAGGCCGCCGCTTCCGTCATTCCCCAGGACACTAACTTTTCCCGGTAAAGCCAGCCGCGCCATCGCACGCGGAAGCACGGGCCAAGCCCGCTTCGGCAACAGGCGGGCCACCCGGGCATCTGCCACCCGCCTGGGCCCCTGAACGCGGGCAGCCGACACTTCGCGGTTTTGTCCCCATCGGAGCGGAATCCTGCACCTGGTTTTACAGCCCGGAATGATTAACATCAGCGATCCCCTCTTCATGAACGAAATCGGCACCCAGGTCTCCCTCGCCTCCTTCCACCGCTACGGGGTGCCCCGCATCCTCGACCACCTCCAATCCTCCTGCGGCGTCAACCTCATCCGCCTCCACGCCGACGACCGCGTGCGCTCCACCGAGGAATTCTTCTCCCTCGATTCCGAACTCCCCCACTCGAACCTCTGCGGCATCCCCACCCACCCGGGCAACTACCGCGACTCCACGGTCCAATGCCAGCCCTACATGGGCAAACTCCCCGCCGCCCGCCGTCTCGGCTTGCTCACCGAGCTGCGGCGCGAACTCGACGCCCGCTCCATGCAGCTCCACGTCCGCGTCATCTTCGGGGCCGACAACAAGCGCGACTCCTTCAGCTCCCTGCTCAGCCAGGACGAAAACGGCCAGCTCGTCCCCCGCCCGTGCAACCACAACCCCCGCTTCCTCGGCTTCCTCCACGGTCTTGCCGAAGACATCTTCCGCACCTCCCCCGTCCGCGTCGATGGCTGCCTCCACATGTATGAAATCGGCAGCCTGCTCGGCGGACAACTCTCCGGCGGCCACCTCACCCAATCCTGCTTTTGTCCCCATTGCTGCGCCCGTGCCTCCGCCGAGGGCATCAACCCGCTCCGCGTCCGCGAGGGTCTCCGCGCCCTCAAGCTCCGCCTCGCCCAGGCCGCCGCCGGCCAGCGCCGCTTCGGCTTCGACGGCCTCTTCGCCTTCCTTCTCGACTACCCCGAACTCCCCGCCTGGGACGCCCTCCAATGGCGCGCCTTCCACGACTCCGTCGCTTCCGTCAAGGGCATCGCCCGCCTCTGCCAGCCCGAGGCCCGCATCGGCGTCCACCTCCTCCACGGCGTCTCCTGGAACTTCCCCGAACAAGCCGGCTACCGCCCCGAGCACCTCGCCCGCTACGCCGACTACATCAAGCCGCTTTTCTACCACACGTTCTCCGGCCTCCGCGGCAGTGTAGCCATCAAACGTTTCCACCAGCTCTTCATGCCCGAAGCCCCCCTCGCCGACGCCTACCGCACGTTCCTCCAACTCCAGGGCATGGACCCCGCCCGCCACCCCGCCGCCGACACCTTCTTCAACGAAGGCCAGTTCGACGCCGCCGACTACGTCCACGCCGGCATGGCCCGCTTCACCCGCACCCCCGATTTCCAGACCCCCCTTATCGCCAACGTCGGCTGGGAAGACGAATTCGCCCCCGCCCCCGCCGACCCCCGCGCCACCCAGACCTATCACGCCACCCGCGCCGCCATCGACGCCGGCGCCGCCGGCATCTTTCTCTCCCGCCAATTCTCCCCCGAACTCGTCTTCGGCTCCGACCGCCCCATCGCCCCGGTCACCCAGATCGAAGCCTCCGCCGGCGGCAGCAAAACCACCACCGACGGTGACGTCGGCCCCCGCGCCCTCGCCGCCTACTCCGCCGCCCTTCACGACGCCGGCTGGCTCAACTGACCCACCATGCCTAGCTGCCCGGCCAGGACCATATCCTCGACGACTACCCCTGGTGCCATCCCTGGCTCCACAACTATTCCGAACGCTACCACCAACGCCACCGCACCGGCGAAGGCATGGACTGCAGTTGGATCACCCCCTCGGACATTCAACCTCTCTGACGATCAACCATGAACCCCTTCACTCCAACCCTGCCATTCCTCCGCATCCTCCCCGCACTCGTTCTCGCCTCGGCCCTCCAAGCCGCCGAACCGCTCGCGCCAGCGGACCAACTCGCCCTCTTCGAACAACTCGCCGCCAAGACCTACCGTGCCGACCACGCCAAGGACGCCGACGGCAACATCACCTTCGTCTGCTTCAACCAACACGACGCCTTCAAGAAAGACAACCCTGGCGCCCCCGGCCTCACCGACGCCGACCTCGCCCTCCTCGCCCGCTTCCCCGGCCTCCAGGGCCTCACCCTCCAACGCCAGCCCGTCACCGACGCGGGCCTCGCCGTCCTCGCCTCCCTCCCCGACCTCCGTGTCGCCTCCCTCCCCGACCTCAAGACCAACAAAGCCGCCCCCGTCAAACCCACCAGTCTGGCCCTCAAGCACCTCGACGGCGCCCGCCACCTCCAGGTCCTCGACCTCACCCACTCCTTCGACATGCAGAAGGACCCCTCCGTCCTCCAAGACCTGCAAGGCTTTCCCGACCTTCGCGTCCTTGTCGTGGACGTCGGCCACGCCGACGACTTCGCCGAATTCTTCCCCTTCGTCCAAAAATCCCCCCGGCTCGAACGCCTTAAACTCCACCGCACCAACTTCACCGAGGCCCAGTTCGCCCAGATTCTCGCCACCCTCCCCAACCTCAAGGTCCTCGAAATCAAACCCTCCGGCAACACCCCCGGCCAAAACTGGTCCCACACGTCCCTCAAACTCATCGCCCAACACCCCAACATTGATATCCTCCGCCTTATCCAAAAAGACGCCCTCCCCCTACCCTGGGCCGGCGGACTCGAACACCTCGTCGCCGCCAAGAACCTCAAAACCTTCTCGTTCCCCAACGCCGGATACGAAATCAAAGGCATCGAGGACCGCATGGTCACCCCCGAAGACCTCGCCAAGCTCCAAGCCGCCCGCCCCGACCTCAAGATCAACCCGCCCGGCAAACCGGCCGACCACTACGCCCACACCAACCCCGCCCCTTACGATTGGGAAATCGGCCCCCGCTGATTAAATCCGCCGCTTCCGCCCATGAAAATCACCCGCATTGAAATCATCGATGCCCGCCACCCCACCGCCCCCGGCTGGAACCCTGTCTTTGTGCTGGTCCACACCGACACCGGCCTGCACGGCCTCGGCGAAATGGCCCCCGCCTACAGCGGCAGCCTCCAAGCGGCCATCCGCCACCTCCAGGAACACGGCCCCTCCCTCCTGGGCCAGGACCCCTTCACCATCCAGGCCCACACCGCCCGCATCCTCGGCGGTGCCTGGGGCCAGCCCTGCCTCACTCTCGGCCACGTCGCCAGCGCGCTCGACATCGCCCTCCACGACCTCAAAGGCAAAGCCCTCGGCGTCCCCGTTTACGACCTGCTCGGCGGCAAAGTCCGCGACTCTGTCCGCTGTTACGCCAATGGCTGGTGCTACAACCTCCGCACCCCCGAAGACTACGCCCAGGCCGCCCTCAAGGTCGCCGCCGCCGGCTTCACCGCCATGAAATTCGACCCCTTCCGCTACGCCGAAGGCGGCTTTGCCTGGGCCACCCAAACCCCCTCCGCCGCCCCTCGCACCCGCTGGCTCAAAACCGCCTTCGACCGCGTCGCCGCCGTCCGTGCCGCCGTGGGTCCCGAAATCGACATCCTCCTTGAATGCCATGGCCAGTTCGACGCCTCCACTGCCCGCCTCATCGACGAAACTGCCCGCCCTAACAACTCTACTGGATCGAGGAGCCCACCGATTCCCGCAACCCCGCCGCCGTCGCCCGCTCCACCGACCAGCTTTCCCTCCCCGTCGCCACTGGCGAACGCCTTGTCGGCCGCGACGCCTTCCGCCCCTTCATCGAAACCCAAGCCTGCGCCATCCTCCAGCCGGACCTCGGCATGGCCGGGGGCCTCACTGAATGCCGCGCCCTTGCCGAACACGCCCGCCACTACGGCCTTTTCCTAGCTCCTCACAATGCAGGCGGCCCTGTCTGCACCGCTGCGTCCCTCCACCTCGACTTCGCCACGCCCAACTTCCTCATCCAGGAAACCTTCCCCTTCCGCCCCGACGACTACTTCGACTTCGTCGAGGAGCCCTACGAACGCCGCATCGTCAACGGCTGCCTGCCCGCCCCCACCGCCCCCGGCCTCGGCCTCACCCTCAAACCCCTCCCCCACCTCTCCCGCTGCCTTATCAGCACTTGATGACCACTGCCTCAGCCACTCCCGCCCACCTGAATAACTCCACCATTCCACCACCAGCCCAGCGGGCACGTGCCGAGATGCCCAATCAATGAAACGGATCAAGAATTCAACCCCGTTTGCCAGTGCCACTTCCCCTGCCTTCGATTGAAATGCCACCTATCTAGCCCCAAATCTTGCCCAGCAAGCACAAACCGCCCGTGCACAGCGGCAGGGACAGCTCGCGAAGGCTTTCGCGAGCTGTCCTTGTTCAGCCCGATTTTTCCCGGACACCTTGGCCTAGGAATCCAATGGAACCCCACAGCACCCAACGCGCTTATTCAAATGGATTCGGAACGATTCGCCTCCACGCTCAAATGCCGGACAGAGTGGCGAGGTTGTAGCCCACTCCGGTAAAGCGCCGGTTGCGCTGGTAAAACGGATGCGCGTAGCGCGCCAGCGCCGCGGGACTGTCCTGCGGGCCTCCCGGGGGGGCTCCCATCAGGAACACCCTGCCCTCGGGCGTCCAACCCACCACCTGCTCTCCTGGATGATCCCGGCAAATCTTTGAAACATGAGCGATGCGCATGCCCTCCGGCAAAACAGCCAGCAGGGAACCGTCCGCCCTGACAATGCCAGGCGGGCTGTGCACGCAGTTCGAGTCGGCAAATTCGTGGACCCCATCGCCATCGAAATCCACCGGAAGGCGCTCGAACGCGGAAAACGGCATGGGCCCCAGGCGCTCTCCGCTCAGGGCATCCCAGAAGAATTCATCCTGGGCCGAACGCTGCATGCCCTCCGGGCCGGCCGATTTGCTCCCCAGACGCATGGCGTAGGCCACATGGCCGTCGCGCCCGGGGAAGCGGGCCACCCAGCCCATGTCCATATGCCCCGATTCCAAATCCGCCCAGCGTCGGCGCCCGTCCGGGCCGAATCCCACCACCCGCGGCGGAGCCGGGTATTGGTAGGGAGTTTCCCGGGCGGTGAAGAGATTCCAAGTTCCTGATCCCTGGTCAAAGAAGGGGGCCACCACATCGGAATGCCCGTTCCAAACATGCTCATCGGCAATGAAGAGCGGCGTACCGTCACGGAGGCGCAGGCAGCGCTCCCCGATGAACAGCTCCTCGCTGCCGTCCCCGTCGTAATCCACCACCGGGCAATTGTGGCAGGCCCGGGCCCCTGGCCCGTCTTTGGCCACAGCCGATTCCCAGCGGAAGCGGCCATCCGGGCGCATGCCCTGGAATGTGATGCGCGAGTAGGTGCCCTGGACGCAGGCCAGCACGGGCTGCCCCTCCGCGCAGCCCCCGGCCAGAAAATGCCGGTAGCGCTGGGATGCGGTGTAATCGTCAAAATCCAATCCCCGCCAGGGCAGGCGTTCCGTGGTCCCGCCTGTCGCCGGGTCCATGCGCTCAAGGCCGAATTGCTTGATGTCGAGCGGATGGTGCGGATCGGCATTGAGCACCATCCAGATTTCGTCCACTCCATCGGCATCAAGGTCAAAGGGCAGGATTGGTGAAAACCACAGGCCGGGAATGACCCCGCGGTGGAACTCGCGCCTCCAGCGCAACCCCTCACCTGGAACCCAGAGCGCCAGCTTGAGTGTGTCCGTGGGAAAGAAAAACATCCCCATGAACGGATCAATGTCCGCATCCGCACTGTAAGCCAGCAGCAAGGCTTCGGGCGCGCCCCGTTCATGGCGCAAGGGAACCGCCCGAAGCTGGCCAAGGGCTTGCCCCAGATCGATCGAGGCGATGGATTGCGCGGCAGGGGGCGGAATGTTCATCCGGCAGGGAGGGCTTGGCACCTACTCTGCCCCATCTGGGGCCACTGACAATCCGGGAACGCTTCCCCGGCCAGTGGACGGGTTGTGATTACAAAATGCAATGACCCCCGAGGCAACGGGCGTTCATGGAGTGGGCCGGCAGCGAAGAAAAAGAACAGCCCGCGGCGCTGGGACCGGGAGAGTAAATCTGGAGTGCTCCGATCTTTTCAGAGCTTTGGGAACGCGCGGAGCGCGGGGGTTGCGGGCCGGGCTGCGCAGGCTGGCCTCCTCCCCGTCGCTCCGCTCCATCCCAGAGCTCCGAAAAGATCGGAGCACTCCAAAAAATAGCCGCACCAGCTGATCGGCGCACCCCGTTCTCCCGGCGCTTGCCGGTCTCCGGCACGCCCTGCCACAGGTTCCAACCTGCGGCCGATTACCATGACACCCCGCAACAGGCGGCGGCATTTTTTTCTTTCGCCCCACCCACCCTCTGCTTGCCTATCGATGAGGCATGGCATGAACCTGAGCGTCACCCGCATCGCCCTTTTGCAGCTGGCCTCCCTGCTGTACGCCATCTTCTTCACTGCCGCCACTTGCAAAGCCGGCAGCGCCGTGCTGCAAGGAGGATATTCCCCGCCGCGGGCCTTTGTCTGGGCGGAAACTTTCCGTGACGCAGGCTGGTGCCTTGCCCTGCTCGTCCTGGCCTGGACCTGCCTCGCGGCGTATTCCATATCTCCTTTCTGCTCCCACCCCGCCTCGCCCCGGACGGTCACTTGGTCCGGCCTCGGCTTGGCGGCCGCTTTCATCGTTTGCGGCACCTGGTTTGCCGCATCCGGCCTGGCGCCGATTTTCCGCTTCTGACCGGCATCCTGTCCCGTTCCCCGATTTGTGTCCCTTCCCTCCCATTCGTGTCCATTCGTGATTTCCGCCGCCCACGCCGGCTCATCCTATCCAGAGGATTCCGCGGAACTGGGCCGGCTGCTCGCCGGCGCCCTGGAATCCGCCCCGGCCGCGGAATGCCCGGGGGAACTGCCCATGCTCGTCACTCCGCACATCGACCTGCGCGTGGATACGGAAACTTATGCCGCAGCGTTCGCCACCCTCTTGCGCCGCCCCTCGTTTCCCGAGACCTTCTTCATCCTCGGCGTCGGCCACCGCTGCCCCCATGAATTCAGCCTGGCCCCCGCCGGCTTCCTCACCCCACTCGGAGCGGTTGATCCCTGCCTCGGCGCCATTGAATCCATCTCCCGGGCCATTTCTTTTCCCACCGCACGCGGGCTCGAAGGCTGGCCCGGGGAACATTCACTGGAATTTGCGCTGGTTTGGCTGCAGGCGGTGCGCGACCTGGCCTTCCCCGGCGCGCGCTTCGAGGTGGTCCCGGTCCTTCTCGGCGGACTCTGGCCGCATGTGCTGGCCGGAAGCCCGCCGGGGCCGCGCACCCACATCTCCCGCTTGGGACACGCGCTGCTCGAAGCAGCCCGGGCTTGTCCGAACACCGCCCTCATCGCCTCGATCGATGGCTGCCACGTCGGCCCGCGCTTCGACCACCCCTTTTCCGGCGCCCAGGCCCGCGAAGGCGTGCAGCGCTGGGAAAAGCGCCTCTGGGAGTTGTGCGCCTCTTCCACCCACGGGGCCTGGTTCCAGCACATCGCACGGCTGCGCAATGAGGCTTATTTCGACGGCGTGGGCGTGCTGGACCTGCTCCTGCGCCATGACCAGCGGCAAGCACGCGTGCTCCGCCAACGGCTTTGGTTCGAACCGCAGGACCAGTCATTCGTCACCTTCACGGGTGCGGTCCTCGACCCCTTGCCCGCAGCCGAATCCTAATTTGTCAGGCCTTTCAAGGCATCGCGCAGGCGGGCCGCCTGTTCGTAGTCCTCCGCTTTGACCGCTTCCAAAATCGCCGCTTCCAGGCTTTGGCGCCGCGCGGCGGCATCGGCCTGCACCCGGGCGCAGGCGGGGACTTTGCCGACATGCCGCGGTGCCTTTTGCATCGTTTGCACGGCCTCCTGCAGGAACGAGTGGAAAGTGGCGTAGCAATCGGGACAGCCCAGCCGGCCCTGTTTGCGCACTTCGGCCAGAGTGCAGCCGCAGGCCGGGCACTGGTCCTGGTCCACTTCCGCCGCACGCGGTTCATCGGCCGGCAGGGCGGTGCTTTTCAAAAGAAGCTCTTGGAGGGAAAATCCGGCGTTATGGGTCACGCCCAGGGCCTTGGCACAGCGCTCGCAGAGATCAATTTTCTGCATCTTCCCGGCCACAATCTGGGTCAGGAACACGGAGGCCTGCTGAGTCTGGCATTTTTCGCAAAGCATCTCGGAGCGGGCTCTCCGCGCGCACGCGGACCGGCCTAGTCGAATATAGGCGTGCCTGAGGAGCGGGTCAAATGATGGAAGGCCTGCAGGAATTCGCGGGTCTTGGGCCCGATGCTGCCGGAGCCGATGACGCGCCCGTCGATTTCCCGCACGGGCACCACTTCGGCCGCGGTCCCGGTCAAAAAGACCTCATCCGCCACCCACAGGTCATAGCGCGTGAGGTTGGCTTCCTCGATCGGTGTGCCCATGCCCCCGGCCAGGTCCATGACCGCGCGGCGGGTGATGCCGCCCAGGGCGCCGGCGCTGACCGGCGGAGTCAGGATGCGGCCTTTCTTGATGATGAAGATGTTGTCCGCGGTGCACTCGGCCACATAGCCCTCGTGGTTCAGGACGATGAGTTCGTCGGCCCCGGCCAGGTTGCCCTCGATGCGTGCCAGCACTTGGTTGAGGTAGTTGAGGGATTTGATCGCAGGGCTGAGCGAGGCCGGGCCGATCCGCTGGGTGGCGGCGGTGACCACTTTCAATCCTTCTTGATAGACGCGCTCCGGGTAGATCGAGATGCCGGTGGCGATGCAAAAAACGGTGGCCTTGGGGCATTTCGTGGGGTTGAGGCCCAGGTCGCCCACGCCGCGGGTGACGACGAGGCGGATGTAGCCGTCCCGGATGCCGCTCTGGCGGCAGGTCTCCAGCACGATTTTTTCCATCTCCGCCGGGGTGTGCGGAATGGTGAGGAGGATGGCTTTGGCCGAATCAAACAGCCGGTCGATGTGCTCGGTGAGCCGGAAGACCCGGCCCTCATAAGCGCGGATGCCCTCGAACACGCCATCCCCGTAGAGGAGCCCGTGGTCGAAAACGGAAATCTTCGCGTCCTCTTTGGAATAGAACGCACCATCCAGATAGATCTTCACTGAGGCCTTTCGTGCAGTCGTCCGTCCGCCAGTTCGAGCACGCGGCCCGCCGCTGCGGCCACCGCGTCGTCGTGGGTGACGAGCACCAAAGCCTTGTTTCTTTGGCGGCTCAAATCAAGCAGCAAATCAAGGACCGCCTTCCGGTTGCCGGCATCGAGATTGCCGGTCGGCTCATCGGCCAGGACCAGTCCGGGATCGCGCACCAGGGCGCGGGCAATGGCCGCACGCTGCTGCTCCCCCCCGCTTAATTCGCCCGGGCGGTGGTCCAGCCGGGCTTCCAATCCGGTGAGCACGGCCAGTTCCCGGGCCCGGGCGCGCCCGTCCTCCCGCGCCAGCCAGGCCGGCAGGGCGATGTTCTCCAGCACGGTCAGCTCCGGGAGCAGCTGGCTGGATTGGAAAACAAATCCAACCTGCCGCCCCCTCCACCGCGCCATCCGGCCCCCATCCCAGCCCTCCATCGATTCACCCTCAAAGCAGACCATCCCCCGGTCCGGACGGTCCAGGCCGCCCATGATCTGCAGCAGAGTGCTTTTGCCCGAGCCCGAAACGCCCCGGATGGCGAGGATTTCTCCCCGGCCCAAGGCAAGCTCAAGCCCCCGGAGCACGGACACCGAATGTCCGGGGCCGAAGGAATAGGCCTTGTCGATCCCGCGCAGTTCCAGCCAGCTCGTTTGGGACAATTCACTCATGGTGCAAAGTCCTCGCAGGATCGATGCGGGCGGCCGACCACGCCGGCAACACCGCCGCCGCTGTGCTCAACAGCACGCCACACAAGGCGATGAACCCCACCGTGGCCGGATCGACCACCGCGGGAATTTCCAAAAAGTGGTAGATTTCCGCCGGAAACACATCCAGCCGGAATGTCCGCGACAGCCAGTGGCTGAACTCGTTGCGGAAGGCCACCAGGGCCAGCCCGCTGGCCACCCCGGCCGCCGCACCCGCCACCCCCACCACCAATCCATAGAGAGTGAACACGCCCGCCACCTGGCCATCGGTCGCCCCCAGCGCCTTCAGCAGGCCGATCTCCCGGGTCTTCTGCACGGTGATGGTGATCAGCGTGCTGGTCAGGCCGAAAGCCGCCACCAGCATGATGAAAAGGAGAATAAAAAACATCACCCGCCGCTCCACCGCCACTTGCTGCACCAGCGTCCGGTTCTGGTCGATCCAGGTGATCGCGGCCAGCGGAGGCTCCAGCACACGGTTGGCCGATTCCTTGTATTTCACCGCATCCAATGCATCCCTCAGCCGCACCGCAATCCCGTGCACCGCCCCATCGATCGCATACAGCCGCTGCGCCTCTTCCAGGGCCAGCAGGGCAAAGTTCGAATCATACTCGAAAAATCCCGTCGAAAAAACTCCCCGCACCGTGTATTCGCCCGGCAGAAAGTACCCCTCCTCCTCCTCGTCCTGCGGGCGCGGGCCTTTCAGGCGTCCCAGGTTGCGCGGGGAATAAATAAGGATTTTGTCCCCGATCCAGGCGTTGTTCCGCCGCGCCCACTCGCTGCCCACCAAAATCGAGTCCGGCCCCAGCACCCACTCCCCCGCCACCAGCTGGTCCTTCAGCGGCGTCACCTTCTCGTGCGACTCCGGCTCGATTCCCTTGATGAAGGGCGTGGAAATCCGCCCGGCGATCTCCACCAGGACCGGCCCGAGCACGAAGGGCGTTGTGGCCACCACATCCGGATTGTCCCCGATGCGCGCGCGCACATGCTCCACATCCCGGATCAGGCCGAAGTTGGTGATCGTGGCGTGCGCGCTGAACCCCACGATCTTCTCCCGCAACTGCCGCTCAAACCCTTCCATCACCGAAAGCACGACAATCAGCACCATCACGCCGAACACCACGCCCAAAAACGACAATAGCGTAATGATGGAAACATAATTGCGCTTGGGGCGCAAAAAACGCAGGGCGAGGACCAATTCCGGCGCCCGATGAAATGCCAAACTCACCCGCGCACCCTGCCCCACCCCGGCTCCCGGCGCAAGCACCGGCCCGTTCCCCGCGCCCTTCCTCCCCCCTTTTCACACCCTTTTCGGCCTTTGCAGTTGACCACCCAATGTAATTCATTAAGCTGCAAGAACATGGACCAACCCGAAGTCATCGCCCAGCTTCAACCGACTGGCATTCTCAGCTTTCTCGAAATCCACGACCTCGAAACCCTCCAGTTTTACGGCTCGTTTGGTGAATACGGCACCGGTGAAGTCATCGTCTCCCAAGGCGAAAAAGCCCAGACCCTGCACATCGTCGTCGCCGGTTCTTTGGACGTCATCGTCAGCGCGCTGGACAAGGAAACCAAAGTGGGTGAGATCGGCCCCGGTGACTGCATTGGCGAGGTCGGCATCCTCGAACCCGGCCCTGCCTCGGCCACCGTCCGCGTCAGCCAGACCGCCATCCTTTGGAGCGTGACGATCGAATCCCTCCAGCAATTCTTCGAAGTCGTTCCCATGGGGGCCGCCCAGCTCCTCATGGGCATCAGCTCCCTGCTTTGCAAGCGCCTGCGCCATGCCAACCAGACCATCATGGAAAACCGCATTCTTCCCGGCCACCTCGGCGTGCGCTGCGGCCTGATCAAAGAACCCATCCGCGCCTCCTCCACCGACAAACCCGCCAAAAGCGGGCTCCTGGGCGGCCTTCTGGGCAAAAAACACGAGCCCAAAATCTCCACCGAGATCAAGCGCTGAAGAACGGGTCTGAAGTGCTGTTTGGACACCCGCGTGGCTGGATGATCCAATCTAGTCCTTGGTCATTGGTCCTTAGTCATTGGCTTTATCTGCAACAGGCCTTCACATCATCATCCAAGATGAACCAAAATTCCTAACAACCAAGGACCAAGGACCAAGGACCAAGGACCAAGGACCAAGGACCAAGGACCAAGGACCAAGGACCAAGGACCAAGGACCAAGGACCAAGGACCAAGGACCAAGGACCAAAAAATGTTCCGCCTGAAAATCTGCGGCATCACCAACCTGGAAGACGCCCGCGCCGCGGTGGACGGCGGCGCGCCGGCACTTGGCTTCATTTTCCATCCGCAAAGTCCGAGATGCCTCACCCCGGAAGCTGCCGCCGCCATCGCCGAATCGCTTCCCTCCCCCATCGCCCGCGTGGCCGTCCAAGTCGGCTGGGATGAGGCCCAGACCCGCCGCCTCGAATCCCTCATGCGGGTGGACTATTTCCAGCTCCACGGCGCGGAATCCCCCGCGCAGGCCGCCGCCCTCCGCCCCCGCCGCCTGATCAAAGCCTTCGGCCTGCCCCTGCCCCCGGATGCCCCCCACCCGCCCTCCGCTTACGCGGTGGATGCCTTCCTCATGGACAAAGCCAGCCCCCGCTACGGCGGCACCGGCGAGACCTTTGATTGGACGCTCGCCCGCACCTTCCAGCAAGCCGCCGCCCCCCTTCCGTGCCTCCTCTCCGGCGGCCTCAACCCGGATAATGTTGAGCAGGCTCTCGAAACCGTGCAACCTTGGGGCATTGATGTCTGCAGCGGGGTCGAAGCCTCGCCCGGACGCAAAGACCACGCCCAACTCGCCCGATTCCTTCAGTTATGCCGACCGCTCCTGACCTGACCCTGCCCGATGCCGCCGGCTACTTCGGCGCCTTCGGCGGCAAGTTCGTTCCCGAAACCCTCGTCCACCCCCTGGAAGAACTGGAAGCCGCCTATCACGAGGCCATGGCCGATCCCGCCTTCCTCCACCGTCTCCAGGAACTCCAGCGCGACTTCACCGGACGCCCCACCCCCCTCTACTTTGCCGAACGCCTCACCCGCCACCTCGGCGGCGCCAAAATCTACCTCAAGCGCGAAGACCTCCTCCATACCGGCGCCCATAAAATCAACAACGCCCTCGGCCAGGCCCTCCTCGCCGTCCGCATGGGCAAAAAGCGCGTCATCGCCGAGACCGGCGCCGGCCAGCACGGCGTGGCCACCGCCACCGTCGCCGCCCGCTTCGGCCTCGAATGCACCGTTTACATGGGCGAGCTGGACATGGAGCGCCAGGCCCTCAACGTCCTGCGCATGCGCCTCCTCGGCGCCACCGTCACCGGCGTCTCCGCCGGCCAGAAAACCCTCAAAGAAGCCGTCAATGAAGCCATGCGCGACTGGGTCACCCACGTCCGCACCACCCATTACATCCTCGGCACCGCTTACGGCTCCCACCCCTATCCCATGATGGTGCGCAATTTCCACCGCATCATCGGCGAGGAGGCCCGCCGCCAGATGCTCGAGCGCGAAGAACACCTCCCGGACCTCCTTATTGCCTGCGTCGGCGGCGGCAGCAACGCCATCGGCCTCTTCCACGCCTTCCTCCAGGATGAAAAAACCGCCCTGGTCGGCGTCGAGGCCGGAGGCGAGGGCATCCAGCCCGGGCGCCACGCCGCCCGCTTCCAGGGAGGCTCGCTCGGCGTGCTCCAAGGCACCAAAGCCTACATCCTCCAGAATGCCGACGGCCAGATCGAGCCCACCCACTCCGTCTCCGCCGGCCTGGACTACGCCGCCGTTGGCCCCGAACATTGCTACCTCAAAGACATCGGAAGGGCCGAATACACCTACGCCACCGACAGCGAGGCCCTTGATGCTTTCAAAACCCTCTGCGCCCTTGAGGGCATCATCCCCGCCCTCGAGTCCGCCCACGCCGTGGCCGAGGCCATCAAGCGCGCCCCGCGGATGGCTCCCGACCAGATCATCCTGGTCAACCTCTCCGGCCGCGGCGACAAAGACGTCCAGCAGGCCGGACGCTTCCTCGGCATGGCTTGAGCCGGTTCTGCCACCCCGGGCTAACTCTTTTCCACAAACTCCACGATCGTGCTCGATCCGAGCATCCATTTGTTCGGCTTTTCCGGGAACACCGCCACCTCCCGGCAATTCAGGCGGATGCCCTGCACTTCCAGGAAGTGCCCCTCCACGGTGAACGGCAGCAGGTTGCCGTTGATCCTCACCAGGTAGCGCTCCGGATTGAGGAATTTCCGCTCCAGCCGGGCTTTGGGTGATGTTCGCCGTGCCAGCACAATCAGGGTGAAGCACACCATCAGCATGAGCAGCCCGGCAAACACCATCACCGTCACCCCCAGGCCCTCCGGACTGATGAATTCCTGCGCCCGCTCCGGTTCTTCCAGCGCCCCTTCGACCGCCCTCACCCACCGCAAATCCTGGAACCAGAAATACAAATAAGGCACCGCAAAGGCCAGAAACGGAAACGGGATGATCTGGAACGCCAGCACCGAAGCCCCCAGGGAAGGCCGCTGGATGAACAGGATCGCCGCCGCCGCAAACCAGAATACACGGGTGAAAAGCCAAAGCGCGTAAGGGTCATTCCACACCTTCAGCTCGTGCGCCTCCTGTTCTTTCCGTGTGCGCGGCTCCTCGTTCATCGCCTCCTTGAACTCCGGCTCCAGCATTTTCACCGCCTGCTGCACCGGGCTGCGCGGGTCCAGCAGGGACTTGAAATCCGGCACCTTGAATTCCGGCGCCGGCAGTGCCGATGTGTCCGCACCCAGCGCACGGGCTGTCTGGTCGAAGTTATCCCGGGTCGCCCGCAGAACTTCCAAAGTTTTGAACACATCCCCCTGCCGCTCCGGGTAATTGCTCAAGCCCGCCACCTTCTCCAATGGGATGTGGATGAAATACTGGCTCAAATTAAGCGCCACCAGCAGGATAAACAGCTTGGGCGCGTGCCGCGGCACGTAATAACTCAGGCCGATCATCAGAAGGAAATCGATGATCAGGTTGATCGCCGTGTAGGTCGAAACTTCCATGCTGGGTCGGGTGAATGTACCACCCTGCCGCCTCCCTCCAAGCCCCGAAAAAACCCAGGGACAGCCGCCCCAGCGGCTGCCCCTCCAGTCTTGGACTAACTCACGGCGGCAGGCCTGAGGGACCTGTGGCGCAGCACCGCGGCCGCGGCGAACGCCAATTCCAGAACCACAAAGGACATCACCGCCGGCAGGCCGCCGGTGCCGAATCCATAACTGTGCAGCCCCTTGCCGAGAACAAAATTCACGCCATACCAGGCCATGATCACCGTCTGGAAGGCCAGGAAGCTGCCCACCGCCAGGCCGAAGCCCCCCCACCACCCCGCGATCCGGCCGTGCAGGACCGCCAGATAGCTCAAAAATGCGATCAGCGCCCAGGTCTCCTTCGGGTCCCAGCCCCAGAAGCGGCCCCAGGAATAATTCGCCCACACCCCGCCCAGAATCGTGCCCGTGCCGAGCAGGAAGACCCCCACCTGCAAACAGCGGTAGATGTAGGCATAGAGGCGTTCATCCACCTTCCGGCCCAGCAGCGTCTGGCCCAATGCGATGTGGGCCACGCCCAGCGCCAGCGCCAGCGGCGCATAGCTGCTGACGATGGTCAGCACATGGACCACCAGCCAGAAGTTGTCCCTCAGCACCGGAACCAGCGGCTGGATCGCCGGGTCCAGGATGGTCGGCTGGGTGTCGGCCAGTATCAGGGAAAGGACCGCCACCGGCATCGCTCCCAGCAAAAACCAACGCCCGCGCGTCCGTGCCTCAAATACCAGCGCGGTGAACACGGCAATGAAAGCCACCCAGATCACCGTCTCATACATGTTCGTCACCGGCGGGCGTCCGGAAATCGCACTCCGCAGCCCCAGCCCGAACGCCTGCAGCAGCGCCCCCAGCCCGGCCAGCACCCAGGCCGCCCGGTAGCCCCCCGCCGCATACCCGCCCCGGGCCGCCAGCAAGACGATGAAGGCCGCGGTATAGACAATCCATGCCCAGGTCACCGGGCGCCACTTTTTATACATCCATTCCCAGCGGATAGCGCCACCCTCCGGATAGAGCCCGGGGGCCAGGCCCGCCACCTCCGTGCGGAAAGCAGCGGCCGAGGCGGCCCATTGCTCCCCATCCCCCCGGTCATAGGCCTCCGCCATCGCGCGCAGCGTCCGGCCCAGCCCCTGCAGCACCACAGGCGGATAATGGTCCAGCCCCGTCTCCATGGTCGCCCAGGGACCGGAGGCTTCACGGGGATGCGGCAGCCAGCGGAAGGCATGGCCGCTGAGCCATTCCTGCATCAGGCCGATGCGCCCGCCCACCTGTGCCGCCGCCTGCTGCAGGCGGCTCAACTCCGCCTGCGGGTTGCGCTGGCGCAGTGCCGCCGCTTCCGCAATCAGCGCCCGCAGCGGCCCGTTGGCCGTGAGTTCGTCATAGGCAAAAAGCGTGCGCTCCCCCGCCTTGCCGGAAAATCCCGCGGCTTCCTTCAGCGGGATGAAATCCATCAAAATCACCGGGCGCGAGGTCCACGACTCCGGATGCAGCCAGATGTCCACCGCCGCCTGCATCGCGCTCCAGCGCACCCCGGTCTTCGGGTCCTCCCACCGGCCCTTGCCGGATATCGCCCGCAGCTGGTCGGTGGCCAGCGCATACAATGGCTTCTTGCGTCCGCCGTGCTGCAGCGGCATCGATTCCAGCATCGATAAATCCAGCGGCGGCGGCGCGTCCGCGGCGGGGGCAGGGACGCACAGCGCGGCTGCGAGAAACAGGATCAGCGGAGTCAGGGCGGATTTCATGGGCGGGCGGCGGGGGCGGTTTCCGGTTCCGGCGGCGCAGGGCGCGCGGCCTTCTCACGGGGTTTGAGGTAAAACATGGCGAAAATTCCCCCGCAGATCATCAAGGAACCCACCCACTTCGGCAGCCAGCCTGGATCGTAGAGCACCTGCAGCGTCGTCTTGTCCAGTTCGTTGGGGTCCCATCCAGCCTGGGAAAACTTGAAATTCAAACCCATCCACGACCGCCACCATTCCGGCGGGAAGCTGGCCGGGTGGTTCATCTGAATGCGGGCCCGCACCGGGCCACCGCCTTCCGGGGCGTCGAAGCGCACATCGCTGATGAAGTTCGAGGGCTCGCTGCTCCCTTCATCCCGCGGCACTTCAAAGCGCTCCAGGGAGACCAGGAAATCCAGGCGGTGGGTTTTGAGGCCAAAACCGGCCCGCACCGCCTGGCCCTTGAATTCCAGAACCCGCGTGGTCCCCGAGGGAATCCAGGCAAATTCCCCCACTGCCCCCGTTCCATCCCCCAAGGCCGCCCGGATGCCCGTGACAGCGGGGGCCTCGCCACCCGGCCCCGGAACAGCCCGCTCCGCCACCGTGCGGATGCGTGCGCTTGGATGGACCGCACGCACCGCCACACTCCAGTCCGCCCAGCCGGTCAGAAAGCTCTCCCCCGCCCGCACGCTGCCCTGGCCTTCCAGCGTGCCCCCCCGCACCAGTTGATAGGCAAGAACGCCCCCGGACCGCGGGCTCAGCCGCAGCACCGGGACATCCCCCCCGCTTTCCTCCAGCTTCCCGGACAGCGTGATCAGCACCGCCGGATTGTCCGGACGGTCACTGGCTGAAACCGGGCGCCCATCCACCATGCGCAGGTCCGGCCAGAAATTCATCACATGGAAGACCGTCCCGCCGGGATCGGTGAAGGGCTTGTCCAGCACCTCCTCCAGGCGGCGGACCTCGGTGCTTCCGTCCGGGCGCGTGATCCGCAGCTGGAAGCCGCTCCCCGCCGCCTCCAGCACAAACGCATGGCCGCTCGGGCGTCCCAGTGTGTTGTGCGTCACCGGGGTCTCCGGCATGCGGGCAAACACCATGTGCGTCTCGCGGTATTCCGGCGCCTCCCGCCGCTTCGCTTTCGGCAATTCCGGCAGCTTTTCCGCGATCTCAATCCGCGCCCTTCCGAACAGGTCGAACGAACGCGCCTCCACCGGGGCCAAAGCCAGCGGCACCGGCAGCACCTGTCCCATCGCCGCGCTCGACAGCACCAGTTCCACGCCCCCGGGACCGGCCCCGGCCGGATCGGCCTCCACCAGCGCCCGGACGGTCAGGCTTTCCGCATAGTCATCGACATGGATGCGCAGGTCCGAGTCCGGGACCGGCAGCACCCGCGAACGCTCCGGCGCCGGGCGCCGAGCCGCCACCGGCAGCGCCGTTTGATAGAGCAGCCCGGAGGCCGGACTTTCCACCTGGAGGATCGTCTCATCGATCAGCAGTGTGCTGGAAGGCTCTGCCCCCTCCTGCAGCGTCATCGTGCCCTCAAAACCCTTTTGCTGCCCCACCAGCGCCCCGAGCAGCAGGAGGACAATCCCCCCGTGGGTCACCACAAACCCCGCATGCCGCCGCTGCCAGGGCCAGCGGGTCAGCGCGGCGCACGACAGATTGGCCACCAAGAGGCCCAGCCAAAGCAAAAACCAGGGCGCGTCATAAATGTAATACTTCGCCACCTTGAAGCTGAGGCTGGACTCCATGAAGGTGGCCACAGCGCAGGCCGCCGCGATCGTAACCAGCAGCAGCACGGCCAGCTTCAGCGAGCCTAACGAGTGTACCAGGCGCCAGCCCTCGGAGCGTTCTGCCCGCTCGCGGATCAGGCGGCGGTGTTCCGCGGGCGTCACGGGTCCCTCCTTCCCGCCCGCGCCTCGGCCAGCAGGCGGGGGCCGCAGACCACGAGCATGGCCGCGGCCATCCCCGCGGTCATCGCCCCATAGCTGGCCAACAGCTGCAGCCGGGGCTGTCCCGGCAGCCATCCGATGGCCGCCCAGGCCCCGGCCTGCATCCCCAGCCACATCAGCGCCAGGCAAGCCAGCCAGCGCCAGTCCCCCCGACCGCCTCCGCGAACCCTGACCCGCTGCTCCCACCAAACCAGCGGCAGAGAAAAGGCCAGCATGCCCAAATGCATCCAGCCCAGCCCGCCGAAGAGTCCGGCGCCGAAGTGGGACTTCTGGCAGCCGCACAGGCAGACCCCATCGCGGATGGCCGGCGCCCAGCCCGCATCCGCCCACCAGCCCAGCACCATGCCCAGGTTCCCCACCGCCACCATGGCAATGAACGAGGCGCGGTAAGGCTGCACCGCCCAGTGCCCGCGCAGGTTCCAGGCCAGCACCGCGAACAGCGCAAAAACACCGGACAACGCCACCTGGCCCCATGAGCCCAGCGCCCCAAGGTGGCCGAGCAGCAGCCCCTGGCCCAGCAGCGCCAGGCCCACCGCCCCCGCCAGCCAGGGCACCCAGGGTGCCGCGGTCCGCTTCTGCGCCCTCCGCTCCGGCTCCGGCCCGGGCAAGGATGCCCCCTCGGCCAGGCGCAATGCCCGGAAAGAAACCGTGAAGCTGGAAACCAGCATCAGCACCGCTGCGGCCACCGGGTTCAATACCCCCGCCATCGCCAGCGCGATCCCCGTGAAATTATACACCGCCGCCACCCGCAGATTCGTCCGGATGCCGCGCACCGTCGCCCGCGCCACCGCCAGCGCATCCACCACCGCGCTCAGATCGAAACCGAAAAGCTGCGCGCCGGAGGCCTCCCGGCTCAAGGCCGCACCCGAGGTCAGGGCAATCCCCGCATCCGCCGCCGCCATGGCCGGGGCGTCGTTGATCCCATCCCCAATGAACAGCACACGCCGTCCGGACGCCTGCAGCGCACGCACTGCCTCCGCCTTGGCTTCCGCGCTCATCCCGGCTTCCACCTCCACTCCGGGCAGTCCCAGGGCCCGTGCGTGCTCGGCACGGTCGCCCGTCATCACCCTTACCTGGACGCCGCTGCGCTGGAGTGCGCCGGCCACCCCGGAGGCTGATGCGCGCAGATTCTCCCTCAATCCTGCCGCTGCCGCCAAAACCCCGCCGCGCCGCACCGCCACCAACCGCGTCCGCGCCGTTCCGGTGAGTTTGGCCGCCAGCACCTCCCAGTCCGGGCCGGATTCCTGGCCCAGCCACTCATTGCCCAGCTCCAGCCGGAAATTGCCCGTGGGACCATGCACCACCGCGGCTATTCCCCGCCCGGGCAGCACCTCGATCCGCTCGGATGTCCAGGCCGGGTCCGCGGCAAAGGCCCGGAACGCCCGCGCCACCGGGTGGGACTGGCTGCGCTGCACCGCCGCGATCTGCGCCTCCAGTTCCCGCCGGTCCACGCCCTCCGCCGCCACCCAGTCCACCACTTGCAAATGCTCGTCCGTCAGCGTTCCCGTTTTGTCGAACACCGCCACATCCACCTGGGCCAGCCGCTCCAAAAATTCCCCGCTGTGCGGGACCAGGCCGCGGCGGGCCAGGCGGTTCAGCGCCCCCCAAACCGCAATCGGCGTGGCCAGGCCCATCGCGCACGGGCAGGCCACCACCAGGACCGCCAGCCCGTTGAAAATCCCCCGCGTCCAGCCCGCCGTCAGCCCCCAGCCCACCGCAGCCAGTGCCGCCAGGATCAGCACCACCGGCAGAAACCAGGCCACAATCCGGTCCGCCTCCCGCTGCAGCCCCGCCGGGCGCGACCGCGCCACCTCCACTTCCGCCAAAAGACGGTCCAGCTGCCGCGCACATCCGTCATGCCCGGCTTCCACCACCAGCGCCGCGTCCAATGCGTGGCTGCCCGCCCACACCCGGTCCCCTGGACGCTTCACCACCGGAAAGGGCTCGCCATTGAGCGGCGTCTCCGACACCAGTGCCGTCCCCTCCCTCACCCAGCCATCCACCGGCACCCCCGCTCCCGCCGCCACCCGCACCCGACCACCCGCCTTCACTTCCGAAACACCAACCTCCCGCTCCTCACCACAGCACGAAAGAAGCGTGCAGCGCTCGAATTCCCGGCGCAGCGAGGCCAGCGCGCCCAGCGCCTGGTCCCGCCGCCGGTCGGCCACGATCCGCCCCAGCGAATAAATCGCCACCAGCACCGCCACCACCTCGTAATACACATCCCCCACGCCGCTGGCCGAGCTGTGCACCGAGGCGGCAAAAGCCCCGGCAATGCCAATGAGAAAAAATTGCTCCACCGCCCAGCGGCGCTCCCGCAGCGCCTCCCGGGCCGCCGCCACCAGCGGCCCGCCAACAAGTGCGAACACCGCCACCGAGGCCAGCGCCAGCATCCCATGCAGCATCCACCGCTCCGGTCCGGCCACCGGATCCAAATTCACCGCAAAACTGAACGCCATCGACTGCCCGGCAATCAATGCGGCCAGCCCCATCCGCCACCAATGCCCCCCTCGGCCCGCCGCAGGCGCTGCACAACAGGACAGGCCCGTCGCGTCGGGTTCAGGCTGGCTGCAGCAGGTGGACATGCGTTTTGGAAATTAGCCCGCTCCTCCCCCCGCACAAGCTTTCCCCCCAATCATAAGCCCCTGTGAAGCACCCATCAGCCCGCCTGCTCGCCAGGCTCAGCAAACAACCATCTCCTCCGGGCATAATCACGTTTGGCAGCAACCGACTGGCTTCAGAGGAAGGCCACATGCCGGCATTCAAGTCCTGGCGACCCAGCCCGCACTTGCTGCCGATTGGAATTACACCCATCTCCCCTCTTCCGCATTTTAGGGTTGTCACCCCCGGCTTGCGCCCGCAGTCTTTTTCGCTCCATGAATGCCAAACCCATCCGCATCGGCCTTCCCAAAGGCAGCCTGCAAGAGGCCACCCTGGCCCTCTTCAAAAGCGCCGGGTTTGACATCACCGTCTCGTCGCGCTCCTACAAGCCTTCCATCAACGATCCCGAACTGGAAATCCGCCTCCTGCGCGCCCAGGAAATCGCCACCTACGTCGAAGACGGCTTCCTCGATGCCGGCCTCACCGGACGGGACTGGGTCCACGAATCCCGCGCCAGCGTCCAGGTCGTCAAAGACCTCCCCTTCAACAAGGCCACTTCCTCCCCCGCCCGCTGGGTCCTGGTGGTTCCCGAATCCTCCAAGATCACCCAGCCCCGCCACCTCCAGGGCAAGCGCATCGCCACCGAAGCCGTCAATATCACCCGCGACTACCTCAAGCGCCACAAAATCAAAGCCCATGTCGAATTCTCCTGGGGCGCCACCGAAGTCAAAGTGCCCGAGCTGGTCGATGCCATTGTGGACATCACCGAAACCGGCAGTTCCCTGCGCGCCAACAAGCTCCGCATCGTGGACACCCTCCTGGAGTCGTTCCCCCAGTTGATTGTCAACCGCGCGGCCTGGAAGCGGACCGCGGTCCGCAAGAAAATCTCCACCCTCGCCCTCCTCCTGGAAGGCGCCCTCAACGCCCGCGCCAAGGTCGGCCTCAAGATGAACGTGCCCAAGGCCCGCCTCGACCATCTGCTCAAAGCCCTCCCCGCGCTCCGCAACCCCACCGTGGCCCCCCTGGCCAACGGGGCCTGGGTCGCCATTGAGACCGTCATCGATGAAGTCGTCGTCCGCGAAATCATTCCCAGCCTCAAAGAACTGGGGGCCGAAGGAATCATCGAATATCCGCTGAATAAGGTTGTTTACTAAATCAAACCCACTAATCTCCAACTCTTTCCTCTATGGGTTCCATCAAGAAAAAGCGCAAAGAAAAGATCGCCAAGCACAAGCGCCGCAAGCGCCGCCGTGAAAACCGCCACAAGAAGCGGTTGCGCTACAAGTCCTAATCCGTACTATTGACGGGTGTCCTCCCGGCCAACCCTCGCTCTTCTCGCGGGTTGCACCCTCTGGGTTCTGCCCGCGTTTTCGCCCGCCCAACCGACCGCTCCCGCCCTGGGCGGCGAGAGCATCCCCCGTGTCCTGGAACTCCTGGCCGAGGACTTCGCCGCCCACGATGCCGGCGTGGTCTCCAGCGTTCCCCCGTCCGCCCGTGCCGAGGCCGCCGCGGCCTATGCAGAGGGCATCCAGCACCTGAAAAACCGCGATTGGACCCGGGCGCTGGCCCGCTTCCGCCAGTCCGCCACCGCGGACCCCGCGCAGCCCCTGGCCCCGATCCACGCCGCACTCTGCCTGGCTTTGACCGGCCAGCCGGACCCGGCCCGCGCCCTCCTGGCCGAAGCCCTCCAGCGCCAGCCTCGTTCCCCCGAACTCCTGGCGGCCAGCGCCGCCCTCCACAGCCTGGCCTCGGAATGGAAATCCGCCGCCAGCCAGGCCGAGTCCTCACGCGCCCGCCAGCCCCATCTCCTGGCCAACTACCATGTTCTGGCCCAGGCCGCCCTTTCCCAAAAACAGCCCGCACGCATCCGCCAGCTCTTCACCCTCAGCCTCCAGTCCACCCCACCCGCCCCCGCCCCGATCCACTACACCCGCCTCGCCGCACTCTGGGCGGGACTTCTGCCCCTCGACGGCAAAACTACCCCCTCCCAGGCCCTCCGCGAAGTCCAGCCCTTCCTGGCCAAGGCCGAAGCCCTCGACCCCGGCAACATCGCCCTGCAAAGCCAGTCCGGCATGGTCGCCTTTGCCGCGGGCGACTTCGCCCTCGCCGCCACCCGCCTCGAAGAAGTCCACCGCGCCCGCCCCCACCTGGCCGAAGTGCGCGAAAAACTCGCCCTCGCCTACATCCAGACCGCCCGCCCCGCCCAGGCCATTCCATTGGTCGAGGCCATCATCCATGACGCCCCCCACCGCCACGGCCTCCACCTGGCCCTGGGCGAACTCCATGGGAAAACCGGCCAGTGGGACCGCGCTGCCGACGCCTACGCCGCCTATCACCAGCTGGGCGCGCCGAACGCCCAGACCCTTTTTGCCCTGGCCGAGTCCCAGCTCAACGCCCGCCGCCTGGACGACGCCCTGGCCACCATCCGCGGCGCACAAATCAAACACCCCTCCGTCCCCGCCTTCGCCTACCTCCGCGCCTTGGTCCTCCATCTCCAGGAACGCCATGGCGATGCCCTGACCGCCTTTGTCGAAGCCGAGGCCCTGGCCACGCCCAACTACACCGCCATGCTCGACCGCGACTTCTACTTCCGCAAAGGCCTGGCCGCCGAATACGCCAAAGACGATGCCGCCATGGAGGCCGCCTTCAAGCGCTGCCTGGCCCTCCAGCCCGATGACCACGAGACCATGAACCACCTCGGCTACACCTGGGCCGAACGCGGCGTCCGCCTCGATGAAGCCCTCAAACTCATCCAGCGGGCCGTCGAACTCGACCCTGACAACGGCGCCTACCTCGACAGCCTGGCCTGGGTCTATTACCAGAAGGGCGACGCCAAGCGCGCCCTGCCCTGGATATTGAAAGCCGCCGCCCAACTCCCCGACGACCCCGTCATCCTCGAACACCTGGGCGACATCCACGCCAAGGCCGGCCAGCCGGACAAAGCCCGCGCTGCCTGGACCCGTGCTCTGGAAAAAAATCCGGCACGCGCGGACGAAATCCGCCAGAAACTCAACCCCCGCACCTAGCCCGCGCCCAGGGCGGCGCCCAACGGCAAACGCTGGCCCGCACAGATCCGTTCTCCCCGCCCGGAAAACGGTTGGGCCGGCCAAAAATCTGTTGGCGCCCCTCTGTCCCCTCCCCTAATCTCTGAAGCAATGCCTGCCGCAGAACCCAAACTCCGCCAAACCTGCCTCCACGACCTCCACGCCAAGCTCGGCGCCAAGATGGTCGAATTTGGCGGCTGGAACATGCCGGTCCACTACACCGGCATTCTGGATGAACACCAGGCCGTCCGCACCGCCGCCGGCCTTTTTGACATCAGCCACATGGGCCAGGTCTTCGTTTCCGGAACCGCGGCCGAGGCCTGGCTCAACACCATGCTCTCCAATGACATCCGCCAGCTTTCCTCCGGTGAGGGCCAATACACCCTCCTCCTCAACGAAGCAGGCGGCATCCTCGATGACCTGCTCGTTTACCGCCTCGAAGACAAAGATTACCTCCTCGTCCTCAACGCCTCCCGCATCGAAGACGACCTCGCCTGGCTGAAAAAATCCGCCGTGGCCAACGCCGACATTTCCTTCGAGCCCGGCGCCCAGGCCGGACTGGCGCTGCAAGGCCCCCAGGCCGAATCCATCCTGGAAAAAGTCTTCCCCGCAGAATTCCACTTCCCCAAGCGCAATGAAATCCTGGCCACCACCCATGGCCGCCACAGCGTCCTCATTTCCCGCACCGGCTATACGGGCGAGGACGGCTTCGAACTCTTCGCCCCCGCAGAAGCGGCCGAGGACCTCTGGAATTCCATCCTCAAGGAAGGCGCCGGGCGCGGCTGCAAACCCGCCGGGCTGGGCGCCCGCGACACCCTCCGCCTCGAGGCCTCCCTCCCTCTCTACGGCCACGAGCTGTCCCCTTCCATCTCCCCCCTCGAAGCCGGCCTGGCCTTTTTCACCAGCTTCGACAAGCCGGAGAAATTCATCGGGCGCGATGCCCTGCGCCAGCAAAAAGAAAAAGGCGTGTCCCGCAAACTCGCCGCCTTCACCACCACCGGCCCCGGCGCCCCGCCCCGTGCCGGCTACCCCGTCCTCAAAGATGGCAAGAACATCGGTGAAGTCACCAGCGGCGCCTTCGCCCCCACCCTCAAAACCGGCATCGGCTTCGCCCTCCTCGATGCCGCCCACGCCGCGCCCGGCACCCCCATTTCCATCGAAATCCGCGGCAACCTCATCCCCGCCGCCACCGCCAAACGCCCGCTCTACAAGCGCCCCGCTTCATGAACATCCCCGACTCCCTCCGCTACACCGAATCCCACGAATGGATCCGCCTCGACGGCGCCACCGCCATCGTCGGCGTCACCGACCACGCCCAGAGCGAACTCAGTGACGTCGTTTTTGTGGAACTCCCCAAGCCGGGTAAAACCGCCGCCGCCCGCGACGCCGTGGCCGTGGTCGAGAGCGTCAAAGCCGCCTCCGACATCTACGCCCCCCTGGCCGGGGAGATCACCGAGGCCAATGCCGCCCTCTCCGCCAACCCCGCCCTGATCAACACCGATCCCTACGGCGAAGGGTGGATCTTCAAAATGAAAATTGCCGATCCCGCGCAGGCCGCCGCCCTCAAAGACGCCAAAGCCTACGCCGCCCACATCGGAAAATAACCGCATGGCCGCCGACGCCCACCGCCTCATCACCCCGGCCCTCCTCGAATGGTCCGCCTACAGCGCGGAGGCCAAGTGCACCCTCACCTCCCATGCCTGGTCCCACCAGGGCAAGGTGGTCCTGGTCGATCCCGTGGCCACCGGCGCCGCGGCCACCGGCGCCCTCCAGCAGCTCGGCTCCGTCGTCCTCATCATCGCCACCAACGCCAATCACGACCGGGACATCCGCCAGTGGAGGCAGCTCCTCCAGGTCCCCGTGGCCGCCTCCGCCCACGCCGTCAAAGGCCTCGGCTTCAAACCCGATGTCATTCTCGAAAGCTGCCCCATCCTCCAGGGCCTCAAACCCATCGCCCTCGAAGGCGGCGCCCCGGGCGAACACGCCCTCCATTCCGCCGAACAAAAATTGCTCATCGTCGGTGACGCCCTCGTCCACCTCCCGGAAACCGGACTCGCCCCCCTGCCAGACAAATACTGCAGTGATCCCGCCCGCCTCCGCGCCTCGCTGGCCGCGCTGGCCCGGCTCGATTTCGAAACCCTCGCCTTCGCCCACGGCGAGGCCATCGCCACTGGCGCGCGCGCGCGCGTCCAGGAAGCCCTGGCCCGGCATTGAACGCCCCCACGGCAGCAACCCCTGCCGCACCCCGATCCCTGACCCCACTTATGCGCTCCTCCCTGCCTGCCATCCTCCTTCTCGCGTCCCTGCTCACCGCACCGGCCACCGCCCAGAAGCCCGCGCCGTTCCGCCCGGTCGAGCCCGTGGACACCCGCCGCACCGCCGGGAGCGAAACCGGCCTGCCCCCCCGCGTCGAAGAACGGGTCCAGGCCTTTTTCACCTCACTCACCACCCAGACCCCGGAACAGGCATTTTTCCGCCTCTTCGAGGGCACCAAGTTCGCCAGCGAAAAGGACATCATCGATGCCTACACCGAGGCCGCCCGCAACGAGATCGGCTCCTCCGGAAAAATCAAATTCTTCAACCACTTCGAGACCCGCAAAATCGGCGACCGCATCGTCCTCACCACCCACATCGTCGAACACGAGCGCCGGCTCATGCGCTGGCGCCTAATGTTCTACTCCCCGGTCGGCAATGAGTGGAAGCTGATCAACCTGAAAGTCGATGACCTGCGCAACTTCCACCCCGCCACCCCGTCCGCCTCACGCCCTCCCGAGGCCGTGGCCCTGAAGATCGAAAAATTTTTCATCCACCTGCAAAGCGGCGATCCCGCGGCCGCGTTCCAGGAAATCACCGCCGGCACCGATCTCGCCGCCAAAAAAGACCTGATCGATGCATTCATCGGCCGCACCCAGGAAGCCGGGCAGGAACACGGCAAGATCAGCTCTTACGAGCTGCTCGACAACCGGCCGCTCAACCCCCGCCACCGCCTCCTCACCTGCCTGGCCGCCACGGAACGCGAGCCGCTCCGCTGGCAGTTCTTCTTCAAGGTCGATCCCCAGACCGGTTCCTGGCTCCTCCACAACATCCGCGTGGACGACCTCTTCGACGAGTCCTTCCTGATCGATTGACCCGCCCTCACATGCCGAACTTGCGCTTCAGCTCATCCCGGCTGATGAGGATCATGGTGGGGCGCCCGCTCGGACAGGTGTAAGGGAGATGGCAGGCGTGGAGGTCACGCAGCAGGCGCCCGACTTCCTCCGGGGCCAGGGTGCTGCGCAGGCGGGCGGTGTGGCGGGCGAGCAGTTCGGCAATGCGTTCGTCCTCCGCTTCTTTGCGGCCCCGTCCCCCGCCCTGGGCCAGATCATGGGCCAGGTCACGGAGGAAATCCCCCACATGCTGGGTGTCCACCGTGGCGGGCACCGCATCGAGCAGGAAAGTGGAACCGCCCAGGGAGGCAACGCCAAAGCCAAAGGCCTCAAGGGCCTCCGTGTGTTCGCGGACCGCGGCGGCCGCGGCGGGATCGAGTTCCAGAGTCTCCGGAACAAGCAGCCGCTGGCTCGACGCGTCCTGGCGGGCAAGCCGGTCCAGCGCCTGCTCGAAAAGCACCCGCTCGCAGGCGGCCTCCTGGTCGATGAGGACGATGCCTTCGCGGTTTTCAGCCACAATGTAGCGCCCCAGCAGCGTCCCCTTGACTTCAAGGTCGTGGTTGGCCGGCCCGCCCCCGTCCGCCCCAGCGCCGGAGGCATCAGACGGTTCGATCGCCGGGGGCAGGCTGCTCGGAAGGTCCAGCGGCTGGCCCGCCAGAAAAGCGGTTTGCTTGGCCAGGGGAGGCAGCGGGCGCGGCGGTGGGAGCGAAGACGATGAGGAAGACCCGCCTCCGCCCAGAAGCTCCGGCGAGGCAAGCGGGGAGGGAGAAGAATGGAGGCCTTGTTCGAGGCGGACTTCGACCGGGTCGGGGCGGAGGCGGTGCAGGACTTCGCGGACCGAGGCGCTGATGAATTCCTTGAGCCGGGGCTCATTGCGGAAGCGGACCTCCCTTTTGGCCGGGTGGACGTTGACATCGACCAGAGCGGGATCGATCTGAAGGAAAAGGAGGAGCACGGGATAGCGCCCGCGGACCAGGGCATTTTGATAGCCATCAAGGATGGCGAAGTTGATGGCGGGGGACTGGACCGGGCGCCCGTTGACGAAGACATGGTGGTCCTGGCGGCTGCCGCGGCTGATGCCAGGCTTCCCGATCCAGCCACTGAGGGCGAATGCGTCCTCCGCGGCCTCCAGGGGAAGGACATCCCGGCTCCAAGCGGGGCCGAAAATCTGGCGCGCACGGGCGCCGGCATCCGCGGCAGCGGGGCAGCGCAGGACCTCCTGGCCATGGTGCCGGAGGGTGAAATCCACCCCCGGACGGGCCAGGGCGGCCAGCCTCACCACTTGCTCGATATGCGCCCACTCCGTGGCATCGGCCCGGAGAAATTTCCTCCGCCCGGGAGTGTGGAAGAAGAGGGCGCGCACTTCGATGGAGGTGCCGGGGGCGCAGCCGGCCTCGCGCACGTCTTTGACCTTCCCCCCATCCACGACGATCTCGGTGCCGGCCACGGCCGCGGGCTCACGGGTGAGGAGGCGGAATTTGGAAACAGACGCGATGCTGGGCAGGGCCTCTCCGCGGAAGCCCATGGTGGCCACGGTGGTGAGGTCGGAAGCGGAGCGGATTTTGCTGGTGGCATGGCGCTCCAGGCTGAGGAGGGCGTCATCCCGGCCCATGCCGTGGCCATCATCGGTGACGCGGATGAGGCTTTTGCCGCCTTGCTCGGCATCCACCTCGATGCGGCCGGCACAGGCATCCAGGCTGTTTTCCAGGAGTTCTTTGACCACAGACGCGGGACGCTCCACGACCTCGCCGGCCGCAATGCGGTTGGCGGTGATGTCATCAAGAACGCGGATGCGGGCGGGCATGGGGAGTTTAACCACTAATAGACACTAATGGCCACTGGATTCGGAAAGGCGCCGGGCACAAAACAAGCGGGGGATGCGCTTCTTGTGCGCCGATCGTCTCCAACGGTGCTCATTCCAAGCGGACACCGAATTGGGCGAGAAGGCGGTCAAGGTCGGCCTCGGTGAAGTATTCGACCTCGATGTGGCCCTTGGCGGCGGTGCCGACGAGTTTGACCTTGGTGCCCAGGGAACGCTGGAGGCGCTGTTCCAGATCGCGCCAGTCGGCGCTGCCCGCTTTGCCCTTTTTCGGCTTGGCCGGGCGGGGGTCGAGCAGGGAGGCCACTAATTTCTCGGTGGCGCGGACAGAGAGGTCATCGCGCACGACGATGCGGGCGGTGGCTTCCTGCTGGGCGGCGGTGGTGAGGCCGAGGAGGGCTTTGGCATGGCCGGTGGAGAGCTTGCCGGCGGAGAGCAGATCACGGGTTTCCGGGGCCAGGCCGCGGAGGCGGAGCGCGTTGGCCACGGCAGCGCGGCTTTTGCCCACTTTCTGGGCGACTTGTTCCTGGGTGAGCTGGAAAGTGTCCATGAGGCGGGCATAGCCTTCCGCTTCCTCGATCGGGTTGAGGTCGGCGCGCTGGAGGTTTTCCACCAGGGCCAGTTCCATGGCCTCCAGGTCACCGGCCTGGCGGACGATGACGGGAACCTGGGTGAGGCCGGCCTGGCGGGAGGCACGCCAGCGGCGCTCTCCGGCGATGAGTTCATGGTGGGCGCCGACCTTGCGGACGATGAGGGGCTGGAGGACGCCGCTCTCGCGGATGGAGGCGGCGAGTTCTTCGAGGTGGGCCGGATCGAAAACACGGCGGGGCTGGAAGGGGCTGGGCTGGATGGAATCGATGGAAACAGTGGTGATGCGCTCCCCGGAGAAGTCCGGGGCGGGAACGTTGGCGGCAGCGGCCGGTGCCCCACCGATGAGCGCGCCCAGTCCTTTGCCCAATGCGTTGCGTGCCATAAGGGCAGAATGGTAGAACGCCGGGCGGATTAGGCAAGCGTCCCCGGGGTGGAAGGCAGGGGGCAAACGCACGGAAGCTCTGCTGGCACCTCAATGCATTTGAGGTGACGCGGGCATCTTGCCCGCACCGGCGGGCGTCCCGCCCGGCGATGGAGAAAGGCAGGACCCGGCGGGACGCCTGCTCCAGCGGGCAAGATGCCCGCGCTGCTCAAAATCCAGGGAAACCATCGCGCGGTCCGCCGTCGCCCAAGGCTATGGCGGGACGAGCGAAGCGCGCTCCTGCAGGGAGCCCACAGGGCATCACTCCCACTCGATGGTGGCGGGAGGCTTGGAGGAGATGTCGTAGCAGACGCGGTTGACGCCGTTGACTTCGTTGATGATGCGGGTGGAAATCCGTCCGAGCAATTCGTAAGGGACTTTGGCCCAGTCCGCGGTCATGGCATCCTGGCTCTCGACGATGCGGAGGGCCACGGTCCACTCGTAGGTGCGCTCATCACCCATGACGCCGACGCTGCGCACGGGGAGAAGGACAGCGAAAGATTGCCAGACTTTGTAATACCAGCCGGAGGATTTCATCTCTTCGACGACGATGGCGTCGGCGTTGCGAAGGATGTCGAGCTTGGCTTTGTCGATCGGGCCGAGGCAGCGGACGGCCAGGCCGGGCCCGGGGAAGGGCTGGCGCCAGACCATCTCGCGCGGCAGGCCGAGGGATTCACCCACGGCGCGGACTTCGTCTTTGAAGAGCTGGCTGAGGGGCTCGACCAGCTTGAATTTCATCCGCTTGGGCAGGCCGCCGACGTTGTGGTGGCTTTTAATCAAGGCGGCGGGGTTGCCGTCGATGGGCACGCTCTCGATGATGTCGGGGTAAAGGGTGCCCTGGCCGAGGAATTTGGCGGCGCCAACGGAGCGGGTGGCGGCTTCGAAAACACGGATGAATTCGGTGCCGATGATTTTGCGTTTTTTCTCGGGGTCGGAGACGCCTTTGAGCTTGGTGAGGAAGCGGGTGGAGGCATCGACGACTTTGAGCTTGAGGCCGAGTCCCTGGCCGAAGATGCGTTTGACGGCCTCGGTCTCACGGGCGCGGAGCAGGCCGTTGTCCACCAGGATGCAGACGAGCTGGCTGCCGATGGCACGGTGGATGAGGGCGGCGGCCACGCTGGAATCGACCCCGCCGCTGAGGCCGAGGATGACGCGCTCGCGCCCGACCTGGGCGCGGATGTCCTCGATGGAGCGCTCGATGAAGGATTCCGTGGTCCAGGAGGGCTGGCAGCCACAGACTTCGAAGACGAAGTTTTTCAGGATGTCCTTGCCGCGGGGGGTGTGGTGGACCTCGGGGTGGAACTGCATGCCGTAGGTGCGGCCTTTTTGGATGACGGCGTAGGGGGAGTTGTCGGTGGTGGCAACGGTTTTGAAGCCTTCCGGGAGCTTGACGACTTTGTCGCCGTGGCTGTTCCAGATGTCGAGGGTGCGGGGGAGGCTGTGGAAGAGGGGGCAGTCGGCTTTGAGCGTGAGGACGCCGCGCCCGTATTCCCGGCGTTCGCTTTTATGGACCTTGCCGCCGAGGTGGTGGGCCAGGAGCTGCATGCCGTAGCAGATGCCGAGGAGGGGGATGTCGAGGGAGAAGAGGCGCTTGTCCGGCTGGGGGGCTTTGCGGGCGTAAACACTGGCCGGGCCGCCGGAGAGGATGATGCCTTTGGGGCGGAGGGCGAGGATTTTGCTGGCGGGGGTGGAGTAGGGCAGAATCTCGGAGTAAACCTGGCATTCGCGGATGCGGCGGGCGATGACCTGGGTGTATTGGGAGCCGAAATCGAGGATGACAATGCGGTCGTTGGCTTGCATGGATGGAGTTTTCTAAGCGGGGAGGCGGTTACGCGCCCCGCAGCGCGGGCAGCGCAGGTGCCGGAGGGCATGGCCGCGCGGGATCACGGCGCCGCAGGTGGTGCAGGTGGCCGTGGGCGCATGGCGCCGGGCCTGGCGTTGACGGACCCATGAAGCACTAAACCATGCCCCCCAGACGCCCGCAAGGAAAACCAGGACGTAGAGCACAAAGGCTTGATCGAGGGCCACGGTCATGGGGAGGAAGGGCGGGCGGGGGCTTCTTTTTCTTTCAAATCCCAGAAGACGTGGACGCGGGCCTGTTCCAGCTCGGGTGCGGCAGAATCGGCGGCAAATCGCCAGCCCCGGACCGCCTGGACCGCCGCCTGGTCCACGGCATCGTCGGTCGAGCCTTCCAGGACGAGCACGGATTCCACCAGGCCGAGTTTGTTGACCAGGACGGCGAGCACGGTGCGGCGCAGGGAAAGGTCGGTGCGGGGTTCGGGAAGTCCGGAAGACGAGAGAAGCTTGCGCTCGGTCCGGGGCCAGTCCACGCGGGTGCGGGTGCCGCTGAGCTGGGGCGGGGCCTCAACCGGGATGGGCATGGGATCGCGGGCGGTGGTGCGGATGCGGGTGCGGGCGCGTTCTTCCAGGCCGCCGGGCAGTTCGTTGGCCAGGCCGCCGGGGGCTGGAACGGACGGGGGCAGGGCGGCCTGGCGATCCAGGCCGGATTCCACCCGGGGCAGTGCCGGGGCGGGCAGCGGCGTCCAGGGAAGGGCGACCGCACTGGGGTCTTTCCAATCCAGCCAGGCCGCCCAGTTGGAGCCCCCAAGGACGGGGGACTGCAAGCGCTCCGTCACCAAGGTGACCTGCCGCGCCCGGGCGGCATGCATCCGCCCATCCGGAAGTTCCAACCGCAGCAGGGCAAAGGCCAACAGATGCAGTCCGGCGATGAACGCCAGGATGAATCCAAACCAGCGCCGCTCCGGCGGCATGACCCGCTCCCAGAGGTCATGGGCGATCATGGAGCCTCCTGGACCTGGGGCTTGGTGGCGATGATGACCGCCACTCCGGCTTCCAGGGCCCGGCCCATGATCTCCGTGACCAGGCCGTGGGAAACCGCAGAGTCGGCGCGGAGAACCACGGAGGCATTGCTGCTGGCGCGGGCCATGCGGCGGAATTCCCCATCCAGGCGGTCCAGGGTGATCACCTGGTCGTTGAGGAAAATCAGCGGGGGATTCTGGGCGGTGACGTTGAGGATGAACCGGGTGTTGGAGACGCCGCTTTTGGAAATGCCACGCGGCGGATTGACCTTGATGCCGGGCTGGAGGACGAAGCTGGAACTGAGGATGAAGAAAATCAGCAGCAGCAGGACCACATCGATCAGCGAGGTCATATCCAGCGGCCCGTGGAGGGCATGGACCGTGCGGCGGACTTTCACGGCTTGGGCAAGGGCTGGGGGGGGGCGGCTGGGGCGTCCGCCGGAGGTCTGGATGGCGCCGGTGCGGACGCTGGCTGCGCCGGGCGCTGGGACTCGGGAAGCTTGAGCATCTGCACGATTTCGATCCCGGCCCGCTCCATATCGGTGACGATGCCGGAGAGGCGCACCACCAGGAAGTTGTGGGCGATGTAGGCGGGGATGGCCACAGACAAGCCCCCCGCGGTAGTTATCAGAGCCTCCCAAATGCCGGCGGCCAGGTCATTGACCGGGGTGGCGCCGAGGGCGGCGTTCATGTTCATGAACGCCTGGATCATGCCCACCACCGTGCCCAGGAGCCCCAGCAGGGGACAGATGTAGGCAATGGTGGCCAGCATGGGGAGGTGTGCTTCCAGGCGAGGCATCTGCAGCTGGGCCACTTCCTGGACCATTTCCTTCAGGTCCTCCTTGGGCAGGTGGCGCTTGAGAATAGCCGCCTGGACCACGCGGACCGCCGGTCCATACGCTTCGTCACAGCGCTCCAGCGCTTCCTCGGGACGGTTTTCTTTGAGCAAATTCGCGATCCCTTTCAAAAAGGGGTCCAGCGGCATGGCGCAGCGGTGGAAATACACCATCCGCTCCGCAAAAACCGCCATGGCCAGAATGCTGGCGGCCAAAATCGCCCACATCAGCGGCCCGCCCAGGCGGACCATTTCAAACACACCCGATTCGAGCATGGCAGGGCCCGGTGGGGTCACCAGACAAAGGACCGTTCCTGGGCGACAATCCGCCCGTCCTTCACCACGGAAATCCTCCAGGAATGGACATCCCCGAATTCGGCGTATTGCTCACCGGTGACGGAAAAGGTGCCTTTGAACGTGCCGCGGGCTTGTTTGTAAGGTATTTCCAGGGTGCGGACCTGGTCCCGGCTGGCGGCCTGGCGGTAGTCCAGTCGGAGGACACAATCGGCCGCCGCGCCGCCATTGGTCCAGGTGACCACAAAATACTGGCCCTGGCGGCTGCGTATCTGGGCCGGCGTTATCGCCCCGTGGTTGAAGTATTTGAACTCGTAAGCCAGTCCCCTGCTGGAACCCGGGGAGGTTTTTTGGGGATCGTTCAGAAAATCATAAACCTTGCGGATGCGCACCTGGGCATCGGCTTCCTCTGGGAGGTTCCAAGGCTCGGAAGGGGCCGCCACTCCAGTCTCCACGGCAGCTTCTGCTTCCGCGCCAGGGGCGGCAGGTTCCGCGGATTCAGCCGAAAATGCCGCGCTTTCCGGAGCCGGAGCTGTCTCGGTTTGTGACCAAGCCGGGGCGGCGATCCAGCCCAGCACCATCAATCCTGCAATCAAACGCATGCCCATGATTAGCCGCCTCCGGGTGGCAGTGTCAATGGCCAGGGCAAGCCAGCCCGGGCCTGCAGGACCCGCCCGGTCCAGCTACCCCACTCCAAGAATCCAGCCCTCCAGCCGTGCCTGGGCGGACTCCACCGCATCCAGGGGCGGCTCCCAATAACGCTCCATGCGCCCCCCCACAGCCGCCCACTGCAGCCATGCTGCCACGGTCCAGGCATCCCGCTGGTCCGGTGTCAGCCCCTCCGGAACGGCAAAGCGCCGGCGCCACATAGAAGGGTAAACCTCCGCGATCACAGTTTTCCCTGCCGCCGGCACCCATCCATCAAATGGCCAAAAATGCAGCCGCCGCCCGCATTCCTGCCTCAAACGGAATATCCACGGCAGTCCCGCCGCTGTGGATGCCGCCACACTGCCCGGAACATCAAAATGAAACAGGCTCTTGGCCGTCCCCGCCCAGCGGTCGCACAAGCGGTAACCCTCCGCCACTGGCGGAAAGGGCGATCGTGCACGGACCGCCCGCACCGGCAGCCGGTCTGCCGGCCAGCGTTGTGCGGCAAATGCCAGCACCGCATCCCAATCCCTCAGACGATGGCCCCGGACCCACGCCGCAGGCAGGCCCAGGGCATGATCAATGCCAATCACAAAGGGCGCACCTGCATCCACCACGCGCCGGAGCCAGGCATGCAGCCCCGCGCGGTCCCAGCCCCGTCCGGTTCCCGGACGCATCTCCTCAGGCACGCCGCCCCGCCGTGAAACAAAAACCCGGATGCCGGCCTGCGGCTCGTCCGGCGCTCCGGCCCCGGAGTAATCGATGCCGATCCACCCCGCATGCTCCACCGGTGCCCCCGCAGGGACGATTCCTGGGGAAGCGACACGAAACGGCCCATGAACCTCGGCCAGACGGCGCGCCGCCCCCCGCTGCTTGACCACGATCCGGGATTTTTGCTCCAGCACCTGGAGATACTTCCGGAGGTCGCGCGGACTCAGCCCCACCTCCCGCGCCAACTGGCCCGGACAGATCGAAGTCCCAGGGCGCAAGCGCTCCACCCGGTCCAAAATCAGTGACTCCATCACTTCCATCCGGGACCATACTGCAAATCCCGGAGGGTGCGAACCCGCCCCCCTCAGCGCGGGATTTTCAACACCTGTCCGGGGCGGATCACGTCCCCGGTCAGGGCATTGGCTTCCCGGATCCGGGCCACTGTGCTTCCTTGCTCGCGGGCGATTTTCCAGAGGGAATCCCCCTCTTTCACCACATAATCCGCCATGCCGCCCGAGGCGTCTGTTCCCGTGGACGCGGAGGCCGGTTCGGTGTAGGCCCCGGCGCTGGATGGCGCATCATAGATCATGGGCTCGGCCGCTCCCGCAGAAGCCGAAGGCGGCGGCGTTGAAACCGTTTCCCGGGAAGAAGAGGCCCCGCCTCCGGCACAACCCACACTCAGCACCAGCAAAGGCAGCATCCACAGCGCATATTTCATCCCCCCATCATGGAACCTTCTCCACACTTGGCAAGCCGGGGCAAATCCCGCCTGCTTTCCCCCATTCCCCCGCTTGGCCTGGAATGAACCCGCGCTAGGATGCTCTTATCCCCATGAACCTGCACACCGGCTTGCCCACCTCCCTCATCCTGTTATCTTCTGTCCTCATGTCCCAGGCTGCCTCTTCCACCGCCCAGGCCGTTCTCGGCGGCGGCTGCTTTTGGTGCGTCGAGGCCGTCTATGAACGCCTTCCCGGCGTCCTCGAAGTGGAATCGGGCTACGCCGCCGGCGGCAAGCCCAACCCCACCTACGAGGAAGTTTCCTCCGGGCGCAGCGGCCATGCCGAGGTCGTCCGCATCACCTTCGACCCCTCACAAATCAGCTACCGCCGAATCATCGACCTCTTCTGGGACGCACACGACCCCACCACCCTCAACCGCCAGGGCGCCGATTTCGGCACCCAATACCGCTCCATCATCATCGCCCAGGACGCCGCCCAGCTCGCCGAGGCCGCCGCCTCCCGGGATGCCGCCCAGCCCCGCTTCAAATCCAAAATCGTCACCGAGATCGTCCCCTCCACCGCATTCTACCCGGCGGAAAAATACCACCAGGACTACTACACCACCGTCGGCCCCCGGAACCCCTACAACTCCGCGGTCATCACCCCCAAGCTGGAAAAACTGGAAAAATCCGGCCTCATCCCCCCGTCATCGAAAAAACCATGAACCTCACCTATTACGGGCATGCCTGCATCGGCCTCGAAACCGCCGGCCAGCACCTCCTCATCGACCCCTTCATCTCCCCCAACCCCCTGGCCGCTTCGATCGACTCCCGTTCCATTCCCGCCGACGCCATCCTCCTCACCCACGGCCATGCCGACCATGTGGCCGATGCCGTCGATATCGCCCGCCGCACCGGAGCACTCGTCATCTCCAACTTCGAGATCGTCTCCTGGCTGGCCAGCCAGGGCATTTCCCACACCCACCCCATGAACCTGGGCGGATCCCGCCAGTTTGACTTCGGACGCCTGCGCTCCGTCACCGCCCTGCATTCCAGCGTGCTGCCCGACGGCACTTGCGGCGGCAACCCCGGCGGCTTTACCCTCCACAATGCCGAGGGCGGCATCTACATCAGCGGCGATACCGCCCTCACCTTCGATATGAAACTCATCGGCGAACGCTGGCCGGTCCAAACCGCCGTCGTCTGCATCGGTGACAACTTCACCATGGGCCCCGAGGATGCCGCCACCGCCGCCGCCTGGTCCGGCGCCCGGCGCGCTGTCGGCGTGCACTACGACACCTTCCCCCCCATCACCCTTGATAAAGACGCCGCCCGCCGGGCCTTCGCCGCCGCGGGGGTCGAACTCCTCCTCCCCGCCATCGGCGAAACCATCACCCTCTGACCACCATGGCTGAACACCGCGCCACCATTCGCTGGAACCGGACCGGGGAGGGCTTCCTCCAGGCCCAGTTCTCCCGCAACCACACCTGGGAATTCGATGGCGGCCTCAGCGTCCCCGCCACCGCCGCTCCCTCCGTCGTCCCCCCGCCCTGGACCGATCCCTCCGCCGTCGATCCCGAGGAAGCCTTCGTCGCCTCCCTCTCCTCCTGCCACCTGCTCACCTTTCTCTTCGTTGCCGCCAAGGCCGGCCACCAGGTGGACGGCTACCAGGATGAGGCCTCCGGGGTTTTGGCCAAAAACGAAAGCGGGGTCCCCTGGATGGCCCGTGTCACCCTCCGCCCCCGTGTCACCTATGCCCCCGGCACCGCCCCCACCCCGGAGCAGGAGGATGCCCTCCACAAAAAAGCCCACCACTACTGCTACATCGCCAATTCCGTGAAAACCGGGATATCCATCGAACCGCAGCGCCCATGACCCGCACTTGCTGCCGCCTCCCGGCCCTCCTGGCCGCCCTCCTCCTCACCTTCTCCCTTGCCGCCTGCGGCGGCAACCCCGCCCCCCCCGCGGCCCTCCCCACCACCCAGCTCACCCTTGCCGGCAAATCACTCAGCGTGGAGATCGCCGCCACGCCCGAACAACAGGCCCGTGGCCTCATGTTCCGGGAGTCCATGCCTCCGGACCACGGCATGCTCTTCCCTTTCCCCGAGCCCCGCACCGCCTCCTTCTGGATGCGCAACACCCCGCTCCCCCTCAGCATCGCCTACCTCGATTCCCGTGGCGTCATCCTGGAAATCCATGACATGAAGCCGTTCGATGAACGCTCCATCCGCAGCACCAGCAGCCAGGTGGCCTACGCCCTCGAAGTCCACCAGGGCTGGTTCCGCCGCCAGGGCATCACCCCCGGCGACCGCGTCCTCGGCCTGCCCGCTCCAGGCGCCGCGAACTAGCCCGCACCTTCCCAGCGCGTCCGCATGGCATGCAGGATTTGCATTTTCTTGCGGACCACCCTTTCGGCCAAAATCCCAGTCTCCACCTGCCTGCCAGGAGTTGCGGCAAGGTTCTTCAACAGGTTCCAAGCATCCTTGCTGTTCAGTGGGCGTCCCTTGCCGCGATCTGCCCGGCATTGATTGGGAAATGATCCGGAAGGACAGGGCTCCCAGGACGCCAAATACTGATCAAAATCCATTCATGGCCGGATGCTTCGCCTTCGCGTTCTTCGCGGCCTTCGCGGTTAACTGCATTTTCCCGGCTCAGGCCGCCCGGTCCGGCCAGCGCGTCCGCCAGTCCTCGCGCAGCCGCTTCGGACGGCCCGTGGCCAGGTCCACCGTCACCATTTCTTGGCGGCAGCGCGCAATCAAGGCGCCGTCCGCCGGGCGCCCCACCTCGAACTCCAGCACAAACTTCACCCGCCCCGCCTCCACCAGCCGCCCCCGGATTTCCAGGCAATCTCCCAGGCGCGCGGGCTTGAGGTAATCGATCTCGGTCCGTGCCACCACGGGGCAGGCCCCCTGGCCCATCTCCGCCAGGCTCCAGCCCAAGTGCTCCGCCAGCTCCGAGCGCGCCTGCTCGATCAGGCGCAAATACGCCACATTGTGCACCACGCCTCCGGCATCGGTGTCGTAGAAATAAATTTTCACCGGAACAGCCAATTCCGGGCGCTCCGGGAGATGGTTCGGGGTGCTTTCCATTTGGACAAATCCGCGGCCCCCCTCAATCCCCCACTTCCTTCTCCAGCACGCGCACGATGGTCTTGAGCACCTTCACCCGGGCATGCCACTTGAAATTGCCCTCGACCAGCGTCCACGGCGCCCACTCGCTCGAAGTCAGCTTGAACATCTCCTCGGCCGCCTCGTTGTGCAGGTCCCACTTCTCGCGGTTGCGCCAGTCTTCCTCATTGATTTTCCAATGTTTGTAAGGGTCCGCCTCCCGCCTCTTGAAGCGCAGCAGCTGCTCATCCTTGGATATCTGGATGTAAAACTTCAGCAGGATCGTGCCATCTTCCACCAGCAGTTTTTCAAAGGCGCTGATTTCCTCGTACGCCCGCCGCCACTCCTTCTTCGTGGCAAAGTTTTCCACCCGCTCCACCAGCACCCGCCCATACCAGCTGCGGTCGAAAATCACCATCTCCCCGTATTTCGGCAGCTTGTTCCAAAACCGCCACATGTAGTGGTGTGCATATTCCTCCGGGGTGGGCTTGACGATGGAATAGACCCGGACGTTGCGGGGATCCAGCTTCTCCGTCACCCGCTTGATCACTCCGCCCTTGCCCGCTGCGTCCGGCCCCTCGAAGACGAGGACCACGTTGCGCTTCTGCTCCATCAGCAGGCGCTGCCGGTGGAGCAGCTCCAGCTGGTATTTGCCCAGCTTTTCCTTGTATTCGTCCTTGCTGATCTGCCGGGTCAAATCCAATGAATCGAGCAATCCCATGCGCCTTGAATAGCGGCCCGCCGCTTCCTGCCCAGAGCAAAAACTCAGCGCCTCCTCCCCCCTTTCCCACTTGCCCCGTGGACCCGCCCGGCGTTATCCTCTGCCTTCCTCCCGCCGGAGTAGCTCAGTGGTAGAGCAACTGATTCGTAATCAGTAGGTCGAGGGTTCAATCCCCTTCTCCGGCTCTTCTCTTTTCCCCAGCACTCGCAGCGCAACCCCGACCTCTATCCCCTGCCCGGCCCTTCCCCCCGGTGCCTTCCCCGGTACTCCCGCGGCGGCATGCCCTGCGCCGCACGGAAGCGCCGGGAAAAATACAGCGCGTCCTCGAACCCGCAGGCCTCCGCCACCTCTGCCACCGTCCGCCGGGTTTCCACCAGCATCTGGCAGGCCGCGCGCATCCGCAGCCGCTCCTGCATCGCCGAGGGCGGCATCCCCACCACCTCCTGCCAGCGGCGCCGGAAGGTCGAGTAGGAAAGCCCCTCCGCCCGCGCCACCGCCTCCCAGTTCATCCGGGTGCTGAAATTCTGCCGCAGCCCGCGCAGGATGCGGCGGACCGCCGCCTCCACCGCATCCGGTTCCGCACGGCTTTCTGCCAGCACGCTCTCCAAAATCAGCGCCTCGCACACCCGGTCCACCCGGTCAGCCGACCCCTCCCCACCCGCCGCATCAGCCGCCAGCCGCGCCAATTCCTCCAGCTTCTCCTGCAGGCCCACCGTCTCCCGCACCCTCCAGCACGGGCGGTCCGCCCGGAACAAACCCGCCGCCCGCAGCCGGGCCATGCTCCGCGCCGGATAGGTGATGAACAACTCCTCCCAAGTCCCACCCCCCGGCTCCGGTCCATACTCCGGCACCACCGAAGGCCACTGCATCAGCACGCTGGGCCCCTCCACCTTCCAAACGCGCCCCCCCAGCCGGTATTCCCCCCGCCCGGAGAGGATGAACGAATAATTGCAGGTCTGGAAACGGTGCCGCACCCAGTGATCCTTCCGCGGCATATAACCCGTGGTCATCACCGGAAAGACCGAGGGATGCCGCCTCGGCCAGGGCGCCCAATGCCGCGTCACCAGCCCCCTCCCCCGCAATTCCTCACCGCCGGACTTGGGCACAAAATCCATATTTTTGGACAAAGCTCCCATGGCAAAAGGAAGCCGAATCTCTACTTTGATCAATTCTGTCATATGAAGCAAATGCAAACCCTCATCTTCTGGGGCGGATGGCCCGGCCACGAACCGGAGACCATCGCCCGCCTCTTCGCCGCCGACCTCCAAAGCCACGGCGCCGCCGTCCGCCTCGAATCCTCCCTCGATCTGCTTGCCGACCTTGAAGCCCTCCGCGCCTTCGATCTCATTTTCCCCTGCTGGACCATGGGCAGCCTCACCCCGGAGCAGTCCAAAGGCCTCCTCACCGCCGTGCGCGAAGGCACCGGCCTCGGCGGCATCCACGGCGGCATGGGCGATGCTTTCCGCGGCAATCTTGATTACGAATGGATGACCGGCGGCCACTTCGTCGGCCACCCCCATGTCGGCCCTTACACCGTCCGCCTCACCTCCGTGGACCACGAAATCACCGCCGGAATGCCCTGCGAATTTCCTTACAACTCCGAGCAGTATTACCTGATGGTCGATCCCGGCATCAACGTCCTGGCCGAGACCACTTACACCCACGAAAACCGCTGCTGCACCATGCCCGTCGCCTGGACCAAGCACTGGGGCAAAGGCCGCGTCTTTTACAGCGCCCTCGGCCACAAGCCCCAGGAGTTCCACGACCACCCCCACGTCCGTCAAATGACCGTCCGCGGCCTCCTCTGGGCCGCCCGCTCCCGCTCATGAAGCCCCCCATCCGCATTGGCGTCATCGGCTGCGGCAACATCGCCCAAAAGGCCTACTTTCCCCAGCTCCTCAAATTCCCCGGCATTTCCCTGGCCGCCTGCGCCGACCTGAATGCGGACCTCGCCCGCGCCCAGGCCGCCCATTTCGGCATCCCGCGCACCCTCACCCCCGACGCCCTGCTGGCCGATCCGGACATCGACCTCGTCATCAACCTCACCATCCCCCAGGCCCACGCCGCCATCGACATCGCCGCACTGGAAAACGGCAAGCACGTCTTCAGTGAAAAACCCTTCGCCCTCACCCGTGAGGACGCCCAGCGCGTGGTGGACACCGCCGCGGCCCGCGGCCTCCGCGCCGGCTGCGCCCCGGATACCGTCCTCGGCGCCGGCCTCCAGGCCTGCCGCGCCCTGGTGGACCGCGGCGCCATCGGACGCCCCATCGCCTTCACCGCCGCCATGCTTTGCGGCGGCCATGAGAGCTGGCACCCCTCCCCGGAATTCTACTACCAGCCCGGCGGCGGGCCCCTCTTCGACATGGGGCCCTACTACCTTCACGCCCTGATCACCCTCCTCGGCCCGGTTGAGTCCGCCAGCGCTGCCACCCGCATCTCCTTCCCCGAGCGGCTCATCACCAGCCAGCCCAAAGCCGGCACCCGCATCCCCGTGGAGGTCCCCACCCACCTCACCGCCATTCTCGAAATGAAAAACGGAGCCACCGGAACCCTTACCACCAGCTTCGACATCAAGGTCCCCCACACCCGCATCTGCATCGAGATCTACGGCGACGAGGGCTCCCTCCGCGTGCCCGATCCCAACACCTTCGGCGGCCCTGTCTTCCTCGGCCGCGCCGGCTCGAAAGAATGGGAGGAAGTCCCCCTCACCCACCCCTACGCCGAAAACTCCCGCGGGCTGGGAGCGGCCGACCTCGCCGCCGCCCTGGCCACCGGGCGCCCCCACCGCGCCAACGACCGCATCGCCCTCCACGCCACCGACATCATGGTGGCCATCCACGAATCCGCCGCCCAGGGCCGCCGCATCCCCCTCACCACCACCTGCGAGCGCCCCCTGCCCATGCCCGCCCACCTCCCCGCCTGCCAGCTCGATTGAACAGAACCCCCATGAAAACCTGCACCTGCAAATCCCCCTCCGAGATCAAAGTCGGCGTCGTCGGCTACGGCGGCGCCTTCAACATGGGCCGCCAGCACCTGCTGCAAATGCAGGCCGCCGGCATGACCCCCGTGGCCGTGGCCGAAGTCGATGAATCCCGCCTCGCCGTGGCCCGGCAGGACTTCCCCGGCATCCAAACTTTCACCCGCGTGGCCGACATGCTGAAGAAGTCCGATGTCGGCCTCATCGTCCTCATCACTCCTCACAACACCCACGCCCCCCTCGCCCTCCAATGCCTCAAGGCCGGTCGCCACGTCGTCTGCGAGAAACCCCTCGCCATCACCACCGCCGAAGTCGATGCCATGATGGCCGCCGCCAAAAAATCCGGCGCCATGCTCTCCACCTACCACAACCGCCACTGGGACGGGCGCATCCTTCAGGCGGTTGAACTCGTCCGCAAGCAGAAGGCCATCGGCGACATCATCCGCATCGAGTGCCACATGGGCGGATATGGCAGGCCTGGCGATTGGTGGCGCAGCAGCCGTTCCATCTCCGGCGGCATCCTCTACGACTGGGGCGTCCACCTCCTCGAATACTCCCTCCAGCTCATCGACTCCCCCATCACCGAAGTCTCCGGATTCGCCCACCAAGGCCACTGGGGCCCCCAGACCAAGTGGGGCAAAGACGCCATCGAAGACGAAGGCTTTGCCGTCGTCCGCTTCCGCAGCGGCCAATGGCTCACCCTCGCCATCACCCAGATCGACTCCAAGGGCAAGGAAGGCTGGCTGGAAATCACCGGGACCCGCGGCTCCTTGCTCATCGATGGCGGACACACCCGCCTCTACCAGCACATCGACGGCAAATTCATCACCACCCAGATGAAACACCCGGCCGACGAAGGCCACCGCTACTATGAAAACGTGCGCGACCACCTCGTCAAAGGCCGTCCCCTGGTGATCACCGCCGCCTGGTCCCGCCGCCCCATCCACATCCTCGATCTCGCCGTGCAAAGCGCCAAAAAAGGCCAAGCCCTTCCCGCCCGCATCCCTTGATCGGGTTGGTCGCAAGTGCGAGCACGTCAAGGGGACAGTTTACCCGCCTGAGGCGGGTAAACTGTCCCCGGCTTGGTCGGTAGGGCCGGCAGGCTAGCGTCTGTTCATCCCCCCCCAAAAAAAGGATGTTCCGTACCGCCCAACTCAACTCCACCCCTCGGAACGCGGCTCTGAAATTTTCGCATTCCCCCGCGCGGCCTTCCCCGCCATGATCCCGCCTTCCATGCCGCAACCTGCCAGCCACGCCGCCTTCCGCGTCCACGGACGCACCCCCCTGCGCGGCACCATCCTGCCCCAGGGCAACAAAAACGAGGCCATGCCCCTGCTCGCCGCCTGCTGCCTCACCGATGAACCCGTCACCCTCGAAAACCTCCCCGCCATCGAAGACGTCCACATCCTCAAGGACATCCTCAGCCGGCTCGGCGTCCGCATCGAAAACCAGCCTGCGGCCCAGGGCGAAACTGCCGTCATCCAGGCCGAAAAAAAACCCGCCCACCACCTGCCTTCGGACCTCTCCTCCCGCCTCCGCGGCTCCGTCACCCTGGCCGGCCCCCTCCTCGCCCGCTGCGGCTCCGTCTTCCTCCCCCATCCCGGCGGCGACCGGATCGGACGCCGCCGCCTCGACACCCACATCCTTGCCCTTCAAGCCCTTGGCGCCAAAGTCAAAATCCACCGCGAAGGCTACGAACTCAGGGCCCGCCAGCTCAACGGTGCAGACATCCTCCTCGACGAAACTTCCGTCACCGCCACCGAGAACGCCGTCATGGCCGCCGTCCTCGCCCGCGGAGAAACCATCCTCCGCAATGCCGCCAGCGAGCCCCACGTCCAGGGCCTCTGCCGCCTCCTCGTCCAGATGGGCGCCAAAATCGATGGCATCGGCTCCAACATCCTCCGCATCCAGGGCGTCAAACGCCTCCACGGCGCCCGCCACCGCGTCGGCCCCGATTACCTCGAAGTCGGCAGCTTCATCGCCCTCGCCGCCGTCACCCGCGGCGAAGTCCTCATCCGCGATCCCGACCTGCCCAACCTCCGCATGATCCGCCTCGTCTTCTCCCGCCTCGGCATTGAGTGTGCCGAAAGCGAAGGCGGCCTCCTCGTCCCCGCCAAACAAAAGATGCGCATCGCCACCGACCTCGGCGGCGCCACCCCGCGCATCGAGGACGCCCCCTGGCCCGGCTTCCCCGCGGACATGACCTCCGTCGCCCTCGTCACCGCCACCCAGTGCCGCGGCACCGTCCTCATCCACGAGAAAATGTTCGAGTCCCGCCTCTATTTTACCGACGGGCTCATCGGCATGGGCGCCCGCATCGTGCTCTGCGATCCCCACCGCGCCGTTGTCATCGGTCCCGAACGCCTCCGCGGCGCCCGCCTGGTCAGCCCGGACATCCGCGCCGGCATGGCCATGCTCATCGCCGCCCTCTGCGCCGAGGGCGATTCCGAAATCCACAACATCACCCAGATCGACCGCGGCTTCTCCCGCATCGATGAACGCCTCCGCGCCCTCGGCGCGAAAATCGAGCGCCTCGACCTCTAACTCCATGTCCAGCATCGCTTCCCAAATCCCCCAGCTGGAAGGATGGCTGGGCCAAAACCTCGGCTCCATCGGGTGGGACCTCGCCGTCCGCATCCTCGGCTCCCTTGCCATTCTCGTCTTCGGCATCTGGGCCGCCCGCTGGGCCGCCCGCAGCCTCCGCCGCGCCCTGGACAAGGTCAATGCCCAGCCCATCGTCGCCTCCTTCGCCACCAATCTGGCCAAAGCCGTCTTCATCATCCTCGTGCTCATCGCGGCTGTGGCCAACCTGGGCATCCCCCTCACCCCCATCCTCGCCGTGCTCGGCGCCGCCGGCCTCGCCGTCGGCCTCGCCCTGCAAAGCACCCTCTCCCACCTGGCCTCCGGCGTGCTCCTGGCCATCCTCCGCCCTTTCAACGTCGGCGACTTCATCGAAATCAATGGCTTCACCGGCACGGTCGAAGCCATGCACATCTTCCAGACCCGGCTCGTCACCCCGGACAACCGCGTCATCATCATGCCTAATTCCATCCTGACCAATTCCCCCCTGGTCAACTACACCCAGAAAGGCATCCGCCGGGTGGACCTGGTCTTCGGCGTCAGCTACGGGGACGATCTCGCCCGCGTCAAAGCCCTGCTCGAGGGCATCCTCGCCGCCGACCCCCGCGTCCTCAAAGACCCCGCCCCCGCCGTCGGCGTCCTCACCCTGGCCGACAGCAGCATCAACTTCGCCGTCCGCCCCTGGACCTCCGTCAACGACTACTGGCCCCTCACCTTCGACCTCAACCAGCGCATCAAAGAACGCTTCGATGCCGAAGGCATCACCATCCCCTTCCCGCAGCGCGTTGTCCACACCGTGGCCCAGGCCGCGGACTAAGAGCCTATCCGGCAAAATGCAGTTCACGCAACGGATGCGAAGAACGCTTAGAGCCTATCCAGATTTTCAAAGGCAGTCCCACCCCGATATCATCGGGGTGGAAAAAGACTCATCGATCCGTGAATCTATTTTGCCAGCCCTGCACCTTCATGGCTTCGCGGCCTTCGCGCACTTCGCGGCAAACTGCATCATTCCGGCTAAGACCCTGACTCCCGCCGCAGCCACAGAACCGCCCGCGGGTCTTCCACCTCGCCGGCTTTCTCGAATCCACCGGGCGGCCTCCAGCTCCCGCCCCAGTCCAGCACCGCATCCGGGGAGGGTGCTGCACCGGTCCTCAGCCGGACCGGGAATCCCGGCGCTGTGAACTGATAGGCTCCCGGCCAGGCCATCCGCCCTCCGTCCACCGCCGCCCGTGCCGCGGCATGCTCCCAGACATAAATTCTCCAGCGCCCGCTTTCCCGGAATCCCTCGCTGAAGCGCACCTCCAGCACCGCCTCCTCCGGCAGCCGCTCCAGCAGCGCAGCCACCTCGGCCGCCGGATGCTGGTGGCTGGAAAACACCGCCACCAGGGAACTCCAGCCCACACCCGCCGCCACCAGGCAGGCTGCTGCCGCACCCCGGCACAGCACCGGTGAAGAAGCCCCCCCCAGCAGACAACCCGCTGCCGCCAGCACCAGGACCCAGGGCACCAGCGTCAGCCGGTATTGCACCAGCGAGCCTCCCCCCCCCGTGTCCGGCAGCACCAGGCAAAGCCCCGCGGCTCCTGCGGCCGCCAGTGCCAGTTCAAGTGCCCCGCGGCGCGCCTCACCTCCGGGACAATGCCTCCAGGCCGCCACTGCCGCCGCCAGTGCCAGCACGCCCGCAGCCAGCGCTGCCACCGGCGCCGACCTCCGGAACGGCTCCGCCACATCCATCCTCAGCCCATGGGCGAGCAGCTCAGCCGGCAGCATCCACTCCAAAGGCGCCCCCTGCGGTGCCGTGGCCAAATACCAGCCAACCAGCAGCCCCGATGGCGCCCAGGCCGCCGCCCACCGCCGCCAGCCCCCGCTCCTCCCCCGGCACCACCAGGCTCCTGTGGCCAGCAAGCCGCCCAGGCCCCAGGCCAGCGGATGGCAAAAATACAGCCCCAGCCCCAGCGCGGCCACCCCCACCGGCTTCCAGCCCTTGATTGGCGCCCGCACCAGCCAGCCCGCCCCCGCCAGCGCCAGCGCCACACCCAATGTGTAATTCCAAAATCCGAGGTAGAGCAAATGATGGTGCGCCAGCGGGAAAATCAGCATCCCCGCCCAAGGCGAGGCACACCCAAGCCTCACCAATAAATAACGGAACGCCAGCGGCAGCGCCAGGAAACTCCCCAGCAGCAGCGCCTTCTCCGCTCCAGGCCACCCCAGCAGCGGCCCCAGCCCCATCAACAGTGCCTGCACCGCCCAGTTCGGCCAGGGCCGCAGCTCCAATTCAAAAACCTCGCCCCAAATCCCGCCCCCGCCCCCCCACAGCCCGCCCGCTACCGCCGCTGTTTGCACATGCGCCGGCCCGTCCAGCGTGGGAATCGACGAAAACCCCAGCAGCGGCACCGCCAGCAGGGCCAGCCCGCCCCACCACACCCATTCCCCTGCATGCTCCTTGCGCTTCAGCACCCCGCCATTCCACCCTCTGCCTTCCCTCCCCGTCAATCGCCGCTTTCCAAATGCTTCCTCTGCGGCCGTCTTTGGCCACCACACGCCATGGGCCCCGCCTTCTTCCTCCTTCATCCTCCGTGCCGCCCCTGCTATGCTGCCCGCATGCGCGCACTTCTGTTCCTCTGCTTCGGCCTGGCCCTGGCGCCGGCCCGGGCCGAGCCTCCCCCCGCCGAAGTCCAGCGCCACGGCGTGGACTTCGAATCCTGGGTCCGCGCCACTTTCTTCAACCATTACCAGCCCCCCGCCTACACCCAAAAATGGGACATCCCCGCCGAAGCCAACACCCGCCATGGCGGCATCCCCGCCAACCCCAAAACCGCCAAATTCAAATCCCCCGTCGGCCTCGGTGATGCCCTCCGCCAGTTCGACATCGACGAACCCTTCCTGCTCATCATCGGCTACTGGGAACAGCGCGGCCCGGACAAACACTTCGTCAAAATCGCCGCCCCCACCGTCTCTCCCGAGACCTGGCGCCGGCTCTGGGGGCCCCTCACCCGTGCCGATCTGGAAGCCCTGGATGCCCTCATCCGCGACCGCTCCCGTCCTCCCGAAGAAATCCAGCAAGCCGCCCAGGCCATGAAAAGCCGCCCCCCCTATTCCGAGTCCGTCATTGTTCTCAACCCCAAAATCGACCGCAAAACCCAGCGCCGCCTCCAATGCTCCCTCCGCTACGAGGATGTTTTCCAGCATTTGCTGCCCGGCACCGACCCGGCCGCGGAAGCCGCTCCCACCTTGTTCGGCCAGCCCGTGCCCCCTCTGCTGGCCTCTGGCCCCCGCCAATTCACGGAACCCCCACAGCCCCCGAAACTTCCGCCCCTCCTTCATCTTGACCTGCCGCCCCGCCTCTCTAGCGTAGGGGGATGAAATTCCGGACCCTCGCAGCGCTGGCCGCCACCGCCCTGCTCACCACAGGCTCCCTTCCCGCCGCCTTGGTCTGGCGCCCGGGTGAAGGCTGGGTCAACGAAAGCAGCGGAGAAACCCTTGCCGCCAGCGACGCCCGCGCCGCCCTCCAGATCGCCCGCGAGATGGAAGCCAAAGAAGCGTGGAAAGAAGCCCTCGCCGGCTACCGCACCATCGTCCGCCGCTGGCCCCTCTCCTCCACCGCCGGTGAGGCCGCCTTCAAAATGGGCCTGATGCAGGAACGCATGGGCGACTTCTGGGCCGCCTACAAAGCCTATCAGGTAGTCGTCGAAAAATACGCCGGCAGCCAGTATTTCGACCTCGCCATCGAGCGCCAATACAACATCGGCAACCTCTACCTGGCCGGCGAACCCCAGCGCATCTGGAAAATCCCCCTCCTCCCCTCCATGGAGAAAACCGCGGAAATCTTCGCCGCCGTCATCGAAAACGCCCCCTACGGCAAATACGCCCCGGCCTCCCAATTCAAAATCGGCCTGGCCCACGAAAAACAGAAAAAGTGGAGTGACGCCATCGCCGCTTACAACAAGCTCCTCGACCGCTACCCCAAGAGCGACTACGCCGACGACGCCCAATACCAGATCGGCTACGCCTGGTATCAGGCTTCCAGCCAGGCCGACTACGACCAGAGCGCCGCGGAAAAATCCATCGAGGCCTTCCAGGACTTCACCATCCGCTTCCCCAACAGCGAAAAACTTGCCCAGGCCCAAACCTACGTCCAGGAACTCAACGGACGCCGCCTCGCCGGCACCCTCAACATCGCCCGCTTCTACGAAACCCAGAAAAACTTCAGCGCCGCCATCATCTATTACAACGAAGTCATCCAATTCGCCCCCGATTCTCCGGAAGCCGCCGAAGCCCGCCAGAAAATCGACGTCCTGCGCACCCGCATGGAAAACCCTGACAAGACCGTCGCCGCCGCCCCCGCTGAAGCCCCCGCCGCCGCGCCGGACGCCCCCCTGCCCGACCAGAACCCCGCTTTATGATGCCCACCCGCGCCCGCCGCTTCCTCCCCTCCCTCCTCCTTGCCGCCGCCCTGCCCGCCCTCGCCTGCTCCTGCGCGGGCTACCGCCTCGGCAACGTCCCCTACGCCCAGATGGAAGGGGTCCGCACCCTTTACGTTCCCGTGGTCAAAAACGACACCTACGAGCCCTCCCTCCAGGTCATGACCACCAACGCGGTCATCCGCGCCTTCCACAACGACGGCACCTACCAAACCTCCCGGATCGGCAACGCCGATGCCACCCTGGATGTCAAAATCACCAAGTTCGAGCGCACCCCTGTCCGCGTCTCCCGCGACAACGTCCGTGCCACCGACCAATACCGCATCCGCCTTACCGCCGCCGCCACCCTCACCAACCACCGCACCGGCACCAAGGTCTTCACCGATCTTTCCGCCATCGGAGAGACCGACTTCTTTGTCCAGGACGACATCCAGGAGGCCGAACGCCAGGCCATCCCCATTGCTGCCGATGACCTCGCGCGCAAGCTGGTCAACCAGGTGACCGAGGGCTGGTGAAGCTGCTCAAGGCGCTCCTCGCCCTTTTGCTTCTCCCGGCTTTTGCCGCCGCCTGGTTCTTCGCCCTCCGCGTGGCCGATGCGCTGGACTTCCACCGCGTGCCCTGGATTCCGTTCGCCGTCTTCATGCTCGGCATCTCCGCCTGGTGCCTGGTCCATGTCCTCTTCCCCCGTCCCACCTGGTTTTATGTCTTCGGCCACGAGGCCACCCACGCCATCGCCGTTTTCCTCAGCGGCGGCAAAGTGAGCGGCTTCAAGGTCTCCGCCCAGGGCGGGCATGTGGTGGCCGACCGGATCAACGCCTTCATTGCCCTCAGTCCCTACGTCCTTCCCTTCTACCCCCTGGTCTTGGGCGCACTTTGGAGCCTGGCCGTCTGGCTCCATCCGGAGGCCGCCCGCTGGACCATTCTCTTCCTTTCCCTCTGGGGAATGTCCTGGGGCTTCCACTTTGCCTTCACCGCCTCCCTCCTCAAAACCAGCCAGGAAGACTTCGCCTCCCAAGGCTACTTCTTTTCCTGGACGGCCATCCTCCTGGCCAATCTCTGGACCGCCCTCCTGCTGGTGACATTCTGGCTGCGGCCCTTTTCTTTCATGGACGGAGCCTCCCATCTGGCCCAGGCTTTTCAGCACGCCTACCTCGCCGCATGGAATTTATTGTGCTCTCTCAAAACCCTGCTTAGTTGAGCCACCCCCATGGAAGCCGTCTCCATCCGCCCCCGCACCATTCTTTCCCCCCTCCAGGCCGCGGACCGCGCCGCCGCCTTCCAGGAAATCGTCCTCCACCTGGTCCAGTCCGGCCTTCTGCCCGCCGATCAAAAAGAGGAAGTCCTGGAACTGCTGGAAGCACGCGAGCGCAAACTCAGCACGGCCATCGGCAACGGGCTGGCCCTGCCCCACGCCGCCATTCCCAAACTCCCCGCCGCCATCACCGCCCTGGCTGTCTCTCCGTCCGGCATCACTGCCGAGTCTCCCGACGGGCAGCCCGTCCGCCTTTTCTATTTCCTCCTCATTCCTGCGGAGGATTACGCCTTGCACCTGCGGACCGTGGCCGCAGTCACCCGCTTCTTCCGCACCCCCGGCATCTTCGAAAAACTGCACGCCGCTCCGGACGGCCCTTCCCTCCTGGCCCTCTTCCCCGCCGCCTGATCCAGCTGCGCCGCAACCATTCAGAGGGGTTTGCCGCGAAGAACGCGAAGCCGTTGGAGTGTTGGGCTGCACACAAAGGGGACAGCTCGCGAACGCCTTGGGAGCTTTCCCCGGCTCGGTCGGTAAGGCCAGTATGCCAGCGTCTGTTCATCCCCCCAAGGATGTCCAGTGCCGCCAAACGTGATCACACCCATCGGCGCATCTGCCTTCAACCCCGATATTCTCGGCGTCAGTTCGCTTGATCTTGCTTTCATCACCTATTGTTTCCGCTTCGCGCCCTTCGCGGTGAACTGCCTTTTCTCCGGCATCAGTGGCTGGAAAAATCCGCCGCCTCCGCCCAATACCCGCCCAGCCGCTGCCGCAGCCCCGGGTGCGCCTTGAGGCCCGGATCCTCCGCCACCAGGGCCGCCGCCATTTCCCGCGCTTGGTGGAGCAGCGGCAGGTCCCGCATCAGGCTGGCCACCCGCAGCGGGGGCAGCCCGCTCTGTTCCGTCCCCAGCAGATTGCCCGGCCCGCGCAGCTTCAAGTCCTCTTCCGCCAGGACGAATCCGTCCTGCGTCGTCTCCATCACTTTGAGCCGCGCCCAGCTCTCCTCCGCCGCCGCATCGCTCACCAGCACGCAGTAGGACTGCTGCGCCCCCCGCCCCACCCGCCCGCGCAGCTGGTGCAGCTGCGCCAGCCCGAACCGCTCCGCGTGCTCCACCACCATCATCGTCGCTTCCGGCACGTCGATGCCCACCTCCACCACCGAGGTGGCCACCATCACCGGCGCCCGCCCCTCGGCAAAATCCCGCATCCGCGCCTGCTTCTCCTCCGGGTCCATCCGCCCGTGCAGCATCACCACTTGTTCTGAACCAAAAACGCCGCGCAGCTCCTCATACGCCGTGGTGGCGGACTTGAGGTCATGCTTTTCCGATTCCTCCAGCACGGGATAGACCACATAGGCCCGGCGCCCGGAGGCCGCCTCCCGCCGGATGAAATCCCAGACCCGGGGCAGTTCCTGCGGGGAGCGCAGCACGGTCTTGACCGGCTTGCGGCCCGGCGGCATCTCATCCAGCACGGACACATCCAGGTCCCCATAAAGGGCCAGGCAAAGCGTGCGCGGGATCGGCGTGGCCGTCATCAGCAGAAGGTCCGGCTGCCCGCCCTTGCGCAAGAACGCCTCCCGCTGGGCCACGCCGAATTTGTGCTGCTCATCGATCACCCCCAGGCCCAATCCCGGCAGGCGCACCGATTCCTGGATCAGCGCGTGCGTGCCCACATGCACCACGCCGGAGCGGTCGAGCAGCGGCACTTCCTCCGGGCGGTGGTGGCGGGTCCAGAGCTGCACCACCACGCCCAGCGGTTCCAGCAGGGCCCGCAGGTTCTTCGCATGCTGCGCCGCCAGTGTTTCCGTGGGCGCCAGCAGCGCGCCGCTTTGCCCCCGCTCCAGGGTGCGCAGCAGCGCGTGCGCCGCCACCAGGGTCTTGCCGGAGCCCACATCCCCCTGCAACAGCCGCTGCATCGGGCGGCTTCCCTCCAGGTCCCGGGTGATCTCCGCGAATGCGCGCTGCTGCGCCCCGGTGGGCAGGAAAGGCAGCGCCGACAGAAACGGCCCGCACAGGTCCCGCCGCACCGGTGGGCGCACTTTCAGCGCCTGCCGCGCCACCCGCCGCCGCTCCGCCAGCAGCACCTGCATGGCGAACAGCTCGTCAAAAGCCAGCCGCTTGCGCGCCTGCTCCAGCGCCTGCGCCGATTCCGGAAAATGATAGGCCCGCAGGGCCTCCGCCGCCGCCGGATACCCCGGCGGCACCGGATGCACTTCCGGGAAGTCCAGCGGGCGCTCCATCACCAGCCGGTGGATCATCCGCCGCAGCGGGCGCTGGCCCACGCCTTCCCGCAGCGGATACACCGGCGTCAGCCGGTCCAGATGGATGGCCGGGTCCTCGTCCGGACGCACGATCTCGAATTCCGGGTGGGTCAGCCGGCGCGCCTTTTTGACAACCTGGATTTTTCCGTGGACGATCAATTCCTTCCCCACGGTGAGCGAGGTTTTCAGAAACGGCATGTTGAACCAGTAAAGCTCCAGCCCCTCATAACTGCCCTGGGGCTGCAGCGTGGCCTGGAAGCAGGCCCGCCCGCCCCGCCAGCGGGAGGCTTTGACCGCGGCGATCTTCCCCCGCGTGGTCACCCACTCCCCCTCGGCGCAGGCAAAAGGGTCTTTCCACTGCCGCCGGTCCTCGTGCCTGCGCGGAAAATGCAGGATCAGCCCCGCTTCCTGCTCATAGCCCAGCTTTTGCCAAAGGCGCTGCGGCGGCGCGGATTCAGGCTTCGGCATGGCGCATCTCCCGCAGCAAGGCCGCTCTTCAGCCCCATTGCCAATCGGCCAGGGTGAAGCAGGGGCGCCCGGTGTAGTCATCCACCGCCCAATGCCCCGCCACATCGAAGGCTCCGGACGGATTGCCCCGTCCGGCAAAGCCGAAGCCGATCACCGGAAAAGCGTGGCGCCCGCACTTGGCCTGGAAGCGGAGGTGCTTTTCCGCCAGCACCCGCGGACGCTCCATCCGCACTTCCCTCACCACAAAAAGCGGCGCATGGTTCTTCTGGCCGAACGGCTCCAGGGTTTGGATCGATTGCGCCAGTTCCGGAGTCAGCGCCTCCCCGGGCAATTCCAGGTCCGCGCACAGCCTTTCCTGGTAATCCGCCTCCCGGGTGTGCTCCCGGAACCAGGTGTTCAGTGCGGCCCGGAGTTCATCCACCCGCCCGGGCAGCACTTCCAGCCCCGCCGCCATGGCGTGCCCGCCGAACGCGTGCAGCCCGTCCCGGCAGCTCCGCAGCGCGTCCATCATCGAGCACCCTTCAATCGAGCGGGCGCTCCCCTTGCCCGATCCGTCCGCATGCAAACTGATGACGACGGCCGGACGGTAGCGGCTTTTCTGCAGCCGGGATGCCACAATCCCCACCACCCCCTGGTGCCAACGATCGGACGCCACCACGATGCAGTGGGAACGCTCGTCTTCTGGCTGCGCCTCCAGCATCGCCTCCGCCTCACGGTAGGCCTCCAATTCCAGGCGCTGGCGCTCCCGGTTCAGGGAATCCAAATCCTGGGCGATCCGCCGGGCATTGGACTCATCTTCCGTGGTCAGCAGCTCCCACCCCGCGGTCGCCTCGGCCAGCCGCCCGCTGGCATTGAGGCGCGGCCCCAGCACAAATCCGATCGTTCCCGGCGTGGGGTCCTTGCGCAAGCCCGCCACTTCCATCAGCGCCCGCAGGCCCACATGCTCGGTCTGGGCCAGCTGCTTGAGCCCGTGGCTCACCAGAATCCGGTTGTCATCCAGCAAAGGGACCATGTCCGCCACCGTGCCCAGCGCCACCAGGTCCATGTGCGTCCGCAGGTCGAACAAATCCGGCGCGCCCCGCAGTTTCATGAAGGCATGGCAAAACTTGAAAACAATCCCCACCGTGGCCAGCAGATGATCGGTGGCCCCGCGCTGCGGGTTGACGAATGCCACCGCCGGTGGCGCTTCCGCCGCCAGTTCATGGTGGTCCAGGATGATGACATCGATCTCACTCTCCTTCAGCGCCCCCACCTGGGCATGGCTCGTCGTCCCGCAATCCAGGGCAATCACCAGCCCCGCCCCCTCCGCCCCCAGCGCCCGCTCCAGGCCTTTGTCCGAGAGCCCATAGCCTTCTCCGATGCGTTCGGGAATGAACACCCGCACCCGCGCCCCCAGGCTGCGCAAAAAACGGTAGAGCAGCGCTCCGCTGGACATCCCGTCCACATCATAATCACTGTAGATCAGGATCGATTCCCCCGTCTTGATCGCCGTTTCCACCCGCTCCACGGCGCGCTCCATGTCCGGAATCCGCAGCGGATCAGCCAGGTCCCGCAGCCGCGGATGCAGAAACTGCTGCTGGCGCTCCGGCGCCTCCAGCCCCCGGTGGCGCAAAATGCGCTGCACCACCGAGGCGGGCTCCTGTCCCGCATCGATCCGCCCGGCCACAATCCATCGGCGCTCGCGCATGGTTCATTGAAACCAACCCGGAAGCCAGTGGCAAGCGGCGATGCGGCCCCGATTGGGCGTAATTGCAATCGGCAGCTACCAAACCCAATTACACCCACCCCGATTTTCCCGCTTGCCCCACGGCCCCGGCGGAGAGATTCTTGACCCCTTCCCGCGCCATGCCCCCCGCACCCGTCAAGAAGCCCGCCCCCCTCGAGTTCGAAAAACCCATCATCGAACTGGAAAAAATGCTGGCCGACATCCAGGCCCATTCCGACGAGCACAACCTCGACTTCGACCGCGAAGTCGTCCGCCTCACCGCCAAGCTGGAGGCCACCCGCAAGGAGGTTTACAGCTCCCTGACCCCGTGGCAGCGTGTCCAAATCGTGCGGCACCCCATGCGGCCCTACGCGCTCGATTACATCGGGCGCCTCTGCAGCGACTTCGTCGAACTCCATGGCGACCGCTGCCACGGCGATGACCGCGCGCTCATCGGCGGGCTGGCCACCATCGACGGCACCCCGGTCATGATCCTGGGCCACCAAAAAGGCCGGGACACCCGCGAAAATCTGCTGCGCAACTTCGGCTGCGCCCACCCGGAAGGCTACCGCAAAGCCCTCCGCCTCATGCGCCTGGCCCACAAATTCAAGCTCCCCATCGTGACCCTCATCGACACCCCCGGGGCCTATCCTGGTGTGGCTTCCGAGGAACGCCACGTGGCCGAGGCCATCGCCGTCAACCTCCGGGAAATGTTCACCTTCGAGGTCCCCATCGTTGCCATCGTCATCGGTGAGGGCGGCAGCGGCGGCGCCCTGGGCATCGGCATCGCCGACCGCGTTCTCATCCTGGAAAACGCCTACTATTCCGTCATCTCCCCCGAAGGCTGCGCCAGCATCCTCTGGAAAGACCGGGCCTACGCCCCCCAGGCCGCCAGTGCCTTGAAGATGACCGCCCCCGACCTGAAATCCATGGGCTTGGTGGACGAGGTGGTTCCCGAGCCGGAAGGCGGCGCCCACCACCAATGGGACCAGGCGGCCGAGGCCCTCAAAACCGCCCTTCTCCCGCAGCTCGCCGCCCTGGCCAAACTTTCGCCCAAGCAATTGCTCGAGCGCCGCTACGAGAAATACCGCGGATTCGGCCAGTTCAGCGAATAGCGGGCCGGCGGGCCGAGGCCCGCACCGCCTCGGCCACCCGCTCCACCCCCACCCCGGCCATGCAGGCCATGGGCTGCTCTGCCCGGCAGCGCCGGGACAGGCAGGGGCGGCACTCCAGCCCATCGAGGGTTAAAATCCGCGCATTCGGAGCCCGCGGCCCCGTGCGTTCCGGATCGGTCGCCCCGAATACCGCCACCACCGGCGTGCCGAACAGCGCCGCCACATGTGCCGGGCCGGAATCCGTGCCCACCAGCGCGGATGCGTGGGCCAGCAAGGGCAGCAGGCGCTCCAGCGGCATCCTTCCTCTCAAATCCACCAAGCCGGGCACCTCCAGCGGAAAGCAGGGACCCTCACCGATCACCACCATTTTCCACCCCTCCAGCATCCGGCCCAGCACGGCATAGCGCTCCCAGGGCCAGAGCTTGGTCTCCCAGAGCGAATAGGGGTGGAGCACGACATAGCCGCCCGGTTCCAGCCCCGCAGGCAGAACCGGTTCCGGAAGGGGCAGTGGTTTCAGCCACGGCCCCGGATCAGCCCCCATCACCCGGGCCACCGCCGCCGCATACCGGTCCACTGCATGGCGGGCGCCATCGGCCACCGTTTCTTGATAGGCCCAGGAGGCTCCTTCCCGGGCCGAGGCCAGCCCGATGCGACGCCCCCGCGCCACGCGCGCCATCAGCGCGCTCCGCGCCAGCCCCTGCAAATCCAGCACCACGTCATAACGCCGCCGGCGCAGTTCCGCCCCCCAGCGCAGCACCGCCCGCAGCGGCCAGGAGCGGCGCCACTGGCGGCGGGGAAAAGGAATGATGGCGTCCACTTCCGGGCAGGCACGCACCAAGGGGCTGTAATCCTCGTCCACCACCCAGTCCAGCCGCCGCACTTTGCCGCTCCGCTTGAGCGCCGGCACCACCGCCAGCGCCTGCGCCACATCGCCGAAGGCGGTCGGCTTGACGATCAAGACATCCATCCCGGTCCCATCGCCGGCCCGCGCCGTCACACTGCGTTGGCCAGCCGCTCGGCCAGCCGTTCCGGCAGGCCCGCTTTCAAGATTCTCTCCTGCGCCCGGGCCAGGTCATACGGCACACGCCGCAGTTCGATCTGGGACTGCTCCGGATCATAAATCGCATACGACGCCCGCCAGTCCCCGTCCCGCGGCTGCCCCACCGAGCCGCAGTTCACATAGTATTTCTTGCCCGGCTGCAGGATCAGCTTGCGGTAAAAACACTCGTGCACCGAGCCATCCAGGATGAACGCATTCGGCACATGGGTGTGGCCGAAAAAACACAGCTGGGTCCGCTGGTAGATGAAGCTTTGCTCGGCTTCCTGGGAGCTGAAGACATAAACCCACCGCGCCGGCCCGTCCAGGGATGAATGCACAATGGTGAAATCCCCCACTGCCCGCTGCATCGGCAGGGTCCGCAGGTAGCGCTTCTGCTCATCACTCAGGCTGTCCCGCGTGTGCTTCATCGAGACATAGGCCAGCTCGCTGAAATGCTCGATGTCCCGCGCCTCGGAGGCCTCTTCATCGTGGTTGCCCTTGACCACCGGGCAGCCCAGTGCCCGGACCAGCTCCAGGCATTCCCCCGGGCAGGCGTTGTATCCCACGATGTCCCCCAGGCAGACCAAGTTGCTGACCCGCTGCGCCTGCATGTCATCCAGCACCGCTTCCAGGGCTTCCTGGTTGCTGTGAATGTCGGCAAAGATACCGTAGCGCATAAAATCCAAAATCTATCGGGGAAAGAGGCGTTTGTCATCCGGGATATTCAGCTCCGCCTCCAGCTTGCGGATGTGCTCGCGGATTTTCGGCCATTGCCGGGGGCCGGTCTCCGGGTGCTGGCCGGTGCTCCGCCACAGCCTCAGCCAGTAATCGTAAGCCTCCTGCTTCAAGCCCGCCCGCTCCAAGGCATAGCCGGCGAAGCGCTCCGCCAGCGGGGTGGCGCCGGGACGCTGGGCCGCCAGCATGTAATAGCGGGCGGCTGTGGCGTGGTCCTGCAGCCGCTGCTGGTGCAGCTCGGCCATGCGCATGTAGAGCTGGTGCTTTTCCGGGTTGGCCTGGATGCCCCGCTCCAGCATGACCCGCCCGGCTTCGATCCATTGCCGCGCCTCGCGCTCCTTTTGCGCCGCACTGGCGCCGGGACGCGGATAGTTCATCGCCGCCACACTGGCATTCCAAGCCAGGTGCCAGGCCCCGTTTTCCCAGAAAAAGAGCACACGCGGCTGGAGCAGGACCGCGAATTCCGCCAGCGTGCGCACCCGCGTCCACTGCTGTTCCTCCCAGGCGATGGTCAGTGAAATCCAGACAAAATTGGCCGCCACTCCACGGAATCCGCCCAGCGCGGCCAGGGTCAGGCCCTGCCCCAGGCTGTCCCTCAGCTGGAAGGAAAATCCCTGGCCCTGGCCGTGCATGATCTCCGCCCGCCGGGCGGCCAGCCGGGTTTCCCAGGGCAGTTTCACACCGCCCCAGGCCGCCAGCAAAAGCAATGCCGCCGCCATTCCTTTCATCTCACAACTCCCGGTCCTGGAACGCCAGCCCGGCCGCCGCCAGCACCACCAGCGCATACACCACCGAATAGCCCGCTATGCCCAGCGTGTCCGCCCAGAGCACGGCGTTGCCCGCGATGATTTCATCGATCAAATTGTAAGCCTGGAAATCCGGCACCAGCCACGAAACCAGGCCCAGCACCCCCTGCTTCACCCAGCCCGCGTCCCCCGCCTCGTGCAGCCACATCTGCCGCGCCACCGCCTGCAGATGCCCGGTGAAATAGACCATCAGCGTCGTCGATACAATGAAGATGGTCGAGGTGGCAATGGTCGAGAAGGCCACGGAAATCGCCGCCGTCACCGCCAGCTTGAACCACACCAGCAGGACCGCCTGCACCATGGCCGGGTCCCGGGACTGAGCCAGCACCTGGTCCACCAGCCGCTGCTGTTCCTCACTCATCGGCGCTCCCGGGTCCAGCCCGTAATCCGCCAGCGTGGAGCGTTCCTGGTGCCAAAGCACGCCGGCGAAGACCACTGAAAGCAGCACCGTCATCAGCGTCAGCAGCGCCAGCAGCCCCAGGTATTTGCCCAGAATAAACTCCATCCGCCGCACCGGCTTGCTCAGCGTGGTGTAAAGCGTGCGCCGCTCGATCTCCGCCGGAATCAACTGGGCCGCCCCCATCAGCGCCACCAGCAGCCCGCCAATGCTGATCACCGCATAGGCCAGGTCCTTGAGGAACTTGAATTCCTCCTGGAAGGTAAACTGGGTGAAAAAATCACTCCCCGCCAGCATCACCAGGCTGAAGAGGATGACCACGTTCAGCGTGCGCTGGCGCAGTGCCTCGGTCAGCGTGTTTCCGGCGATCGCCACCACCACCTGCACGCTCCGCTTCACCGCGCACCTCCTGGCGCGGAAGCCGGGGAAACCGCGGGCGCCCCCGGCATCTCCCGGATGAAATAATCCTCCAGCCGCATGCGTGGACGCCCCGGCACGGCGTCCGCATGGCCCGCCTCCGCCAGCACCTCCCGGAGGCGCGCCTCGGTCTCCGGCTTCAGCCCCCGCACCCGGATCACCGTCTCATCCGGCACCTCCAGCAGGTCCTCCAAGCGGCCCTCACGCAGCTTGCGCCCCTGATGCAGGATCGCCACCCGGTCCGCCACCTCCTCCACTTGCTCCAGCAAATGGGAGGAAAAAATCACCGTCTTGCCCTGGCTCTTGAGCATCCGCATCAAATCCCGGATTTGCCGCGATCCCACCGGGTCCACCCCGGCCGTCGGCTCATCCAGCAGCAGCAGGTCGGGATCATGCAGCAGCGCCTGCGCCAGCCCGATGCGCTGCAGCATCCCTTTGGAATAGGTCCGCAGCCGGCGGTCCCCCGCCCCTTTCAAATCCACCAGCTCGAGCAGGGATTCCAGCCGCAGTTCCAGGGACCTCCCCGAGAGGCCGGTCAGTTTCCCGTAATACCGCAGCACCTCCCGCCCGGAAAGGAAGGCCGGGAAATACGGATTCTCCGGCAAAAATCCCAGGCGCCGCCGCGCCGCCATGCTGCCGGCGTTCTCGCCGAAAATCCGTGCCGTTCCCCGCGTCGGGGCCACCAGCCCGAGCAGCAGCTTCATCGTCGTGCTTTTGCCCGAACCGTTCGGGCCCAGCAGCCCGAAGACCTCGCCCTGCCGCACTTCCAGATTCAAATCCTCCAGCGCGAGCAGGCGGCCCCGCCGCCAATGCAGCGCGTAATGCTTGGTCAGCTCCCGGATTTCCACCGCCGGAACGTCCGGCCTGTTTTTTTCACTTCCCATGGTCATGCCTCAATCATAAAGCCCCGCCGCGCCGGGTCCACTGCCACATCATGCGCTTCGATCTCCCGGATGAACCCCTTCAAGTGGCTCTTCAGCACCCCCTCCAGCATCGCCTCCATCTCTGCCTCCTCCCCCTGCACCACCAGCTCCACCCGCCCGTCGGCCAGATTGCGCACCCGCCCGGCCACTTCGTAGCCGGCACTGATCTGCTTGACCGAGTAGCGGAACCCCACCCCCTGGACCCGCCCCGTGTAAAACAGCCGCCGTGCCTTGATCATTCCCGCATCATCCCCGCCCGTTCTTCCCCCTCAAGCGATTTTCGCATTTGTCATTTCCCCGCCCTTGTTCAGGCTGGTTCCGTGAGCCACGGCATCCGATTCAGTGACATCGCCCGCATGAGCCTCTTCCGCGGGTTCAACGAAACCTTCGTCCGCCTCCTGGACCTTTTCTTCGTCCAGCGCAACTACCTCCAGGGCGACACCCTCGTCCTCCAAGGCACCCGCCAGGACACCTTTTTCCTCATCATTGCCGGAGAAGTCGAAATCACCCAGGAAGTCGCCGGGCGTCCGGTCCAGCTCTGCATCCTCCCCGCAGGCCAGTTCTTCGGGGAGATCAACCTCTTCGATCCCGGCACCGCCACCGCCACCGTCACCGCCCTCACCCCCGTGGTCACGCTGGAAATTTCCAACGAAAAATTCCGCAGCTTCATCACCCACAAGCCCGAACTCGCCGCCGATTTCACCTTCCAGCTCGCCGAGACGATCGTGAAGCGCTTCCGCGCCTCCAGCAACTCACTCGTCGAGGAACTCTCCCGTCCGGAAAAAGTCCTCCGCGCCCAGCAAACCGACCGCGGCCCCGTGGCCTGATCCCCCGCGCCCGAGCCACGCCGGGACGAAGGGAGAACAATCCGGAGCACACCGGTCCTTTCGGAGTTCTGGGAACGCCCGGAGGGCGGGGGCTGGTGGCACACCCTCGCTGCCCATCCCCCCTCCCCGTCGCTCCGCTCCTCCCATAGCTCCGAATCTGTTCGGAGCACTCCAGATTACCCTCTCAGCATCCCTGGCTCCCCCCCGGCTCTGGAGTACTCCGATCCCTTCGGAGTTCTGGGAACGCCCGGAGGGCGGGGGCTGGCGGATCACCCTCGCACCCAGCCCCCCTGCGCCCCCCATCACTTCAGCCAGCCCAGGAGGGTGCTGACGATGGAGCGGAGCAGGTTCTGGAACCAGGCCAAGAGGGCCTTGCCCCAGCCGCTTTGCGGGCTGACCTCGATGGTCTGCGCCGGTTCCTGGATGGCTTCCGGCTCTTCGGCAATGACGAACTTGGCGTAGTCCCCTGCCCCGACCGCGGCCAGGCTCTTGCGCAGCTTCTTGAGGTAGTTCTGGCCCGGACGGCTGTCCTGCAGGGCGGTCAGGTCCAGGTTCATGGCGTAAGGACCACCGAAGCCAGAGAAAACGATCTGCAAGTTCAGCGTGGAGTTGTCGAAGGTGATGCTGAGGTTGGGCAGCAGGCTCACCGGTCCGCGGCCCGGGAATTCGTTGGGGAAGAAGATCGTGCCAATGACTTCGTAGGGACGGCTGGGCCAGCCCAGAGCCGCCACGTCGGTGGGGCTGATTTCCAGGATATTCGGATCATCGTTCGGCTCGGGGGCGAAGAACTGGACCAGGGTGCCCACGCGGTCGGGTTCGAGGATGACCGTCTCATCGGAGAGGATGGTCAGCGGGCCGCCGACGAATTCCATTTCCTGAGCCTTGAGGTGCATGTCGCCGGTAGACTGGGCCACACGCATGGTCAGCGTGCGCTCATCATCCAGCCAGAGGAAGGACTCGCCGCCGGAGCGGAAGTTGTCGATGAAGAGGTCGCCGCCACCCCAGCCGTGGTAGTTGAGCGGGCCCTCGCTCCACAGCTCGCCGATCTCGACGTCCTGGGTCCAGAAATTGTCCAGGTCGAGGCCGCCGCCTTCGGCCCAGGCGGTGAGGATGGAAGCGGAGATGTTGAGGGTGCCGAGGCCCCCGATGGCGCCGCCGGCATGGAGGTGGAGTTCCTGTGAGGTGACGTGGCGCAGGCCGGTGCCTTCCCAGAATTCGATGTCTCCAGCGGCATCCAGCAAGGTGATGCCATCGCCCAGAACTTGGAGCTGGGTGATCTGGATGTTGCCGCGGAGGGCCTGGACGACGGCCAGGGCGCGGGTGACGGCGCCAGGGGCCAGGGTGGGCGTGAGGCCGGTTTCCCGGGCGGTTCCCGCGGCAACGTGGGCGTTCAGGATCGTGACGGACCCACCCACCAGGACTTCCAGCATGCCCAGGCCGACATGGATGTCCTTGAGGACAATGTCGTCCTCCTCGCTGAAACGGAGGTCCCCGGCCCCGGAATCGGCGCTGAGGCTGTTGAAGCGCGTTTCCAGCAGGCCGGTGCCGGTGGCAAAGGAGCCGAGGGCGCCGATGCCTGAACCCGCCTGGAGCAGGGCATGGTCGGCAATGAGCTGGGGTCCGGTGGCCGTGCCGAGGACTTCGATGGCCCCATCTGCCTGGATCGTGAGGTCGCCGAAAAGGGCGCCAGCATCCACCAGGCCCACGAGGATGTCCCCGGAGAGGGCTTCGAGGCGGATGTCGTTGAGGTCGCTGTCACTGAGGCTGCGGACCAGCGTGGCCGTAATGGGGCCGCCTGCGGTGACGGAGATGGCGCCGTCCTGGGTGAGGATGGAGTCGATGAGCAGGCCATCCAGTTCAGTCAAGGTGATCGCACCGGAGAGGGAAGAAGCGGCGAGGACTTCGGCCACTTCCGTATCGAGGGTGATGGAGAAGGCGGCGCTGGCCTCGAGGCGGCGGGCGCGGATGGAACTGGACAGGTCATCGATGCCGCCGGCGGAGGTCAGGAAGACATCGGCATTGGCTCCGGCGTCGATGAGTCCGGCGCCGAGGCCGCCATCGGCGGCCTCCAGGGTGATGGCATTGGCGGCGACACTGGTGAGGGAAACCACATCCAGCGCAGTGAGCGACCCGCCGCTGCGGATGGTGATGGCGCCATCGGCGGTGCGGGCCTGGGTGGCGGTGAGGCTGGTGGCTTCGAGAATATCCAGGTTCCCGGCCCCGGTGACGGCGGCCTGCAGGGTGCTGACCAGGGTGCGGAGGTTGGTGAAGCCAACGGACTCGGTCACCAGGGCATCGCCGGTGACGCTGCCGGCGGAACCATCGATGAACCCGGCACTGGTGAGGGTGATGTCACCCAGGGCGCCGGCACGGACGGAAGTGATGTTGATGCTGCCGCCGGTGCTGGTGAGGGTGATGTCGAAGCTGTCGAGCGCGCCGGTGGTGGCCACGTCCACCGCATCGATGAGGCCGCCCGCGAGAACGGAGATGGCACCTTGGGCGGTGTCGAGATCGAGCAGGCGGATGGCGTCGTCTTCGATGATCTGGATCGAGCCGCTCTGGGCGCCGCTGGCGGAGACATCGGCGCTGTCCACGGCGGTGAGGAGCTGGATGGCGCCGTTGGCCGTGGCCTGGAGGAAGCTGGCGGAAAGCTTGCCGGTGGTTTGCAGGATGGAGCCTCCCGCGGTGAGGAAGGCATCGCCGCCGCTGCCGGCGGTGAGGGCTTCCAGAGTGAGGCTGCCTCCGGTGGTGATGCGGACATCGCCGTCTGCGGTTTCCGCGCGGAGGACATGGAGCGCGTCCTTTTCAGTGACCGTGATGTTTCCGGCGGCGGTGTTCCAGGCATCGAGCACCGCGGCCTCGGTCTGGAGGGTGATGCCATCCCGCGCCAGGACGGTGAGGACCTCGGCAGTGATGCGGTTGGAAGCCGTGTTGAGCCCGGAGAGGACCGTGACCGCGCCCGAGGCGGCGGTGAGGAAAACATCCCCGGCGGTGGTGCCGGCATTCACGATGGCGGCGGCGATGCCGCCGGTGAGGGCGGTGAGGCTGATGTCGTTGGCGTCCGCGTCGGTAAGGGAGCGGACGGAGAAGGCGTTGATCGCCCCACCGGCCTGGACCGTGATCGACCCATCGAAGGCGGCGATGTCCGTGAGGTCGATGGCGTCGTCTTCCGTGACGGAAACGGCTCCGGCGGCGGTGGTGATGATTTGGGCACGCTGGGCGGCAGTGAGGAGGGTGACCGGCCCGGCGGCGGTGGCTTTGAGCAGGTTGGCGGTGGTTTTGCCGGAAGCCTGGGTAATGGCTCCGCCACTGGTGAGGGTGGCGTTGCCTCCCCCACCCGCGGTAATCGTGTCGAGGCCAAGGGCGCCTCCCGCGGTGACGGTGACATTGCCCGCGGTGGCCAGGGCCTCGGTGAGCAGGAGGCCGTCAAGTTCGGTGATGGTGATCGATCCCGCCGTCGTGCTGCGGGCGAGGATTTCATCGACCGCGGTATCGAGGGCGATGGCCCCAGCAGCCTGGGCGTCGAGCAGGCGGGCGGTGATGCGGCCGGGCGAGAGGTCCTGGATGGTGGTGGCGGCGCGGAGGAAGACATCGGCCAAGGCGCCGGCGTTGATTTCCCCGGCCTGGAGGGCACCGGACGTGGTTTCGAGGCGGATGGTGTGTGCCGGATCGCTCGTGGCGGAGACGACGCGCTCGGCGCGGAGCGTGCCGCCGGCGGTGGCGTCGATGGCACCGTCTGCGGTTTCCAGATTGGCCAGTGTGACGCCGTCGAATTCATCCATGAGGATGTCCCCGGTGCCGGTGGAGGCCGCATCGATCCAGGCCACGCGGGTCTGGAGCACCAGGCCCTGGGCGGCGCGGGCGGTCAAGCGGTCGCCGCGGAGCAGGGAGGCAGCATCCACGGGCAGGATGGCTCCCAAGTCTGAGGTGAGGGACAGGTCGCCCTGGGTTCCCGCGAAGATGGAGCCATAGGTGAGGCTGCCGCCTTCGGCGCGCAGGGTGATGTCGTTGGCATCGCTGTCGGTCAGCGAAGCGACATCCTGGGCGGTGAGGCTGCCGAGGGCGCGGATGTCGATCGCGCCGTTGAAGGTGTCGATGTCGAGCAGGACGATGTCGCCGTGGTCGCGGACGGTGATGGCGCCGGCGGCCCGGGTGCTGAGGTTGGCGCTGTCCACATCGGTGATGAGAGTGATGGCGCCGGTGGCATCGGCGGTGAGGAGCCCGCCGGTGACTTTGCCGCTTTCCTGGAAGAGGGTGCCCCCGGAATCGAAGGTCACGCTGCCGGCATTGCCCGCGGTGACGGTATCGAGTGTGAGCGTGCCGCCGGTGGTGATCGACACATCGCCGTCAACAGTGGTGGCGGATTCCACCACCAGGCCGTCAAACTCAACGATCTGGATGTCACCAGAACCGGTGTTGGCCGCTTGCAGCAGGGCGGTGCGGGTGGCGGCGGTGATGCCGGTGCGGGCTTCGAGTGCGGCCGCAGCCGCAGTGAGGAGGCCGCCACCGAGGAGGGTGATCGCCCCGTCCTGAGAGGAGAGCGTGGCACTGCCCAGCAGGCCGGCGCTGACCTGGCCGATGGCGATGCCGCCGAGCGTGGCGGTGAGGCCGATGCTGTTGGCGGCGGAGTCCATGAGGGAGCGCACATCGGTGGCCGTGATGGTTCCGCCCGCGGTGATCTCGATGGAGCCGTCCTGGGTGCTGACATCCAGAAGCTCGATGCCATCGGTCTCGATGACCACCAGGCTGCCGGGTGCAGTGAGGGAAATATCGGCACGGTCCACAGCAGTGGCAATCTGGACGGCGCCTGCGGCATCCAGGGTCAGGAGCGAGGCGCTGAGGAGGCCAGCGGGCTGGGTGACGGAACCGCCGATGGACAAGGTGGCATCGCCCGCGCTGTCAATCGTGTCCAGGGCGAGGCTGCCCAGCGTGGTGAGGAAGATGTCACCAGCGGCGGTGCGGGCAAGTGCCAGGGCCAGGGCATCGTGCTCCAGGATGGTGAGGCCGCCGGTGCCGGTGACTTCCGCGCTGAGGGTATTGACGGCGGTCTCGAGGTTGAGGGCGTTGAGGCTGAGGGCGTCGAGTTCGTCGGCGGTGATTTTGCCGCTCGTGATGGAGCCCGCGGCGGCGCGGAGGATGGCATCGCCTTCGGAGCCGAGGCTCACCTCTCCGAGGGTCAAATTGCCGCCCAGGCTGACGAGGCGGAGGTCGTTGGCGTCGTTGAGCACAGCGGCCGTGAAGGCGCCGAGGACGAGGTCGCCCCCCGCTTCGATGTCCACCGCGCCATCGGTGATGGAAAGCGTGATCTGGGTGAGGTCGTCCGCCTCGCGGATGACCAGGCTGCCGGGGGCGGAAAGCGTGGCAGTGAGGGATTCGATTTCCGTATCGAGCGTGACCGGGCCCGCGGCGGTGGCGGAGAGGGCGCGGGCGCGGACGGTGCCGGGGCCGTTGAGGATGGCCGCGGCGGAAAGCAGGGTGACGTCACCAAGGGCACCAGCCCCGATCGAGCCCGCGGTGAGGGCACCTGCGGTGGTCTGGAGAAGGATGTCGTGGGCGGCATTGTCGGTGGTGGAGACGACATTTTGCGCGTCCATGGCACCGCCCGTGATGACGGTGATGGAGCCGGACTGGATGCGGACGAGTGCCAGGGCAACGGCATCGGTCTCGGTGATGAGGATGTCGCCGGAGCCGGTGCTTTCGACCGTGAGGACGTTGACTGTGGTGTCGAGGCGGATGCCCTGCTTGGCGATGACGGTGAGTTCGTCGGCCACGATCTTGCCCGCGAGGTCGAGGATGGCGCCATTGGCCGCGCTGAGGGTGAGGTCGCCGAGGCTTCCGGCCTCGACGGTGCCGATCTCGATGCTGCCGAAGGTGCTGGTGAGGCTGATGCCATTGGCCGGGGCATTGGTGAGCGAACGGACGGAAATGGCCTGGATGAATCCGCCGGCCAGGACGGTGATGGGACCGTCGTCCGTCTTCACATCCTGGAGGACGATGCCGGAATCTTCCGTCACCGTAATGCTGCCTGCGCCGGCGGCATGGGCGATCAGCGTGGTGATGTCGGTGAGCAGGGTGATGCCGCCCTGAGCGGTGACATCCAGGAGGCCAGCCTTGAGTTTGCCGGAAGCCTGGACGACCGTGCCCGCGGCATCGAGGGTGGCGGTGCCGCCCGCGCCGGCAGTCAGTGTGGTCAGCGTGAGGGCTCCGCCGGTGGTGATGGAGATGCCGCCATCCTGGGTGGTCGCGCTGGGCAGGGTCAGGTCGTCGAATTCGGTAACGACGATGTCCCCGGCCCCGGTGTTGGTGGCGGTAAGGGTGTTGATCCGGGTGTTGAGAACCAGGCCGCTGGCGGCGGTCGCGCTGAGTGCGTCGCCGGTGATCAGGCCGCCGAGGGCCATGGTGATCGCGCCGGATGTCGTGGAGAGGAGGATGTCGCCGTTGCTGCCCGCGGTCAGTTCACCCGCGGTGATGGCGCCGTTTGCGGTGACGCTGAGGTTGCCATCGGAAGCAATCAGGCGGGTGAGCGTGAGGGCGCTGTCTTCGGTCAGGGTGATCGAACCGGGGGCGGTGGTTTCGATGTCCGCGCTCTCGACGTTGGTCAGGAGGGTGACGGTGCCTTCCGCGTCCACGGTGAGGACATCGCCGGTAATCTTGCCGCTGGTCTGGGTGGCCGATCCGGCCACGTCGAGGGTGATGTCGTTGCCGGTGAGGGTGGTCAGCGTGAGTGCTCCGCCGGTGGTGATGGAGATGTCCCCATCCGCCGTGGTCGCGCTGGGCAGGGTCAGTGCGTCGAATTCGGTAACGACGATGTCCCCGGCCCCGGTATTGGTGGCGGTCAGGGTGTTGATCCGGGTGTTGAGCGTGATGCCGTTGACAGCGGTGGCGCTGAGCGCATCGCCGGTGATCAGGCCGCCGGTGGCCATAGTGATCGCG
>Ga0209172_10000932_pt1 | contig 71010 bp, 59 predicted proteins | sample LarsenN4metaG_FD_184113 | JGI IMG/M metagenome (GOLD analysis project Ga0209172, IMG submission 184113) | Hot spring sediment bacterial and archeal communities from British Columbia, Canada, to study Microbial Dark Matter (Phase II) - Larsen... ...
CTCTTCCTTGGACGGGGCCTCAACCTCGTCCTTAATCTCCTGTCCGGACGAGTTCAGCGCTTCGTATAGGAATACCGCCATCTCTCAACTCCCGGCCGGATTCCGGCCCGCACCCAGGCTCCGCCCGCCTCTTCGGCCCCCCGGATTGCGACACACCGACAATACATTATGGCCGCTGCCAAGTGGCTCGACCATCAACCCTGCGGCTGTGGGATGCCGATGGGTCAACCGACCCCGTCCGCGATCCGGATCGGATCCGCAGCGTGTACCGACCGATCGGCGGCGGACGGATTGATCCACCGGAATCGCCCATCGAGTCCAGAATCCGCGTTGCCCAGTCCCGCGATTCCGCTAGACCGCCTCCTCGGCGATCGTCTCCTTGACGACCTCCTCGATCGTCGTCACGCCGTCGTAGATCGACAGCAGGCCGGCCTCACGCAACGAGCGCATGCCGCGTTTGCGGGCTTCGGCCCGCAGCACGGCGGTCGAGGCGTGGCTCATGATCAGCTCGCGCAGCTCGTCGTCCAGCACCATCACCTCGAAGATGCCCTGCCGCCCGCGGTAGCCGGTGTTGTTGCAGTAGTCGCAGCCGCGGCCGTAGTAGAACACGCGGCCGGTCACGTCCTCCGGGGTCAGGTTGAGCTCGAGGAGCTGCACCTCGCTGGGGCGGTACTCTTCCTTGCAGTTCTCGCAGATCCTGCGCACCAGCCGCTGGGCGACCACGGCCTCCAGCGTGGCCGTCAGCAGGAACGGCTCCAAGCCCAGGTCCAGCAGGCGGGCGATCGAGCTGGGGGCGTCGTTGGTGTGCAGCGTGCTGAACACCAGGTGCCCGGTCAGCGAGGCCTGCACGGCGATCTGGGCCGTCTCCAGGTCGCGGATCTCGCCGACCAGGATGATGTCCGGGTCCTGCCGCAGGAAGCTCCGCAGGCAGCGGGCGAACGTCAGCCCGATGTCCTGGTTGATCTGGCACTGGATCAGCCCGTCGATGTCGTACTCGACCGGGTCCTCGCTGGTCAGGATCTTCACGTCCGGGTGGTTCAGCTCGCGCAGGGCCGAATACAGCGTGGTCGTCTTGCCCGAGCCGGTCGGCCCCGTGACGATGACGATCCCGTGCGGCTTGTTGATGAGCTGCCGCACCACCACCAGCTCCTCCTCGCGCAGCCCCAGCCGCGCCAAATCCAGGTTCACCTGGCTGCGGTCCAGCACCCGCAGCACCACGCTCTCCCCGAACATGGTCGGCAGCACGCTCACCCGCAGGTCCACCGGCCGCCCCTCCACCAGCAGCTCGATGCGCCCGTCCTGCGGCAGACGCCGCTCGGCGATGTCCAGGTTGGCCATCACCTTCAGCCGCGACGAAACCGCCATCGCCACGTGCTTGGGCGGCGGCACCATCTCGAACAGCACGCCGTCGATGCGGTAGCGCATCTTGAACTCGTCCTCGAACGGCTCGAAGTGCACGTCCGAGGCCTTGTCCTTGATGGCTTGCAACAGCACCAGGTTTACCAGCCGCTTGACCGGCGCGCTCTCGGCCGCGTCCTTCAAGGCGTCCAGGTCGATGCTCTCGCCGCGGCCCTGCAGCTTGCTGAGGCTCTCGTCCGAGCCGATGTCGGAGATCAGGTCGTTGATGCTCTCGGCCTGGTCCTCCGGGTAAAAGCGGTTCAGAGCCTCGTTCATCTCCTCCGCGGTCGTGATGCGGGCCGTGACGTTGAAGCCCATCAGCGTCTTGAGGTCGTCGGTGGCGTGGAAGTTGTCCGGGCTGCACAGGGCGATGCCCAGCGTGTTGGTCTCGCGGTCGTAGTCGGTCGGCACGATCTTGTAGGCGTGCGCCATCTGGGCCGGGACCATGTCGACCACCGACCGCTCGATGTCGATGTCCCGCAGCCCGATCGGCTCCATGCCCACCTGCGCCGCCAGCGCCCGGTGGACGTCCTTCTCCTGCACGTAGCCCATCTCGATCAGGAGCTGCCCCAGCGGCCCGCGCTTCTTCTTCTGCAGCTCCAGCGCCTCCGACACCTGCGCTCGCGTCACCTTCCCCATCTTGATCAGGATCCGCCCCAGCGGACGACCCTTGAGCTGCGCCACCGGCGGCATGGCTTCGGTTTCGGGCATGCGACACCTCGCACAGGATTATACGGGATCGCCCCGCGCCGCGAACCCGTAGCGCGAAGCTCTGCTTCGCCTCCTCGCGGCCCGGCCCCGCGCGGCCGCGGGTAGGGCGGGCATCCTGCCCGCCAGCCTCTCGCATAGCCGCCGTAGCGTGGGCACAGCCGCCCTCGGGTCTGGGTGTGGGACCGGCTCGCAGCCGGTGAATCCTGTGGGACCGGCGTCCGGCCGGTTTGCTCTCGCTACAAACCGGCGCGTGCGGCGCGGTCCACTCCCGGCCGCGTAGCAAGGCCGTCCCGGCCGAGCCCCGGCCGCGCCTGCCGCCGCTCAATCACGGCCGTCGGCGTCCTTCTGGCGCCGCTTCTGCGCCGCCCGTTGCGAGATCAGGTCGAAGGTCGTGCGGGCAGGCGTCCGCGGGGTGGCGTCGGCCGACGACTCGCTCCGCGCCGGTCCGCCGGTCACGATTTGCGCGATCCGCTGGCGCAGGAACTCCTCGCGCTGCTCCGCCACGGGCACTTCTTCCAGCGCCCGCAGCATGTGGCCCGCAGTCTTGAAACGCAGATAGCGCTGCTTGTGCAGCGCCCGCCGCACGATCTCGATCACTTCCTGCGGCAAACCGCGGTTCTCCAGCCGCTGCAGCGGCGCCGCGCCGGCCACGTGCAGGGCGTGGACCTCGCTGATGGTCTCGGCCAAGAACGGCGGCTGTCCGCACAGCAGCTCGAACAGGAGGATGCCCAGGGCGTACACGTCGCTCTGCGGCGAGACGTGGCCCTCGAACGTCTCCGGGGCCATGTACAGCGGGCTGCCGCCGATGCTCGTCGCGCCCGGAGCGGGCCGCGTCAGGTCGTACTGGACCGCCAGGCCGAAGTCGCACACGTGCGCCCCGCCGTCGCGATCGAAAAGGATGTTGCCCGGCTTCAGATCGCGGTGGACGATGTTGGCCTCGTGCAGGGCGGCGACGGCGGACGTGACGCTCTTCATGACGTACATCGCCACAGACAGGTCCAGCCCGTCCGCGCGTTTCAGCAGCTCGCGCAGCGACACGCCGTCGATGAACTCCATCACGATCACCGGCAGGTCGCCGACCATCTCGACCTCGTAGACGGTCACGATCGCCGCATGCTTGATGCTCGCCGCCGCCCGCACGCCGTTGGCCAGCTCGATCAGGGCCGGGTCGTCGGGGTGTCCGCGGCGGCGGTGCAGCAGCTTGACGGCCACCTTGCGGCCGAGCACCTCGTCGAAGCCGGCGAACACCACGCCGCCGCCGCCCTCGCCCAGCAGTTCGCCGAGCTTGACGTTGCCGACGCGGCGCGGGACCTCCAGCGCCTCCGGCTCACCGCCGTGGACCGTGCTGACCAGGATGGTGACGGTCTCTTCCTGCATGGGCGTCTTGGTTGGCGCCGGCCGCTGCCCGCCGCGGCGACCGCGCGACCCGACGCGCGCGCCATGCGCGGCGCGTGTGAGCGTGGGGGCAGTTTATCAGAAACCGGTTCGCCCGGACGGTAGAAATGCGTCGCGAACTTGGAACCGTGTGTGCGCCGGAGACGCAGACCGCCGGCGCGTCAGATGCGCAGCGCAACTTGCGGTGCGGGGGCTGGCGGGACGGGCTTGGACTGTCCGCGCAGGGCCAGAACGCACATCAACACCGCCATGGTGAGGATCAGGAATGACATGGGAGTGGCCAACCCGCGGTAGGAGGCGCTGGGGCGCAGCGTGAGCCACCAGCCGGCCAGCGCGCCGGCCGCCAGCGCGAGGACCCACAGGTGGCTCCATTCGCTCGGCATACGGTGGCCCGAGATCAAGGGCCGAACAGGGCGTTGATCGTCCCGAACACGGAACCGCTCAGCGACTGCCCGTAGAGGGTCAGGCTGCCGATGCAGACCACGATGATCAACGCCAGCATCACGGCGTATTCGGTCGCGGTGGTCGCGCTCTCCTGGCGCTGGAGCGTGTAGATTGCGTGCCGTAGTCTCACAGCCGCACCTCACTCGGGGTAGCCTGAAGGAAGGATGCGAAATTGCGGCCGCTGGTGCAACTGTTCTGTGCCCTTGGACCGCCAGATCGCGCACCGGCCGCTTATCGGGCATGGCACGCCGACGCTCGACCGGGGCGCCGCCCGCGGTTCGGACCCCGTGTGGTTGTTCTCCGGGCCGCAACGCCTATGATTCCGGTCCCATAGCCCGCCGGGTCGGTGCAGGCCCGCAGCCGGGCAAGGGGCGTAGCCATGAGGATCATCCGCTACTTCCGCAAGTACAGCCGCGTCTCCGTCCTGATCGTGATGTCGCTGCTGCTGGTGGTCTTTCTGATCGGCGACGTGGTCGACACGTACTCGCGCCGCCAGAAGTCCGAGGTGGACTACCAGGTCGGCACGTCCTTCGGGCAGCCGGTTCACCAGAGCGACGTGCGCGCCGCCCAGCTTGACCTGGACCTGGCCGACAGCCTGGGAATCAACCCGTTGCGATTCCTGCGCGGCGGGCACGAGGAGCGGCGCACGCTGGCCTTCCTGCTGATGCTCGAGGCCGAACGGATGGGCGTGCGCGTCTCGCGCGAGGATGTCGCCCGCCAGTTTCAGGCCAACCCGCAGCTCGCCGCCGCCCTGGACCAGCTCCGCCAGCGGACCGGCCGCAGCCTGAACTCGATCTACGACGGGCTGGCGCGCACCCTGGCGCCGCAGGAAGCGCTGTTCCTGCTGGCGGAGGCCGCGCAGGGCGAGAGCGCGCCGCAGCTCGAACGCGCCTACCGCGACCGCCAGCAGACCGCCGACATCCGCCTGTCGGTCCTCGACGCCAGCCCGCTCGTGCAGCACGTCTCCGAGCCGACCGAGGAGCAGCTTCAGGCCGCTTTCGAGCAGGGTCGCGAGCGCCGCACCAACCACACCGAATCGGAGCTGCTGTTCGGCTACCGGTTCCCCGACCGCGTGGAGCTCGAGTACCTGACGGTCGATCCGGCGGCGATCGAACCCGGCGTTTCGGTCAGCCTCAAGGAGGCGCGCGCGTACTACGCGGAGCACCTGGACAAGTACCGCCGGCCGGTGGAGGGGCCGCCGGCCGAGGGCGCGGAGCCGCCGCAGGTCATGGCCCGGTTCGAGGAGGTGCAATCGCAGGCGCGTGCCGACCGCAGGAGAGCCAAGGCGATCGAGGAGGCCCAGGCGCTGGTGAACCAGATCCAGCAGGAGCTGCAGCGGCCGTGGCTTCGCCTGCCGCCCGGCGAGTCGCTGCCGGCGGACCAGGTCGTCTCATTCGAGGCCGTGCGCGAGACGTTTTCGCAGAAGTACGCGGTGGTCCACCGCAAGACCGGGCTGGTCGATGGCGAGACGCTGGGCGCGGAGCCGGGCCTCGGGCAAGCCACGGCCACCATCGCCGGGCAACGCATCAAAGCCGCCATCCTCGCCTTTCATGTGGCGGGGTTGGCCGCCGCGCAGCCCGACGACCCCCAGCCGGTGTTGCGGCTGTTCGAGCCGAGTCCGGTGGTGATCGCGCCGCGCGGGTCCGACGCGAAGACCCGCCAGCCGACGCCCTATCAGGCCTACGTGTTCCGCGTGACGCGCGTGGCGCCGAGCGCGCCGCCGGAGTCGCTGCACCAGGTCCGCGAGCAGGTCGTGGAGAACGTGAAGCTGGCGCTGGCATTCGACCTGGCCGGGGAGCAGGCCCGCACGCTGGCCGAGCGCGCCCGGCAGGTCGGGCTGGAGGCGGCCGTGGCCGAAGCCCAGGAGCTCAAGGCCCTGCTGCGCGGTCCGCACCCCCCCAGCGACACGCAGCCGGCGACGCAGCCCTCGCCGGAGATCTACGTCAAGCTCCTGGAGCCGGTCAAGCCGGCCAAGTTCACGCGCACGCCGGAATACGTCCAGAACGTCGGCCTGGCCCCAGGCCTGAACGAGAAGGTCTTCGAGCTGGCGGAACAGGGGCCGGCGGCCGAGGGCGAGCATCGGGTCGTTGTCGTGCCGGTGGCCACGTTCCGCAAATGGGTCGTGGTGGAACTGATCGCGGTGAACCCGATCTATGAAGACGACTTCGACGCGCAGCGTGAGCAGCTCAGCCGCTCGCTGACCGGCCAAAGCTCCCAGCAACTCATGCGGCTGTGGTTCGACCCCGAGAACATCCGTCGCCGTACGGGCTTTGTCGCCGCGGCGCAGCCCCAGCCGTAGCGCGCGCCGCAAGATCGCACCCGCCCGAGCTCCGCTTTACAATCCCAGTCGCGCACACGGGCGACGCCGGGCGCACCACGGTCGAATGGACATGCAGCTTCACCATCTGGCGCGACTGCTGGCCGCGGTGGCGGCCGGGGCGGCGATCGGCCTGGAGCGCGAGCTGCACGCCAAGCCCGCCGGCTTCCGCACCAACATCCTGATCTGCCTGGGCGCGGCCCTGTTCACGCTGCTCTCGATCGAGATGGCCGAGCCGCCCGGCCCCGCTGCCGTGGACCGCACCCGCATCGCGGCCCAGGTCGTGACTGGCGTCGGCTTCCTGGGCGCGGGCGCCATCATCCGCCACCGCGGCAGCGTCATCGGACTGACCACCGCCGCCACCATCTGGACCGTCGCCAGCATCGGGATGGCGTTCGGGGCCGGGGCCTACCTGCTGGGGGCGGCCAGCACGATCCTGGCGGCGGGCGTGCTCTTCACGCTGTCGGCCGTCGAGGCCCGCATCGCCGGCTTGCGCACGACGGCGCGGCTGCAGTTTCGGCTGCGCGGTCCGCTGGAGGTCAGCGAGACCCTGCGGCGCTTCGTGCAGGACAGCGGCGCCCGCTGCCGGACCTGGAAGGTCACCAAGCAGGAGGAAGGCTACAGCGTGTATGCGAAGCTGGTCGGGGCGCGCGACCAGCTCGAGCGCGTGCAGCGCGCGCTGATCGCCCGCGACGAGGTGCTCTCGCTGACGCGGCTCTGACCCGCGCGGCCGACGGTCAGGAGGCGCGGAACAGTCTCGCATCCGTGCCCTCGGGACCGACGCGTACCCGCACCGCCCGCAGACAGCTCGGACAGCGGCCGCGGTACTCCTTCTCATTCGGCTGCCGGTAGATCCGCGCGTACACGCGGCAGCACTCGAAATACACGCCGATGAACGGCCGGCCCGCGCGCCCGGGCGAACCGGCCGTCCCGGCCCGAGACGAAGCGGCATCGTCAGGTGGCATTCCGTGCTCCGTTCGCGCGCTGCGCTGGTGTTATCGGCGCCCGGGGGCTGCAAGCACAGCCGGGGGCGGCTGTGCCACACCGCATGAACGTGCCGGCGCGTTCGCCTAAGATGCGCCGCCGTCGCGAGCCGCCACGGGGACGCTTCGACTGCGGCCGAGGCCGCGCGCGGGAATACAATCGGCATGTTCCTGGTCGTCATTGCCGTCCTGTCGCTGATCCTGGCCTTCCCCGAGCCCCCATACAGCCTCGTCCACGATGTCGGCCGGGTGATCGCGGTCGCCACCGCGGCCACGGTCGTCCCGCCCGCCGTGGCCCTGCTCGTGACGCGACGGGTGCGGGGGCGGCTGGACGAGCACCCCGGCGAGCCCGGCATCGGCCAGCAGACGTTCGCGCGCGGCCTGAGCAGCATCCACGCGCTGCTCGCGCTCGGCCAGGGCGCGCTGCTGTGTCTGACCGACTGGCTCACGCTGTGCGCCCGCACGCCGGTCGTCGGCCGCTGGCTGGCCCTGCCCGGGTTGCTGTCCACGCTGCCCTTTCTGATCTCGACGCTGCTGGCGTGGATCGCGCTGTACCCGGCCGACCGCAGTATCCGGCAGATCGCGCTCGAGCTGCAGATTCTGCGTGGTCGGCCGGTGCGGCCGGTCTGGCCGCTGGGCCGCTACCTGCTCTTCAACCTGCGGCACCAGGTGTTGTTCATCCTGATTCCGATGTTGCTTCTGCTGGCGACGCGCGACGCGATCTACGTCTACGAGCAGCCGCTGCGCCAGCTCGCGCTGCGGATGGTCCGCGGCCCGCAGCCCGGCCGCGACGCCGCCCGCCTGCTCAACGGCTTCGAGCTGCTGCCGGACCTGCTGCTGGGCGCGGCGGCAGTGCTGGTGGCGCTGATCGCGCCGCTGATCCTGCGCTACGTGTGGGTGACGCGGGCGCTGCCCGACGGACCGCTGCGCGACCGGCTGGTCAGCCTGTGCCGCCGCCTGCGCATGCGCTGCCGTGACATCCTGGTGTGGCACTCGGGCGGAATGCTGGTGAATGCGGCGGTGATGGGCGTGATTCCACGGCTGCGCTACGTGATGATCACGGACGCGATGATCGAGCAGCTCGACGACACCAAGATCGAGGCCGTGTTCGGGCACGAGGCCGGACACGTCAAGCGGCACCACATCGCCTGCTTCCTGCTGTTCGCGTTCATCAGCGGCTGCGTCATCACGATCATGCGCACGCGGCTGGCCGGCCAGAGCGAGCTGACCGTGCAGCTCGTCAGCGCCGTGGTCGGGGCGGGCCTGTGCTTCAAGTGGGTGGTGCTGTTCGGCTGGATCTCACGCAGGTTCGAACGGCAGGCGGACCTGTTCGGCGTGCGGACGCTGGCGGCGGCGGGCGTGCCGTGCCAGGTCGAATGCGCGCTGCACTCCGCGGACAACCCGGGCCAGGGCCTCGATCCGCTGCGCACCGCCCGGCCGCTCTGCCGCACCGCGGCGCACATCTTCGGCGACACGCTGAACGACGTCGCGCGGCTGAACGGCATGGCGCCGGAGGCGCGGAGCTGGCGGCACGGATCGATCGCCTCGCGTTCGCGCATCCTGCAACGGTATGCGCTTGACCCGCAGGCGGCTTTGCGCTTCGAGCGCTCGGTGAGGCGCATGAAGCTGGCCATCGTGCTGACGGCGCTGGCGCTCGGCCTGTGGGCGGCGTGGGAAATGAACCTGTGGGCGCTGGCGCGGGCGATCCTGGCGGCAGCCGTCTAAGCGCCACGATCCGGCGGCGCAGCGTCGGGGTGAGTTCGTGTGCGCGGGCGTGCGCCTACTCCGCCGACTCCACGCGCCACTCCAGGATGCCGGCCGAGAAGCCCTCGCGCAGCTTGGCCTCGATCCGCAGGCCGTCCGTCTCCACCGGCGCGAACGCCACGCGGTTGTAGCGGTCCGGCTCCGTACCGAAGCCGGCCGCGCCGCCCACGTCGTACCACTGCCCGCCTTTGCGGTAGAGCAATCGCCAGGACTCCGGCGGGCAGCAGTGTCCGCCGGCCTTCACGTCGTCGAACCAGTACAGCTCGACCGCGGAGACGCGCCGCGGCTGGTCGAAGTCGTACTGCACGCGCTCGCTCGTGCCGCGCTGCGGCCACCAGGTGAAGCGCGGCACGGAGTGGTCGGCCGAGCTGCTCGGCTCGATGCGGTCGCACAGCGCCAGCACGCTGTCGTTCTCCCAGCAGTGCGAGGCCGACGGCGTGATCCACGGCACCGGCCCCGGTTCGACGAGCGCGGGCGACTCCGGCAGCCACACCACCATCTCGCCCGGCTCGCGGTTGGCCCAGGCAAAGTAGGGGATCGCCACGAAGCCCTTTGGCTCGACCGCCGATGGTATCGCGACCAGTGCTCGTGCTTGCACAGAGGCGACCGGCTGATAGAGAGCGGGTTGGGCGCGCGCTTCGTCCGACGACGAAGCAGCGAGCCCCTTGCCGCGGATCACGATCACCCCGCCCAGCAGATCCGGCCGCTGCTCCGCCATCAGCTCCGCGTCGCGGGGCAGGCACACGTTGCGCACGCGGCCGACGTTGTCCGTACCCTCCAGGCAGTACACAATCGGCCCGCGCTGCAGCGCCACACGCCCCACGTTCGCCTTCACGCGCGGGTGGCTTTCCATGCGGCGGATGGGCATGTCGAACGTGACCTCGAAGCTGTCGCCGGCTTTCCATTCCCGCCGCGCGCCCAGGTAGCCGTAGTCAACGCTTGGCGTCTGCAATGGCGCCAGTGCATCCGCGATGTCGCTCGGCCGGCTGCCCACAGTCCAATGGTTGCACCACTCCGGCCGCCGGAAGTACAGCCCGAACGTGCTTGACTTCGAAGGCGTGACCGTGATCCGCACGCGCCCGTCCCAGGGATAGCGCGTCTCCTGGCGGATCGTGACCGTCAGGTCGTCCCGCAGCCGGATCGTCGCCGTCGAGCCGATGTACTGGTTGACGTAGATCGCGTCGTCGCCGACCGCGTACGCGTAGCCGCCGACCGTCGGCAGGAAGCGCAGCAGGTTCGGCGGACAACAGGCGCAGCCGAACCAGTCCCGGCGACGGGCCTCGCCGCGGCTGCCGAGCCGGTTCTCGTAGAAGAACTGCTCGCCGGCCAGCGAGAGACCGGAGAGCAGGCCGTTGTACAGCACGCGCTCGAGCACGTCGGCGTACTGCGCCTGCCCGTGCAGCAGGTTCATGCGCTGCGCCCAGAACGCCAGGCCGATGGACCCGCACGTCTCGGCGTAGGCGGTGTCGTTGGGCAGGTCGTAGGGGACGGTGAAGCCCTCGTTGTGCGAGCTGGGCCCGATGCCGCCGGTGATGTACATCTTCCGCTGCGTCAGGTCGCGCCAGACGCTGTCGAGGGCGGTTAGGTACTCGGCGTCGGCGGTGCGGGCGGCGATGTCCGTAGCGGCGGAGTAGAAGTACATGGCGCGGACGGCGTGGCCGACGATCTCGCGCTGCTGGCGGAGCGGGACGTGGTCCTGGGCGTAGTCGCCCCAGAGTCTTTCGCGGCCATCCTTGCGGCCGTGCTGCTCGATGAAGAAGCTCGCGAGCTTGAAGTAGCGCGCGGCGCTCTGCTGCGGTTGGGTGGCACGGTCTGGCGAAGCCAGGCCGTGCGCTGTGTTGCCTGCAACCACGGCCTCGCGGCGCGAGACCGTGCCACCCTGGGCGGACGGGTGCGGAATCTCACGGCCACGGGGGGCGCCCGCTACGTCGGCGCACAGCTCGGCCAGCTTCAGCAGCGCCAGCTCGACCTCGGGATGCCCGCACGGATCGGCCTTCTTTCCCGGCTCGGGGCCGAACGTGTCGCCGATGTGGTCGGCCAGCCTGATCGCGACGTCGAGGAAGTTGCGCTGGCCGGTGACCTGGAAGTGCGCGACCGCCGCCTCGATCAGGTGCCCGCCGCAGTACAGCTCGTGCTTGTGCTGGATGTCGGTCCAGCGCTGCTCCTGCCCCCGCTTGAGCGTGAAGTAGCTGTTCACGTACCCGTCGGGCCACTGCATGTCCGCGATCTTGCCGATCAGCTCATCCAGGTATTCGTCCAGCGGCCGGCCGGCGTACGTCGCATCGGGGAAGTGGTGCAGCACGTACGCCGCCCCTTCCATCGCCTTGTACACGTCCGAGTCGTTGAAGAAGTAGCCCTCGAACGGCTCGGCATCGCCGGCCCCGGCCGGCGGCCGGCCGAGGGCGCGGGCCGCCTTCTCCCAGTTGCGGATGCGGCCCGTCTGTTCGCACTGGCGGAAGTTGGCCGCCAGCGTCTTTTCTGCGACGACCTTGAGCCGCGGCGCCCAGAACTCGTCCTCGATCTTCACGGCAGTGAACGGCACGGGCCGCAGCTTCGCGTGTCGCGGTTCGAGGTCGTCAGCGGACGCAGGAAAGGCGCACATGATCGCACCGATGCTCGCCAGCCTCCTCATGGTCAATCCTCGCCGGGGGTGGAGCAATCCCACGGACATGCTACCACGACACGCCGCGCGTGTTCAGTCGAACGCCGTCGGCCACTCCCAGCTCGCGAGCTGCGGCAGCAGGCTGTGGTCGGTCATGTCGAAGCGCAGCGGCGTGATCGCCACGTAGCGCTCGCGGATCGCGGCCATGTCGCTGTCGGGGCAGGCCTCGATTTCCGGAAAGCGCCCGTCCAGCCAGTACACCACCCGCCCACGCGGGTCGGAGGCCTTGTAGTAGTAGTCGTTCATCGGCGCCGTGCCCTGCGGGCAGACGCGCACGCCGCGCGGCGGCCCCTGGTCGAGCGACGGAATATTGACGTTCAGGCAGGTTCCGGGTCGCGGCGCGGAGGCGGCGTAGCGCTCGAAGATCTGGCGCGCGATGCGGGCGGCGCGGTTGAAATCCAGCTCGTCGGAAAGCTCCAGCGAAACCGCCATCGACGGCACGCCGAAGAACGCCCCCTCGATCGCCCCGGCGACCGTCCCGCTGTAGAGGACGTTGATGGCGGTGTTGACGCCGGCGTTGATGCCGCTGAGGACGAAGTCGGGCCGGCCCTTGAGCAGCTCGAGCATGGCCAGCTTGACGCAGTCGGCCGGCCTGCCGTCCACGCTCCAGCCCCAGAAGCGCTGGTTGACGTGCACGCGGTGGGCCAACATGGGCGACAGCACGGTGATGGCGTGCCCGATGGCCGATTGCGACGACTCCGGCGCGACCACCTCGACCTCGCCCAGGTCCGCGACGGCGCGATACAGCGCCTCGATCCCCGGCGCCAGAATGCCGTCGTCGTTGGTGATCAGAATCTGCATGACGCGAATTGTATGGTCGCGCGCCGCCGCGGCGTCAATTGGCGCCCGCCGCCACACCCGATTTCAGGCCTGGTGCATCCGCCACCGCGCTCGCCCATGCGCCGAAGGCCTGGCCGCGACCTTCGGCATCGCACAGCCAGACCTGGTTGCGGCCGCCGCGCTTGGCGCAGTACAGCATGGCGTCGGCATCGGCCATCAGCGCTTCGAAGCTGTGATGGCGCGCTCCGCGAGCGGCCGCGCCCAAGCTGACGGTCACGTGCACCGCCGCCGCGGCGGTCCGCGTCACATGCGCCGCGATCGCGCGGCGAATGCGCTCGGCGACCTGGGCCGCGCCGTGGATGTCGGTGGCGGGACACAGCACACAGAACTCCTCGCCGCCGATCCGTCCGAGCACGTCGTGCTGGCGCAGCAGGCCGCGGCAGACGGTGGCGACATCGGTCAGCACGCGGTCGCCGACGGCGTGCCCGTGCGTGTCGTTGACCGGCTTGAAGTGATCGATATCGAACAGGACACAGGTCAGCGGCGCGTCGTGCCGCTGGGCCAACGACCAGGCTCGGGCGAACTGCTCCAGCAGGTGGCGCCGGTTGGCGATCCCGGTCAGCTCGTCCGTGCTCGCCAGCCTTTCCAGACGCCGGTTGAGCGAGGTCATCTCGGCGTTGACCTTGTGCAGCTCGTACTGGCGGGCGATCAGCTCGCGCTGCAAGCCGATGATGCGGGCGCCGCCGCGCAGACGGGCCAGCAGCTCCTGTGTGTGGTAGGGCTTGGTCAGGTAGTCGTCGGCGCCGGCGTCGAGCCCGGCCACGATCTGGTCCTTGGCCGCGTGGGCTGTCAGCAGGATGATGTAGACGAAGCAGATGCCCTCCGGGCCGCTCAGCCGGCGGGCGGCGCGGACCAGCTCCAGGCCGTCCATCTCCGGCATCATCCAGTCGGCCACGACCAGGCACGAGCCGATGCGCTGGATCTCGGCCAGCGCCCGCCGCCCGTTCTCGCAGGCGATCACGTGATAGCCGGCCTGTTCCAGCCGCCGGGCCAGCAGCGCGCGCGCGGACGCATCGTCCTCCGCAATCACAATCGTGTGTTGCTGGTTGGGCACGCGACGAAATCGCTATTGGGGCGCCTTCGCCCCGGTCCGTTCATCGACGGAATGCGTTTCAGTCCGAAGCGGCCGGCCCGCATTCTGGCGCCGGCCGCCGTGTCTGATATCCGCGCCGCCGCCGCACGTCCTGCGGCCGGATCACCTCTGCGACGGTACAATGCTCGTGCGGATCGGCTCATTCCACGGGCAGTGCGGGCCTCCGGCCCGCGCAAGGGGCGCGGCGATTGGGTATCGGACATTCCGCTCCGCGCGCGGATCAGCTCTGGCTCATCGCGACCGAAGGCCAGCTCCGACGCGATCTGGTCGCCGAAGTCGCGGTGCGCGCCCGCACGCGCAGAATCTACAGTTACGCCGTCCCGCTGGATCTGGCCGAGCGCATCCGGCCCGGCGTCGGCGTACAGGTGCCGTTCGGGCGCGCCGGCCGGCTGACCGAGGGCTGGTGCGTGCGGGTCACGCAACAGGCCTGGGAGCACACGCTCAAACCGATCGCGTCGGTGACGCGCGAGGAGCCGATCCTCAACCCCCCGCTGCTGGAGCTGGCCCTGTGGATCAGCCGCTATTACGCCTGTGCCCCGGGGCTGGTGCTGGAGGCGCTGGCGCCCGCCGCCGTGCGGCAGGTCCGCCTGCGCCGCGTGCGGTACGTGCGGGCCGTCGGCCAGCCCGATGACGCACGCCTGAGCCAGCGGCAGCGGGCGATTCTGGCGGCGCTAGCCGGCGGCGAGTTGCCGCGAGGTGAGCTGCTGGAGCGTACGGCCGTCCGGCCGGCGACGCTGCGGTCGCTCCGGAACCGCGCACTGGTCGAATTCATCGAGCGCCGCGAACCGCTGCCGCCCGCGCCCGAGCCGCCCTCCCCGCTGCGCATCGTCGATCGCCTGTTGCCCTCCGAGGCGGATTCCTACACGCTCACCGCCGGCCAACAGGCCGCCCTCGACGCCCTCCGGCCGGCTGCGGACGCCACGCCGCAGTTCCGCGTGTTCCTGCTCTTCGGCGTTCCGGGCAGCGGCAAGACCGAGGTCTACGTGCGGGCCATGCAGGCGGTCGTCGCCGCCGGCCGGCAGGCGATCCTGCTGGCGCCCGAGATCGCGCTCTCCACGCAGGTGGCCGAGCGCCTCGCGGCCCGCTTCCAGCGCGTCGCCGTGCTGCACAGCCGGCTCAGTCCGGCGGCGCGGCGGGAGGCGCTGCGGGCGATCGCGGCGGGCGATGTGGACGTGGTGATCGGCACGCGCACCGCCGTCTTCGCACCCTGCCCGCGGCTGGGCCTGATCGTGGTGGACGAGGAACAGGAGGCGACCTTCAAGAACCTGGCGGCGCCCTACTTTCACGCGCGCGACGTAGCGATCAAGCGCGGACAGCTCGAGAACGTCCCCGTCGCGCTCGGCTCGGCCACGCCCGCGCTGGAGACGTGGCATAACGCGACCGAGCTGGGGCGCTACGAGCTGCTGCGGCTGCCGCAGCGCGTGCCCGGGGCGGTGCTGCCGCGCGTACGGCTGGTGCAGACGGGGCGGCGCGAACTGGGCCAGACCAGCGCGCTGCTGTCGGTGGAGCTGATCCAGCGCATGCGGGAGGTGTTGGCGGCCGGCCGGCAGGTGATCCTGCTGCACAACCGGCGCGGCTATGCAGCCTGTCTGCGGTGCGCGCGCTGCGGGCTGACGGTGTGCTGCGCGCGGTGCGGGGCGCGGCTGGTGTATCACCGGGCGGACGAGAGCCTGAAGTGCCACCGCTGCGGGCTGCGGCGGGACGTGCCGGCGAACTGCCTGGACGATTCCTGTCGCGGACGGCTGGAGCGGTCGTCGCCGGCCATCCAGCGCCTGGAGCAGGAGCTGCGGCACGTGTATCCGACGGCGCGGCTGCAGCGGCTGGACAGCGACGTGGTGCACACGCGGGCGGATTACGAGCAGGCGCTGGGCCGCTTCGCGCGGCACGAGTCCGACGTCCTGCTCGGCACGCAGATGGTCGCCAAGGGGCTGGACTTCCCGCACGTGCGGCTGGTGGGCGTGGTGGACGCGGATGCGCTGCTGTCGCTGCCAGACCTGCGGGCGTCCGAGCGCACGTTTCAGCTCATCGTGCAGGTGGTGGGCCGCGCCGGGCGGCGCGAAGGGGAGTCGACCGCACTGATCCAGACGCGCGACGCGCGGGCCCCGGCCATCCAGCACGCCCTGCACCTGGATTATGAATCCTTCGCCCGCGAGGAGCTCTCCATCCGCAAGGCGCTCCACGAGCCGCCGTACGTCCGCCTGGTCCGGCTCGTCTGTGCCGACGCGACGCCGAGCCGGGCGCGCCAGGCGGCGCAGCAGCTCGCCGAGGCGCTCCGCGCGCTGGCGGGGCGAGTCGACGCGCGCATCATCGTCGACGACCCGGAGCCGTGCGTGATCGCGCGGCTGCGCGAGCTCCACCGCTGGCAGGTGCTCGTGCGCACGCCGCGCGACGCCAGCGCCCAGCGCCTGCTGCACCAGGCCGACCGGGCCAGGCTCCTGTCGCCGAAGGTGAAGCGCTTCACCATCGACGTCGATCCGGTCGATCTGCTGTGAAGGCGCGGACGGAGACGGCGGGCAGGTTATTCCGTCCGCCGCCGCGCTGCCGCCAGCAGCGGGTCGGTCAGGCCGTCGTGGCCGCCTGGGTGGGCCCGCTCGTGGTCGGCCGGCTCGAGGTGCGAGTTGATCCGCACCGTCTCGCCCGGAAAGAGCCGGCGGATCGCCTCTTCCACTTCCGTCACACGCGTGTGGGCGGCGTCGATGCGCAGCTCGCCCGGCACCAGCACGTGCACGTCCACCCACAGCTCGTCGTTCACCCGCCGGCAGCGAAGCTGGTGGAAGTCGACGATGCGGCCGCCGCTCATCTCGGTTCGCAGCCCGCGGATCAGCCGCTCGGAGAGGGCTGGCTCGATCTCGTCCATCAGGCCGGCGAACGAGCCGCGCACCAGCCCCAGTCCGCTGGCCATGATGTACAAGCCCAGCACCAGCCCCGTCGCCGGGTCCAGCCAGGTCAACTTCGTCAGCATCACCAGCCCGACGCCCACGATCGCCGCCGCCGTCGTCCACACGTCGCTGAGCACGTGCTTGCCGTTGGCCATCAGCACGACCGAGTTGTAGCGCCGCCCGACGCGCAGCAGCCCCCAGCCCAGACCCAGGTTGATCGCCGCCAGCCCACCCGAAATGCCCATCCCGACGCCCAGGTTGTGCAGCTCCACGCCGCGGATCAGCCCGACCCCCGCGTTGTACAGCACGGCGATCGACGCGGCGAACACGAGCGCGCCCTCGAAACCGGCGGAAAAGTAGGCGATGCGGCCATGGCCGTAAGGGTGCTCGACGTCGGCCGGCCGCGACGCGTACCACAACGCGAACGCCGCCAGCCCGGTCGCCACCCCGTGCACAACCGACTCGGCTGCATCGGAGAGGATGGCGGCGCTATGCGTCAGGAAGTACGCCATGAGCTTGCCGACCAGCATGACCACGCTGGTCAGCAGGCTGATGGTCATCGCGATCTGTCGCGCGTCGCGCCGCATGTACGCGGTCCCCTGTGGGGAGTATACGCCCGGGTGGGCGTCCGCGATGCGGCTGACCGGTCAAGCCGGCGCGCCGCGCTGGGGAATGCAAGGCAGTCTTTGCCAGGGCAGAGCGGAGCCTTGTACTGCGGCGCGTTACGGCGCGCGCCGCAGGTCGCGGCCGAACAGCGCGAAGCAGAGCGTGCCGAGCAGACCGCAGGCGAAGGCCGTCAGCAGGTTGGTGGCCGGCGAAATCTGCCACAGGAACGCCCCGCCCAGCGCGGCCAGCGAGACGATCAGGTCGCGCAGCAGGTAGTAAAAGCCGAACATGGTGGCGCGGCGTTCAGCGGGGCAGAGGTCGACGATCAGGGCCTTGCGGGTCGGCTCGCCGAACTCCTTCAGCCCGCGCAGCACGAACGCCGCCGCCAGCGGCCAGAACGACTGACAGTACCACAGCACCAGCGGGAAGAGCGTGAAGAACACGAACGTGAGCACGACGAACCGCTTCTTGCCGCTGCGGTCGGCGAAGTACGCCACCGGCACGTAGCAGACCACCGCGGCGGCCATCTCGATCGCGGTGAGCGCGCCGAACTGCGGCGCGTCCACCGGGGCGGCGACGATTTTCATGCACCAGATCACGACGAAGGCGTACGGAATCTGCTCGCAGAAGCGGATGAGGATGTCGGAGATCAGCAGGCCGCGCAGCGCGGGGCTCATCTCGCGCAGCAGCCGCAGCGGATGATTGCGGATCCACGACCGCTCCTTGGCGCCCAGCCCGGTCGGTTGGGTCGGCGCGATCAGCCGCTGCTGCAGGACAATCGCCGCTCCGGCCAGCACCAGCGCGATCGCGAACGCCAGCCGCACGCCGTCGCGCTCGCCCCAACGCGCGATCAGCAGCCCGCCCAGCACCGGGCCCAGCGCCATCGGAATCCGTCGCACCAGCGAGTGCATCGAGACGCCCATGGTTCGCTGCGTCGCCGGCAGCACATCCGCGACCAGGTGCATGGTGGCCGGCAGCGAAACGCCTTCCCACGCCAGGAAGAGGACCGCACCGACCAGCACGGCCTGCCAGGTCGGGATGGCGACCACGATCGCGAAGCCGGCCATCGCCATCAGGTTGAACACGAGCAGGGCGCGCTTGGCGCCGAGGCGGTCTGAGAGATAGCCGCCCGGATAGGAATACAGCGCGTTCAGCAGGTTGCTGAGCGCCTGCAGCAGGCCGATCGCGAGCGTGCCGCCGCCGACCGCCTGCAGGTAGACCGGCAGGAAGCGTTCGGGGATGCGCTCGCCCAGGCCGACCAGGACGACCATGGCCAGCAGGCCGACGATGCTGCGGCGCAGACCGAGGAACTGACGGGCGGCCTGCCAGCGGCCGGTTGTCCGCGTCGGCGGATGGTCTTCGGTCGCAGCCACGTGCGTCTCGCAGCCGGCAGAACCCGGTCCGCCAAGGACCGGGCTCGCTTCGCTTGCCGCCCCGCCCTCGGCGAACGGGGTTGTGAGCGACGCTCTTAACTTTGAACTCGCAACTTTGAACTCTCGCGTTCACCTCGGCCCTGGGAAGGGTGGCCCGGTCAGGTACAGGTCGGTACGGATCACCTTGCCGGCCCACATGCGCGCGTGCGGCACCTCCTCGCGCATCTTGATGAGGCGATCGAAATCCTGCCGCGGCAGCCAGACTTCCGCCAACGTGCGATCGTCCACGTACGCCCGCCACCAGGCGTGAATGCGCCGCCATTCGTCCGGCGCCGGCCGCCGACGCTCGAATACGAGGTCTTGAACCGGCGCCGCCGTCGCGCGGGCCACGTATTCGAGCACCGGCCGCAACGCTGGCTCGGCCGCCGCCGCGAGCGGTTCCTTGCCCGCGGCGATAGTCGCGAACAACGCCTGCGCCGCGGTCGAGTCGCCGGCGGCCAGCCGCTCCCCCGCGCGGCGGACCGCGCCGATGTCGGCCAGCGCGTCGCCGGCCGAGGTGGCCGGCGCCGGCTCGGCGAGCTGGGCCGCGAACGGCGGCGCGGCGCGAAAACGCAGTCGGGCGGCGGCGCAGTCGGGCGTGGTCACATAAAAGCAGTACTGCGGGCTGGCCAGCGGCTCGCGGAAGGTGAAGACCAGTTCCCAGACGCCCTGCTCGTCTGCGCGGACGACGCGCACATCGAACTTGTCGCCGCGCACGACGTCGCCGGCGTGGAAGCGTCCGTCGCGGCGGAAGGCCTGGATCAAAAAGCGGCCCATGAGCCGCGAGAAGTAGGCCTGGCCGTCGATGCGCAGGGCGAACGAATGCGCGCCGAGCTGCTCGACCACGGTGCGCTGCTCGAACATCACCGGGTCGGGCGCGAACGCCAGCACGTGGTGCCGCACGCGCTCGAACCACGGCCCGAGCCGGTTCAGCAGCGCGATGCGGTTGTACACGTTCACAAACGGCAGGTTGAGGTAGAACACGTCCGTGACTTGTGGCGTCGGCGGGCTGACCAGCGTCCACTCGGTCGCGTAGCGCTCGGCGCCGATCACGCCCGTCCACTGCCAGCGGTTGAAGAGCGTCATCACGCTCATGCCGGCCAGGTAGAGCAGCGCTGCCGCGCCGCTCCAGAAGCGGACCCGGCCCCGCCGACGCCGTGCGAGCGTGCGTGCACCGGGACCGAGCACCGCACCGATCGCGAACGGTGCGGCACACAGGTATCCCGAGTGCGGCGTCGCGATGACCGGCACGACCGGCAGCACGGCCAGCAGGATCCAGGCGGGCCAGATCCACCCGCCGCGGGCGTGGCGGGCGGCGAAGGAGTAGCCGACGAGGACCGCGGCCACGATCGCCAGCATCAGCAGGCAATCCAGCGGCGCTTCGGTCCACGGGTTGTAGCGCCCGGTCGGACCGACGACCATCGGCGCCAGCCAGATCGACGCGCACACGTAGTGCAGCAGCTTGGCGATCCACCACAGCCCGTATTCCGGGTAGTCGTCCGCGGGCCGGCGCATGTAGACGTCCGGCAGCGAGTGCTCGAAGGCCAACCCGCGGTAGATCAGAAACGCCACGGCGATCGCGGCGAACAGGGCGTACACGCCGCACCGTGCCCACGCATGCCTGCGGCCGCCGAAAGCCCCGTCGAGCGCCAGCAGGATGGCCGGCAGCATGAGCGCGTTCTCGCGCGTGAAGAGCCCGAGCAGCCACAGCGCGAGCACCCCCGCGAAGGCGCCTCGTCGCAGAGGCGGCGACGGGTGAAGCGGGGGCCCGGCGGCCAGCGCAGCCTCCACAGGCGCGCGGAGCCCCGATGCACGGAGATACAGCAGCAGCGCCGCCAGCATGAGCGCGTTCTGGATCACGACGTTCTGCGACGACGGCCACGCCACCGAGACGACGTTGTGCGGGTAGACGACGAAGATCAGCCCGCCGATCACGCTCCAGAAGCGGCTTCCGGTCAGCCACAGGCACAGCCGCCAGACCATGACCGCGGACGCGTAATGCAGCAGCAGGCTGAGCGCGTGCAGGCCGACCGGCTCGTAGCCGCACAGTGCGTAGACCGCCTTCATCGTCAGGATGAAAAACGGCCGCGGGTAGGTCCAGCGGCACGGCTTCTGCTGCCACCAGGCGCTGAACAGGTCGCGCGTGTCAATGACCGCCGAGTGGATCAGCTCCGAGAACGACCAGCCGTACTCGCGCAGGCACTTCTGGTGCCAGTAATCGTCGAGCACCGTGCCGTCCCCCAGCGACCAGCCGTGGACCAACAGCGTGCTCGTCGCCAGCAGCACAGCGGCGATCAGTGCATAGGTCCGGCCGGCCGCGCTCGCCCAGACGTGCGGTTCGCGGCTCGGCGGCGGCTGGAGCACGGGGTTCAGGCAACGGTCTCAGGGCTGCGTGCGACGCTGTCGGCGTTGGCCGCCAGGATGTCGGCCTCGTACTGGGCGACCTTCTGGGCCAGGAACTCGTCCTCGGAAAGGAAGGGCTTGAGCCGCTGCATGAAGCCGCGAACCTCGAGCTTCTCCGTCGTGGTGTGGTCGCCATCCTTCAGGTACTGCAGCACCAGCTCGACGTGCTCCTCGGTCGGCTCGATGCCGCTGGCCGCCAGGTGATGTCGCACCGCGTTGCGGCCGCTGTTGCGGCCCAGCACCAGCTCGACCGGACCGGCCCCGATCAGCTCCGGCGGGAACGGCAGGTAGGTCATCGGGTTCTTCAGCAGGCCGTCCTGGTGCACGCCGGTCTCGGTGCGGAACAGGTTGCGGCCGACGACGGCCTTGTTGGGCGCGGGACGGAAGCCGGTGAGCCGCGCGACCAGGTCGCACAGCTCGAACAGGGCGGCCGGGTTCACGCTCACGGAGCGCTTGAACTCGTCCTTGTGCAACGTCAGCGCCAGCACCACCTCCTCGATCGGGGTGTTTCCGGCCCGCTCGCCGATGCCGTTGATCGTGCCCTGCACGATGTTCGCGCCCTCGGCGACGGCGGCCAGCGAGTTGGCCGTGGCCAGGCCGAGGTCGTTGTGGAAGTGCACGGCCAGCATCGCGTCCTCACTGCCGCGGACTTCGTCGCGGATGCGTTTGATGGCGTCGGCCGTCTTGCCGGGCGTGAGGATGCCGACCGTGTCGGTGAAGCCGATGGTCACCACGCCGGCCCGGATCGCGTTCTGGTAGACCTCGTGCAGGAACTCGGGCTCGGTCCGGGAGGCGTCCTCTGGCCCGAAAGAGATCATCTCGAACGACTTCTGCGCGTGCTCGATCGACTTGACCACCGCGTCGATCACCTGCGCCTTGCTCATCTCGTGCTTGTACTGCCGGTGCACCGGGCTGACGCCGATGAACAGGGTCACCGCCTTCCGCAGCGGCGATACGCTGGCCAGCGCCTCGGCCGCCGCGTCAATGTCTTCCTTCTTGGTGCGTGCGTGCGCCGAAAGGATCGGGCCCTTGACCGCCTGGGCGATCCGCTTCACCGCGGCCAGCTCGCTCGGGCCGGCCGCCGGGAAGCCGCAGTCGATCGAGTGCACGCCGGCGGAGGCCAGCGCCTGGGCGATGCGCACGCGCTGCTCCGGGTCGAGGCGGATGCCCGGCGTCTGCAGGCCGTCGCGCAAGGTGGTGTCGCTGATGCGCACGACCGGCTGCGCCTTCTGCATCCGCAGCACGGTCCGCTTGATCCGCAGATTGATCGCCGAGAACATGCCGTCGTCTCTCCTGGGCTTGGTCTCCCCAAGCGCTCCCGGCCAAATCGAACCCGCGATTATAGCCGCGCCGGTCGGCCTCGCGACCACCACACCCGCGCGCAACCGCCCCCTTGCGTGAGCGCCAGGATCGTGGGTAAGACCCCGCCCGGCCCGCGTGTCGCCCGGCCCGCGTATCGTGTGGCACAGCCGCCTCGGCGGTGCGGTCTGGGCGTTCCCAGCCGCGGGCGGCTGGGCCACACCCACGATCTTGGCGCTCACCCGGCTCCCTTCGGCCGCTGCGGATCGTACATTGCCTTGGACACGTCGGACAGGCGGAGATTGCGCGTTCTGGCGCGGCCTAGAATCCAGCGATGGCCGACACTTCCACCCCGTACGACGGCCCGCTGGCCTGCGACGCGATGTGCGGCGGCCTGAGCCGCTGGCTGCGCATGATGGGCGTGGATTGCAGCTTCTCGCCGAACATCGACGACGTGGAGCTGCTGCGGCAGGCACAGGCCGAGGGTCGGCTGGTCATCTCGTCGGACAACAAGCTGTTTGAGCGAAACCTGTTCCGGCGCGGAACGCTGCGGGGTCTGCGGCTGCCGGTCGGGCTGCCGCTGCGTGAGCAGGTGCAGTTCGTCGCGGCGCGGCTCAAGCTGCACCCGGAGTTCCCGCGCTGCACGCTGTGCAACGGCGAGCTGGCCCCGGCCGGCCGCGAGGACGTGGCCGACGTCGTTCCGGCCCGCAGCCTGATCTGGGCGCACCGCTTCTACCGCTGCTCGGCCTGCGGCCACGTGTACTGGGAAGGCTCGCACTGGCGCCGCATCAACGCCGTGCTGGGCGAGCTGCCGCGCGATTGCAGGCCCTAGAGCCGTTTCCGGCAGGCGGGTCTTGCGCGCCCGGAGGCGTAGCGTTCGACCCCCCGTGGCGCCCCCCGTGGCCGACGTAGGCCGTCAGAAAGCCTGCGGCCGCCACGGGGGGCGGCCGCTACCGCCTTCAGCGCGAAACCTCCCGGCAGACGGGCGCGCCGTCCCGGCCGGTTCGCCTCGCCTACGACATGGTCGCCATCGGCAGCCCGAGTCGCGCCGCGGCCTGGCACAGTTGGGCGTACGTCCCCTCCAGCGCCTGCGGGATGACGCGCGTGTCGCCCACCACGCTCATGTAGTTGGTGTCGCCGCCCCAGCGCGGCACGACGTGCCAGTGCAGGTGCTCCGGCAGGCCGGCCCCGGCGCAGCGACCCAGGTTCATGCCGATGTTGTAGCCCTGGGGCGACAGCGCCTGGTCCAGCAGCCGCTTGGCGTCGCGCAGCCGCAGCGCCAGCTCGATCAACACGTCCTCGCCCAGTTCGGCCGGGTCCGCAACATGCACCAGCGGTGCGATCATCAGATGCCCGTTGGTGTACGGGAAGCGGTTCAGCAGCACCAGCGTGCGCGGCGTGCGCAGCACAACGTGGTTGGCCGCGTCGGCCTGCGGCTCGGCCGCATAGCGGCACAGGAAGCAGCCCGCTTCCCCCTCGCCGCCGCCCACGCTCACAATGTACTCCATCCGCCAGGGGGCCCAGACGTTGCGGTTGCTCTCGGCCATGCGCGCGTTCTGTCTGGCAGTCTACCGCGCTGAACACGCATGTCACACGAGGCTGGCGCGAAAGCGCCCGTTCGGGTGGCACGGTCTGGCGCAGCCAGGCCGTGTCTCGGCGCGTCCAGTGGTCCGTCAACGCAACATGTTCGAGTTCGCAGTGAACCGGGAGGGCGGCCCTCCCGGCGCGCCACGGCTCGGCACGAGCCTCGCCCTCCCGCGCGGTCTGGCGCGCATGTCGGTTCAGGGCTGTCGTTGCAGCGCGCGGATGCGCTCGCCGACGATCGCACGCAGCGGGTCGCCCGGCGGCAGACCGCGCTCGACCTCACGCAGGACTTGCAGCGCCTCGTCGTTGCGGCGGTTGGCCGCGTAGGCGCCGGCCAGATTGATGCGCGTGCGCAGGTCGTCGGGTTGCAGACGGCTGGCTTCCAGGGCGTGTCGCAGGGCCGCGGGCGGGTCGTCTTCGGCCAGGAGCTGGGCCAGATTGGTGTGCGCCTGCCAGTCGCTCGGGTCGCGCTCGACGACGCGCAGCAGCACCTCGCGGGCCGGCTTGTGCAAGCCGTTGACCAGCAGCGCGTCGGCGTAGGCGCGGAGCACGTCCAGCTTCTGCGGCGCCTGCTGATGCGCCGGCTCGAGCGTTTCCAGCGCCGCGCGGGGTTGTCCGAGCTGGATCAGCAGTCGGCTCAGCTCCAGGCGCGGCGGCACGTCGTCCGGCCGCTGCGCCACGACCTGCTGCAACGCAGTCAACCGCTGCTGCAGCTCGGCATCCTGCGCACCCAGCGCCGCGAGCTGACGCCGCGCCACAACATCGCTCGGATTGAGTTGCAGCGCCCGCTCCAGGCAGGCAACGCCCGGTTCACGCTGGCCGAGCATCAGGTGCACCAGGCCGCGGTTGCGCAACGCCTCCGGGTAGCGCGGGGCGGTCCGCAGCGCGCGCTCCAGCAGCCGCGCCGCCTCCGCCAGCAGCGCCGCCCGTGCGCGCGCGTCGCCCGCCGCCTCCGCCTGCTCCATCCGCACGCGCGCCAGCGACGCGTTCAGATGCGCCCCCTGCGGATAGCTGGCAACGTCGGCAGCCAGCAGCGCCTCGTTGTCGTGCCAATCCACGCTGCGCACCACGGCGCGCAACGCCAGCGCCGCCAGCAAAAGCACGCCTGCTGCGCGGATCAGCCGCGCGTGCTCCGCCCACCCGCGGCCCGCGGCGCAGCGCCAGCGCCACAACCGCACCCCGCCCAGCCCGATCGCCACACACGCCGGCAGCGACGGCCAGTACATCAGCCGCTCGGCCAGCGACACGCCGATCAGCAGGAACGCGTTGGAGATCAACACATAGCTGGCGACGAAGAGCGCGGCCAGGTACGCGAGCTGCCGCCGGACGCCGCCGCTGGCATAACCCCACAGCCCGACCGCGAGCGTCGCTAAGGTCGCCAGCCCCAGCAGCGTGTACGCGTTGGGACCCGCGTGCGGGTCGAAGATCGCCTGGCCGTAGTCGCAGCTCAACCTGCCGGGGACGATCAGCAGCGCGACGTAGCGGCCGAGGATCGTCAGCGGGCCGTGCAGGCGCTCGAAGCCGGCGGCGTCGTACATGGGGTTCATCAGAATGCTGGTCAGCCGGTCGCGGATGAGCTGCTGATCCAGCGCCGCAAAACGCAATGGGAAGTAGACCACCAGCGGCAGCAGCAGCCACAAGCCGTGGACCGCCCAGAACCGGAGGGGCTGTCGTCCGTGGACCACGTGCAACGTGAGCAGCACGACGGCCGGATAGCAGATCGCCGTCTCCTTGCTCAGCAGCGCCGCCAGAAACGCGAACGCCGCCAGCGCGCTGCGGATCGCCGCAGGCCTTGCGACGGGCCGCGCGCTGAGGCTCACGGCTCCGTTCCCCGGCGCGGCGCGTGCTGCCGGCTCAACCCGCGCGGGCAGCAGCAAAACCAGCCCGGCCAGGAGAAAGGATGCCGCCAGCAGCTCGGCCCGGCCCACCACGCCCGCGACCGCCTCAGCATGCAGCGGATGTACCGCGAACAGCAGGGCGGCCACGGACGCGACCGGCTCGTCGCCAAACACGCGGCGGGCGAAATGCCAGAGCAGCACGCATACGCCGGCGTGCAGCAGCAGGTTGGCCAGGTGGTAGCCCAAGGGGTTCAGGGCGTGCAGGGCGTAGTTGAGGGCGAAGGTCTGGAGCGTGAGCGGGCGGTAGAGGCGGTCGCGGGCCGGGTCGTCGATCTGATCCGGGCCGTACGTGCCGGCCCACCAGTCGCGCAGCCAGACGGCGCGCCAGTCGGTCAGCGCGCGGATGCGCGGGTTGTCGCGCACCATCGGCACATCGTCGTAGGTGAACTGGTTGGGGAGGCTGCCGGCGTAGCACACCAGGGCCGCCGCCGCCGCCAGCCGCGGACCGCGCAGCCACCGCCGGCGCGCGGCCGCGGCGGGTGGATCACGGCGGGGCGTGGGCGACGACGACATTGTTGTATTGCAGCAGGGTCCCCTTGGCCCTTTCGAGCTGCACGATCGCCACATTGTAGTCCGTGACGACCTGCAGCAGCGTTTGCCGCGAGCTGGTCAGGCTCTCGACCGCGCTCAGCTCGGTCTGCAGGAAGTTCGGGTCGATGCGCTCGGCCCGCGCCTGCAGCGTGCGCAGGTTCTTCTCGGCTGAGACGACCGAGTCGAGCTGCGGGGGCACCTGCCGGTAGCGGAAAACAAGCTGCCGCACAGCGGCGTTCACCTCCTCGACCACCGCGTCGGCGACCTGCTTGAGCTGCACCAGGAGCTGCGATTCCTGCAGACGCGCCCGCCGCAACGCGGCCTGCGGCCCGCGGTCGCCGAGCGGGTAGGAGAAGTTGACGCCGACGCGGTAGGAGCGGAAGCGGTTGCTGGTCATGTGGTCGAAGCTGCTGTCGGCGCTGAGGTCCAGGCCCTGGACCTCGTAGTTGAAGGCCAGGTCGAGCTGCGGCAGCGTCTCGTTCTTGGCCCGCTGCGTCTGAATGCGGGCCTGCTCAATCCGCTCCCGCGCGGCGCGGATTTCGCTCCGCTCCTCGACCGCCGTCCGCACTTCGGCCAACTGGTCCAGTGCCAGCGGGGCGATCAGCGGCGTCTCGCTGGTGATGATCTCCAGGTCGTCGGAGAGCCGGAACTGCGGATCGTTCATCACGTTCTTGAGGCGGTCCTCGGCGTCGCGTACCAGCTTGATCGCCTCCAGGTACTGCACGTAGCGGCTCTGCCAGCGCGAGCGCGAGTTGGCGATCTCGACCGGCGTGGCGTCGCGCAGTCGGCGCTCCCACATGCTCTGGTAGGTGACCCAGTTCTGCGCGACCGCCTCCGCCAGGATCATGGCCGTGCGCCGGGCCTGCGCCACCTGCCAGTAGGCGGTCTCGACGTCCAGCAACGTGTCGCGGACGCGCTGGATGAACGTCTCGTAGCTGATGCGCACGTCCGCCTTGCGGACCTCGATCGCCGCCCGGTTGTAGTCCAGCCCGAAGCCGCGCAGCAGCGGCTGCGTGAAGCTGGCGGCGAACGTGGTGGCGTAGGCGGGGTTGATCGTCACGAAGCGGTTGTCGGAGAACGAACGCGTCTGCCCCAGACTGGTCTGCACCTGCATGCCGGTCGGCAGGAGCTGCCGGAAGCCGCCGTTCAGCGAACGCGTGTCGCTCTGCCCGCTGGCCAGTTGCGTGGGCACCGGGCGGTCGGCGTTGTCGTAGTTGAAATCGAGGAAGAAGACCGCGTCGAAGGCGGCCTCGGCCTCCACGAGCTGCGTCTGGCTGATGGCCGGGTTGTGCGCCTCGATGCGGATGCTGTAGTTGTTGGCCAGGGCGCGCTGGATGCACTCCGCCAGGCTCAGCTCCACCTGCCGCTCATGCTGCATCTCCGTCAGGTATTCCAGCGCCTTCGCCACCACTTTCTGGTACGCGCTGATGACACGCTCTTCGCGCGCCTGCTCGCGCACACGCTCCAGCCGCGCCCGCAGCACCTGCTCCGCCTCACGCGGATCCGGAATCTCCGCCAGCACCTCCGCGGGCGCCGGCTGGCTGGTCGCCTCCGGCTGCGTCACCAGCGCCTCGCGCGCCGGCAGCCCGGGCTGCGAAGCCACCGGCGTCGCGACCGGGGGCTGATCGCGACGGCGGCGGGCCGGGTCCTCGCGCTCCGTCTGGCGGGCCTCGACCTCCTGCTGATGCTGCACCAGCATGCGCTCGCGGTAGTCGCCGATCGAGCTGTCGATCTCCGCCGGCGGCGCTTCACACGCCGCAAGCCACATCGCGGCCAGCAGCGCCAAAGCGCCGACTCGTGTGCAGGCTGTGGCGGTGCGCAAAGCGCGCGGCTGCACAGGGGTCCCTCGCTGGGCGGGGAATGAGACCGCGCCGACTGCCCTACCCACGGGCCGCATGATAGGAATGCGCCACGGGGCGTGTCAAACCTCGAACGGCGCGCCGCGTCACGCACCGGCGATCACGGCTGTGACCGGGCGGAGCTTCTGCGTGGCGGGGTCGGCTTGGACGCCGAAGGTCTCCAGCGCCGTAGCCCCCAGCAGAAAGAGCGAGCCGGGCGGTCCAAAGACAATCGGGCAGGTCATGGTCTCGTTGAGTTCCGCGACCGTGAAGAGCGCTTCGCCCGCGGTCGGCGGTCGCGACGGCCGTCGGCCAGGATGAACTCGCGCACCACCTTCGGTGCCAGGCCGATGGCGGTTAGCTGCTCCTCGGGCGCGAAGCTGTGGAGCGCCCCGGTATCGACCCGGAACATCTCCTCAAGCGTGCGCTTGGGGTCGTGCGGGTTCGTCAGTCGCACTTTGACCTGGAACATGCCCGTCATCAGCGATTAGAGCGGCACCGCTGGCGCCGATCGAGCTATGATGCCCAGGCCCCGATCGGCGGGGTGAGCGTCAAGATCGTGGGTAAGACCCCGCGTGACCCGGCTGTCGTGTGGCACAGCCGCCCTCGGCTGTGCGGTCCCGGCCTCCCAGCCGTGGGCGGCTGGGCCACACCCACGATCTTGACGCTCACCCAATCGGCGGGTGCTCAGGCCAGGAGCTGGACGTGGACGCGGATGCTCTGGCGCGACAACTCGTCGAAGCCGTCGCACGCAACCTGGACAAAGACCTCGGCCAGATCACGCGCTGCGCCGGCCTGCTGGGCCCCGACGAGCTGTGGCAGCGGCCGAATCAGCACTGCAACGCCGTCGGAAACCTCCTGCTGCACCTGACCGGAAACGTGCAGCAGTGGATCCTGGCCGGCCTGGGCGGACGCGCGTTCCGGCGCAACCGGCCGGCCGAGTTCGCCGAGCGCGGCCCGCTGCCCGCCGCTCAGCTCCTGCCGCCCTTGCAGCAGACCGTCCGCGAGGCGTGCCAAGTGCTTGGCGGCCTGGACGCGGCGGCGCTGCTGCGGCGATACACGATCCAGGGCTATGACGTGGCCGGCGTGCAGGCGGTGTTCCACGTGGGCGAGCACTTCTCCTTTCACACCGGGCAGATCATCCACATCACCAAGGCGCTGCGGGACGTGGACCTGAGCCTGTACGACGCCCACGGCCGCCGCCTGGACGGCGCCCGCAATTCGCCTTCGTAACGTGGCCGCCGCGGCGCAGCCCGGCCACGCGTGCCGCGTGCGGTCGCAGCCTGCAGCGCGCCTCGGATCACACCGCGCGGGAGCGACTGGACGGTTTCGGTCGCGCGGACGAAGATGCAGGCGGGTCCCGCGGCCGCCGGGCCGCGCGGGGTTTCCGTGTTCGAGCGCCGCCTGCAGGGGTTCATGGTTCTCACGGCCGTCGCGGCCGGTCTGATCGTGCTGCGGCTGGTGGACGTGCAGATCGTGCGGGCCGGCGACTACGCGGTTCTGGCCGACCGCCTGCTGACGCGGCAGGTCAGCTACCTGGCGGCGCCGCGTGGCAGCCTTCTGGACCGCTACGGCCGCGTGCTGGTCAGCGACCAGCCGGCCTGGGACGTGGGCCTCCAGTACGCGATCCTCTCCGGCGACAGCGAGCGCTACCTGGGGGCGCTAGCGCGCGCGCTGGAACGGAGCGACGACCGCTTTCGCGGCCGGCCGCGGGCCGAGATCGTCAGCGAGCTGCGCGCCGGCGTGGCCGAGATGTGGCCGCGTCTCTCGGCCCTGACCGGCACACCGATCGCCGAGCTGTTGGAGCGTGGCGAACAGGTTCGCCGGCGCGTCGAACGCATCCGCCAGGAAGTCGCGGAACGCAGCGGCTACGTGCAGCGTGTGCGCGAAGAAGACTGGTTCCATGCCATTCTGCGCGACGTCGACGAGGACGCCGCCCTGCGGCTGCGGCTGGAGCTGGAGCCGCGCTATCCCTGGTTGGCGGTGGTGCCCGGCGCCCAGCGCGTGGCGCAGCGGGCCGACGCGCTGGTGCACGTGCTCGGCCGGCTGGGAGCGGCGACCGACGACCGCATCGCGACCGACGCGCTGGCCCGCGACGAGCTGCGCGGATTGCGGGCCGGCGACCGCTGTGGGGTCAGCGGCGTCGAGCGCGCCGCCGAGACGCGGTTGCGCGGCACGCGCGGCCGGCTGGTCAAGGACTTCGATCAACAGACGGTGATCGAGTTCACCGCGCCGCTGCGCGGGCAGGACGTGCATTTGACGATCGACGCCGAGCTGCAAGCCCGCGTGCTGGACATTCTCGCGCGGCGCGTGCGCGCGGGCGACGCGCCGGCCGGCGGCTCGGCGGTGGTTCTCGACGCCGGCTCGCGCGACGTGCTGGCGCTGGTCAGCTACCCGGTCTATGCCTACGACCGCTACGCCCAGGACTACGACACATTGCGGCGCGACACGCGCTTTACGCCGCTGCGCTGTCGCCCCCTGGCGGGCCAGTATCCGCCTGGATCCACCTGCAAGGTGATCGCGTTGTATGGGGGGTTGACGGACGGCGTCGTGACGGAGCGCAGCACGATCACTTGCGGCGGACATTTCCTGCCCGACCAGCCCAACGCGTTCCGTTGCTGGATCTACAACCAGTACGGGGCCACGCACGGGCCGCTGGCCGCGGTCGACGCCATCCGCAACTCCTGCAACATCTACTTCTTTACGCTGGGCGACCGTCTAGGGCCGCAGCGGCTCTGCGAGTGGTTCGCGCGCTTCGGGCTGGGCCGCACGCAGGGCACCGGGCTGATTGAGGAGAGTCCCGCCATCCTGCCGGATGAGAAGTGGCTGCACGAGCGGCGCGGCCGCCGGCCGCTGTCGGCCGACGCCTGGAACTTCGCCGTCGGGCAGGGCGAGGTCACGGCGACGCCGTTGCAAGCCGCCAACGTGGCCGCGACGGTCGCCAGCGGGCGCTGGGAACCCGTGAACCTGTTGCGCGACGCGGAGGGCCGGCCGATCCGCGCGGACGCAGACGACGACGCCCGCCCGACCGCGTTCAACGAGGCCGCGCTGCGCGTCATCCGCGCGGGCATGTGGCGGGTCGTGAACGAGCCAGGCGGGACGGCCTACGCGGCGCGGCTCGAGCACCCGGGCTACGTGCTGTGCGGCAAGACCGGCTCCGCGCAGGCCGTGCCACGCGTGCTCAACTACCGCTTCACGCTCGAGTGGCCCGACGGTCGGCGCGAGTCCGCTATCGCCGTCGACCGCGAGGAGCTGCTGGCACGCTTCGACGAACCGAAACCGAAGATCGTCGGCCAGCACGCGAACGAGCGCTACCCGTCGGCGCAGGTCGACCCCAGCCCGTCGCACGCCTGGTTCATCGGCTACACGCAGTCGCGCGCCACGCCGCCCGGCCAGCCGCCGCGCGGCCGCACGCTTGCGATCGCCGTTCTGATCGAGTTCGGCGGCGGCGGCGGGCACGTGGCCGGGCCGGCGGCGCGGGAGATCGCCGAGGCAGTCCTGGAGGCTCCCGACGAGTGACGCACAAGACCCGCATCCTGTGGAGCGAAGTGATGAAAGATCCGGCAACTGGCCCGGGCACCTGTCTGCGTGGCGAGATTCCTCCTCGCTTCGCCCGCCGGAATGACGGCGCTGAGCGCTGCTGAGTGCCATGGACGCGCCGCGCGTGCTCAATCTGACGCGCCTCGGCTGGGGCCTGGCCGTGCCGGTGATCTTCCTGACCGGCCTGGGGCTGGCCTCCATTCACGCCACCGAGCGCGGCCCGACGCCGGCCGCCGCAGCCGCCGATGCGAGCACGAGCCTCGCCACGCGCCCGGCGGTCGCAGAGACCCCCTGGCTACGACGCGCGTACCAGGCGATCGGCCCGCTCACGGTGCGCCAGACGCTGTTCCTGATCACCGGCGTCGGGCTGATGCTGCTGACGCTGCTTCCGAGCTACCGGCGGATCGGAGAGTTCTCGTACCTGATCTACGGGCTGCTGATCCTGGCGCTGCTGCTGCTTGTGATCGACTGGTACGTCCAGCCGTACTTCGACCTGCCCTTCACGCCCGAGCGGCGCAACACGCGTCGCTGGCTGAGCTGGGGGCCGGTGTCGCTCCAGCCATCTGAATTCGTGAAGATCGGGCTGATTCTGGCCCTGGCCCGCTACCTGCGCTTCCGCGACTCATACCGCACCTGGCGCGGCCTGCTGCCGCCGTTCCTGATGACGCTGCTGCCGATGGCCCTGATCCTCAAGCAGCCCGACCTGGGCACGGTGCTGATGCTGCTGCCCGTGCTGTTCGCAATGCTGTTCGTGGCCGGCGCGCGCCTGCGGCATATGCTGCCGATCCTGACCTGCGGAGCGGCGGTGTTCGCAGGTTCGTACGCTGCCGGCGCCTATGCGGACCGGCACGATCTTCCGCCCGGCCATGCACTGCGTTGGGTCGGCATGAAGGCCTATCAGCGACAGCGCATCCAGGCTGTCTTCCGCCAGAACACCCTCGAGGAGCGCTGGCACATGGACCAGGGCTACCAGCTCCGGCAGGGGCTGATCGCACTGGGCACCGGCGGCGTGCTCGGGCAGGGCTACGGCCGCGGCGCGTTCGTCCAGTACGAGCTCCTGCCCGAGGAGCACAACGACTTCATCTTCGCCATCATCGGCAACCAGTGGGGGCTGGTCGGCTGCCTGCTGGTGATCCTGGCCTACGCCGTGATCATCGTGTGCGGGCTGGAGGTCGCGCTTGTCACGAACGACCCGTTCGGGCGGCTGCTGGCGGTCGGCGCGGTGGTCATGATCGCGGTGCAGGCCCTGATGAACATGTGCATGACCATCGGCCTGGCTCCGATCACCGGCATCACGCTGCCGTTCGTCAGCGCCGGCGGCAGCAGCCTGTGGGCCAACTTCATCGCCCTGGGCCTGCTGCTCAACGTGGCCCAGCGCCGCCCGCTGCTGATCGCCAACCCGCCGTTCGAGTTTGCGGAGTAGGGGCAGCATCGGCCTCCACCCGCTGCGCGCACAGCGGTTGCGTCAGCGGCGCACGCGGCGCGGGATGGCGATATTGCCCAGCGCGGCCACGTCGGCGTCGTCGATGTCCCCGTCGCCGTCGAGGTCATAGGCCTCGCAGCCCGGTTGAATGTTGCCCGGCCCCGGGCCGGTATGGCACTGCCGCGCCCGCAGCATGTCCCGCCAGTCGATCCCGTTGCCGTCCGGGTCGCCGAGGCGCTCAGGCGGATAGAGCTTCCACGTCGCATTGGACGGATAATTGTTCAGCGTCCGCGTCGTCCCGCCGGGCCAGGTGACGACGATCTGGTCGATGATCGTCGCGCCGGCCAGGCCAAAGTGCAGCGTCAGCTCGTTCTGCGACTTGTAGTTGCTGCCGGCGAACACCTCGCGCGACTGCCAGCGCCCGCCGGCCAGCAGCTCGACGCGCGTCCCCACGCCGAAGCGGTTGTGCCCGCGCCCGACAACGGCGAACTTCGCCCAGCGCCGCGTCTGGCCCTCGTGGTTGACGTACAGCTTGATCGACCGGTTGAGATCGGACACCAGCAGGTCCAGGTCGCCGTCGGCGTCGATGTCGGCTGCCGCTGCACAGTACGACGGGTCCCCGTCCGCCACGCCCATCTGCAGCGCCATCTCGACGAACGGCCAGCTCGGCCCGTTGCGGTACAGCCGGTCCGGCCCGCCGACGCCGGTCACGAAGATGTCCTCGTACGTGTCGTTGTCGAAGTCGAACGAGACCGCCGCCCAGGCGAAGACGTACGAGGCTACGCCGGCCGCCGCCGTGTCGTCCTGGAACGTCCCGTCGCCGCGGTTGCTCAGCAGCAGGTTGCCGAAGGGCAGGTTGGTCAGGTACAGGTCCGGCCAGCCGTTGCCGTCGTAGTCCCCGATCGCGATCCCCATGCAGTCGAGATGCGCCGCCGTGCCCGAAGCCTCCGTCACGTCCACGAACGTGCCGCCGACGTTCGCGTACAGCCGGTTGATCCACGTCCCGAAATAGCCGTGGTCCGTGCCCAGGTAGAGGTCGGCGTCGGCGTCGCGGTCGAAGTCAAACCACGCGGCCAGCAGCGTCGGTGCGCTCCCGTCCGTGACCCCCAGGGCGGGCGCCACATCGGCGAACGCTCTGTCGCCGAGGTTGCGGAACAAGTGGTTCTGAACCGGCGAGGCTTCCGTGCCCGTCCGGTTCGAAACGTACAGGTCGAGCCAGCCGTCGCCGTTGTAGTCGGCCCAGCCGCAGCCCGTGCCGGCTCCGTAGCTCGCGATGCCGGCCGCCTCCGTCACGTCGGTGAACTGGAATCCGCCGTCGTTGCGCATCAGCCGGTGCGACGCCAGCCAGTTCGAGAAGTGCAGGTCCACATCGCCGTCGTCGTCGTAGTCAGCCGCCGTGACGCCGGATGCGGCCGTGATCAGCGGGATGCCGCTGCCGGCGGAGCGATCCACGAAATGCCCCGTTCCGTCATTCTCGTAGATGCCGACCCGCCCGTCGGAACGGCCCAGCACCACGGCGTCCGCGTCGCCGTCCCCATCCAGGTCCGCGAACCCCACGCCGCAGCCCAGTTGCTCCTGCCCCTGCGACACGAGGTAGCTGATGCCCCGGGCCGCCGCCTCCTGCGTGAACGGGTTCGGCGATCCGGCCCCGGCGCCGGGGAGGCCCGGAGCGAGGGCGGCGGCGATTGCGATGCGAATGCAGGCCTCTGCTGGGCGCAGACGCATGCTGGATCCCGTGCGTGTGGCGAAGGCTGAATCGGTGAACTGCCCCTCGCGCGGTCGCACGCCGACACGGGCCACGACGCGGGGTGCATTGTAATGCGGATCGGCTGCCGGTTGAAGGCTTTGAAGCAAGGCGGCGTTTGCCGGGAAGGGGTCGCACGGGTCGCACCTGACTGTCGTTTTCTGCGAAGTTTTTGACGAATTGCCCTTCCATTCCGCGGGCCAATTGGCTATCCTGCACGCTGGATAGGGAAGGAGGGTCTGGAAGCTACGCGGACGGGTTCACCCATCTCGTAGACACGCCGACCACTCCAATCGAGACAATCTGGTTGCCGGCGAAAGCGGCCGGCGGTTTCTTGGACGGGAGGAGTTTATGAAGAAGCTTCTGTTACTGGTTGCCTGCATTGGGTTTACAGCGAGCGCGTCGGCGGACATTCTGTCCATGACAGGCTCTTCCGACACGGTCAAGACGCCGAGCTCCGGCGGGCCGCTGCCGCCGCCGTCGGGCGAGCGCACCGGCACGGGCATTCCGTACCCCACGGTCGATATCCCTAGCTGGGACTTGGTGCTCGACCCCGACAACGCCGTGGTCTTGGTCGACGTGGGGGCGGCTCTCGGTGTGCCCGGCGGACCGGCGACCATGAACGGCATCGGCTGGGATGTGACGCTGGAGGCGGTGGGGACAAGCTGGCTGAGTGAGCTCCGCGTCTATTTTGACGACAACATCGCGCCCGATCTCATCGGCCTGTTCCTGCGGCCCGGTGTCGGTTCGAACTTCCCGGGCGTGGGGTCGTTCAGCAGCGGCGGCGTGATCAAGCTGGCCGATGCGGGCATCCCAGATATTCTGTTGCCCGACGGGATTCTACGGCTGGAGTTCCACGAGACCTTCGACGACGTGGCTAACGCCATCGACGGCTACTGGCGTTCGGGTTCGCTGACGATCCAGGCGATTCCCGAGCCGGCGTCGATGCTGCTGCTGGCGCTGGGCGGCCTGGCGCTGATCCGCCGTCGCTAGGCGCGCGGGTCGGACTGACGCGTTCGTGATCCAAACCGGGCGGGAGGCTCCGCAAGAGCCTCTCGCCTTTACTTTTCCTTAATCAACTGCCTCGCTTGCGTGCCTTGTTCTGGCGTGCGCGGCGTGGGTGAGGCGGCGCTGCGACGGCCGACTTGATCGGCAGACTGAGTCGATCGAGCGCTTCGGCTCCTATGCGTGGGTGAGGCGGCGGCGCTGCGACGGCCGATCTGATCCATCGCACAGAGCGCAGAACAGAGCACGAAGCGCAAGCGAGTGAGACCCGCAGGGCGGCCGTGGAGTTGCGACCGCCTGCGTTCCTGCACGGCCTGGCTGCGCCAGACCCTGCCACGCCCGTCCACACGCCAACACGCCCGCAGGCACGGCACGCCACCGCCGCGTATACTGCCCGCATGCGCACCATCGCCTTCATCAACCAGAAGGGCGGCGTGGGCAAGACCACCTCGGCGGTGAACATCGCCGCGGGCCTGGCGCGCGACGGACGGCGTGTGCTGCTGGTGGACCTGGACCCGCAGGCGCACGCCACGCAGCACGTGGGCGTGGAGCTCGCCCCCGGGCAGCGCAGCATCTATGACGTGCTGCTGGGGGACGCGCCGCTGGCCGGAATCCTGCGCCCGGTGTGCGAGAACCTCACGCTCGCGCCGTCGCACATCGACCTGGTCGCGGCCGAGATCGAGTTGTACGGGCGGCCGGGGCGCGAGCGGATCCTGTGCGCCGCGCTGCAACCGCACCGCGAGCAGTTTGACCTCGCGCTCATCGACTGCGGCCCGTCCCTGGGGTTGCTGACGCTCAACGCGCTGGCGGCGGCGGACGAGGTCGTCATTCCGCTTCAGGCGCATTTCCTCGCCCTGCAGGGCCTGGGCCGGCTGCTCGAGACCGTCGCCCGCGTGCGCGAGAGCATCAACCCGTCGCTGCGGGTCGGCGGCGTGCTGCTGTGCATGTACGAGCCGGGGACGCGGCTGGCGCACGAAGTCGCGGACGACATCCGCCGTTTCCTGGAGGCCGCCCAGCCGGGCGCGCCGTGGTACGGCGCCGGCATCTTCGCTACGCCCGTCCGCCGAAACATCAAGCTGGCCGAGTGCCCCAGCTTCGGCAAGTCGATCTTCGACTACGCCCCGCGCAGCCGCGGCGTGGCGGACTACACGGCGGTGGCGCGCGAGATCGCGCCCCTCCCGACGCCGGCGCCGCTGGCGGAGGCCTGTGCAGACGAGGCCGCCGTGATGCCCGGGAACGGGGCCGGGCACGACCCGGCCGCCGCGCCTATTCCGGCCGACGCGGCTGCGCCGAGCGAGTCGGGCGTCAAGCTGGCTGGCTGGCCAGGCGGCGTGGACTGTTCTTCGACCGCCGCGGGGCGCCATGGGCAAGCGCACGCCGCCGGGCGCCATGGGCATGCGCAGCTTTCCCGTGATCCCCTCGCGCGTACACCCTCGGTTGAACCCGGACCTTCCCCCTGCGAGGCCGGGGATCAGCCCCCCGGCGATCCGGAGTCGATGGGCCTCCCGGCGGCGCCCGACAGCGCGGCGTCGGCGTCGTAGACAGGACGGCGCCATGTGGGCCTGGTCTCGAGGATGGCGGCACTTCTACCGCCGAGCGCTGCCGGCGTACTGGATCTTTCTGTTCGTCAGCACGCACTTGCCCAAGCTCGATCTCCCCGGCCCGCGGGAGTCCGACAAGCTCGCGCATGCGACGGCTTTTGCCGCGCTGGCGTTTTTCTTCTGGAAGTTCCACGAGAGCTTCGGGCGGCCGCTGCGGGAGCGTTTTGTGTGGCAGGCGGCGGCGTGGCTGGTCGCGTACGCGGCGGTCGACGAGTATTTGCAGCAGTTCGTTGGACGGCGGGCCGGGGTGGACGACTGGCTGGCCAACGTAACCGGCGTGGCGCTGGTGCTGGGTGTGCTGGAGTGGCTGCGGCGACGGCAGCTTGCGCGGATCGCATCGGCAGGAGCGTCAGAAAAACCATGACTTGCGTCCTGTTGGCACGGGGCGTGCCAGGATGCCTGTCGATTGAACGGCCCGCCGGATTCAACGTATACTACGCGCGGGCCGATACAACCCGGGAGGGGAGCCGTCGGGCGCGGGCGCCATGCTTTACCAGCTTCCACTACCGCCGAAGTACTCGCAGTTGAGCGAGCCGCAGCTCTGCGACGGCATCCGCAACTTCAAGCGGCAGCTCGGTCGGCGGCTGGTCATCCTCGGGCACCACTACCAGCAGGACGACGTGATCCAGTTCGCCGACTTCACCGGCGACAGCCTCAAGCTCTCGCAGACGGCCGCGAAACAGAAGGACGCGGAGTTCATCGTGTTCTGCGGCGTGCACTTCATGGCGGAGTCGGCGGACATCCTGGCCGGGCCGCAGCAGACCGTGATCCTGCCGGATCTGTCGGCGGGTTGCAGCATGGCGGATATGGCCCACATCGACCAGGTCGAGGAGGCCTGGGAGTTCCTCACGCGGGCGTCCGATATCCCGATCACGCCGATCACGTACGTGAATTCGTCGGCCGCGGTGAAGGCGTTTGTGGGTCGCAACGAGGGTCCGTGCTGCACCAGCTCGAACGCGAAGATGGTGCTGGAGTGGGCGCTGCACGGGGCCGAGCCGGACAGTCCGCCCTGCGACGGCCACAAGGCGATCTTCCTGCCGGACCAGCACCTGGGCCGCAACACGGCCTACGCGCTGGGCTGGCCGTTGGAGAGCATGGTCGTGTACGACCCCAAGCAGCCGGAAGGAGGGCTGCGGCCCGAGCAGGTCCGGGATGCACGGTTCATCCTGTGGAAGGGGCACTGCTCGGTTCACCAACTCTTCAACGTGCAGCAGGTCGAGGCGATTCGCGCCATGCCGGAGCCGTGGACGATCCTCGTTCACCCGGAGTGTTCGTGGGAGGTGTGCCAGCGGGCCGACCTGGTCGGCAGCACGGAGTACATCATCCGCACGGTCCGCGAGGCGCCGTCGGACTCGTACTGGGCCATCGGCACCGAGGTGCACCTGGTGCACCGGTTGGCGCAGCAGCACGGGGACAAGCACGTCCGCTCGCTGGCCGGCATCCAGTGCCTGTGCACCACCATGTACCGCATCGACCTCAGGCACCTGTACTGGGCCCTGGAGAGGCTGACGCAGGGCGAGGTCGTCAACTGCATCAAGGTCGACGACGAAACCAAGCACTGGGCTCGCGTCGCCCTCGACCGCATGCTTCAGCTCGCCCCGGCCCAGCCCGTTTCGGCCAAATAGGATCAGTCAATGGCACCGGCCGCGAACGGCGCCAGCCACGGCAGGCTCGCCCCCTGATCGCCGGATCGTTTACACGCGCCGCGGCGGCCGATAGGTTGCGCCCGGGCTGCCGGCTGGCAGAGCACCTGCCCGGCCGGGAGGCGACACGGATGGCAGTCAAACGGCTTGGCATTCTGGTCGGCGGCGGGCCGGCGCCCGGCATCAACGCCGTCATCGGAACCTCCACGATCGAAGCGATCAACAACGGGCTGGAGGTGGTCGGGTTCTACGACGGCTTCCAGTGGCTCGCCTCGGAGACGTTCGATCCCGGCCGCCACGCCCTGCCCTTGACCATCCCGCACGTCGCGCGGATTCACTTCGACGGCGGCTCGATCCTGCGTACCTCGCGCGCCAGCCTGCTCGACAAGAAGACGCTGCGCCCGGGCGTGAAGGTCGGCCCGGACCCCAAGCTCGTGGAGCGCGTCCTGACTCGCCTGCGCGAGATGGGCATCGACGGCCTGATGACCATCGGCGGCGACGACACGGCGATGAGCGCCCGCTTTGTCTGCGATGCCGCCGAGGGGCGCATCAAGCTGGTCCACGTGCCCAAGACGATCGACAACGATCTGCCGCTGCCGCACGACGTGCCGACCTTCGGCTTCTCGACCGCGCGCTACCTGGGCACGTACGTGATCAAGAACCTGATGCGCGACTCGCAGACCGCCGGCCGCTGGTACATCTGCGAGACCATGGGCCGCCAGGCCGGCTGGTTGGCGCTGTCGATCGGGATGGCGGCGGGCGCCACGATCACGCTGATCCCCGAGGAGTTCGAGCCGCACAGCCGGTTGCAGTACATCCTCGACGTGCTGGAGGGGGCCATTCTCAAGCGCCGCGTGCAGGGTCGGCCGGACGGCGTGGCCATCGTCGCCGAGGGCCTGGCCTACAAGCTCGGCGACCGCGAAGAGCTCGAAGCGCTGCTGGGTCACAGCGTTCCGGTGGACGAGGCCGGCCATCCGCGGCTGGCCGAGGTCGACCTGGCCAAGATGATCAAGCAGGGGCTGGACGAGCGCTTCAATGCCCGCGGGCAGCCCGTCACGCTGGTGGACCACGAGGTCGGCTACGAGCTGCGCTCGGCCGACCCCACCCCCTTCGACATGGGCTACTGCCGCAGCCTGGGATACTTCAGCGTCCAGTTGCTGCTGCGCGAGGACACGCGCAACGGCGTGATGGCGGCGATCGTCAACGGCAATCTCCAGCCGCTCGACCTGCACGACCTGATCGACCCGGCCACGAACCGCACGCGCGTCCGCGTAGTGGACATCCGCTCCGACACGTACCGCGTCGCCCGGGCCTACATGATCCGCCTGGAGCAGCAGGACCTCGACAACCCCGCCATGCTCGCCAAGCTCGCCGCCGAGGCCCACCTGACGCCCGAGGAGTTCCGCACGCGTTACCGGCGCGCGGCGACGCGGCTGACGGAAGGCCTGCCCGCCAGCGGCTCCTAGCAGGGCGGCAGTAGCGTCGGCCCACCGTGGCCGATGTAGGCCGTCAGAAGACGCCCGTCCGCCATGGGGGAGCGGCCGCACGCGTCCCGTTCGCGGCTTCTGTCGCGACCTGCTGGAGTCACGCGCGGGTACGGCGGGTGTTGCGGAGGTATACTCTAGGCGGGCGAGTTGGCATTGGCGCCCGCTGGCGTGCGGACGGCGGTCTTCGGAGTAGGCGAAAATGTGCAGGTCGTTTCTGTTGGCGGTCGGACTGAGCGGCGTGCTGGCTGGCCCGGTGCTGGCGCAGGGGCGCGAGGATACGAAGCTGAAGGCCGGCGACTACGCCCCGGACTTCGACGCCCAGGAGTGGTTGAACGCCGAGAAGGGCCACGAGCCGTCGCTGATCGAGCTGCGCGGCATGGTGGTGATCGTCTTCTTCTGGGTGAGCTTCCACGAAGGCGGCGAGAACATCATGCCGCTGCTGAACCTGGTGGAGAACAACCCCGGGCTGGGCAAGGCCAACGGGGTGATGGTCGTCGGCCTGACCAGCGCGGAGCGCAAGCAGGTGCAGAAGGACATCGGCGCCCACAAGCTGCTGTTCCCGATCGGCGTCGGCTCGAAGGCGCACGAGGAGTACGGCTTCCAGCAGTTCCCGTCGTTCGTGATCATCGACCCCGAGGGCAAGATCCGTTTCATCGGCTTGCCCGGCGGCGCGGATCAGCTCCGCCAGGAGCTGGTCAACACGTTCAACGAATCGCCGCCGTTCCGTACGCACCCCGAGGAAGCCAAGGTGGTGCTCAAGAAGATGGGTGAGGCGCGGGAGGCGCTGCTTCGGCAGCAGTATCGCGCGGCGTTCCGTGCGGCGCGGGAGGCGGCCGGGCGGGCGCTGCTGGGCGATTCGCTCAAGCGCGAGGCATTCGGGATCATCGAAATCCTCGACGCGATCGGCTACGACCAGCTCGCGCTAGTCGCTCCCCTGCTGGAGCAGAAGAAGTATCGCGAGGCGGCGGCCATCCTGCGCCGCCTGTATCGCGAGTTCCGCGGGATGGACGTGGCCAACGACGCCAAGGCGCGGCTCAAGAGGCTCGAAGAGGAGAACGAGGAATTCAAACAGGCCACCGGTTCGCTGGGCGCCGACGCGACCGCCGGTCGCCTGCTGCGCGACGCGATCGAGGCGATCCAGAAGCGCCGCTTCGGCGAGGGCTACAAGGCGCTCGAGAAGATCCTCACCGAACACAAGGACTCCGCCGCAGCCGAGCACGCCTCCGGCATGGTCCAGCGGATCAAAGCTAACCCGACCGTGTGGGCGATCGTGCGCGACGAGCTGGCCGGTCCGGAGTGCCAGCAGGCGCTGGCGCTGGCCAAGACGCACATCGAAGGCCGGCGCTACGAGGAGGCGCGCAGGCTGCTGCGCTCGATCCTGGACAAGCACCCGGAGACCAGCTACGCCGACGAGGCCAAACGCCTGCTGATCAACCTGCCGCGCTGACGCCGCGCAGGTCCCAGGGAGGGCGAGTCCAGAATGTCGGCGCTGCTCGATTTCGCTTTCCGCGCCGGTTGTGAGGACACTGTCGCCGTTCGGACGAGCGGCAGAAGGATTCATCTCGCGCTGCCGCGCGCAGCGGAATCATGCCCGATCCGTGTGCTGACGCCGACCAGAAGGAAGACCGCGGTTCGGGCCGCTTCGCGGTAGTAGTGCCGCAGCAGCCCACCGACGAATGACTGGCAGCGGACGCGGTTGGGCGCTACGCTGAGGCCGGCGGCCGGGTGTTGTCCTCGAGCGCACGCAAGCCCGCGCCGATCACGCCGGCTTCGTCCGACGGCAGCGGGGCGCGGCAGATTCGCGGCGTGGGAACGAGCTGCCCCGACAAGGTGCCAAGCACGCCGGCCGCACCATCAACAAGCTCCGGGCGGTAGGCAATCACTCCGCCGCCGATGGCGATCACCTCGGGCACGAACAGGTGCGCGAGCTGTTGCAGGCCGACGGCCAGCCGCCGAACCGCCATCTCGTTTACTCCCAGGCGCTCCAGCGCGGGACCGCAGACGCACGCCTCCAGGCAGCCGCGCGCGCCGCAGCGGCACTGCGGGGCGTCGGGCGACGTATCGACAACCAGATGCCCCAGATGCGCCGGCCCGCCGGTGGTGGAGTCCAGCACGCGTCCGTCCAGGATTGCGCAGCCGCCGACGCCCGTGCCGATCGTCAGGTAGACGAAGCGCTGCGGCGGCGTGTCCAGGGCGCGCCACTGGGCATAAGCGGCGGCGCTGACGTCGGGGAACAGGTGGATCGGACGGTTCGGCAGGGCCGACTCGAAGAGCTCGCGCATGTTGACGCCCTGCAAGGCCGGAAGGTTGACGGCCACCTCCATCACCGTGTCGGCCGGCCGCCAGCGGCCGGGCAGGGCGACGCCGACCGGCGTGCTGGCCACGTGCGGGCCAACCGATTGCACTAGCTTCGAGACCAGCCGGGTGATCGTCGCGCGCAGCCCGCCCGGAGGCCCGCCAACCGGCGTCGCAGCTTTGCGGAGAGTCAGAAGGCCACGTCTTGCCTTGACTAATCCGACGCGAATGCTCGTGCCGCCGATGTCGATGCCAATGGCGATGTCGTGGGCCATAGGCAGAATGGCTCGGCAGGCGCCTCGCCCTCCCTCGTCGTCGGTCGCCGATCAAGTTTGGGTCCGCACGGCGGACCCTACTCGCAGCGACGATCAGAGCCGCGAGCGTCAGCGAGCGATCCGCCCGCCATCACCACGAACGGCTGCCTGACCGGCGGCTCGGATCCGTAAGACGCAGTGGTATTGAGACGGCACACTTCCAGACTACGTCTTCACCGCCAACGTGATATCGACCTCCACGGTCGAGTCCAGCGGCAGCTCGGCCACACCCACCGCTGCCCGCGCGTGCCGCCCGGCCTCGCCGAAGATGTCCTTCAGCAGGTCGCTGCACCCGTTGGCGACCAGGTGCTGCCCGGTGAAGTTCTCGTGCGAGGCGACGTACACGACCACCTTGACGATCCGCTCGATGTTGTCGATGCCGCCGGCGGCGTCGGCCGCGACCGACAGGGCATTGATCGTGCACAGCTTCGCGGCCTCGCGGGCGTCCTCCAGCCGCTGCTCGAAGCCGGCCTGACCCTGGTACGCGGGCTTCCCATCCTGCATCGGCGGAATCTGCCCGCTGAGGAAGACCAGGTTCCCGTGCCGCACGTAGGGCACATACGACGCCACCGGCTTGGGCGCCGGCGGCAGCGCGATGCCCAGCTCCTTCAGCCGCTCACTCGGCTTGCTCATCGCGATGCTCCTGCATGGATCGCTCGGGCCGGCCGCCGGCAGCGGGATCGTGGAACTCCTGGTCCGCCACACGCTCGGCCGCGAACGGATCGCTCCCTGGCGGTGCGACCTCGGCTGCGTCCAGCGAAGCGTACACGGGTGCACCGTCGTCGGGCAGCGCGGTCGCGTCGGCGCCGACCGCTTCGGGCGGCGACAGCGCGCTGGGCGCTTCCGCCGGCTCGTCGACGACCTCGACCAGGAACAGGTAGATCGTGCCGTATACCCGCTCCTGCTCGGCGCGGATGCGCTGCTGCCGCAGCAGCTCCAGCAGGGCCAGGAACAGCCCGACCAGCTCGCTGCGATTGGCGCGGTCCTCAAACAGGGCGTCGAACGTGATCGGCCCGCGGCAGGTCAGCGCGTCGAGGATGACGGCGGCGTACTCCTCGATCGGCGTGTCGTCGTAGCGGATCTCCTGCAGCCCCGGGCCCTGGCCGATGGAGGTCATGACGCGGGCGAAGGCCGACAGCAGGTCCCAGACCTCGACCTGCTCCAGCTCGACGCCCTGCAGCTCCTTGGGCAGATCGGCCGGCACCCGCACGAACCGCTGGCGGCGTTCCTCGGCCAGCTCGTCCAGCGCCCGCGCGGCGTCCTTGAAGCGCTTGTACTCCAGGAGCTGCCGCACCAGCAGCGCCCGCGCGTCCTGCGGTTCGTCCTCCTGGGGCTCCAGCGGCGGCGTGGGCAGCAGCGCCCGCGACTTCAGCTCGACGAGCGTGGAGGCCATGACGAGGAAGTCGCCGGCCGCGTTCGGATCGACCTGCTCCAGCAGCCGGACGTAGTCGAGGTATTGTTCGGTGATGCGCGCGATGGGGATGTCCTGGACGTCCAGCTCGTCGCGACGGATGAGGAAGAGCAGCAGGTCCAGGGGACCGGAGAAGACGTCGAGCTGTACGCGATACTCCTGAGTCACCGCGCGTTCCAATGCAACCGCAGAGGGCGCGCAGAGGAGCAGAGACGAACTAAGTCATTGCTCACTACGCCGGTTGTGCTCGGCGTCAGGCTCGCGCAGGACGCGCCCTGCGTTCGGCTCAGCGACGGTCCGGCTGCGCAGCAATTGAAAACCCCTTTGCGCCCTCTGCGCTCTCTGCGCCTCTGCGGTTCTCTGGCTCATTCGCGCGCCGTGACGATCCCGCACGCGTCCCGCACGTCCGCCATCACTTCCTGTGCCACCGCCCGCGCCCGCCTGGCCCCGGCCCGCAGTATATCCTCGACCTCGTCCGGCCGAGCCGCCCACGCCGCCCGCTGCTCACGCTTCGGGCCGAAAAACGCCTCGTATAGCTCGAACAGCCGCTGCTTCACCTCGCCGTAGCCCATCCCGCCCGCGCGATAGCGCTGCTCCCAGGCCGCGACCTCCGGCGGGGCCGCCATCAGCTTCAGCAGCGCGAAGCAGTTGCAGGTTTGGGGGTTCTTGGGGTCCTCCACCGGCGTGCTGTCGGTCTTGATGCTCATGAACTTCTTCTTCATCGCCCTGGGGTCGCCGAAGATCTCGATCGTGTTGCCGTAGCTCTTGCTCATCTTCTGGCCGTCGAGCCCGGGCACGACCGGGGCCTCGTTCAGCCGCGGCTCGGGCCGCACGAACACTTCGCGGAAGGTGTGGTTGAAGTACCCGGCCATGTCCTGGGTCATCTCGATGTGCTGCACCTGGTCCTTGCCGACCGGGACGAGCTGGCTGCGGTAGATCAGGATGTCGGCCGCCATCAGCATCGGGTAGCAGTACAGGCCAACGGTCGGCGTCAGGCCGCGGGCCAGCTTGTCCTTGTACGAGTGCGCCCGGTCCAGCAGCCCCTTGCCGGTCACGGTCGAGAGAACCCACGCCAGCTCGGTCACCTCCGGGATGTCGCTCTGGCGGAACAGGCAGGCCTTGGCCGGGTCCAGGCCCAGCGCCAGATAGTCGGCGGCCACGTCGAAGGTGAGCTGCCGCAGCCGCGGCGCGTCCTGAACCGTCGTCAGCGTGTGATAGTTGGCGATGAAGAAGAAGCACTCGTGCTCGCGCTGCAGCTCGATGTGCTGCTGGATCGCCCCGTAGTAGTTGCCCAGGTGCAGCGCGCCCGAGGGCTGGATGCCTGAAAGGACCCGCATGAAGCTCTCCGCACTACTCACGCTCAAAGTGTTCCCCACGCAAGCAGATTCCCTCCAGGCGCAACCGCGCCTGTTCCGCTCCGCGCTCTGCCGCCGCTGCGCTCGGCGGCTCCATTGGATCGCGGCGGAGGACCGCGCTGCGCGATTGCAAGCGCGCCAGTAGAGCACGCCCCCGCCCGCCCGACAAGCCGCTTGGGCCGCGCCCCGGCCGCCGCTATCATGGCCGCCTTTGCGGTCCAACCACCCCACGGGGGCAGGCGCTTGAGCCAGACCGATCCGTACAACGCCACCATCGTCCAGCGCTGGGACCAGAACGAGTACACCAGCATCTTCACGGTCCGCCCGGACAGCGGCGCGTGCCCGCCGTTCGAGCCGGGCCAGTTCACCACGCTCGGGCTGATCGACCCGGACGCACCGCCCAAGAAGGACGGCCGCAAACCGATGATCCTGCGGGCGTACTCGATCGCCTCGTCGCCGACCGTCCGTGAGACGATGGAGTTCTACATCATCCTGGTCGACAACGGAAAGCTCACGCCCAAGCTGTGGAAGCTGCGCGAAGGCGGCCGGCTGTGGCTGAGCCCGAAGATCTCGGGCGAGTTCACACTCGACGGCGTGCCGGCGGACAGGGACATGGTGTGGGTCTCCACCGGCACCGGCATCGCCCCGTTCGTCTCCATGTACCGCCGCTATCGCGGGCAGAACCGCTGGAAGCGCGCGGTGGTGATCAACGGCTGCCGGTTGGCCAGGGACCTGGGCTATGTGTCGGAGTTCGAGCGCTACGCGCGCGAGGACGGGAACTGCGTGTATCTCCCGACCGTCACCCGCGAGCCGGAGGGCTCGGATTGGAAAGGTCTGCGCGGCCGCGTGCCGCTGGCGCTGGAGCCGCAGACGTACGAGAAGCTCGTCGGGGCGCCGCTGGTCCCGGAGCAGTGCCACGTGTTTCTGTGCGGCAACCCGCAGATGATCGACGACGTGGAGGCCATGCTGCTGCAGCGCGGCTTCAAGACGCACAAGAAGCGCGACCCGGGGAACATCCACCTGGAGCGCTACTGGTAGGTCGGTGACAAGTGACGCGTGGCATGGGATAGACCCGCGGTCACTTCACGGGCGCTCTGCCACCTGCCACCTGTCGCTTGCCACGTCCTCCCGCCTCAATCGAGTAGCCGTAGCCGTAGGTCGGGTCGCAAGAGCGGTCGCAGGGCCCGACAACCCGCGCGCATGCGCATTGTGTCGGGTCTGACGACCCGACCTACAGCTACTAGTCCAGCGTGTGTTCCCGCAGCAGCACTTCGAGCTTGCGGCGGTTTTCGGGCGCCAGCGGGCACAGCGGCAGGCGGAACTCCTCGCTGCACAGGCCCTTGATCGCCAGGGCGGTCTTGATCGGGATCGGGTTGGTCTCCAGCGTCAGCAGGCCGCGAGCCAGCGGATACATCGCACGGTGTGCGGCCTGGGCGGCCTTAAAGTCGCCGGCCAGCGCCGCCTGTGTCAGCCGCTTGACGCTGCGCGGCGCCAGATTCGAGAGAACACTCACGACGCCGACGGCGCCCAGCGCCATCAGCGGCCAGGTGAGCGGGTCGTCGCCGGAGAGCACTTCGATCGGGCAGTCGTTCATCAGCTCAGCGGCGTCGTCGACGCGGCCGGTCGCGTGCTTGACCGAAACGACATTCTCACGCTCGCCGTGCAGCTTCGCGATCGTATCGTTGTTGATCGTCACGCCGGTGCGGCCGGGGATGTTGTACAGCGCGATCGGCAGCTTGACCGCTCGCGCGATGGTCGAGAAGTGCTGGTACAGCCCGGCCTGCGTCGGCCGGTTGTAATACGGCGCCACGATCAGCAGTCCGTCCGCCCCGACCTCGGCCGCGTGCTTCGAGCTGCGCAGCGCCTCGGCGGTGTTGTTGCTGCCGGTGCCGGCGATGACCGGCACGCGGCGTTTCGTCGTCCGCACGACGAACTCGATGACGCGGTCGTGCTCCTCCCAGCTCAGCGTCGGTGACTCGCCGGTGGTCCCGCACGGCACCAGCCCGTCCACGCCGGCGGCGACCTGCTGCTCGACCAGGCGCTCCAGCGCGGCGTAATCGACCTGGCCCTCGCGGAAGGGCGTGATCAGGGCGGTGATGGTTCCTCTGAATCCCCTCATGGCGGCCTCCGGTTGCGCGCAGCATTGCGGTTTCGCGGCGGGATTGTACCGCGTATTGTGCCGCGGCGAGTGCGGCACGCGGGTACACGCTGGGGCAGCTCGCGGCGCGATGCGCTGGGATGAGGAGGCCACCGAGTAAAGGCAGGGCGGGTTCCACCCGCCTGCTGTGCGACACGGCCTTGACCGTGCCGTTCCGGCGGCTGTCCCGGCGGCGGGCGAAGCCCGCCCTGCGCTCATTGCGACCGTCCGCTCTAAGACACGACGGCGCAGGGAGTTGCGGACAATCCGCAGTTGGGTTTGACTTTGCGTCAACCCTGCGTCAGAATTATAAGTGAACGTTCATTCACCAGGAGCGGCGATGGCTCGCCCGATTCGAAAGCGCAGCCACATCGAGCGCGGCGTGGTCGAGGTCGTCTCGCGCAAGGGGCTGCACGCCGCCACCATCCAGGACATCGCCGAGGCGGCCCGGGTCTCGCCGGGGCTGCTGTACCGCTACTGGAACAACCGCGACGACCTGGCGGCGGACGTGTATCGCGAGCACGCCCTCAGCCTGCTGGGTCGCTTATCGGCTTGCGCGGCGACGGTGAGCGATCCGTGGGACAAGCTGCGGGTCATGCTGCACGAGTTCCTGAAGTTCGCCGACGAGAGGCCCGTGATTCTGCGGTTCCTGCTGCTCAGCCAGCACGAGCTGAACCGCAAGATGCCCGAGGGCCGCGGCGTGTACGCGCTGGTGCTGCGGCTGGTGCAGGAGGGCATGTCCAAGCGCCGCTTCCGGCGCATGGACGCGGGTTTGGCCGTGTATCTGGCTCTAGGTGTGGCGCTGCAGCCGGTGATCGGCTCGTTCTACGGCCACGTGTCGGTGCCTTTGTCGGCGCATGCGGCTGAGGTCTACGGCGCGCTGCGGCGAATGCTGGCGGTGGAGGCGAAATGAGGTCGCAATCGCGCGCGGCGACGCGCCGGCTGCACTTGTATCAAGTACGCGTCGATCGGAACGCGACGCGCAAGGGAGCGCTTGTGCATCAGCGCTTGCTGGCGCTGCGCGTTCTGATTCGTGGCGATCCGGGCGGATCGGTCAGGGTTGAATAATGGCTGAATCTTCATGCAATAGCGCGGGGCCAGCGAGCGCGAGCCCGCTGCTGGCGGCGCGATGTGTGCCAGGCGCGCTATGGGCACGCGGCCCGCCGCCCGATCGGTCCATCTCTCTTTCCATGTAAATGAATGAATATTTGTGCAGGCCCGCGGCAGCACGAACCTGTACGACGGCGTGCGGCTGGGGCTGACGCACCTGGACGACGACCGGGCCACGAGCATCGTCCTGGTCACAGACGCCGTGACGAACACGGGCGTGGTCGATCCGAAGGCGTTCCACGAACTGCTGCGGCAGTACGACATCCGCCTGTTCGGCTTCCTGATGGGCAACAACGCCAACTGGCCGCTGATGCGGATGGCGTGCGAGACCACCGGCGGCTTCTACGCTGGCGTCTCGAACTCCGACGACATCATCGGGCAAATCCTGCTGGCCAAGAGCAAGATCCTCCATGAGTGCCTGCACGATGCGCGGGTCACGATCGACGGCGTGAAGTCTTTCGACGCGACCGACGTGGCGATCGGCAAGGTCTATCGCGGCCAGCAGCTCGTCATCTTCGGGCGTTACGAGCAGGCCGGTCCGGCGACCGTCGCGCTGCACGCGCGTCTGACGGGCGAGGATCGCACCTACACGACGACATTCGAGTTCCCCGAGATCGACACTGAGAATCCGGAGCTCGAGCGCCTGTGGGCCATGGACCGCATCGAGCAGTTCACCACGCTCCGGCAGGCCGGGCTCGTCAGCGCGGCGGAGGCCCGGGAGGTCATCGAGCAGCTCGGCGTGGAGTATCAGCTTGTGACGGATCACACCGCCATGGTCGTGCTGCCGGACGAGACCTTCGCCGAGTACGCGATCGAGCGGCGGAACCAGCAGCGCGTCGCGACCGAGCGCACAGCCCAGGCGCAGCGCGCCGCGCAACCGCCGCGCGGCAACCGCGTCGATCGCGCTCAGCCCATGTTCCAGCAACCGGCCCCGGGCGTGCCCGCCGGCAACGGCGGCGGAGCGATCGGCCCGCTGGGCCTGCTGCTGCTGGCCCTGCCGGCGCTGGCCCGCGGCGGGCGAAAGGTCGCCTCGTGAGCGCGGCCGTCGTGGATCCGGTCCGGTGCGCGGCCTACCCGCGCACCGGACTCGCCGTGTTGCGCGATGTCGGACGCTGCGCGGCCGTGTGTCCGATCACGCTGTGTATGGCCGGGGTAGCGATCGTCCTGCACCTGTTCGAGCAGGCCGGCATGAACGTCGCAGCGCTGGAGCTGCGGTCGGCGGCCGTCGCGGCCGGCAGCGTTTGGAGCATCTGGACCGGGCCGCTGCTGCACAACAGCGCCGTGCACCTCGCGTTCGACGTGGCCGGGTTGCTGCTCGTCGGCTGGGCGTTCGAGCCGCGGCTGCGGCGCGAGTTTCCGGCGATCATCGCCGCCGTCTGCGTGGGCGTCGCAACGGCATTCATCGCCGCCTACCCGCAGCTCGAGGCCTATCGCGGGCTGAGCGGGTTGGCGCAGGGGCTGTTTGCGGCCGGACTCGTCGCCTTGTGGCACGCCGGCCAGCGGCCCAGCGCGGTGCTGGGGGCCGGGCTGCTGGTGACCAAGTGGATCCTGGAGCTGGCCGCGGGCGCGAGCGTGACGGCGTGGCTGGCCACCGATGCGGCCGCGTTCGGCGTTCCCGTCCCTTGGACGCACATGGCGGGCGGACTGAGCGGCGGCGTCAGCGCATGGTGGCTGGGATTCTTCCGGCCGCCTCAGCAGAGCTTCGAACTGGCGGCGAAACCGCCAGACTATGCGCAGGACGTCCCGTAGGCCGCCAGCATCACGCTCGGTCGCACCGGCGGCGATTTCCACTGCTTTGAGCCCTAATCTGCGGCGGCACACCCCGGCCGCATTAGGCGAGCACCCCTGCTCACGTTCCTAAGTGCGGGCGACCGGTTACAATGATGGTGCGGAGGCCGCGATGGTCGTCAAAACGCTGCTGACGGCAAGACAGTTTGAGCGCATCTGCGCTGAGCTCGGTCCGTGCGAGCTCGAGCACGGGCAGGTCACCTTCTTGTCACCCGGAGGCCTGCCGCACAGCAACGTGTCGGCCAACATCACGGTTCTACTGGGCATGTGGGCGCGCCGCACCCGGCTGGGACGCGTGTTCACCAACGAGGCCGGGCTGATCACGGAATCCGACCCCGACACCGTCCGCGGCGTCGACCTCGCTTATTACTCGTACCGCCGCTTGCCGAAGGGCCGCGAGCCGCAGGGCTTCAGCATCGTGCCGCCGGAGCTGGCGGTCGAAGTGGTCGGCAAGGGTCAGGGCTGGCGGAAGATGGTCGAGAAGGCGGGCGAGTACCTGCGCATGGGCGTGGACCGCGTGTGGGTCGTGGACCCCAGGACGCAGCGGGTGCACGTGTTCAAGGCCGATGACGAGCCGACCATCGTGTCCGAGCGCCAGACGCTTTCCGACCGGGCGATTCTGCCCGGCTTCCGCTGCCGCGTGCGCGAATTCTTCGCGTCGTGATCCGGCCATCCCGTCACGGGTGACCGCGTGCCCGGCCGGGCGCTCTGCTTTCGCAGTTCGGCCGCCGTGCCCCTGAACGAGCCGGCTCGGTTGGGCTGCGGCGGCGGCGACCCACCGACGCGAAACCAGCGGAGCGAGTGATATGCGGGCGAGCCGGCGCGCGTTCCTCAACGAGATCATCGATTACGCCGGCCTGTTCCCGCCGGCGAAGCTGGAGCTGGACGAGGCGGTGCGAAACTACGCCCGCTACCGCGACGAGCCGGAGGCGTGGATGCTGGGCCGCTTCCTCTGCCCGGCGGGCAACCTGCCCCAGCTTGACGGCTACCGCGATTCGCTCTTTGTTTCGTCGCCTTGCCGGCTGAGTGTGCTGGCGACCGGCGCCGAGAGCGCGGACGCATTCCGGCGGAGCCTGGTGGGTGATCTGATACGCATCATCGCGTTCCGGTCCGAGTCGGCCGGCAGTTCGCCGCCCCGGTCGGCGGACCCCGACCGGCCGCTCTCAGAGCTCCCGTTCTCCGATCGAGCCCGATCTGTACTGGGTGAGTGCGGGATTCGAACCGTCGGTCAACTCCTGGAAGTCGACGAGACGTCCCTGCGGCGCATGCGGGCGCTCTATACGACAAGGCGGCACGATGTCGAGCAGGGGCTGAAGACAGCGGGCGCCAACGTTGCCGGCGCGTTGGCTGCGCGGGGGACCTGCATCGAGGCGTTCGAGCTGCGGCTGCCCGGCGAGCTTGGTCAAGCGCCAGACCCGGGCGCCATTCACGAGTTCCTCGACTCGGTGCACCTGCTGCTGGCCGTCGGCGCCGTTCGAGTGCCCACTTTCTGGGAGGCAAGCCTCGCGGTGGGTGAGGACTGGAAACCCATCGTCCTGGCCCTTGTCGAGGCCTTGGCTGCGTACGACCGCGAGCACGGCGGGCGGGCGGGTTTCAAGCTCCGCTGCGGCGGTCTGGAGGCGGCCGCGTTCCCCTCGGCGGCGCAGGTAGCATTTGTGATTCAGCAGTGTCGCGACCACGGCGTGCCGCTGAAGTTCACGGCCGGGCTGCACCAGGCCGTCCGGCACTACGACCCCGGCGTGCAGACGTTCGTGCACGGCTTCCTGAATGTCTTCGGCGCGGGCATCCTGGCGAGCGCGCTGCCGCTGGAGTTCCATGACATCCTGGGCATCGTCGAGGAGCAGGACGCGCGGCAGTTCGAGTTTACAGACGAGACGTTCGCCTGGGCCGACGCAGAGGCGACGCTGGGCGAGATCGAATACGCGCGCCAGCAGCGCGTACTTTCGTTCGGCAGTTGCAGCTTCGACGAGCCGCGCGACGACCTGAGGCGCCTGGGCCTGCGCTAGTCGCCCGCGCAGGCTGCGCGGGTGCAGCGGAGCCTTCAGGTCGCCTCGGTCCCCGCGCCGGCGCCGGCCACCGCCAGCGGCTCCTTGCCGGCCTCGGCCGCCTCCACCGCATCGAACTTGAGCTTCTTGGCCTCCGGGTCTTCCGGGTCCGGCTCGACGCCGATGCGGATCAGGTTCTTGCCGTCGTACTTGTGCCGCAGCAGGTCCTCGCTGAGCGGGTCCTCGATCAGGCTGGAGATGGTGCGCCGCAGCGGCCGGGCGCCGAACTTCTCGTCGGTGCCCTTCTCCAGCAGCAGCTCGCGGGCCTCGGGCGTCAGCTCGAGCGCGAAGCCGCGCTCCTTGATGCGCTTCTGGACCTTGGCCAGCTCCAGGTCCAGCACCTGCAGCAGGTCCTCGTGCGCCAGCTTGTGGAACACGACCACCTCGTCCAGGCGGTTGAGGAACTCGGGCCGGAAGTGCCGCTCCAGCTCCTGCATCAGCATGTCCTTCATCTTCTGGTAGCTGACGTTCTCGTCACGCTTCATGAAGCCGAAGGGCGTCTGGCTGGTGATGCGGTCGGCCCCGATGTTGCTGGTCATGATCAGGATCGTGTTCTTGAAGTCCACGTTCCGCCCGAACGAGTCCGTCAGCCGGCCCTCCTCCATGATCTGCAGCAGCATGTTGAACACGTCCGGGTGCGCCTTCTCGATCTCGTCCAGCAGCACCACCGCGTACGGCCGCCGCCGCACACGCTCCGTGAGCTGCCCGCCCTCCTCGTAGCCGACGTAGCCCGGCGGGGCGCCGATCAGGCGGCTGACGTTGTGCTTCTCCATGTACTCGGACATGTCAATCGTGACCAGCGCCTCCTCGTCGCCGAAGAGGAACTCCGCCAGGCTCTTGGCCAGCAGCGTCTTGCCCACCCCGGACGGCCCGAGGAACACGAACGAGCCCATCGGCCGGTTGGGGTCTTTCAGGCCGCTGCGCGAGCGGCGCACGCTGCGCGCGACGGCGCTGATGGCCTCTTCCTGGCTGATGACGCGCTTGTGCAGCTCGGCCTCGAGCTGCAGCAGCCGCTCGGCCTCGTCCTTCTCCAGGCGGGTGAGCGGGATGCCGGTCATCATGCTGACCACCTCGCCGACGATGTTCTCGTCGACGATGCCGTCCACCTCCTTGGAGCGGTCCTTCCAGGTTTTCTGCAGCTCCTCCTTCTTCATGCGCAGCGTCTCGGACTTGTCCCGCAGCTCAGCCGCCCGCTCGTAGTCGGCGTTCTTGACGGCCTCGTCCTTCTCGCCGGTCAGCCGCTCGATCTCGCGCTCCAGGTCGGCCAGGTCCGGCGGCAGGGTCATGCTCTTGATGCGGATGCGGGCGCCAGCCTCGTCGATCACGTCGATGGCCTTGTCGGGCAGGACGCGGCCGGAGATGTAGCGGTGCGAAAGCTCGACCGCCTGCCGCAGGGCCTCGTCGGTGATCTGCACGCGGTGGTGCGCTTCGTAGCGGTCGCGCAGGCCCTTGAGAATCTCCAGCGTCTCGCCCGTGGTCGGCTCGTTCACGTGGATGGGTTGGAAGCGCCGCGCCAGGGCCGCGTCCTTCTCGATGTACTTGCGGTACTCGTCGAAGGTCGTGGCGCCGATGGTCTGAATCTCGCCCCGCGACAGGGCCGGCTTCAGCACGTTCGAGGCGTCGATGGCCCCCTCCGCTCCGCCGGCGCCCACCAGCGTGTGCAGCTCGTCGATGAACAGGATCACGTTGCGGACGCGGCGGACCTCGTTCATGACCGCCTTGATGCGCTCCTCGAACTGCCCGCGGTATTTCGTGCCCGCCACCATCATGGCCAGGTCGAGCACGACGATGCGCCGCCCGTAGAGAATCTCCGGCACCTGGTGGTTGACGATCTTGAGCGCCAGCCCCTCGACGATGGCGGTCTTGCCCACGCCGGCCTCGCCCAGCAGCACCGGGTTGTTCTTCATGCGCCGGCAGAGGACGGTGATGACGCGCTCGATCTCCGACTGGCGGCCGATGACCGGGTCGAGCTTGCTCTCGCGGGCCAGCTCGGTCAGGTCGCGGCCGAAGGAGTCCAGGGCCGGGGTCTTGCTCTTGCCCGCCTTGCGCTGCTCGGGCGGGCCGGCGGCGGCGGGGCCGGCGCCGGTGGCTTCCTCCGGTTCGACGCCCGCACCCAGCAGGTTCAGCACTTCTTCCCGGACGTCTTCGAGCTTGAGGCCCATGGCCATGAGCACCTGGGCGGCGACGCCGTCCTGCTCGCGCAGCAGGCCGAGCAGCAGGTGCTCGGTGCCGACGTAGTTGTGGTTGAGGTTGCGGGCCTCTTCGATGGCGTACTCGATGACCCGCTTTGCCCGCGGCGTCTGGGGCAGCTTGCCCATGGTGACCATCTCGGGGCCGCTCTTGACCAGCTTCTCGACCTCCAGGCGGACGCGGCGCAGGTCCACGTTCAGGTTCTTCAGCACGTTGGCGCCGACGCCCGAGCCTTCCTTGACCAGCCCCAGCAGGATGTGCTCGGTCCCGATGTAGTCGTGGTTGAAGCGCTGCGCCTCCTGATTGGCCAGGGCCATCACCTTCCGCGCTCGGTCCGTGAATCGCTCGAACATGCCTGCCAGCTCCTAGGTTGCAGCGCCGGATGACCGTCGCCGGGCCGAACGCCCGCGCGGGCAATTCCGCGTGATTGTAGCGCACGCGCATCATCACAGCAAGGATGCGTAGGGCCCCCCGCCCCTCTTCACGTATCGACTCCAGCCGCACCCCGCGTGAGAACGCGCCCGCCGCACCGGTCGAGCTACCGCGACACTTCGGCGGGGGTCAGGATGCGGCGGTAGTGCGCAACCAGACGGGCGGCCAGCCCGGCGACAGTGTGCGTGCGGCGGACGTATTCGGCCGCGGCGCGTGTGACCGCCAGCGTCTGCGGGTGGCGGGCGACGGCGCGGGAGATGCAGGCGGCCAGCTCGTCTGCGTCGCCAGGGGCGAACATGTGGCAGGTCTGGTCCTCGATGAGCCAGTCCGCGAGCTGGTCGCGCGAGGCGATCACCAGGCGGCCGCCGGCCATGGCTTCCAGCGGCGCGAGCCACAGTTCGCGCTGGCAGGTCGGGAGGATCAGGATGTCCGCGCCGTACAGGGCGGCCGGCCACATGGCCGGCTCGTCCAACAGCGAGACGCAATCCAGCAGTTTGCGCGCCCGCAGCTCGCGCCACAGGCTGCGCTTGGCCGGGCCGCGGCCGATCAGGGCGAGGTGCAGCTCTTGGCTGCGGACGCGAAGTCGCTCGACCGCCTGCAGCAGCACCGGCAGGCCGTTGCCGGCCGCCAGCTTCCCGCACCATAGCACGCCAGGCGTGCGCTCGCGGGACAGCGGTTCCTCCGCCGTGGCGCGGGCCAACAGCGCCGGCGGGATCGCCTCCGCCTCGATCGGCCCGGCCGCACGCTCATGCAACGATCGCGCGAACGCCGTGCACGCGGCCAGCACCTGCTCGTGCGGGCGGACGCCGCGGCGATCGAGCCGCTCGACGTCGGCCACGGACACGCAGTGGATCAGCAGCGGGGCGCCGCGGACCGCCGTCCAGCCGCTGAGCGCGTGCAACCCGGTGGTGCCCCACAGGTGGACCAGGTCGGGCGGCGGCTCGAGGTTGCGCAGATACGTCGCCAGCCGCCAGCCGCGCCAACCGCCCAGGGCCGGGACGTGCAGGTCCTCGACGGGCGTGCCGTCGAGGGCGGCGGCGGCGCGGGCGTCGTCGGTGAGCAGGGCCACGCGAACGCCCTCGTCGGAAAGCGCCAGGCCCAGTTCGCGAAACATGCGGCCAAAGCGGACCATCACGTCGCTGTCGGCGACGTGCAGCACACGCAGGCCCGCTGGCGATTCGGCCGCGGAGCTGTCGGGGGTGCTGGACACGGTGATCGTGAATGATAACGGTACGCGGCCGCGCCGCGCTCAGGCGCGTTGTTTCCGCGCCGCGATGCCACGCAGAAACATCGCGGCGCCCACGACGGCTCCGACGAAGGCCAGACTCAACGCCGTGGCAGCCCGAACACGCGTGGCGTCCCACACGCCCGTTGCCAGCAAGCTTTCCAGCCGGAACCCCACCGGCATTGCGATCGCACCGACGGCCGCGGTCAGAAAGCCCAGCGCCGCGGCCTTCATCCTCGTCGGGGTGCTCACGCCGGCCGGTACGCCATGAGCCACTGCCGTCCCGCCGGAAGCTGCCAGCGGCCGCACGCGGGCTTGCCGCCGCAGCGTGCTGCGCGCAAACCCGTACCCGCTGTAGACCGATAGCCCGAGCAACATCCAGGCGATGAATCGCCACCAGGACGTCGGCGGCAGGTAGCACATCAGCCCCAGGCACGAGATTGCCCCGAGGCCGGGCAGGAGCCAGGGGCCGAGCGGCACACGGAACGGCCGCAATCGGTCAGGGTCGCGATAGCGCAGCAGCGGGATGCCGATGCATACGAGCGTGAAGGCGAACAGCGTGCCGATGTTGGTCAGGTCGACCATCTCCTCGATGTTGGTCACGCCGGCGATGCCGCCGACGGCCAGGCCGGTCAGGATGGTGGTGACGTGCGGCGTCTTGAAGCGCGGATGCACGCGCGCGAACGCGGACGGCAGCAGGCCGTCGCGGGCCATGGAGAAGAAGATCCGCGGCTGGCCGAGCTGAAAGACGAGTAATACGGCCGTCGTCGCCACGACGGCGCCGAGCGCGACCACGGTGCTCGCCCAGCGCGCGTCGGGTGCGACCCGCTCCAGCGCCATCGTGAGCGGCTCGGCCCGCTCGGCGGCGCTGGCGGCAGTCAAGGCCTCGTACGGCACCAGGCCGGTGAACGCGGCCGACACCAGAATGTACAGCACGGTGCAGATCAGCAGCGAGCCGATGATGCCGATCGGCATGTCGCGCTCCGGCCGGCGCGTCTCCTCCGCCACGGTCGAGACCGCGTCAAAGCCGATGTAGGCAAAGAACACCACCGCCGCCCCGGCCAGCGTCCCGGCCCAACCGCTGGGCTGGAACGGCTGCCAGTGGGCGGCCATCTCGCCCGGCCCTGCCAACGCCAGCGCAGCGCCGACAAAGAACAACAGCACGCCGACCTTGAACACGACCATGAAGGCGTTGAAGCCGGCCGATTCACGGATGCCCCAGACCAGCACGATCGTCAGCGCCGCCACAATCCCGGCCGCCAGCAGGTTGAACACGATCGGTACGCCGAGGACGTGCGGGGCGCTCTGGATCACCTCAGGCATCTTGACGGCGGCCGAGCGGTAGTCGATGCATAGCCAGAGGGGGATGGTCCAGGGCTGGCCGGTCAGTAGCTGCCCGGCGCCCTCTACCAGCGTGCGGAAGTACGCCGACCAGCCGATCGCCACCGCGACGTTGCCGACCGCGTACTCGATGATCAGGTCCCAGCCGATGATCCAGGCGCACAGCTCGCCCAGCGTCGCGTACGCGTACGTGTACGCCGAGCCGGAGATCGGCACCATCGCGGCGAACTCGGCGTAGCACAGGGCGCTGAAGCCGCACACCACCGCCGTGATCACGAACGACAGGATCAGCGACGGGCCGGCGCCCGGGCGGAGCGAGTCGCCGGCGGCGGCCGTGCCCACCGTGGCGAAGATGCCGGCGCCGATGATGGCGCCGATGCCCAGCAGCGTCACATGGCCCGGCCCCAGCGCGCGACGCAGGGAGGCGTGCGCCGCGGCGGTGTTGAGGATTTCGTCCAGGCTCTTGGTGCGGAACAGCTCGTGTGGCACGCCGGTCTCGCAACGAGGCGACCAGGTTGGGCGGGAGAATACCAGCGCCTGCGGGCGTCGCAAGCCGGCAGCACGCGATTGACTTTTGGGAGGCTTGCCCTAATCTCCCCGCCAAAATTCGGGTTCCCGAACACCTCGGCCAGGAGGCCTTTCTCGTATGGCGCGGACCAAGGAGCGCTGGGGAACGCGCGTCGGACTGGTGCTGGCGATGGCCGGCAACGCCGTCGGGCTGGGAAACTTCCTGCGCTTTCCGGCCCAGGCGGCGCAGAACGGCGGCGGGGCGTTCGTCATCCCGTACCTGGTCTCGTTCATCCTGATGGGCGTGCCGCTGCTGTGGGTGGAATGGGCGATCGGGCGCTACGGCGGGCAGTACGGGCACCACTCGACGCCGGGCATGTTCGACCGCATGGGCCGCGGCCGCTGGCTCAAGTACGTGGGCGTGTTCGGCATCTTCACGAACCTGACGGTGGCGGCGTATTACTGCTACATCGAGTCGTGGACGCTGGCGTACGTGTGGCACTCACTGGTGGGGACGTTCGCCAGAACTGATCCGGCGGCGTTCTTTCCCCGCTACCTGGGCATGGACGAGCGCTCGCTGTTCGCACTGCCCTGGGAGGCTGCGTTCTGGTTCGTACTGACGCTCACGCTGAACGTTTGGATTCTCTCGCGCGGCCTGGCCAAGGGCATTGAGCTGGCCGCCAAGATCGGCATGCCGCTGTTGATCCTCTTCGGAATCGTGCTGGCGATCCGCGGGCTGACGCTGACGACGGGCGATGTGAAGGTGGTTCAGTCGCCGCTCGATGGCCTGAACTTCGTCTGGAACCCGAACCTCGACGGCCTGAAGAACCCCAGCACGTGGCTGGCCGCCGCCGGACAGATCTTCTTCACGCTCTCGGTCGGGATGGGTTCGATCCACTGCTACGCGGCATACGTGAATCGAGAGAAGGACATCGCGCTCAATGCGGCGTCGGCCGGCTGGATGAACGAGTTCGTCGAGGTGGTGCTGGGCGGCTCGATCCTGATCCCGATTGCGACCGCATACATGGGCCTGGGCTTTGTTCAGTCGGCGACGGCCGGCGGGAGCGGGTTCTCGATCGGCTTCATGACGCTCCCGACGCTGTTCAACAACTGGGGCTGGTTCGCGCCGCTGGCCGGGGCGATGTGGTTCGGGCTGCTGTTCTTCGCCGGCATCACCAGCTCGCTGGCCATGGGCCAGCCGGTGATGGCCTTTCTGGAGGACGAGTACAAGGTGTCGCGCGTGCCGGCGGCGCTGGCGTTCGGCATCGGCACGCTGCTGCTGGGCGGCTGGTGCGTGTGGCTCTACCCGGGCGGGGCGTTCGACGAATTCGACTACTGGACCGGCACATTCTCGCTGGTGGTGTTCGCCTTGTGCGAGGCGATCATCTTCGCGTTCATCTTCGGCATGAAGCGCGGCTGGGAGGAGATCACGCGCGGCGCGGATATGAAGGTGCCCGGCATCTTCCGCCACGTGATCAAGTACGTGACGCCGCTGTTCCTGGTCGCGATCTTCATCGCGTCGGTGTTCAAGCCGCAGGCGGATTGGGGCGCGGCGTTCTACTCGCTGTTCACGCGCGGCTATTGGGAGTTGGCCCCGGACAGCGTCGTGGGCAAGATCTTTCACATCGGCCAGGACAGCTACGGCTGGTTCGACGCCGCAGGCTGCGCGACGCGCGAACTGGTGATCGACCTGACGCGCCTGCTGCTGACGGTGCTGTTCATCGGCATCTGCGTGATGGTCTGGAAGGCGTTCCGGGGACGCCCCAAGGAGCCCGCCGCATGACCAGGGCCGCCTGGATCATGATGCTCATCACCTGGGCGGTGATCATCTACTTCACCGCCAGGTTCTTCCTCATGGTGCTGACGAAGTCCGACGAGCCGCCGGGCGAGAACGGCTGACCGGCGGAGGCCCGCCGCGCGGCTGGCGCGCGTGCGCTTCGGCCCGCACAGTTCGCCCGCAGGGCCGCTTTCAGAGCGGGCAGTCGCCCGCCTGCCGCGGCCAAGCTCATCGAGCGGCACGTGCCAGCTTGACAAACCCTGCCGAGTTGCGCTTCGCTCTCTCTTCGGCCTCAGCGCGGCGGCGGTGGCCTTTGTGAGCGGCCGGACGGCCGGGCTCAGTAGTCTGCGCAGGCTCTCTGCTTGGTCTGCGGCTGACTGTGCAGTGCGATCTCGGCGTTGCGGACCAGCATCGGACGCGTGGCGCGGCCCAGCGCCGTATCGCGCGTCAGACGCCGGTAAGCGCCGGAACGAAGGCTGACCAGCTCCAGCAGGTCGATTCGCGCCGGCACGCGCGATTGCATGATCTCGGGCTGCACGCCCAGCGGGGCGCGCTGATTGAACGGGCACACCTCCTGGCAGACGTCGCAGCCGAAGACCCAGTCGCCGATCTGGTTGCGGAACTCCGGCGGGATGTCGCCGCGGTGCTCGATCGTGAAGTACGAGATGCAGCGCGAAGCGTCCATCTGGTAAGCGGCCGGGAAAGCCTGCGTGGGGCAAGCCTCCAGGCAGCGTGTACACGTGCCGCAGTGATCGGTGGCCGGTGCGTCCGGTTCCAGCTCCAGCGTGGTCAGCACTTCACCGAGCAACAGGTACGAGCCGAGCAGCTCGTGCAGCACCAGCGTGTTCTTGCCGATCCAGCCGATGCCGGCGGCGGCGGCCAGCTCGCGCTCGATGAGCGGAGCGGTGTCGACGCAGACGCGGGCCTTGAATGGCTCGTCGAGCTCGGCCCGCATGAGGGCGACCAGCTCGCGCAGCATGCGTCCCAGCACGACATGGTAGTCGCGCCCGCGGGCGTAGCGGGCCACGCGGCCGGCGGGGCGCGGTTGCCCAAGGCTGGGACGGCCCGGCGGCGCCGGCGACGCCCATGGGGCCGCATTCCCAGACACAGCCGGGGGCGGCTGTGCCACACTCCCCGCCGCGCCGGCTGAAGTCCGCCGCTGTTCTTGAGGCCCGGCGCAGAGTAAGGTCTGCGGCTCATCCTCGCCGGGGTCCTGGCGGTTGTAGCTGACGGCGACGCAGATGACGGAGCGTGCGTCCGGCAGCAGCAGCGCCGGGTTTTCGCGCAGTTCGGTGTTGCGGGCCAGGTAGGCCATGGAGCCGGCCTGCCCGGCCTGCAGCCAGCGCCTATAATACGCGGCGTTGCGGCTGGGGGCGGGAGTGGTGATGCCGACGCGCTGGAACCCGATCTGCTCAGCCAACCGTTTGACGAGACGCGATTTCGCGGCTGGGTCCATCTTGGACGATGATACTGTCCGAGCGGCGGTCCCCGACAGACCCGGCCTGCGCGCGGAGCGGAGCACGGCAATGTTCAACTATGACTGGTTTCACCACGGCGGCCTGGCCCGGTTGATTTCGGAGGCCAAGGAACGCTGTGCGGCCAAGAAGTTTCCGGACCAGCCCCGCAGCGGCAGCGGCGGCGGCAACGGCTCGCCGGAGTTTATCGGCTACCGCGACGCGCTGGAGACGCGGATCATCCTGTACATGAAGGACGGGCTGCAATACGAGCTGAAGGAGATGGCGGACGTCGGCACGAGCACGGCGCTGGCGTTCGAGTGCGTGCCGATGGACGACAGCTACAAGGTCGGCGCGATCGTCATCATTGCTCCGTTCGACGACATCGCGCGGGTCGAGGTCTATGCCGTCCACCCCGACGAGCGCCCGCCCGACAGCTTCCGCATCCCGGGCTTCCGGGCCGGCGCGATGGAAGGACGCGAATAGGCGACCACGAGGCGCGCGGGGGGAGAACGCCGGCCCGCCGCCGTCCAGGATATGCTTGCCACGCGGATTGTCTGCCCCGCGCGCGTCTGGTTCCGGGCGCGAGCGGCCGTAACTCATGGCGCAGAACGACGTTGCACGCAGCCCGAACGGCCAGCGCGCCCAGGCGTATCAAGTAATACAGGGAGTGCGAGCGCCCGGCGGCGCAGCGGCTGAGCCAACCCATTCCCGTCGCGCGGGTCATCCTTGTCGAGCGCCTTCGCGCCGCTACGCTTCTGCATGGACCACGGCCGGCGGGCGATGCCTGCGGCGGCTTGGCGCGCTGCGGGGAGGTCGCCGTCGCGGGCGACGAGGAGCGAGAACGTGTCGTGCGGATGCTGCGCGTTCGCTGCACAAGGGGCATCGGCGCTTGTACTGCTGGCGCTCGCCTCGGGTTGCGCGCCGCAGTTCGGACCGAACGCCCGTAACGGGATCACCTTCTATTGCCCCGGGGCGGGGAACATTGATTTCGGCGACACCGGCCTGCGCGAGGGGCTGCAGGAGGCCGGCTACCAGGGCGACATCGCGACCTTCGTATGGACCATCTCGCTGAACCCGGCCATCGACCAGACGCTGCGGCTGAATGCGCGGCTGCGGGCCAGCCAATTGGCCGACATCATCGCGGACTACATCGACCGGTACCCTGGCCGGCCGGTTCACCTGGTCGGGCTGTCGGCCGGAACGGGCGTCGCGATCTGGGCCCTGGAGGACCTCAAGTCGCGCTATCGGGTGGACAACGTCGTGCTGCTCAGCTCCAGCCTGTCGCATGACTACGACGTCAGCAAGGCGCTCCGGCACGTCAGAGGAAAGATCTACAACTACTACTCTTCCGAGGACCCCGTGCTCACCCTGCTCATGAAGCCCTTCGGCACCATCGACGGCAAGCTGCTCGCCGATGCCGCCGGGGCGGTCGGGCTGCACCCCCGGCGGGGCGCGGAGCGGGTCGTGAACACGGCCTGGCGGCCCGAGTATCAGAAGTACGGCTACTACGGCCACCACACGGACGCGACCAACCCGCGCTTCGTACAGGCGGTGCTGTCCCGGCACATCATCGAGCCGCAGCCCGTCGTACGGCGCGAAACAGCGCCTGCCACTGCGCAACGCTCAGCTCTTCTGGCCGCCAGTCGCGACTGACGCCGGCCCGGTCGAACACACCCGCGGCCGCCAGCTCGTTCCAGTTCCGCGCCTGCCGCCGAAGCATCTTGCGCCGCTGTTGAAAAGCGCGGCGGACGAAGTCGACGAAGCCGGGCAGGTCGTCGATCGCGGCGTGCACCTGCTCGTCCGACCGGCGGTGGAGCAGGAGCATGGCCGAGTCCACCTTCGGCCGCGGCCAGAAGACGCTGGGCGCCAGCGTGGCGACGTGCTCGATCTCGGCCAGCGACTGGGCCACGACCGAGACCAGGCCGTAGTCCTTGGTTTTCGGGGCGGCCGTGAGCCGGTCGGCGACTTCCTTCTGGATCGTGCAGGCCAGCAGCGTGACGCGCGGGGTGGCGTACAGGAGCTCCAGGAGAAGCGGCGTGGCGACCTGGTAGGGCAGGTTGGCGACCAGCTTGCGGGCTCCGCCGGGGCCGGGCGTCTGCGCCGCGAGCTGCGCGAGCACCTGCGGGTTGAGGTGGTGCTTGCCGGCCAGCACGTCGCCGGCGATCAACGTGAAGCCCGGCTTGCCCTCCAGCCGCTCGCGGAGGATGCGCTGCAGGGCTGGGTCGATCTCGACCGCGATGACGCGCGCGCCGCACTCCAGCAGCAGCTCGGTCAGCGAGCCCGTGCCGGCGCCGACCTCCAGCACCACGTCCGCCGGCCCGACCGCTGCCACACGGACCAGCTTCCGCATAAGATTCCCGTCGATGAGGAAGTGCTGGCCGTGGTGGTGCCGCGGGGAGACGCCGGCGGCCTCAAGCAGCCAGCGGATTTCGGTGAGCGTCTGGGCCACGGTCAACGTGATAAGCTGAGAAGGTGATAACGTGATAACGTGAAGCCACGCGTCCACGTGGGCGCCGCGAAGATCGCGCCGTTATCACCTTGTGACGTTATCACTTTATCGCGTGCACGCCAGTAATGTCAGTCGCCCCGCGCCGCTGACTGTGGAGGATGGGTCGTGTCGACGGGCCGCAAGAAGCGCCTGACCGACTACGCCAACTGTGCGGGTTGAGCCGGCAAGCTGCCGCAGGACGGCCTGGCGCAGGTGCTGCGTCGGCTCGAACCGTTCAGGCACCCGGACCTGATCGTCGGAACGGAGACGTTCGACGACGCGGGCGTATTTCGTCTCTCCGACGACCTGGCGCTGGTGCAGACCACCGACTTCTTCCCGCCCCTGGTCGACGACCCCTACGCCTTCGGCCAGATCGCCGCCGCCAACGCGCTGTCCGACGTCTACGCCATGGGCGGCGAACCGCTGACGGCCCTCAACCTGGTCGGCTGGCCCGACAAGGAGCTGGAGTTCGACTGGCTGGGCGACATCCTGCGCGGCGGGGCGGACAAGGTGCGCGAGGCCGGGGCGGTGATCGTCGGCGGCCACAGCGTGCGCGACAGCGAGATCAAGTACGGCCTGGCGGTCACCGGCCGCGTGCACCCGCAGAAAGTCCTCACCAACGTCGGCGCCAGGCCCGGCGACCGGCTGGTGCTGACCAAACCGATCGGCAGCGGCGTGCTGACCAGCGCGGCCAAGGCGGGCAAGCTGCCAGAGACGGAGCTGGGCGAGGCGATCGCGGTGATGGCGGCGCTGAACCGGCCGGGCCGCGACGCGGCGCTGAAGGTTGGCGTAAACGCCTGCACGGACATCACCGGCTTCGGGCTGGCCGGGCATGCGTTCGAGATGGCCGCGGGCAGCAATGTGACGATCGTGCTGGAAGCGTCGAAAGTGCCACTGATGAAGCACACGCTGGCGATGGCACGGCAGGGCATGGTCACGCGGACGCACAAGACCACCCGCAGCTTCCTGGGCGAGAAGCTCGCGATCGATCCCCAAGTCGAAGAGGCCCTGGCCAACGTGCTGCTCGATGCGCAGACCTCCGGAGGCCTGCTGCTGAGCGTGCCGGCCGAGCGCTGCGATGCACTCGTGGCTGAGCTGAAGGCGCAAGGCGCGATCTGCGCCGCTGCCGTCGGGCACGTCGAGGCCCCCGCTGCAACTCGCGTGCGCCTGACTCTGTAGGCGCGGTCTCTGACCGCGACGCGTCCGGTGACGCGTCCTTTACGCCGAAGGGATGTCGCGGCGGGAGAAGTACCACAGTCCGGTGAGCCAGAAGACGAAGCCCGCGCCGGCCAGCGCGAGGATGTCGCGCAGCGGCCAGCGCCCGCTCGCGACCGCCTCGACCGGGCGATAGTAGTGCAGCACGCCCAGCACGCCGACGCGCTTGACCCACGGCAGGAACGCCTCCAGGAAGTTGAGCAGGAAGGAGGCCAGCAGAACGACCAGCACGATGGCGAGGGCCGGCCCAAGCCGGGAGGCGACGCTGCCAGCCAGCATGGCCAGCCCGCCGACCGCCAGCAGCAGCGCCGTGAAGTTCGCCACCACCATGCCGAGCCGCTGGAGCTTCAGCGGCTCGGCCGGCTGCGCGAGCGCGGCCCCCAGCGCGATGCCGCCCCAGCCGGTCAGGCTGATCAGCAGCGCGCCGCCGACCCATACCAGCGACACGCAGACGTACACGCTGCAGCGCGGGAGCGGCAGCGTCAGCAGCAGGTCGGCGGTGCCGCGGTCCAGCTCGCTGACGGTGAAGCGCAGCGCGGTGACGATCACGAACGTCCAGCTTGCCAGCAGGTAGAACGGGGCGACCATCCCCAGCGCCACCAGCGCGGACATGGACACCTCGGCGCTCAGGTCGATGCCCGCGACCGTGGCCAGGATGCGGCGCACGAACGGAATCCGCCGCCAGAACTCGAGGATGTCGCCGGACAGGTCCGTCACGCCGCGCACGAAGAGCACCTCGAACGCCAGCACCGCCGCCAGCACGACCGCCAACAGCAGGGCCGAGTCGCGCGCCGTGCGCCGCAGCAGGGCAACCGCAGAGGGCGCAGAGAGCGCGGAGGGCCGCCGAGAGCGGATTGTCTCTGCTTCAGCATCTAGGGGGCCTGCCGCGCGCAGCTCAGATGAATCGTGTGAACCGCTATTCATTTGAGCTTTGCGTTCTCTGCGCTCTCTGCGCCTCTGCGGTTTCTCCGTCCTGGTAGTACGCCAAGAACAGGTCCTCCAGCGCCGGCGGCGCGATCGTCACGTCGCGCACGCCGCCGCGCGCCAGCCAAGTCAGCAGCGCCTCCGGCGGGCCGGACCACGTGCCGCTCAGCCGCCCGTCGCGGCAGTGCTCGATCCGCAGCCCAGGCGGCGGGTCGGAGGGGGCACGCTGCGGCGCGAAGGCGACCTCGACCCGCCGCACCGCCCGCTGCCGCAGCACCTCGATCCGCTCCTGCTCGACCAGCCGGCCGTCGCGCAGGATCGCGACCTCGTCGCACAGCTCCTCGACCTCGCTGAGCGTGTGGCTGGAGAACAGCACCGTGTGGCCCTCGGCCGCGAGCTGCCGCAGCTCCCCGTACAGCACCGTGCGCATGAGCGGATCCAGCGAGATGGTCGGCTCGTCGAGGATCAGCACCGCCGGCCGGTGCATCAGCGCCTGGATCAGCCCCAGCTTCTGTTTCATGCCGCGCGAGTAGTCACGCACGCGGCGGTCCAGATCGAGGTCGAGCCGTGTCGCCAGCCGCGCGACCTCGGCCCGCACGTTCACGCCGCGCGCGGACGCGAACAGCTCCAGCGTCGCACGGCCGGTCTTGCCGCCGTAGAAGCGCACGTCCCCGGGCAGGTAGCCGACCTGCGTGCGGCTGCGCGGGCCGTCGCGCCATGGGTCGCAGCCCAGCAGCTCAGCCCGGCCGCAGGTGGCCCGCAGCAGGCCGAGCAGGATGCGGATGGTCGTGGTTTTGCCGGCCCCGTTCGGGCCGAGGAAACCGAACCGCCGGCCCGTGGGAACGGTCAGGTTCAGATTGCACAGCGCCCGCTTTGGGCCATAGCTCTTGCACAGGTCGTACGTTGCAATCGCGTGCATGGGGGGACCGGTTGGCTGCGACCTCGGATTCTACTCCGGAACCCGCCGCACGTTCCGGCGGATCACGCCTCGGAAGGTTTTTGGACGCTGGCGGCGCGACGCCGGCGCCGGTGAACCTCCGCGATCACCAGGATCGCCAGCAACGCCCCCAGTCCCAACGCCATCCCCATCCGCTCGGAGAACGGCTCGGCGGTGGGCAGCTCGACTCCGCCGACGGCCACCACCGTATGGTCGGCGAAGCGCACCGTGACGGTGCCCGGCCGGCGCAACGCGCCGGCCCGCGCCAGGCGCAGGCCGAACGTTGCGGACTGCCCCGGCGCGAGGCCCTGCTCGGGCGACGAGACGGAGGCGCGACAGACGCCGGGTCGCGGCCGCTCGCCGCCGTGGACCAGGTTGGTGGTGCCTTCCTTGGACCAGCCGGCCGGCGCGAAGAAGGTGTCGGCCCGGAAGTGCGGAAACTCAAGCCCGACGACCGGCGAGGTGTAGAGGTTCTCGACCGTCCAGGCGTAATTCTGGCCGGACTCGTCGGCCCCGCCGGTGATCCGCACGCGCTGCTCGGCATAGCACCGTGCCACACAGGGGAAGGCGAGCAGAGCCGCGACCACGAGCCGTGCCCGGCACGTGCTGCGGAGGAGCGGAGCGATGACGGACCTGGTGCTCTTTCCACTGGCCGCGTTTCGCGCGCCCCCCGTAGCGTCGGCCCCCCGTGGCCGACGTACGCCCGTAGGGTCGGCTCCCCGTGGCCGACGCAGGCCCTCAGAAACCCTACGGCCGCCGCAGCGGCCGGCCGCGACCCCGCTGCGGTACGAAACTGTCGTGGCAGAAACGACACTAGCCGCGAAGCGCAGCGCTGTTGCAGACCCGGGCAAGATTCCTCCTCGCTGCACTCGTCGCAGTGACAGCCAAGCACCTCTTCGAATCCCGTCACGCCAGCAGCAGCGCTCGGCCGCGCTCGATGCGCGGCGGCTGCGTCAATTGCTCGCGCAGGTCGTCGGCGTCCAGCGCGAACGCCGGGCTGATCTCGATAGGCAGGTCCGGCTCGCCGCCGGCGTCGCGCGGGACCCGACAGCCGCAGGCTTCCAGCCAGCGCGCCGCCCGGCGGACCAGGTCCCGCCGCGCGGCAGCCGGCGAATCGACGCCGTCGGCGTTCTTGACCGGCGAGAACTCCTCCTCGCGCGGCGTGTACAGGACCAGCGGGTTGCGGGCCAGCGGGATGGCGTCGAAGACGAACGTCTCCAGCTTGACCGCGTTCGGCCTTTCCGGCTGGACCGGCCGGCCGGCGGCGTCGATCGTCTCGACCTTCTTCTCGGCCCGGTGCCACGGCAACTGCACCGCGGCGTGGCGGGCCGTCAGCCGTTCCACGAACGCGCGGCTCAGGACGTGCACGGCGATGCTGCCGGCGTCGAAGCGGCGCGAGCCGTCGGGGTTGCGGGCGCGGGCCAGCTCCTGCGGCAGGTCGCTGTACTCGATGACCGTCAGCTTGCCGGCGGCGAGGCAGAAGTTGCCCACCCGCTCCAGGTCGTCGGCCTTGCGGACGGCTTTGCTCGACATCTCGGAGCCGGTGGCGATATGCAGGCCGATGAACAGCGGATCAACGCAGTGCACCAGCGGGTTGTCCACCTGGAAGTAGCTGATGTACTCGATCCCGTGCGCGGCCATGTCCGAAAGCGCCCCGCTCTCCGCCAGCGCACGCAGGCTGCCGCCGTGTCCGTCCGGTGACAACGCAATTCGATCCTTGTCGGCCAGCGCGACACGCCCGTCCGCATGGAACGCCGGCATCTGCCGCTGCGGAAAGAAGATCAGGTCCTCCGGCGGCAGGCCGAACGAAGCGTGCTGTGAGAAGAAGCGCAGCGTCTCGTCGTGGTTGGACGGGCTGGTCATCACGTACCAGCGCGGCCGGCGGCCGTAGCGCCGCTCGACGCCGCGCAAGTACTCGGCGAAAAGCTGGAACAGCGAGACGTTGCGGATGGGGCTGATCGCGAGGGCGCCCTTCGGGCCGTCGGAACCCAGGCGCGTACCCTGGCCGCCGGCGACCGTGAAGGCCGCCACCTGGCCCTCGCGGATGGCGGCTGCGCCGAGCAGCCGCGCACGGCGATACAGGTCCTCGTGGCCCGCGCCGGGAACGGCGGGGAAGGGATCGGGCGATTCGAGAGGCGACGCGACATCCAGCGCCTGCCTGGTGCGGACATACTGTTCGATCAGCGGCGGCAGGGCGTCGAACTCAATCTGGTCGAGGTCCGCGAGCAGCCGGCGGCGGCCCGCGTGGTCCAGCTCGTGCCAGAACGCCAGCAGATGAGACTGGCCGCAGCCCGCCAGCAGGCTGCGGTAGCGCTCGAACCGCGCGGTGAGGTCGGTCATCACACAAGCTCAGCAAACTGCCGCCGATGCCGCGGCCGATAGAGAGTAGCGATGGCGCACAGGCCGGTCAAAAACGGATCGCGGCCGGCGGCGCGGTTCACACGCCGGCAGGTGCTCGGCGCCGCCGCTGCCGCCATGGGCCTGATGGGGGAGCGCTCGGCGGCGCAGGATGGGCGCGTCATCGCGCAGGGCGATCCAGGCGTGGGGGAGTTGCCGCGCATCCCGCCGCCGTGGTGGATGGAGCGGCTCGGCCCGCGCTCGCGCGTGGTCGAGGTCCATTCGCAGAAGGTGTTGCAGCACTCGATCGTTGATCCGCTCGTGCTGCGGCAAATGCTCACGCAGGGCGTCCGCACGCTCACCGGCACGCTGTCGCCGCAGGCCGCGTGGCGCGAGTTGCTGGGCGACGCGCGGCGGATCGTGCTGAAATTCAACTCCGTCGGGGCGAACGTGCTGAGTACGACCGACCCGATGGCGCGCGCGATCGTGGAGGCGCTCGAGGTTGCGGGCTACGACGTGGGCGCCGTCGGGCTGGTCGAGGCGCCCTCGTACCTGCCGAGCCGGCTTGGGACGCGGCTGCCGGCCGGCGGGTGGGGCGAGCCGATCCAGGTGGGCGGCCAATTGGAGCCACTCGCCGCGTACGTATACGAGGCGGATGCGATCATCAACGTGGCGTTCCTCAAAACGCACCAGATCGCGGGTCTGTCGGGCTGCCTCAAGAACCTGTCGCACGCGGTGATCCGTCACCCGGCCCGCTACCATGCGAACTGGTGCTCGCCGTACGTTGCGCAAGTCGTTGGATCGGAGGCGGTTAGCTCTCGATTACGGCTGAACCTGGTCAACGCGCTGCGAGTAGTCGTCGATCGTGGCCCTGACGCAAATCCTGAGGACGTGGTCGATTACCGCGGTCTGCTGCTGGGCGTCGATCCAGTTGCGGTCGATCGCGTCGGGTTATCGGTCCTCACGGCCGAGCGGGCGCGGCTCGGACTGGTGCAGGACCTGCGCGTCCCCAGCCTGACCGATGCCGCCCGCATGGGGCTGGGCCGCGTGCGGCCGGAGGGCATCGAGCGCCGCCAGGCCCTGGGGGTAGATTAGAAGGTCGCTGGGAAGCTCGCGAACGCGTGCGTAGCGGCCGCCCCCCTGGTGGCACCAGCAGACGCTCTGACGGCCATGTCGGCCACGGGAGGCGCCACGGGGGGCCGACGGCACGCTTTGCAAGGCTGTG